>Ga0315274_10005332_pt1 | contig 18803 bp, 12 predicted proteins | sample YL17G02_20_MG_FD_203700 | JGI IMG/M metagenome (GOLD analysis project Ga0315274, IMG submission 203700) | Sediment microbial communities from Yellowstone Lake, YNP, Wyoming, USA - YL17G02_20 | ecosystem: Environmental > Aquatic > Freshwater > Lake > Sediment | place: USA: Wyoming | collected... | reverse complement strand
GCTCGGGATGACCGCCTTGTGCCACTCGAAGACATCGGGAGTCTTTTCTTCCGAGAAAAGACTCCCGATGTCCTGGTCGCTACTGGAGTCAGGTGCATACCCCACATACAAAACAGGCTCATCCGACTCAAGCGATCTTCTTGGTGCGGAGCGGTGCCGTGTCGCAGGCGTCGACCGCCCCCGGCAACGGGCCTCGGTCGAACTGGGAGGATCGCTAGAGTCGGATGAGCCTCTTCTCCGGCCGGGGTAGTAAGTGGGGGCCATACTCGGGGCGTCCTGGCGGCTTGATTTCCCGCGCCGCTTCTGCTAGCATCTCGCCATGCGGAGGTTCCACCATGGCTGGCGGCGGGGGTCCGTATGCGGAGAGCGTTTGTCTTCGGGGCGGTCGTTGTCGTTGGCGCGTGGCTGGGCGCGGGCGAGGCGCCTCAGCCGGTGGAGCCTGTCCATCGCGAGGATTCCCATCGAGTTGTCGAGGCGGTGGCTCGGCTGAAGCTGCCCGACCGTAAGGAACGCCTCCAGGCGCTCGAGACCATCCAGCGCTTCCCCGACAAGGCCGTGCCGTTCCTCATCAAGGCTGCGCGGAGCGACGACGCGGTCTTCCGCGCCCGCGTGGCCAACGCCCTCGGGCTGGTGGGCAAGGGCGACCGCGATGCTCTCTTCGCCCTGGGCATCCTGCTGAGAGACCCCGACACCTTCGTCCGCCGCGAGGCCATCGCCGCGCTCGTCAAGGCCGCCGACGCCTCGGCGGTCCCGCAGCTCGAGACCCTGCTCGCCGATCGCCAGGAGACGGTGCGAGCCGACGCCGTCGTGGCCGTGGCCGACCTCCTGCCGCCGGAGAAGGCGCCGGAGCGGCTCAGGGGCCTGCTGTCGCACGGCGACGCGCGGGTGCGTCGCACTGCGCTCGCCGAGCTCCTCCGCCGGAAGGACCCCGAGGTCGTCTCGCTCCTGCCCAACCTGCTCAAGGACCAGGATGCGGGCGTGCGCGGCGACGCTGCCGCGGCCGTCGCGCGCCTCGACGGCAAGAAGGCGGCTGCGTCGCTCGTCGAGCTGCTGGCCGACCCCGATCCCTATGTCCGCTCGACTGCGGTCGTGGCGCTCAAGGATCTGCGGGCGGCCGAGGCCACCCCGCGCATCATCGACCTGTTGAACGACAAGAGCGACGACGTGCGGGCCGAGGCCATCTCCGCGCTCGGCTCGCTGCGCGCCCGCGCGGCCATCCCCGCACTCATCGCGCAGCTCACCGCCACCAGGAAAGAGTTGCGCGAGCGGGCCGCAATGGCCATGGGGCTCTTCCGCGAGCAGGCCCGCGACGCCGCCCCCGGCCTCATCACCCTCCTCTCCGACGCCGACGAGGGGGTCCGCCAGAAGGCCGACCTTGCCCTCCGCCTCATCCTGCGCGCCAACGTCGGCTTCCAGGCCGGCGGCTCCCTGGAGGCGCGCCAGGAAGCCATCGCCAAGTGGCAAGAAGCCTGGCGAAAGTCGAAGAGCAAGTAGCACTACAACGCTAGATTGCGGTTGGGGCACGGAGTAAGGGCAAGAAACCCCACGACTTGCGAAGCTGGCCGCCGTCACTTGTCATGCCGAGCCTGTCGAGGCATCTCTCTTCGGCCGCGGAACAGGAGAGACTCCTCGACTTCGCCACGCTCCGCTCGGAATGACGTATCCCCTTGGGCTCTTGTGGCTTGGAGGAATGTAGCGTTGTAGTGGTGGAAGGTGGGGAGGACCTTCCCTCCGCCGCCATCGGTCACCGGTGACGGTCAGGGTCAGCCCTCAAAATACAAATCAGTCTCTGTTGCGGAAAGTCGTTTTCCGAGGGAGCTGTGAGGTAGCCCGCCGCTCCGCGGCGGAATACCGCCGCGGAGCGGCGGGCTACGTTGGCGCGCTTGTCAGGACGGACCTTCCGCAACAGAAACGAGTTGCCGACCTCGCGGCTTCCTTATTTTGTATTTTAAGGTCTGACCCTGACTGCTCTCAGCGGCGATGCTCGTGGTGGTAGGAGTGGGTGCCACCCGGGGAGTGCCACCAGTAGAAGGACGGCCCGGTGTAGTAGGGGATGTAGTAGGGGGCCTGCCAGTAGTAGGTGGTCGGGCTGCGGAAGACGCGGGTCGAATAGTAGGAGTCGTAGGGGTTCGGGGTGTAGATGGGCACGTTCGGCTCGGGCTTCTGCTGCGTCTTGAGCTGCTCCTGGAGCTTCTTGAGCTCGGCCTCGGCGGCCAGCCGCTTCTCGCGGGCCACCTCCAGTTCCGCCCTGAGCGCCTGGAGCCGGGCCGCCGCTTCGGGCGTCATCCATTGCCCGTCGTACTTCAGGAGGCCGCGGGCCTGCATCTCCTGGTCTTCGGTCACCCATTGGCCGTTGGCCAGGCGATGGCCGAGGGCCTTGTGGGCTTCGGCGTGGTCGGGCTTCAGGGCGATCGTCGTCTGGAACTGCTCCTTCGCCTGGGCTTTCAGGCCGACGCTCTGGGCCCAGAGGCCCAGCCTGTAGTGGCCTTCCGCATCGTCGTCCTTGAGCGCGGCCGAGCGCTTCTGGTACTCCTCCAGCGCCGTTTCCTTCTTCTCGATGCGGGCGACCGCATCCTTCGAGAGCCGCACCTCGCCGACGGGGAGCTTGACGACGACGGCGTCGTCGGTCTCGACGACCTGCCCCTCGAGCGTCCCGCCGCTCTTCAGATGCACGACGTCCCCGAAGGCCGGCAGAGCGAAACCGATGGCCGCCAGCATCATGATGATTGCGAGCTTCACGGCAGAGCCTCCTGCCAAGGGCATGAGCCACTTACCGCCTCCCACCTATCCGAAGTATAGCACCAGAGCGCAGGGGAGTCAAAGTCGGACCCATGGGACCTATGGGACGAATGGGACGGATGGGACATATCGCCCGCGCGCGGGAGTCAAAGAGCCGGCCGAGCGTGGGCCGGGGGCCGCCAGGTGTCAACGCGGTTGGGGATTTGCACGGTAGAAGGCGGCGAGCCGTGCACGGGGGGGCTGGCGGCCTCCGGCGAAGGGTGCCGGAGGGAGGCCGAACGCATCCCATGTGCCCTTGGAGCCACTGGCCTTACGGCGCCGCCGCTCTTGCCGCAAGCCTTGGCAGGAAACAGCCTTACAAGGGGTTACAATTTTTTACCCGCCGTTGACATCCCGTCCGTGGGAATGTAGTATGATACCCTGAGACGGGCGTGCCATGGGCGCGCCCGGGGCAGAGCGGGTCCGGCTCGTGGAAGGGCGCGCGATGCGTTGCCGTTGGCTTCTGGTCGGCGTGGTGCTGGGGGTTGCTCCGGCCGTCGTGGGGGCGGGCCAAGAGCTCGCGCTGCGCTATGAGGAGGGGTGGTATCAGGAGAACGGGCTCCACGATCTGGAGAAGGCGGCCGAGCTGTACCGCTCTGTGGCGGAGGGCGAAGAGCCGTCGGTCGCGGCGAAGGCGCTGCTGCGGCTGGGCGTGTGCTATCGGGAGCTTGGGGACAGCGAGGCGGCGAGCCGGGCCGAGGTGGACGCGCGGCGCCGCTTCCCCGACGAGATCCGCAAGTTCCCGTCCTATCGCCTGGAGGTGCTCCACAAGCAGCTCGACGAGGCGTTCAACGTCGCCGATGCGGCCAGCGCGAGCCACGCGATCGAACGGTTCCTGGGGAACCTCGACCTCGCCGCGGTGCACAGCGTGTGCGAGTCCTGCTATGGGCGCGCCTTGGAGATTCGGGCGCGGGATCCGCTCCGCAGCATCCCGGCGTTCCGCAAGGCGATCGCCATCAGCACGTATCTACGCCAGATCGAGCGGAGCGCGTTCGCGCAGAAGGACATTGGCGACCTCTACGCGGCAGCCGAACGCTACGAGGAGGCGATCGCCGAGTACCGCAAGGTGCAGCAGCACTTCCCCGACGCGAAGGGGGTGGGCGCGTGGGCTCAGCTCGCCGTGGCGGAGGCCGAGCGCCTGCGAGGACGGCTCGCCGAGGCGGTGGAAGCGTATCGCGCGGTCGCGCGCGACTACCCGGGGCAGCTCACCCAGGTGCTCTGGGCGGGCCTGTGGATGGGCGACGCCTTTCGGGCGGCGGGGAAGCTGGCCGACGCGCAGGTGGCCTGGCGCCGCGTGCTCGAGGAGTTCAACGAGCCAGCCCACGCGGACCGCATTGCCATTGCCGCGCGGCTGCTCGGACAGGCGCGCGGCGAGGAGAAGATGAAGCTGCCCGACGACGAGTTCGCCAACGACGTGGCGTACTTCCTCGCCGTCGAGCAGGAGATGGCCGGGAATCGGGAAAAGGCGCGAGAGTGCTACGAGATCTGTATCGCCCGCTCGAGGGGCAACGACTGGCCGCGGGCGTTGGCCGCGCGGGCCCTGGCGGCACCCGACCCGCAGTGAGAAGGGGACGCCGGGCCGCGGCACTGGAGAAGGAGTCCTGACCATGGTTGCGAACCGTAGGCGTCGGCACGGCGGCTTCACGCTCATCGAGCTTCTCGTCGTCATCGTGATCATCAGCATCCTGGCCGGCATTCTCCTTCCGTTCTTGTCGACCGCGCGCGAGCAGGCCCGCCAGAAGAAGTGCACCGGCCACATGAAAAACCTCCTGGCCTCAATGAACATCTACATGATCAACGAGGGCGAGAGCCGCTGGATGCCCCTGTGGCTCACCCAATTGGGCACGCTGGGCCACGCCGGCGAGGCGCTCCGCGACGAGCTGGGCCGCAGGCCCAGCAACCCCGCCTTCGACTACAAGGGCAACCGCAACGTGATGCAGAAGAACGGCTCCGTGTTCTTCTGCCCCTCCGACCTCTCGACCGGCGACGAGGGAGGCCGGCCCGACGGGCTCGAGGCCGACAAGAAGCAGATTGACCAGTACTACTTCGCCGACGTCGATCCCCACGGCGGCCTCTTCCTCTCCCCATCGCTCAACCCCACGTCCAAGCTGCAGGAGGACCGCATCCCGTGCAGCTTCCTCTACGAGATCAACTGGGAGCCCTGCGACTGGCTCTACGCGGGCGGAAGCCTCGGCAGCCCCTCCGGACGCGAGTTCCGCGGCGTCACCCCAGGCTGGGACGTCGTCGGCACGTGCGACAGCAACGGCGATGGCATCGTCTCCTGGTACGAGATCAAGAAGGTCACCAAGGACGGCAAACAGGGCATCGGCCTGACGGCCTGGGGCGAGCGAGTGCCCATCCTGTCGTGCTACCACCACGTCCCCAAGCCGTACCTCAAGCCCGACAGCCGCATCATCTACGGCACGGGGCTGAGCAACGTCTACATGGGCTCCACGTGCTGGGAGCTGGACGAGGCGGCCCATTGATCGTGACTCGCCCCAGAGGCCGCGGAGAACGCAGAGCGGCTGGGTGGCTTTCGTGCGGGGCTTGCCTCTGTGTTCTTCACGTCCTCTGCGGCTCTCTTGCGGCACAGAGGCTTACTTCGTCGCCCACTCGAAAGGAGCTAGGCGCATGACGGCGAGGGGACGGCTCGCTGTTGTTCTGGCGCTGGCGCTCGCCATCGGTTCGTCGAGCGCCGGCGAGGCGAATCCACCCGCACCCAAGGAGCCCCCCAAGAAGGGGCCCGCCGCCACGCCGGCGGACCCGAAGCCCCCTGAGGAAGCGACTCCGGCGAAGCCCGCCGACGCCGAGAAGGCGGCCGAGGCCGCGCGAGCGGAGCGGCTGGCCAAGCTCTACGAGAACGCCGAGGCCCTCTACAACCAGGGCCGCTATCGCGACGCCCAGAAGCTCTACGCCCAGATCGCGCTCGACGAGCCAGGCTATCGCCGGGTCGCCTCCCGCCTCGAGAGCATCCGCAAGCGCCTCGCCGAAGAGGACCGCAAGGCCCGCGAGGCCCAGCTCGAGCGCCTCCTCGAGGTGGCCGACGCCCATCACGCCACCGGCAACTTCGAGGCCGCAGCCAAAGCCTGCGAGGCTGTCCTCGCCGTCGAGCCGACGAACAAGCGGGCGCGGCAGCGCTTCTCCGAGTGCGCCGCCGAGCTGGACCTCCGCCGCCGAGTCTCCTCCATCATCGCAGAGCCGGACGTCCGGCCCGCCGACACCGAGCTCCTCGCCCAGGCGAAGACCGCTCTCGCCGAGGGCCAGCCCGCCCCCGCGGCGCCCAAGGATGCCGCCCCCGTCATCCGCTCGCCCAAGGACCTTCCGCCGGCCCAGCCCCCCGCTCCGAAGCCGGCTCCGGCAGCCCCGAAGGCCGAGACCGCGCCCAGGCCCGCCCCGCCTGCCCATGGCAACAACCAGGACAACGACCCCGAAGGCCGCCGCCTGATCAAGGATGCCTGGGACCTCGTCGAATCCGCCAACGGCGCCCAGGAGCCCAAGCCGCTGCTGCGGAAGGCCCTCGACACCCTCGCCCCGATCGCCGTCACGAGCAAGCACTCGGAGCGCAGCAAGGAGACGGCGGCCCTGCTGCGCCGCAGCATCAGCCGGCGGCTCGCCCAGGACGGCCGCGCGCTCACCGCCGACGAGGCCCAGCGCGCCCGCCTCTACAAGCGCTACCTCGAGGCCGAGGAGCTCTTCCGCAAGAAGCACTACCAGGACTGCGTGGACGCCACGACCGAGATCCTCGACGAGGACCGCTCCTTCACCCTCGCCCGCCAGCTCAACCAGGAGGCGCGCATCAAGGTCCACGAGGACGAGATGGAGGAGAAGGACATCCAGCATCGGGTAGCCTTCGACCAGCGGATGACGGAGATCGAGGACATGAGCGTGCCGCGCGGCATGCCCCCCTCGGTCCCCAGGTCGCCTATCGAGCTCACGCGGCCCACCTACGAGATCGCCAGCCCCGAGCTCGAGGAGAAGCTCAACCAGAAGCTGACCGTGAACCTCATCGCCGCCGACCTCGACTATCTCCTCGACCTGCTCTTCCGCTCCACGGGCGTCAACATCATCTACAACCCCGACGCCGTCCAGGGCAAGACGATCACCCTCCACGTCGCCAACTTCCCTCTGCGGCAGCTCCTCGACTACATCGCCGAGAACCACGGCCTGGAGTTCGTCACCACCCGCGACGGCGTGCTCATCACCACCCCCGACCAGCCGCGGCTGGAGTCGTTCATCATTCCGCTCCTCTACGGCCTCATGGACGTCGGGGAGGCGCCCCCCTCGGCGGCCGTGGCGGCCCAGAACGTCGCCGCTACGACCCTCACCCCGCCGACCACCTCGGACATCGAGAAGCTCCTGACGGTCCTCCCGCAGCTCATCAAGTGGCCGCAGGGCTCCTTCTTCTACCTCGACCGCAAGATGAACCTCATCTACGTGCGCACCACCCGCGACGCCTACCACGAGGTGGTCCGCATGCTCGACCCCATCGACCAGCTCCCGCCCATGGTCCTCATCAAGACCCTCTTCATCCAGCTCGAGGCGGATGACTTCGAGTCGGCCGGCGTAGACCTCACCTTCAGCACCGTGTGCAGCGAGAAGCTCTACCCGCGGCTCACCTGGGACGCCACGACGAGCTCATGGGTCGAGACGCTGGACCCGACCACCACGGGCCTCTCCCTGCCGGTGAAGGGCGGGACCAGCACGGAAGCCAGCTCGAGCTTCGGCGCCGACACCTACGGCGAGGAGGCGACCAATCCGCAGATCAAGTTCTCCGGCGTCTTCAACAAGGCGCAGTTCGAGCTCACCCTCGACGCCCTCCAGCGCACCGGCCGCGCCCGCACCCTCAACGCCCCCAACGTCATCTGCGTCAACAACTGCACCGCCACCATCAGCATCACGAAGACCCTCATCTACATCGAGGACTACCAGGTGGACCGCGCGGACATCTCGGGCACCAGCTACGGCAACCCCTACTACCAGCAGCAGCAGGTGCCGGGGCAGACAACGGGCTACATCCCGCCGCTGTCCAGCGAGCCGGTCATCACTCCGGTCTTCGCCGAGGACGAGTACACCGGCTTCACCCTCGACGTGATCCCGAGCGTCGGCAAGGACACCCGCTACATCAGCCTGACGCTCAACCCGCGCATCCGCCAGGAAGTGCCGCCGCGCCTGAAGTTCGACCTCTACCTCCCGGCCACGGGCGGCAGCGCCGTGGGCGGCACGCCGACCACCACCGGCCTCCAGAAGGTCCAGGTCGAGCGCCCGATCGTCCAGGAGCAGGCCCTCTCGACCAAGCTCTTCGTCGCCGACGGCTCCATCGTCGGCCTCGGCGGCCTCATCCAGCAGGAGAAGTCCGAAGTCCGCTCCAAGATCCCCATCCTCGGCGACATCCCGATCATCGGCTACCTGTTCTCCAAGACCTCGTATCGGGACAAGAAGAAGAACCTGCTGATCTTCGTGCAGGCGGAGCTGATCACGCCGACGGGCGCGCGCTACGCCGATTCGGGCCGCATTGACGAGGCCCGGGCGACCGAGACGCCCGCGCGGCCCGATGGCGAAGTCGCGCCCCCGGTCGTCCGCCGCGAGCCGAGACCGTAACGCCGCTGATTTGGCATTTGGCATCTGGCATCTGTAACCTCTCTCGTGAGGCTCCCCCATGCCCAAGAGCCAGACCGCCGTCGGGATCGACATCGGGTCCCACGCCCTCAAGGCCGTGGTGCTCCGGAAGACGGGCACCCACGTCTCGCTCGTGCGCGCGGGGGCCGTCGAGCTGGGCGAGCTGGCGTTCCTCGACGACAGCGAGCGGAAGGACTCGCGGGTCGCCGAGCTGCTGCGGGTGCTCCTGCGCCGCAGCCGCATCCCGCGCCGCACGGGAGCCGTCGGCCTCGCGGGCCGCGACTACTTCGTGAAGTATCTCCACGTCCCCCCGACCACCCGCGACAAGCTCCGCAAGCTCATCGAGTACGACGCCGCCGAGGACCCCGCCGCGGCCGCCAAGGAGCAGACCAGCGACTTCTGGCTCCTCGACCTGCCGTCGAAGCCCGATGAGTTCACCGTCCTGGTGGTCCTGGCCCGCAACGAGACGCTGCTGCGCCGGCTCGCCTTCCTGAAGAGCGCCGGGGTGAGGGCCGAGGGCCTCACGCTCAACGCCCTCGCGCTCTTCAACGCCTACGTCCAGGCGATGGACGAGGCGATCTTCAACGACAAGACGACGCTCCTGGTGGACATCGGCGCTCGGAACCTCGACGTCGTGGTCCAGCGCAATGCCAAGCTGATCTTCGTCCGCAACCTCACCCTCGGCGGCGGGCGCTTCACGGAGGGCGTCCAGGAGGAGTTCCGCCTCCCCATCCGCGAGGCCGAGGAGCTGAAGATCTCCAGGGGCGCCATCCTCCCCACCCACTTCGACGTCGCCGCCGAGATCGACACGAGCACGCCCGAGGCGCGCCTCTCCGCCGCGCTCCTGGAGCCGGGCGAGGCGATCTACGACACCCTCCAGGCCTCGATCAAGTACTGCCAGGCGCAGACGCGCATGGCGAACCTGAAGATCGACGAGGTGGTGCTGAGCGGGCGCGGCGCGCGCCTGCGCGGCCTGCGCGAGTTCCTCGCCCAGCGCTTCCGAGTCCCGGTCGAAGTCCTAGACCCCCTCCGCACCATCGAGACCTCCGCCCTCCCCCCAGCCGAGCGGGACGAGGTGGCCGAGAACGCCTCGAGCTACGCCGTGGCCATCGGCCTGGCCCTCCGCGAGCTCGAAGAGCGCCACCTGCGGCCGATCTCCCTGCTGCTCGAGAGCCTGAGGCGCCAGCGCGAGTTCTACAACCGCGACGTCTTCCTCTATCTTGCGGCCGCCGTCCTTCTGGCCGCCTTCGCCACGATGTTCTACTCCTCCAGCCTCGCCACCTCCAAGGCGGAGGAGGAGTTCGGCATCAAGAGCAAGCTGGCCGCCGACGCGGAGGGCATCAAGAAGCAGCTCGACGCCCAGCTCGGCGAGAACGGCCGCCTCGCCGATCAGAACACCGAGCTCAGGCGGCTCTTCGACACGCCCCGGCGCTGCGCCGAGGTCCTCGCCGTCCTCAAGGAGACGACCCCCCAGGAGCTGTCCATCGACTCGATCTCGACCATCACCGACCGCCCGACGCCCCTGGTGGCGAAAACCCGCCCCGCGGCCCCCCAGGAGGCCACGACGACGCTGGTCATCGAGGGGCGCGTGGTCGAGAAGCCCGACGCCAAGGACGCAGACATCGCCGCCGCCCTCCGCAGCGTGGACAGCTTCCTCCACGACCTCGAGAAGCAGAAGCACCTCTACAGGCAGGCCAAGATCACCAAGTACCCGGACCCGAACAAGGAAGTGCCCGGCCAGCGCACCTTCCGGATGATCGTCACCTTCGCCGCCCCGTTCGAGGGCGGATAGGCGATCGGAGCCCACGCAGGAATGGACTTCTGGCAGCAGAACAAGGTGTTCGTGGTCATCGCCGGGCTCGGCCTGGTCGCGCTCGTGGTCCTCTGGCCCTCGCTGTTTGGCCTGGAGCCGACCATCGTGCGCTTCCATAGCGGCAGCTATGAGAGCACGATGGTTGACCTGCGCAACATCGAGGCCAAGCTCACCGCCTTCTTCCCCGAGAGCGGCAAAGGCATCCCCATCCGCCAGGCCCTCCACGACGTCGAGGCCGCCAACAGGACCCTCGACTCCAATTTCGAGGCCGTGCGCGCCTGGGCCACCTTCGTCCCCCGCTTCCCCTTCCGCATCCCCGAGCACCTCCAGCCCGAAAACGTCCGCCAGCGCTATGTCTCCCACGCCTACGCCTACCTCCGCACCGGCAAGCTCCTCTGGGAGGAGCTCAAGCTGGACGACGCCAGCGATGGCGTCGTCTTCCTCGGCTCCACCCGCAACCTCACCCCGCGCGACACCTCCTTCGGCATGCCCGAAATGTCCACCCCCGAAGCCATCAAGGAGCCCGACATCCGCATCGCCCAGCTCGCCCTCGTCCACGAGCTCGGCCACCTCGCCATCCGCCTCAACGTTGACGAGATCGGCTCCATCGTCCCCGCCCCCCGCTACACCTGGCAGGTCAACGGCGTCGCCGTCGCCGACGCCTATCCCGTCAATGTCCGCATCAAGTGCGACGCCCCCACCCTCCTCGCCTTCCTCCACGCCCTCGAGGGCGCCCACGGCACCGTGGCCAAGGTCACGAGCGTCGGCGCCGCGGGCGGCGCCGACGAGGCCCCCAAGCCCCTTGCCCCGGCCAAGAAGCCCAGGCCCGGAGCCGCCGATGACCCCGAGGACCCCGGCGCCGCCGTCAAGCCCCTGGAGCCCAAGAAGCCCGCCGCGCCCGACGACGAAGGCCCCGCGGCTCCCAAGGACATCCCCACCCAGAAGCTCATCATCCACCTCCCCGGCTCCCCGTCGTTCCTCTCCCCCGACGCGGCCATGGGCACGCTGAAGGAGCGCTTCACCATCTTCCGCCCCGACGAGAGCAACCCCCAGAAGCCCAAGTTCATCGCCAATGCCATCGTCACCAAGGTCCTCGACCCGGGGACCTCGCAACTCGCTCCCGGCGACGTCCTCGACTGGCGCGGCCTGTGCTTCAAGCTGCGCAACGAGGCCGACGCCAAGGACCCCTGCCCCGGCAAGCGCATCTGGCCCCTCCTGACGCCCGACGCCCGCAGCGCCGCCGACGAGATCGTGAAGGGGCAGCCGCCCGACGACGCCCGTCGTTCCGCCCTCCTCCAGGCCCTCAACGATCTGCTGAAGAAGCGCGACCTCCACACCGCGGCCGACTTCCCCAGCGTCGCCTCCAACGAAGTCGCCGGCCTCGTGCGCCTCGACCGTCAGAAGCTCTCCCCCGACCAGGTCCAGCGCCTCAACCGCCTCCTCCTCGAATCGAGCTATCCCCGGGAGATCGCCAAGGCCACGATCAAGCTGGAGGCCGCCGTCGAGCCCCACTCCAACATCTCCTTCACCCCCGAGGGCAAGGCCACCGCCAACCTCGTCCGCGAGAAGGACCTCGCCTCCACCCGCTTCTTCTTCGTCCGCTCCATGAGAGCCAAGGCGGTCCCCGAGAGCTTCCAGAAAGAAAAGGACGGCTTCCCCACGGCGGTCACCCCGCCCCACTTCGACGTGGAGCTCTCCGTCGCCGCCCTCACCTTCCTCCAGATCCAGGCCGCCCAGGCGACGCCGAAGCAGCCTGGGGAGGCCGCAGGAGTGACCATCAAGCGCGGCCTGTGACGCCGTGTCCGCAGAGCGGCAAGCCGCAATCCGCCGTACGGCGGATGAAGCAAAAGCGGGGGCGGACATATTACCCCGCGGTGAATGGAGAACGTGCAGGATGGAGGCGAGCAGCGAAATGAGGCATGTGCTTCCCCCTTCAAAGCCAATCAGGGATTGGCTTTGGTATGCCCGCCCCCGCTTTTTCTTCCCGGGAGAAGCAGCCTTTGACGCACAGTAGTACATGAGATAGGAGCAGCCCGATGGGCAAGGGCATGAACAAAGAGCAGGTCTTCTTCCTCGTCGCCGCCGCGCTCGCGGCCTGGGTGCTCGTGAAGCTCTTCCTCGCCCAGGGGTTCGTGCGGCCCTCGAACGCGCGCGTCGGCGCCGTGGACCTCCGCGAAGGCGAGAAGGAGATCGGCGACTTCCTCGGCCCCCGCAGCCTCGCCACCTACGTCGAGCGAGGCCACACCCACGGCGGCCAGCCGTCCCGCGTCTTCATCCGCGGCGCCGTCGCCCATTCCTTCCTCGACACCACCGTCTTCAGCCGCTACACCTTCGAGTGCCGCATGTTCCCCGCCCCCGTGCGCGAGCTCCGCTTCCAGCTCCCCAGTGGGCTTGTCCCCGACGCCGTGTTCTCCAGGGAGATCGACCCCGAGGAGAAGTACGGCACCGACGGCCGCACCCTCGTCGTCCACGTCAAGCCCACCCTCCTGAAACGCTGCTACTACGGCTGCCAGATCGCCGTCACCTTCCGCGCCCCGCTGTCCGCCGCCAGCCGGTGGCGCGCCCCCCTCGTCTCCTGCACCGACGCCACCCCCAACGTGGAGTCCGAAGCCGGCTCCATCGCCATCGCCACCCCCGGCGACCGCATCGAGGTCATCCCCATCGCCGACGCCGGGGCCACCAGCCTCACGAAGATCACCCTCGACGCCCTCCCCAAGGAGCTCATCCAGCAGTCCAACAAGCTCGCCTTCGAATACCACCGGCCCGACTACCTCCTCACCCTCGGCCTCAAGAGGCCCGATCTCGTCTCTCGCACCCCAACCTACCCCCCCAGGACGCCGCGCATCGGCCCGACGCCCAGGCCCCCCACCATCGGGCCGAAGACCACGGAACCCACCATCAAGGAGCCCACGCCGACCGAGCCGAAGCTCCAGATCCCGAAGGCCGGCGACGTCGAGAGCCTCCCCTTCAAGCTCCAGGTCATCTGCCGCATCGAGGAGCCCGAAGCGCGCCGACAGGCCGTCCTCCGCCACAAGGAGACCGAAGAATACTTCCGCGCCTTCGAGGGCGAGAAAATCCTCAACGACTACCGCATCGCCAGCATCACCGACGACGCCGTCGTCATCCACGACTCCAAGGGCAAGGTCTACAAGCTCCGCGGCAAGTTCGAGGACAAGTATAAGGACTGAAAACGGCACCTCAGAACACGATGTACGACCCTGGTGGCCCAGGCTTTCGGCCTGTGGCGCGAACCAGGACTGTGACCTCACTTTGTGAGAGGAGGCTGCTCATGCGCAACCGCTGGAGCAAAGAGAAGGTCTTTCTTCTCCTCGCCGCCTTCTTCCTCGGCTGGGCCGTGCTCAAGCTCGGCCTGGAGCTGGCTCGGCCTCCCGCCGGGCCAATGGCGCCAGCCGTCCGGGCCCCCGCCATCTGCCAAGGCGACCCCGACGTCGAGCGCTCCTTCGCCCCCTTCGACCTCGCCAGCGTCCTCGAGCGTGGCCACGTCGAACCGATCCGCCGATCCATCGGCCAGCCTCCGCCCGCCCGCCCCGACGCCAGGCCCGATGGCGACGCGGCCGAGCCCAAGCCGGGCCGGCCCGACGATCGGGCGGACGGCCAAGTAGACAAGCGTGGCCGCGAGGACACCGGTGAGGACGCCGGCCCGGACGGCGGCAACCACGGCAAGAAGCTTGGCCCGAAGCCCCCGCCGAAGGCCATCCCTCCCCCGCCGTTCACCCTCGTCGCCGTCGTCCGCACCGAGGGGCCTGACGCGCAGACCCTCGCCGTGCTCCGCCACCACCCCACGGCCACCCTCTATCGCGCCGCACCCGGCGACCTGCTCCCCGACGGCCACCGCCTCGGCACGATCACGGACGATGCCGTCATCCTCCGCGCGCCCGACGGAAAGGCCCACAGGTACCGCGGCCGCTTCGACACCCAGTACGGCAATTGAGAGGCCGAGGGTCACATCTTCAGGGCCTGTTGCCCATCGGCGCGAGTGCGCCCTGCTCCGAGATGCAACGAGGCGCCACGGGGGAACCTGCCCCGGGCGCCTCGCCATTGGGTCGCAGAACGTGCCGCTGAGCGGCTCGCTACTTCTTGCCCTTCTTCTTCGCGGGAGCCTTCTTCTTCGCGGTGCAGCCACAGGTCTTGCACATTGCTCGGGCCTCCTTACTAGAGGGTGCAATAACGGGTTTTGCGCAGTTGGGCACACCTTATTGAACCGAGCGGCTTTGCGGTCGGTTCAATGAGCTCTTTCCCCTTGCCTCGTGTCGTCACTGCGGGCTCTTCGAAGAGGAAACCAAACCCAGACAGGCTGGGTTGGGTTTCTAGTGTGCCCAACTGCGCAAAACCCGTTATTGCACCCCTTACCAGGGACGGCTCAGTGCCCCCATCCCCCGCTGGCTTCCACAGCATGCATGCATCATGCCACACCCCGTGCCGATTGCAAGAGCAAGCTGCGATTCGCACGGAAATGACGCCTGTGCTACGGGCGGCATGGGGCGCTCGGAGGGAGGGGGAGCGCGGTTGGGCAAGCCCCCGCGGCACACGGGAGGGCGGGATCTTCGCGCGGCATGACACTTCAGCCGTGTGAGGCCCTGCCCCCACCGACCTCGCGTCGGTGGGGCGAGGTGTGCGAGCGGCGCTGTAGTTGCCAATCACCGCTCCACCGAGGCAAGCTCGGTGGAGGCGAAGAGAAGGCGGGTGTGAGGTACTTCAGACGGCTGAAGAGCCACCGCGCGGCTTGGTGGCTCCCTCATTTGACGGTGCGGCCGTGGCGGCTACAATAGCAGGGGAGGCGAGGCAGGCGGCCGTGTCCCCCACTGGAGTCAGGGCGGTGAAGAAGAAGTTCGCGGGGGTCCGCAAGGCGCGGGTGGCGGACGCGCCGGCGATCCATGCGCTGGTGAACTGGTTCGCGCGGAAGGAGAAGATGCTGCCGCTGTCGCTGGGCCTGGTCTATGAGCGGCTGCGCGACTTCTTCGTGTACGAGAAGCGGGGGAGAGTGCTGGGCTGCGGGGCGCTCCACGTCGTCTGGGAGGATCTCGCGGAGGTGCGTTCGCTGGCGGTTCAGCGAGAATACCAGCGGCGCGGGATCGGCACCGCGCTCTTTCAGGCCTGCGTCGCCGAGGCCCCGCAGTTGGGCATCCGCAGGCTCTTCACGCTCACCTTCGTGCCCGAGTTCTTCCAGAAGATGGGCATGGCCGGGGTGGGGAAGGACACCCTGCCCCACAAGGTCTGGTCGGATTGCGTCCGCTGCCCGCGCTTCCCGAGCTGCGACGAGGTGGCGCTCATCGCCGACGTGGACGAAACGGGGCTCCATTCGCGGAAGGAAACGTGATGGAGCGACGCGCGCTGGACTTCGGCACATGCCTCGGCGCCGCCTATGGGCGCCTCACGCCGCTTGGGGAAGGCTGCATGTAGTGCCTTACGGCCTTCCCACGCTCGTGAGTCTCTGCCAATGAAGAACTTCTTCATGGCTACTGTCGAAAATCAGTCAGAATGACACGGGGGTGTGGTTCTCGGTGGTGCTGGGGGTGGCGGGGCGTGCCGCAGGGCGGATGGCGACCGGGCCATACGCCCTGTGGCCTCAGTTGGGGCAGAGGACAAGACGTGAGTCTGGACGAGAAACTTGATGCCCTGCGCGCCCTTCTCCGCGAGATGGGCCGCGTGGCCGTGGCCTTCTCCGGCGGGGTGGACAGCAGCCTGCTCCTGAAGGTCGCGGCCGACGAGCTGGGCGAGCGCGCCGTGGGCATCACGGCGCGAGCCGAAATCTATCCCGCGCGCGAGCTCGAGCTCGCCGCCTCGCTCGCCCGCAGCCTGGGCGTCCGCCACGTCTTCCTTGACGTCAATCCCCTCGCGCTGCCCGAATTCGTCGCCAACCCCCCCGACCGCTGCTACTACTGCAAGCGGGCGGTCTTCAGCACGATCCGCAGGAAGGCGGGGGAGCTTGGGATCGAGCACGTCGCCGACGGCGCGAACACCGACGATGCTTCGGACTGGCGGCCGGGCACCCGCGCCACCGCCGAGCTCGGCATCCGCTCGCCGCTGCGCGAGGCCGGCCTGTGCAAGGCCGACATCCGCGCGCTCTCGCGCCGGTTCGGCCTGCCGACGGCCGACCTGCCGTCGCGCGCCTGCCTCGCCTCCCGATTCCCCTACGACACCCGCGTCACCCGAGAGGACCTCGCCCGGATTGACAAGGCCGAGGCCGCGCTGGAAGCTCTCGGCTTCTCCGGCCTCCGCGTCCGCCACCACGGCACCATCGCCCGCATCGAGCTTCGGCCCGACGACATCCCCCGCGCGGCAAGCCCCGACGTCCGCGCTCAGATCGTGGCCGCCATCAAGGCGCTGGGCTACACCTACGTCGCCCTCGATCTCGAAGGCTATCGCACCGGCAGCCTCAATGAGGTGCTCTGAAAGACAGGAGGTCGCCAATGGCTATCACTGAGATCAAAGTCGGGAAGGCCATGCTCCGCCTCGTCCAAGGCGACATCACGACACAGGAAGTGGACGGCATCGTCAACGCCGCCAACCCCTCGCTCATGGGCGGTGGGGGCGTGGATGGCGCCATCCACCGGGCCGGCGGACCCGCCATCCGCGAGGAATGCAAGGTTATCGTCGCCAGACAGGGTCCCCTCCCCGCCGGCCAGGCCGTCGTCACCACGGCCGGCAAGATGCCCGCCAGGCACGTCGTCCACACCGTCGGCCCCATCTGGCAGGGCGGCAACGCGAATGAGGACGAGCTCCTCGCCAGCGCCTACCGCAACAGCCTGCTCGTTGCCGCGAGGAACGGCTGCCGCACCGTGGCCTTCCCCAGCATCAGCACGGGCGCCTACGGCTTCCCCATCGCGCGCGCCGCCCGCATCGCCCTCGGAACCCTCCTCGAGGCAATCCCCAACCACGACGTCAACGAGGTTCGCATCGTCCTCTTCCTGCCCGGCGACCTCGCCGTCTACTCCAACGCGCTCAGCCAGGTCGCCTACAAGGCTGCCACCTGAGCCGCAAGTCATGTCCCGCCAAGGTCCAAGAGGCCATCTCAAGAACGTCAGGAACAGGCCCAAATCGCTGAGTCCGCTGGGCTTGTGGCAGGTTTCGAGGTAGTCTCCAAGCACGCCGCCACGCAGAAAAGGACACAGTAAGGCCCAGGGGCCTTGTGTTCAGTCCCGAAGGGACAGCAGGACTTAGCCGGCGGCTTCAGCCGCCGGAACGGGGGAAAACCCACGGCCCAGTCCCGAAGGGACGGTAGAACCAACCCCGGGGCGTGCCAGGGCCGCCGTTTCTGTCGTCCCTTCGGGACTGACGTGATCTCTGCGACCCAACCCGGCGGCTGAAGCCGCCGGCTAAACCCTGCCCTCCCTTCGGGAGTGAAGCCCCAACAGAGACGGGGATTGTGTCCTTTTTTCTGTGGCGGCGTACTAACACTACAACGCCAGTTCCGTTCGCGCCCGCATTGTAAGACCTTGCGCATGCAAGACATGTGGCGGTATCCCTCCTGCCAGAATGAGAGGGACGCCCCCGGAGCCGTCCGGCTCGCCTGAACGCTCATTGTGTGCCAACGCTATAGGGAGACGGTTGGCACACAATGGGGGGAATGGCGAACGTGGAAGTCAGGAACTAGCGTTGTAGTGCTAAGAGGCTATCTCAAGAACGTCAGGAACAGGCCCAAATCGCTGAGTCCGCTGGGCTTGTGGCAGGTTTCGAGGTAGTCTCCAAGCACGCCGCTACGCAGAAAAGGACACAGTAAGGCCGAGGGGCATTGTGTTCAGTCCCGAAGGGACAGCAGGACTTAGCCCGCATTTCTCACCAAGCGGCCCAGCTCCGAAGGAGCGACAGGGTCTTGCCGGCGGCGTAAGCCGCCGGAAAGAGGGGTCCAAAGGGTCCAGCCCCGACGGGGCGGCAGAAACGCCCTGTCCTTTCGCCCCTTCGGGGCTGGGCCCTCTTTCGCCCACGATCCGGCGGCTTACGCCGCCGGCTACACCCTTGCGTCCCTTCGGGACTTGGGGGCTGGTGAGAAATGCGGGTTAGCCGGCGGCTTGTGCCGCCGGAACGGGGGAAACCCACGGCCCAGTCCCGAAGGGACGGCAGAGCCAACCCCGGGGCGTGGCACGCGGCTCGGCAGGGGCTTCGCCCCTCCGCCGCGATCGCATGGCCTCATCCCTGCCTCATTCGCCTCCCGGACCATCCACGATGCGCTCACAGGCGCCTTTCTCATGCGTCCAGCGCATGGCGCTTCCGAATCGCCATCGGCAGGTCCAACCCGGCTCCGGGGCGGCAGAGAGCCAGCGCTCATCCCTGTTGGCCTGTCTGCCACAATACACTTACCTACAAGGGGTTATGACTGTCGCCGCAGAGACGGCATCCGCTCTCCAGCGATGGTGGGCTAGGGCTGTATGCCTGTGCTATAGCCTGCGACCCCATTGCGCGCATCGTAGACATATTTGACTAATGCCGCGAGGGCTGCTAGATTATGCCTACGGTAACACTTCAGCAGCCTGAAGTTCCGCCCCCACCGACCTTGCGTCGGTGGAGCGATGATTGGCCACTACCCGCGCGGCGCCGACCCCTCCTCCCTCCGCCCGCCCGCCTGTGGCGGGCGGGC
>Ga0315274_10005331_pt1 | contig 18807 bp, 20 predicted proteins | sample YL17G02_20_MG_FD_203700 | JGI IMG/M metagenome (GOLD analysis project Ga0315274, IMG submission 203700) | Sediment microbial communities from Yellowstone Lake, YNP, Wyoming, USA - YL17G02_20 | ecosystem: Environmental > Aquatic > Freshwater > Lake > Sediment | place: USA: Wyoming | collected... | reverse complement strand
GCATTGAATGTAAATAATTATGATCTTTACACGGATTCTACAACTGGCGGAAATATTAAGCAATTGACGAACACGCCTGAGAATGAGATTCGGCTCGAAACGCGATAGTTCTATGTTATATCTCACCGTCACCTTTAAATACTTTTCGGTTTCTACGTATGTTATTCAATGTTACTACCTATGAATAACTTCAATATGGTGCAATCAAATGTCCGATAAAAAATCTGCTATAATTGAGAGAGATCGTACGGTTACTGATAAATCTATTTCTGTTGAAAATAATTATGTGCTGTTACCATTTCCAACATTGGAAGGACCCACCTATACATGGGTAGCTAACTCTGGGTTGGATGAGTACAATAAAGATGTCACAGAGACCCTAAACAAACTAGGAGACATCGTGGCATACAATGTGGTCAGACATTATCTTCGAAATGAAGAAAATGCCCGTAAAGAAATAGGCAACGGCTTTGATATAGATGCGTACTATGAGCAGGCAAGTATGCATGGTAAAAATGCTTCTCAGTGGTTCAAGGAAAACTTCTATGGAACAATCGCAAATCCTGATATAATGGGCGTTGCAGAAAAGAATTATTTTGAAAGCGTGCCTGACTATGATTATGCACAGGAACTTTTGTTCGGTCCTGATGGCAGAATTCAAAATTTCCAACTTCCTGGCATGGATGTAAATTTAGGTAAATATGTTGGTATTTTGCTTCTTGCCGGTTCCGTAGTTTTATTGATGTCGGGCTGCGGTGGAAGTGGCAATGGAGTCGGCGGTGATGCTGTAAAAAACATACCTGCCCCGCCAGCGGATTATTGCTCTGCACTGAAAACAGCTCTTCCAACTGGAGTTGTGATGACTTATGATACCTGGGACGCGAAAGCTAACAAATGGGTGGACCACGAAACGAAAGACGCGTGTAAAGTGCCGAAAATCGCATTCGTGAATGCCCAGTCAGAAATCATGACCATAAACGAAACCGGGTCATATAGTCAAAAACTTCTTTCCGATAAACTGGAGTGGTACGCATGGAACGATGATGAAAACATAATTGCTTCTCTACTGAACGGAAATCAGTATGATCTTTACATGATAAATGTTAAAACAGGCGCGCAAACGCTACTGAAGAGTACGCCTGAGAATGAGATAAAGGTCATGGTAAGCCCGGACGGTACCAAATTGCTTTATCAGGCTGATACTGGTACAGGCGGATACAGAACATATGTTGCAAACATAGATATGAGCAACCCTGTTAGAGTTGGACCAGACACAGACAATGCCTGGGCAGATTTTGTAGGAAACAATGGAGTTGTGGTATCTGCCCTGAATGTAAATAATTATGATCTTTACACGGATTCTACAACTGGCGGAAATATTAAGCAATTGACGAACACGCCTGAGAATGAGATAAAGATTTCTTCAAGAAAATGAAAAAGGAACAGAATTAGCAACTACCGGAGTCTGTTCTAATCCATATTTTAGTTCCATCCGTACAAACAGCCTTTCCAGCTGTTCCGGCTGTCGCGCTTGCTGGTATCTTCACAGCAGTAGCAATACTCATATCAACCGTTCCACCACCGGGTGCTATGTATATTGTGTTTAAGGCATTTGCAGTTCTCGTAGCTGATATTACACCACCACCACTATTTTCAGCATCATTCATAGCTTGTATTAAAAACTGCTCATTATTTGCAGAAATTATCCATTTTTTGTTGTTTGCAGTAGCATCTGATTCAGTCAGTTCAATAACAGGCGTTGAATTAGAAATTTCAACACCTCCCCATCCTGCACCTGACGCGAGGGGAGTCGTGGTCCCGATTCCGACGATTCCTCGGTTATCTATAACCATTCTAGGCAATGATCCACTCGATCCATCACGGGTTGTCTGGAATAATATTTTTCCAGGCATATCGTTAAAGCCAGGCGCGCCGTCAACCACAAAGGATATATGAGCAGCCTCAGAATTTGCATCCGTTCCATCCCAACCAAAAGCAGTGATGCCGCCCAATTCATCACCATTTAAAACTACTGTTGGCGATCCCAAGGTACCATGGGATTTCTGCAACTCTAGTTGCGGACCAGTAGAAGAAACATCTGCACGTATTGACTCTATAAATCCGCCACTTTGCGTGACAATTAGGCCTTGGTCTCTGAATCCAGTTTTCGGAGTAGCACCTGCAAGAACTGTCCCATTAACTTCCAGCTTGTATCCAGGACTCGGCGTCCCGATTCCGACATTAATTCCGGTCCCAGCCCCATCTCCAAGTAAGAATATGCCATGACTATCATGAGGATAGTAGCCCGTCATGCCAATGTAGCCAACTGTTCTGGTAGCTGTCAGCATCGCACCAAGAGCCAGTCCTTGATCGCTACCAGTTCCATTTCCAACAATAATAAAATTATAATCGCCCACAGATGCCCCTGGTCCGCTCATATTTTGCACAAAATATGCAATACCCCTTCCTTCATATCCTCCAGAAGTTAAACCAGTTTTTTCGAAAACAGAAAGTTTATATGGAACGCTGGAACCCCAAGCTTCAGAGATTGCGACATTGCCAGCAGAATTCATTATCATTATACCCCTATCCCCAACATCAGCATTAGCGTTAGTTATAAGTCTGATGGAATTAGTCGCTTCATTGCTAGCTATATCCAAAGTAGTCGAACCCAATGCTATCAAAGCACCATCTGCAATGGTACCGCCTGAACCCGCGGTCGTTAACGTTAGTCCTGCTGACAGACTTCCATTGATCTGTAAATTTTTAGAAGCGGTCGTAACAACACCATACCCTGCCATCCCGATTCCGATGTTTCCGGAATCTGTTATAGTCATCAAATCTCCAGTTTTGTTATTATAAATAGCGAAAATGTTTTTAGAACCAGGAGTATCGTAAGCATTGTAAATGGACCAATTGATAGGGCCAGCTCCTGTCCTTGCCCAAGAGATCGCGGCATTGTTTGCATCAGCTATCTGTAATGTCTTTGACCAAGATGACGACGGAGTAGTCGTCCCGATGCCGACATTACCTGTTGATGTGACAGTAGCGAATCTTCCCCCCGATTGAGTTCGCAATTCAAGATTTCCGCTTGAATCATTCTTGCCTAAAACATAGTCCGGGCTGCCTCCGGTCACACCACCCATATAGATTCCACCAAATGTATTCGCAGACGCGATTGCTGCAATCATTGCGCCAGTTGAATGGGGAGTTCCCCGTACATCAAGCCAAAACCCAGGATTCGTCGTATTTATGCCGACATAACCAGTTGTATCATCAACATACATTCTTGTCGTGCCTTTGGTTTGAAGCAGTAACGGTGAATTGCTGCTAAAGGCGCTTGCATAAACAGTTCCTGTGAAATTTGCATCGGTGCCATTTAGTCTTCCTGTCATAGTATCTCCAGATGCATTTACCCAGACGTCCTGAACAGCACTTGCAGGAATATTCGTGAGTCCTGCACCGCTGCCATAGTACGTTCCTGCTTGAACATTACCTGAAAAATTCGCGTTCCTCCATCGAAGAGCCGACGAACCGACATCAAAGGTCGCGTCAAGCTTAGGATACATAGAACCGTTGAGGTTGATGTTGCTGACCTCTACTCCAGTGATATTTTTGATAACATAAAGCGTCCCGTTTATCCAAACATCTCCTTTGCTCGCTCCTGTTCCGTAAAGTGTAACTCCTCCAGAACCTACTCCTCCGCCAATCAAGACATTACCGTTCTGTACAACAACATTCCCGCCAGTCGTGGTTATGTCGCTACTTGCACCGATTGTCGTGGCGCTGATTGAACCGCCGACCAGTGAACCATAACCAATAGTTCCCGTGAAATTAGCATTTGTACCATTCAGGTCGCCTGTCATCGTATCTCCAGCAACATTCACAAATCTGTCATCGTATTGCGCGCCGTTTAGAATAGAAGAATTGATATTGAGTGTTGTTGATGGACCACTGCCGCCTCCTTGGAGGCCTGTTCCTGCATTGACGGTGTCGACAACCTGAACACCGTTCTGGTAAACCGTACCGCCTGTGACAAGCGTTGCTGTAATATTATTGACCGCTGCAATGTCGTTGTTTGTCATGTTCAACTGTCCGCTCATATTGTCCCCATTCACGTTCACAAATCTGTCGTCGTATTGAGCGCCATTGAGGATCGAAGAATTGATATTGAGTGTTGTTGATGGACCACTGCCGCCTCCTTGGAGGCCTGTTCCTGCATTTACTGTATCAAGAACCTGCACAGCGTTTTGATATATTGCTGATCCTGCTGTAAGATATGTTGAAGAAACATTGTTGACCCCTGTGATGTCGTTGTTGCCCATTGCCAGGCTTCCTGACATTGTGTCTCCTGAAGCATTGACCCAGACATCAGCAATGGCGCCTGCCGGGATATTGTACAGCCCTGCACCGCTGCCGTAGAAAACAGCCCCATAGATGTTGCCTGTGGCATTAATATAATTCATGACCTTGAGAAACCCGTTTGTGATGTTCAGCCAGCCTACATCTCCGACATTCATGTCTCCGCCGCCGATCGAGCTCGCGTTGTGCCCAGGATTCGGATACCCACCAGCCGCACTAGATACACTGGGTATAATAGAAACCAGCATGAGTGAAACTAATAGCAGTGAAATTTCTTTTCTCATGTTGTAAATATTGTATAGAAGTGGTATATATAGATTTGAGAATATGCAAAAATCCTCCAGACGCTTTTTGCGAATGAAAATTGCGGATAAATGTCATGATTAACGGCATACAGTGAGCAATTTTCATGATCAGAAGGGGAAATTCCTATCCGTTTTCTTACCAAAATCTTTATAGGGAACCGAAAATGACATATTTCCTTTGTGACAATACCTCAGGGAAACTGGGTGGAACGATACCTTTAAATACTTTTCGCCGCAGTATACTGAGCTATAAGTGGCATATTGCTATGCAAAAAAATTGCAGAGCAAGTTGACATGGAATAGGTGTATTATAATGACATATGAAACAGGAAACAAACAAAACGGTATAGATCAGGACGGATTGACAACGGATCCTCTAGTTCAATTGACTCGAAAAAACCATGAACTTGCTCTAAAATATCGGGCTCTAATGGGAAGCGGGTACGATTCAGACCAAATAGAACGACTGAATCCGAAGCGAGCAGTAGACCTTCGCGGAACTGGCTGATTCTTGTTTTTGTCGAGTAATATTGAATGAACCATTTTTCTTGAAAACTATTATCTTTTATGCACTCGAACCTCTCCCCCACGCAGAATTATCGACAAAAATCTGACAAGTCGAGTTAATTCATTTCATAAGACATATGTCTTAAATATGCATAAGACGAGTGTCTTAATGAAAACCGAAAGATTTATAAAGACACGTGTCTTAACTATACATAAGACGGGTGTCTTAATGAAAACCGAAAAGCATATGGAAGCACTTCGAGAAGTTCTGGAAGAAATAGAAACGGCCTCCAAGGATCCTAGAGGCATGTCCTCTCACCAAAGAAGGCTTGCTTTCAGCATATCGCTTGGCGTAGCAACTCTGGTAGAACTATATTTTCACAGACTTGAAATAATCAAGCCGGGGACACTCATAAAGCATGAATGGTTCAAAAAATCAGAAATCAAAGAAATCCTCTCCAGGCAGATAATCAAACCCATCGAATTCGTAAACCGGATTAGTGACATACTGAAAATTTCTCGCAGGATAGAAGAAAAAAGAAACCAGCTGGCATACGGTTCCCCTGTATCCGAGGATCATATTCTTTTGGAAGAGGTTAACAGCTTTTTTGAGATAAAACGGATAATTGAACAGGAGGTCGGTAGTCTTGAATGACTTTCTTAAATCATACGCATCAGATTTCGCGTCCTATCTTATAGAGGTTCTATGTGAAAAAAATCAACTGAACCAGATAGAACAGATAATACTGTTCGGGTCAGTAGCCAAAGATTCAGCGACCAGAGAAAGCGATGTGGATATTTTTATAGAAGTAAAAAAAAGCTCAAAAAAAATAGAATCTCTTATCAAAGAAATTGTTGAAAAATTTTATCAGAGCCGTGAAGCGGCTATTTTTAAAACGAGGGGAATTGAAAATTCGATAAATATAATTGTAGGAAAAATCGAAGATTGGAAAGAACTTTCTCAGGATATTACTTTCAATGGAATCGTTCTGTGGGGAAAATATGAAGTCGGGAAAAAAGAAAAAGAATTGCAATGGATCATTCTTTTCTGGGATAAAATAGAAAAAAATCGGGGAAATTTTTTAAATAAAATATATGGTTATAATCTCAAAGGAAAACATCATCCTGGATTATTGAAACAAATCGATGGGAAAAAAATAGGAAAAAGTGCAATTATGATTCCTATCCATAAAAAAAATGAAATATTAGAATTGATCAAAAATCATAAGGTAAATGCAAAAATTATAGAATTGTGATTCTATAGGTCAATAATTTCTGCAAACTCTTCTTTCACTTTATATTTTTCTGATGTGACCTATAAAAATTCTTTGAGAGAACTAAATAATTATCTTATTTCATCAGTTTTCTCACTATCTTGATAACAGCTTCGCCGTCAGCCCTGCCCTTTATCTCCTTCATCGCAAGCCCCATGTAGGCGCTTTCATTAAGGCCTTTATTCTGGTTTTGCGCAATGATTTTCTTTATTATCTCCTCGAGTTTGGCCTCGTCTAGAAGTCCTAATTTCTGTTTTATTTCATCGAAAGATATGCCCTCGATGCGCATGAGCATGGCTTCCTGAACCGCATTCTTCGAAATAGCACCCTTCTCTGCGAGATATAGAATTTCATGGAAATCGTAATCCGTGAGCTTTTCTACGTCGAATTTTTTTCGTCGCAGATCCGTAAGATACGACGTTAGCATGGTTGCAGCCAGCAAAGGATTATGCTCTTTCGACAATTCCTCGAAAATAGGAAATTCCTTTGAATGTATAAGCTGCGAGACCATTTCATTCGAAAGAATCTTTTTCAGATCTTTTGCCTTGTCCTCCAGTGTTCTGGGAATCTCGATCTGGTCAAGAACCGATCTCGATATTTTTATGGGAGAAATATCCGTCTCCGGATACATCCTCGCTGAACCAGGCAAGGGCCTTGTAAACTTCGAACCAATGCCGTCAGCAATCCTTGTCTCCTTAGGCACGCCTGTAAGACACTGTTTTGCTCTTTCAATAACTGCCCTGCACGCCTTGTCCGCGTCTTTACCAGCAGAGATGAAAATCAGATCGTCCTTATTCGATTTGAGTTTTTTCCGAAGCTCTTCAAATTCATCAAGCAAAAAAGGAAATTTTGAAGAACCGCTGTTCTCCGCAGATTTATCAGGAAGAACCTCATCCGAATGAATCAATCCAAGACCGTATGATTCCACATAGGAAGAAAGCTCCTTTCCAAAGCTCCTGTCCCCGCATTGCTTTTTCATGAGGCCTGCGAATTTGCTGAGAGATGCTGCATAAACCCGGCCGCCTTCCAGGACTGTTTTCCTAATCTTGTCTGATTTGGAATTCCTAAGCACCTCTGTGACATCCATGGAGTTGTCAGAAATCTTCGAGCCGCGTTTTATGAGTTCATTTTTGATCTCGAGCAAAGATTTTTGCCTCGCTGTCTCGTTCTCAATGAGCTTAGTCATTTCGCGAAGCTCCTGAAACCCCTTGACCTCAATCCTCTCGCCACCGAGAATTGAAATATTGACGTCCTGCCTGATTGAACCAATTCCTCTTTGCACTTTCGTGGCTCTTAGCAACATGCCAAGTTTCTCCGCGACCTCATGCGCCTGTTCCGGTGTTGAAATATTACTCGATGTCGTGATCTCGACAAGAGGTACCCCGAGTCCGCTCAATCTATATACAAACTTTCCCTCAGCGCGTGAACCTCCGCTGCTTTCAGCAGCGGCTTTTTGTCGATCCTCAATGCGAGCCGCTTCCTCCTCAAGGCACACTGAAAAAATATCAACCATGCCAAAAGAGGTTTCAAGCCTGCCGTTCATTCCTATGATTGCTGTTCGTTGAAACCCGCCAGTATTGGAGCCGTCGATCACTGTCTTTCGCATGACATATATTTCATCAGGAACATCGCAGTTCAGAAGCTTGCACACCTGCAGGCCGATCTGCAAGGCATCCTGATTCATTGGATGCGGCGGTTCATCATCTTGTTCAACCAGACAGCTTTCTCCGGGAGAAATCTTGTAGACAAAAATCTTATTCCTCTTGAATTCATGCAAAGCAGCCGGGTCCACGTCCCCAAGTTCGCCTGGAACAGCGCGCAGCCTTCGTTCAATGATGGATGTGGACTGGTTCCTCTGGCGTGAATCGCACGAACAGAACAGTTTCTTGGTGTCAAGCCTCTGGTGTATCTCTATTCCGACACGCAGTCCTGCGTTGTCATTGCCGGCAGTTTCGCCGCGTGCATCAGTTATAGATTTGCCTTTCATGATTTTCGCCTCAGCAACAATTTGATACTTGCAGAATTTCACAAGACACCCCATGCTTCAGCATGGAGATACCAGTATATGAAATTCTGCTGTATATGAGATCACTCATAGTTTAGTCCGCACTTTAGTAGAGATTCGAAGTGATCTCATCATATCTTTCAAAATATCTTCTGCCATTTCAATTATATATTCCGCTGTATCTCTAGAATAAACGTCTCTATAATCAGCATCTTCTCTTGCCGACATGGCAGCATGGAAATCTCCTACCAGTTTAGGATCTATTTTTTTGTCCATGGCAAGTTTTTCGAGAACAATTCCTATAGCAAAATGTTTTTTTTCCTGCAATCCAACAGAAAATAGCAGTGCCCTGAAGCTATGAAAAATCGAATAATACCCCTGCACAGTAGCCCACTTGTAATCACTTGATTCTGCAGAATTTTGGCTCCTCCCAAGATCGTACACGGCCGATTCCAATTCCTTTTTAATTTTGGCCTTGTCTATCGGGATTTTCTTCAAAAATCCTTTCTGGATGCATTCATTATATTCCATTCAAACCAACCTTATTTTATTGGCTTCAACGCTTTCAAAAAATGCCCTGTCTTTTCTGGCAACCTTGCTCCATTCCATCGGGGTGTAAAAACTCACATTGACCTTGGGATCTATTTTTTTGATTTTAGCAATGATATCTCTTCTTTTAGATATGACCAAGACATCTATATCACTTTTTTCATTATACTCTCCTGTGGCGGATGAGCCGTAAAGAAATATCTGCGCGTCACCCACATTTTTCAATTCTGAATAAAGCATGTCAACAACAAAAAGCACCTTTAATTTTTTTGCCACAGGACTATATGTATTCAGAGAATAGATGTTCAACTTTCCTTTCTTGGCTTTTATTAAAAAATTCTCACTCAGAAGTTCTGAGATGGCCCTGCGCACAGACATCCTAGTAACCTTTGTACTTCTTTCAATCTCCTTTTCGTAGAATTCTGAAGTAGGTTTGGTTAAAAAGAACTTTATTATTTTGAGAGTCGTTTTTTTCCCCAGCTTATCGAATATCATAAAATTATATAGATGTATAAATATTTATACACATATGTCTAAAATTTTAGACAGGTGGCATTCGCAGGATAGAAATTTCGTCGAGTTCAGGCGCTGTAGTGTCCCCTGTGATCGTGGCGTCTCGCCGCCTTCGTCCGCCTGAGGAGAAGCACCATCAGTATTATCATTGCTACAACAAGCACGATTATGATTATCAGAAACAGGTTCACGTCACCTAGAGTTATTATCGGACCTCTTGTGGCACAGGTGTGATTCTGTGCAAACGTATTGTTTGCGCAGTCCAGCTTCATGCAGTCTGTCCCAATGGCCGTGATCGCGCACGCCTCGGTATCAGCGCAGTTGTCTGAAAACAGGCATTTGACATCCCGCAAAGCAAACACGGTTGCCTGATTCGGATTCTGTTCGCAGAACTCCTTGTCGTTCACGGTGAAGCATGACTTGAAATATAAAGTAGTTCCTCTTGTTGGCGGAGGCAGCCTGGAAATAATCGAAAAAACAGCGGTCTGCCCTGATGGAACAATGCTTGCATTAAAATTAGAATCAACAACAGGCACGCCCACGATATCAACGACCCTGATCCTGGATACATTGATGCTCACGTTTTCCGTGTTCTCAACGGCAAATGTCCAGTTAGCCAGATTATTTTCGAAGCACAGCCCGTAATTACACTGCGCCCCAACCATAGCCATCTGTGTAGCGCTTGCCGGTATTGCAAAAACTGCGAATATAGAAAAAATTGCCATGATCACAAACAATTGTCGCATAATAATCATTTCTCCTATCATGCCGTGAATTTATTTAAGTTAGTTCAGTCCTCGACGCGCGGCGCCAGTATAAATCCTAGTCTGGCCTTGCCAGCAGACTCGAAAACTATCTTCATGGGATAATCCGTTCCAATAGAAATTTTTGCTGTTTCAGACAATTTCCGAGCCTTGATTATTTTCTTGAGATAATCCAGGGAATATCTTGATCGCACAGATTCCTTTGCACTCAGATTCTGCAGCCCCCCGTTCGCAGGGAGAAGCTCCAGCTGCGACATTGACGACTCGTTCTCGGACTTCAATATGACCTTGTCGGGATGGACGTTGACTATCACCGAATCTCCTATGAGATCAGCGTCGTCTATTCCGCTGTTCAGTATTTCAGAATTTATCTCAAAGAAGGATGGAAATTCCAGTTTTTCTATTGGCGGCAGGTCTGACCTCGAAACATCAACCACAGGAAGCGAAAAGGTTCGCACAGAACTGCCAGAAAGTTGTATCTCAAACCTCTCGTCAGAAATCTTGATGTCCATTGTATCGTTCGGTGTAGCCCTCTTCAGTATCTTGAGAAAATTTATCAGATTAAGGCCGATTTTCATATCCCTCTCATATTTGTATTCGCTAAATGCACTGCTGGACAGGAAAAAATCCACGACAGAGACAACAGCCCTGTCAGCAGCCACCATCCGGATGCCGTCGCTTCTGATGGCAATCTCGGTTTCATCAATTATCTCCGATATTGCAGCAATGCTGTCCCGCAAAAGGGAGATTTCTGACAATTTTGCTGTTAACATATTAATTTCACCTAGACCTGACTGAAAAATACCTTTTGATACAATTCCATGTCAGCAACATGCATATCCTGTATAATCTCTGCCCTGAACTCGGGACCTGTTTCAGTTATGAGCACGCGTGCAAAAACGCGTATCTGGTCATCAAGATTGAGGCCGTCCGCAATCTCCTTGCTGATCAGTATTCTGGCATTCGAAAACCCGTCGGACAGCATTATCCCGTCATCCGTCTTTTCCACGACCTTTCCGAGCAACCTCACTCGTATGTCTCTTTCCATGTCTATGTCGGGTATTTTTTTATAAGCAGCCGGCAACTTATGAAATACCTTTCTGGGAGAAGTTTGTTCACTCATGCTACTAAGAATCCGCTAATTTATTTAAGGTGGGATGATTCAACAATAAGTGAAACCGACAGAAAAAACTTTGAAATTCAGATTCTGCTTCTCGTTTTATCCCCTTTTATAAATTTACTTTCTCTACCAGTTCATGCTGGAAAAACTCAAGTCCTTATTTTCAAAAAAGGAGCCTGAAATAAAGGAGCCGAAGCGCATACATCTGGAGGAATCCAGAAACCTCTTCAATAAAAAGATGAAGGACCTGGAAAAAACAGAAATCCAGGAAATAAACTCGGTTGCTGAAAAAATTACAGGGGGATTTACAAACATCAAGAACACCCTTAAGGAACTCAGGGATCTCCAGGTTCCTGAAAAACGCGCCCACGCATCCCAGGTCATAAAGGACAAGTGGGTTGAGCGGCAGGAAACAACATTGACCAGCTTTCTGAATCAGAACAAAAAAATCAGCAGTATACAGGAATTCAGGACATATATGTCAGCCGTGGACAAAGCGCTTGAGGGCATCAAGATATCCCCTGTTGAAGCCGGACATATAAGATTCTTTTTTCCGGATCAGCTCGCAAGGATATCCAGAAGCACGAACGAAATAATAGACCTCAACACCTCATTAAAAATCAGGACAGAATCAGGATTCATGAAAAACTGTGGAGTAATTCAGGACATTTACAACAAACTGGAAGAACTGGAAGAAAAAATAGCGAGAAATTCTTCAGAAACAGAAAAGTCAGAGTACGAGACTTCCGAAAACAGAAAGAAACTGTCGGATATTGAATTCTTCGATATCAAAGAACTGGACGAGGCGAATGCATCCATAGGAAAACTCGATCTTGAGCGAAGGAGAATCTACCAGAAAATAGATTCAACCCTGGGATCGATCACAAGATACCTCAAAAAATTCAGTCACAAGTCGCAAAATAAGACGGATATCAGCATTATGAAAGCATACATAGAGAATCCGCACAAAGCATTCCTGGAAGATGACAACAACCGCATAAGAGACATTCTTCTCAGGCTTATCATATTCGTCAAGGATGAAAGAATAGAAATTGAAAGTAAGTCCGTTCAGAAAATAGAAAGCGTGCTGGCTGAAATCGACAGTCTCGCACAGGAAAAGAAGCGGATGATGGAAATAACCGAGGAAATCGAAGAAATCAGGCAGAGGATAGACAGCGAACTGATCCCGAAGGAAGAAAAAAACAAGGAGAACCTGAAGCTAAAAAAACATCTTGAAAAATCAATTGAAAAAAATCAGGAAACGATGCAGAAATTCGGAACAGACAACGAATCCATGAGGAATTCTATTGCAAGCCTGAAAAAAAGCCTTGGCATGAAGCTTTCTGATCTTCTGAAAGAAAAATTAGTGATAGAATAAATCCATTTTCTATTGCGGTGCAGAATATTTGTACTCTACTGTCGGCTTCTCTTCTCTCTGGCGACCGCCACCTCTATTGAAAAACGCCATGGCAACAGTCGAAAATATTACAGTAGCAAATATCACCACAAATACCACGCCGTAAAGGCCTGCCATGCTGGATATACCGGCTATGACAGCTATCTGAATAAGGACTATTGCCGACAGGTCCCTGGGCAGAGTTGTATAAAGATTAAACATATCCTTTTTTGGAAGCTCTCTCCTCAGAAGCGCCAGTCTTATGGCCGGAATCCTCACGACTATTATTACAGCAGTTATGACCAGGCCATAGATCAGGTACTGCTGGCTTATCATCGTGAACGCGAGTATGCCGAGCATCACAAAAAAGAATGCCCTGATGAAAAATGAGATCTCGCTCTGGAACTTTTTCATATTATTGCTAACAGTCAATTCCTCTTCTACTCTGGCCAGCTTCAAAACCCTGGAAAACGCCTTCCCCTGCCCCAGAACAAGGCCGAAGAATATGGCCATTATAATTCCTGCGCCCGAGCTGATTGTTTCTGCTGCGAAATACAGAATAAATACAAGACCAAGGGTTGCAACGTAATCAAAAGGCCTGCCCTTGATTCGATTCAGAACCAAAAGCCAGATCAATCCGGCTCCGAACCCAAGACCAGCGCCCACCCCCACAGACAACAGCACGCCGAATATCTGGATACCCGCTGCATGCGTTACGTATACGCCTATGAAAAACATGACGAGTATTATCGATATCAAATCGGACAGCATCGATTCATATTCTATATACATCTTGGTCTCTGTTTTTCCGCGTATGTTTTCAACAAAACTCCTGACCGTAGTGGCAGAACTTACAGCGCTCAGTGCAGCACCGAATATGAGTGCGATCACGGGATCAAGACCTATGACAAATACTCCTACTGCCGCGATTCCAAGCGTGCTGAATACGACGCACAATATTGCAAGAAGAAATGTTCTGGGGATGTGCTTCCTGAACTCAGCCACCTTTGTTCTGAGACCTGAATCCAGCGACAGCATTACGATGGCAATCGACGCCACGAGCGGAACAACTGGAAGAAAAATATTACCATTTACCAAGCCCAGTCCGGCAACAGCCAGCCCGAAAACCAGCAGCCAGATCACATCAGGAATCCTTGTCTTGGAAAAAATCAGATTTGCAATGTATCCGACGATCGCTGTCGCGCCTATGATACCAATTATCGTTACAGGGTTAAGCATGAAAATAATACTGTAGACGATCGAATATAAGATTTAGAAAAGGATACGCCGAAGATGGAGAAGACTTTTTACGTGTTTCTTTAAAAATGATATGGTAGAAAAATAGAATTCTTCTCATGCTTTCCTTTATCTACTTACTTCATCATTCCCAGCTTCGCCTGCATTTTGTCAAGCTCGTCTTCTGGCACATCGCGCTTCGGATAGTGTATCTTGAAGTTGTCGTCAGGATACCTTGGGATCAGATGAAAATGTATGTGGTCAACGATCTGCCCTGCCAGTCTCCCGTTGTTCTGGACGATACTTACGCCCTCAACGTTAAGCTCCCTTCGCATCTTATCAGCGACTTTCTTGACAACCCCGACTGTCCTGCGCAGCGTTATCTCGTCAATTGAGAAAATGCTTTCGTAGTGGATCTTTGGAACAACCAGTGCATGGCCTGGCGTCGACGGATTGATGTCCAGAAATGCTACAGCATCGCCGTCCTCGTAAATCTTCTTAGAATCAATCTCGCCACGAGCAATTTTGCAAAAAACACAGTCCTTGTTATCCATAGTAACCACTTCTAATCAATCCAAGCGTCGAAATCATCACAGCGACATTGGAACACTCAGTATAAGCCCCCACGCGACCGCAAGGCAGGCAAGACCTATATACGCCCACTTGATTATCTTCACAGTGGACGATTCAACCATCAGGGCCGGCTTCTCGCGGTACCTTATATAATAGGCAAAATATCCGACCAAAAATGGTATTGGCACGAATAATGGCGTAAGAAACCAGAGTATCTCAAGAACATCCGGGAATGGAAACGCCGTGAACGTCCATACGAACGCTGCTATGTACATAACCGTAATAAGGACAAAATAATTCGGAAACAGGTTCAATTCTTCCTTCGGCATAAGGATAATATCAAATTAGCGGATTAAAAGTTATCAAGAACTAGCCCAGACTCGCATAATCAGCGCATTTCTGAACCATTCCAGGTTTGACAGATGTCCGAAGTAACCATGGGGTATCAAGATGTGCGTAGCTTATGCCAGGGATTGGAACCAGCAAAACCCCCTTGCATTCTTTTTTGTCTCTGACAACTTCTTCATCGCCCATCCTGAAAGTATGGCAAATGCCGCATAGACCATTTTCGCTCCTATAACCGCCGCAATCTTCAAAACGTTCCGTATAGCTGCGCAGAGACGAATAATCCTCTTGAAATAGATAAAACATATTATGGCATTCTTTTTCTGTTCTGGCAATCGCTATGAATTCGGAAAAAAGTCTAAGAAACGTTGGATCGTATATAAGAAGACCGGTGACATCCGGACCTGCGCGCGATTCATCTAATATCATCTGAATCGTAGAGTCTCTGATCGGTATGCTGTATTTATCCGCAAAGTTGAAATGATTTTTCTTAAACAAATCATCGTACTCGACAATCTGTTCGTGCTCTAACCCGAATTCCGAGCTCAATGAAAGAATTACTGGTTTGCCACGACGCTCGGGCTCTACTCTAAAATGCTGTTTTTTGTTCCGCCCTTTTATCGTACCACGGTAAAACATTATCATAAAAACAGATAAAACTATTAAAAATAACGTGCTAGTATTAACAAAGACTGGGGGTCATGGTCTAACCTGGCATTTAACACTGAAAAATGTTAACCAGATTGACGGCTGGCTCCAGATCGCGAATCTGGAACTCTGAATTCGTGAAGAAACACCAGCTAATAGGAGTTCAAATCTCCTTGACCCCATCGGTACTGTAAAAATTATAATTTGATCTTAGGCAATTCTATATTATAGCGTCTAAAACACCTGTATATTTCATAAAGCGTTTTTTTGCCCAATCCATACGGCTTGGATCCATCAGCTGACATGCGTCCAAATTCATCAATAACGTCCTGAACTGTTTCTGAGTGTAATTGAATAGCCAAAGCAGTGTATGCTCTTATGCCCAGTCCTAATTCAGATACTAGACTCTCTTTTGTTATAGGCGGAGGTTCGGTAACGATCCCAGAACAAACAAAATACCCGCGAGCCCGTTTCTCTCTAATGGCAAGATTGGCTTGGTCTAATGAAGCTGTGAGCTCTTCCCCAACAGGTCTGTACCGACCGCCTCTGGTGACTCTGAACGGTACATACAATGTTTCCTTTTCTGGATTTTCTACGCCCATGGACAGAATAGTACCAAAAGATATTTGAATGCCTTACAGCAAAAACAAAAAAAGCGCTGCGTACAGAATCGGCACGATTATGAACATCGAAAACTCGGTATATCTATGCAGCTTCATGGCAATCTCGTTTCTCTTGGTCTCCGTCAGTTGAAGAATCGCTATGGTCACCATGAAGCTTGAGACCAGTATGACGTACGTCAGAGCCATGAACTTATCCGCAAACGTAAGGTACCCGACAGGGGGTATCTGGCCTGCTATAGCCACATGAAACATCACAGCAGCTATCAGCATCGAACCCAGCATAGTGATCCTTGTTGTTATTTTATCAGGATCTATGACAAACGTGAACAGCACCACAAGCACGATGAAAAAAACCGGCAGGAACGTCTTCATGAAAGAATTCATGGATATCCTGGAAATGTCGATATTGAAGACATATTGAGAAAAGGTCTCGTTATATGTAGAATACGAGTGCTCTCTTACCGTGGCATTCCAGCCGTCAATGTTCCAGCCGGCGAAGGCTATGGAATCCTCTATGCCGCTCGATTGCCCTGCAGAAACATATCTTATCTTATCGATGGTGTTTTTCTTGTCCTCTATTATGATCTGGAGTCTCTGCTTGTCAAAGGGGAACCTCTGAAGATCTATCTTTGTTGTGAATTCAGCCCGTATCCTGTAAAACTTTTCGTTTGGCTCATCGAGTATTTTGTCGATCTTGTCTATCTTGCCGTTGAGAATCTCGAAGTTGTCCGGGGAGCAGTTCGAATCGCAGACAAAGTCCAGATAGAAATCAGCGTTATAGGTGCCCTTGGCAACATCAAAGCTCCCGAGGTTCAGAACATATGTGCTGACACTAACGTCCTGTGCAAATGCTGGCTGCATTAACAGCATTCCCAGCGCAATCATGATGGTCAGTATTATCAGCTTTCTCATAATATGGACTTTTGTAGCTAATTATTAATAACATTGAGTTAACCTACACTAGTAAGAAATGTGTTAATTATAATAATAAAATCAAAGAAAAAAAAGAAAAATGTAAGATTTAGTAGTGGCTTGCAATTTACTTCTTGCTTGCTAATGCATAAACCGCCTTGACAGCGATTATGATAGCAGCTGTTGCCGTGAATGTCGCTATGTTAACGACAATACCCTGGATCATCGATCCGACAGGTGCAGCAACGAAGTTTATTGCCTGGAAACCAACAGCACCAGTAACAGAAACTATCAAAGCGATAGCCGCTACCAGGAACGGTGTAGTTTCCTTCTCAGTTATTGTAGTCAAGCCAATTACAACTCCAAGGACAACAAGCAACACAGAAACGTATCCTGTTATTGCAGGTGATATCCAAGGTGCTGCAAGACCTGCTATCAAAGCCACCAAGATACATACGAGGAATGCATATTCCCCTGCTTTTTCGGCTTTCATGTCTTTTACACCTTATGTGAAAACGCGCCACAGGACCGCTCGTAAGCAATCCCTTAACCCGCTCTCACAACTTAATGTGGATTACAAAGATTTATATACCTACCAATTTTTCAGAATTAACCAGTAATAAAAAAATCTTTAAACCCCGGGATCCATGACTCGCTGCTGATGACAAAGATCTGGCGCGGGGTTGGGCTCAACATACTCGTAAACTTTGTCACAAACCTCCCGATATCCTTTCTTCTGTAGGAACTCTATGACAACTGGTTCGACGATTTTAGAAAGACTGGCTCCATTACCGTGCACAATCCTTAACCTCTTTTGAAGAGTATCATTTTTTTCAGAACAAAAATCCTTTATGACCCGTTTAACGTATAATCTATGAACACCACCCTCTGGAACATAATGGACAATAACACCCTCCATATATGCGGCGACATGATCTGCCACGCTCTTTAATGAATATGATCCTCCGTCAACTGCTTTATCCGCAGCACGCCCTACGTCAGTTCTTTCACGGCGACGACTCGATCTTTTCATAGCACAACTTAGCAAGACAAATTATAAAAAAGAAAACGCAGAGCCCCCGGGAGGACTTGAACCCCCAACCTTCTGATATCGTACTCTCATAGGCACTCTTCGCTGCCTCGAAATATCAGAGTTACAAGTTTCATCGTAATCCAGACCTTTCTCTCGAGGAAAGGGATGGATATCAGATGCTCTGCCAAATTGAGCTACGGAGGCTTGAAAACCTTTAGCTTTTCGAGCTCAGCAGAACTGAAAGTTCTGCTTGAAGTTTTGATTTGATCCAGCACTCCTAATCTCCAGCTTCCTAAGTCAAAGCCGGAGCATGGAGGCATTGCATTTCCGATGTGGTGCAAAATCATCACATCGGCTTTCTGGAAAATTCTCCTGTTGTAAAAGAGATAATACCGCAGATATATAAAAACTTAGAATGTGGTGGAATGTCTTGGAAAAAGATATTCGCATGAGAATATTAAAAATATGAGAGAACCCTTGTCATGTGTTGATCCAACGCGTTGTCGAACTTCGCTGCGAGCAACGAAAGTTCTTGGTTTGGCATGTGCTGTTTTTGTTTTCTGCGTGGGATGTCGTGCTGAGTTCTCCCCTAGAACTGGAATCCGCACAGATACCAGGATGAGCATCTGGTCCGAAGATGTC
>Ga0315274_10005330_pt1 | contig 18808 bp, 13 predicted proteins | sample YL17G02_20_MG_FD_203700 | JGI IMG/M metagenome (GOLD analysis project Ga0315274, IMG submission 203700) | Sediment microbial communities from Yellowstone Lake, YNP, Wyoming, USA - YL17G02_20 | ecosystem: Environmental > Aquatic > Freshwater > Lake > Sediment | place: USA: Wyoming | collected... | reverse complement strand
GGTCGCGGGCTGGACGGCGGCATGGTGCGCGGAAATCCCCATCACTTCGGGGACCGAGGCCATCATTCCGTTGGAGACGGGCGCAGAAACCCGGGCAACCACCACGACGCCTCCGCCGCACTTCGACACGTGGGCGCCGCAGCCGCGCCTCAACTGCTCGCTGCCCGCGATCGAAGCCTGGGCGGGCAAAAACGTTCACGCCCGGACGGGTGTGCCGCGCCACTCGCCGACCGGCGACGGTCCGGTCCAGATCATCTTCTCGCAACGGCCGTTCGAGAACGCCGGCATGTCGAAATACAGCGTTATCTACCAGGCCACGAAACACAATCTTGCCGACAACGCGGTGTGGTTCAACGTGGCCGCCAACTTCTACGCGGCGCTTCGCGACATCCTTCAACGAAACGAGCAGTTCAAGACGGTTCAGGTCAGCTCGCCGACCGTTTCGACGGTGCCCGAGATGCGCCGCATCAATCTCTCCTACCGCATCGAGAAGAAATCGGGCGAGCGGGTGAGCGGGGCGGTCCTTTGCGCGCCCGTTCGCCGCGGCGTGCTGTTCTTCAATCTGGCGCTCGAAGGACAGAAACCGGTCGCCGTCGAGGCGGCGATGCGCGAACTTCGCCATGCGGTGACAATCGGCCTGGGTCGCCACACCCGGTCCGTGACACCCTACATCGTCGCTGTGCTGCTGGCGATCCCGCTGGTGGTTGCGGGTGTGGTCATTTTCAAGAAGCGGCGCGCGGGAACTTCCGGCTCAATCGCAAAGTGACCTGGACTATCGGCCTGCGAGAAGGAAACGAACACAGGCTGACAGCCTGCGCCACTCGTTTACTGAATCCGCAGCGCCGCCATCGCCCGCGCGGGCAGAATGATCTTCGCTTCGCCGCCGCTGCCGACTTCCACTTTTACGTCGGCATCGAGCGGCAGGACCACGGCCTTCTGGAAACCTTTCGCCCCGCGAACCTTCAACACGATGTCGGCCGGTGCGTCGTTGAAGTTCTCGACCACGACCTTGTTCTTGCCGTAGAGATACAGCGACACGCGCGGCGAGGCCGACAGCTCGACGCCCAGCGGTTCGAGCAACGGTCGGCGCCACTCATCCGCTTTCTCGCGCGGCAAGTTCATCAGGTCGCGCACCGAATCGAGCACGCCATAAGTGGTCGCCTTCGTCTCCTTGTTTTTCAAATCGAGGACGCGGACGTTCGGCTTCGTGAGTTGCGCCTGCAGCTTCTCCGGCAGCGCGGCGCGAAGCGTACTGGTCATCAGGATCGGCTTGACCGCTTCTATCGCCTTCGTAATCTCGCCTTCGAGCTTCGGGTCGGCCAAAGCGTGGCCTGTCAAAAACAGCGACGGCGATTCGGCGGGAAAGCGCACGTCGGCGGTCATTGGGATGCCGAGCATTCCGATGAAGTTGAAGATGTAGGTGTCGCCGGCCGGATTGCTGTGAGGCGGCTTGTAGGTGCCTACGCCGCGCGGCGTTTCACCGAGAACGAATTCGGCGAGGTCGAGTTGGCCGGACAGCTCGCGCCGAAGCGCCGCCACGTCGTTCGGACCTGTGTCGGCGTGCAATCCGCCATAGCAGAACAACATGCTTTCGCGACAGAGGCCGAGAATCGTTTGGCGTCCCTGCTCGACGTAGGTGTTCGGCGTCGTTCCGTAGGGGTCGTACCAGCCGCCGCCGAGTTTGCCGTGGCTGAAAGCGGCCGTCCACAGGCTGAGCCAATAAGCGCCGTACTGCGGCTTCTTGCCCCATCGCGCATTGTCGGGATCGCGCGTCTCGGTGCCGATCCAGGTGATGTCGAACATTTCGGGTTCGGCCACGACGTCGTAGCCGCGCTCGTGGAACCAGTCGTACCATTCGGGATACTTGATGATGATCTTGGCCTTGGGATTGACCTCGCGCGCGGGCTTGAGGACGTGGTCGCGCGACATGCGGTCGAGCAACTCCATCCGATACTCGGCCCACGACTTGTCGCCCTTGGCTTTCTTGCAGAGCTCGCATTGGCACTGTGTGAAATAGAAGTCGTCAATCATGACGACGTCGAACAGGCCGGCGGCGTAGCGGAAGATTTGCTCCAGGCGCTCTTGCGTCGCGGGGTCGGTGTAGCACGAGACGTTTCCGTCACTTTTGGTCGCCTTGCCGACGCCGGTCGTCGTCACGCCGCCGCAGACGACGAAGCCTTCGCGGGCGAAGCGGTCGCGCGCCCGCACGAGCGTCTCCTTCTCGGCCTGATAGTTGCCCCGAAACACTTCGAGATAGACCTTGGTCACGCCGGTCGCCTTGCACCAGGCAACCGCTTCGTTCAGGCCCTCCTCGGTGCCGAGGTAGCGCCGCACGTCGTTGGCCGGAAACAGCGTCGAAAAGCGATGGATCGAGGCTCTTTTCTGCGCGACGGCCCACAAGTCCTGACTCGGCGCTGCCGGCTTTTCGGACTCGGCGGGACCGGCGGCAGCAATGGCGACGATGAACAGAGACAATCCGCACAACCACGATGCGATTCTCATTGGCAGATTCCTTTCTGGACGGAATGGACGGGATGGACGATATGGACAGTCCGGCGTCAGAGCCACGCTTCGCTGCGGGGGCGCGGAAAATCAAGAAGAAACCGCCGATGAACGCCGATGGACGCCGATACACTTGAAACCGCAGAGCTGAACCCTGTAGTCTGAAACTCGAAATTTGAGACGAGGGATGACGATGCCGCACATTCAGATTGTTGGCGCCGCGACACTGGAGCAACTGGCGGAGCGTTTCGAACCGCTGAGCGGTCGCTACGGCGACATCATCTGCAAAGCTACGGCCTTCTTTCTCAACGCGCGCGACCGGACCGCTCTCGTTCAGTCGCTCGTTGTCGAACCGCGCGTCACTCGGAAGTTCTACGTCCTGCTGGCCGAGAAACCCGACGGCCTGATGGTGCGTCTCGACCCCTTGACCGACCCGGAGAAGACCGAGGGCGTGAAGCGCCTGCTCGCGCTGGTGGCCGACTGGATTCGCCGCGCCAGCCCGGGCAGCGCGTATGGAACAACGAACTTGCAGGAGTTCCTGATCCCACCATCGCCGTGAGACACGGCTCGCAACCGCAGATTGACATTCCGCCTGCGCGATTCGACGGTGAAGCCGAGAGGCCGTGGAGGAGGCGAGTTGGAAACCGCCTATTGGCCCGGACGCTTGATTGTGGACGCCCGCGTGGCGGAAACGCCGCTTGCCCGCCGCGTGCTCGAACGTTGGCCGGGAGAGCCGCCGCAGATCGTTGGCGACGTCGCACCGATTATCGAACAGGCGCGGCGCGAGAAGGACGCTCTCACGCGCGGCAAGCGAACGCTTCTGATCACGCGCCGCAAAGGCCCCTTCCTCTCCCTCTGTCAGGGGATGACCGGTCGCCACCGCGCCTGCTGTGCATACCGGATTCTCAACGTCGTCGAGAATTGCCCGCTCGATTGTTCCTACTGCATTCTTCAACACTATCTCGACAATCCGCTGCTGGTGCTGAACGCCAACCTGGAGGGCCTGGCCGACGAGATCGCCGGGGCGCGCCGCTCGTCGCGCGACCCGTTGCTCCGCATCGGAACCGGCGAACTCGGCGACAGCCTCGCGCTCGACCGCCTGACCGGCCTGTCGCTCGACCTGATGCGAATCGTCGAACCGTTCGACGACGTGGTGCTCGAACTCAAGACCAAGACGGTCGAAATCGAGAACCTGCTGTCGGTGGCCACGCCGCCAAACGTCATCGTGTCGTGGTCGCTCAATGCGCCGCGCCACATTGCCGCCGAAGAGATCGGCGCGCCGCCGCTCGAAGCGCGCCTCAAAGCCGCCCGACGTTGCCAGGAGCACGGCTACCGGCTCGGTTTTCACTTCGACCCGCTGATTCATTCGCCGAACTGGCAACAGGACTACCGCGCGGTGGTCGCCGCGCTGTTCGAACATGTTGACCCGTCGCGCGTGGTGTGGATAAGTCTGGGGGCGTTGCGCTTTCCGCCGGCGATGAAGCGAACGATCGAGGAGCGCTTTCCAGAAAGCACGATCACGTCCGGCGAGCTCGTGCCCTCGTGGGACGGCAAGTTGCGCTACTTTCGGCCGATTCGCGCGGCCATGTATCGCCGGATGGTCCGATGGATCGCCGAGCGCGCGCCGGGCGTGACGATCTATCTGTGCATGGAAAGCCCGCAGATGTGGGAAGACGTCTTCGGCTCGGCGCCGCGCGGAGTCGCTGAGGTCGCGGAGCGGTTGAATGCCGGTTGTCGGAAAACAGAATGCGCTGGTGGTGCAGTGCGCGCTGGCGCTGGAAGCGCGTAGCGTTGCGTCGCGACTGAAGCGCGGACGCCGCGGCTCGCTGGGCCTGTTTCAGGCCTGGGACGGCATGTTGGCCGGCGTGCCTGTGCTCGTGGTCGTGTCGGGCATGGGCGCGTCGGAAGCGGCCATCTGCGCGTCCGAGATGATTCGCATGTTTGAGCCGTGCGGACTGATGGATTTCGGCGCGGCGGGGGCGTTAAGCGAAACGTGGGCCATCGGCAAGTGCGCGCTTGTCGGTTCGGCCGACGCTTATCCGCCGCCGCGCCTGATTCCCCAGCCCGACCGAACGACGCCGCGACCCACCGTGGCCGAAGCGTGGAGCGACCGCGAGTGGCTCAAGGTGGGCGAAGACGTTCTCCATCTCCCTTCAGCCAAGGTTGGCTGCGCCGACCCACCCGTGACGAATCTCCATCTGGCGCGTTACCTGGCGACGACCTATGGGTTCGATTGGGTGGACTGCGAGAGCCACTCGGTGCTCGACGCGGCGGCGCGCCACGGCGTTCGGGCGGCGGGGCTGCGCGTCGTTTCGGACCACTGCGGCCCCGACGCGCCGAAGCAATTCGAGGAGCACGCTCGGCGGGCGCTGCGCGACGCGGCGAAGGTGCTCGAAAAGTACGTCGCGGCGCTGCACCAGGCGGGCTTGCTCGGACCGAAGTCGGCGTGAACAACCGGTCTCAAGTTCACCCGATCGTAAACTCGATCGTCTTCTGCGATTCCCTCTTTGTTGCGAGCATCCGCACCGTGACGGTGGCCGTGTGTTTGCCGCGCGCCGACGCGGGAATGTGATGGGTGTAATAGTGGTCGGCGATCTTGCCCTGCTTCGTCTGCTTGACTTTCTTGGGAGCGGCGGCGTCGGCCTTTGTCACGAGAGTCGGCGACACGGTCTTGCCGTCAACGGTCAGGCTCACCAGTTCGACCATCGGCTTCTCGCGGACGACGCGTCCCCACCACCAAAGCCGAACGCGCAGCGTCACGCCCTCGTCGGGCCGCGCGACCTCGAACTCATCCTGCGGGGTCACCGCCACGAGCGACACGAGCGGCCGCTGCATGTCGTCGGGCCGGTCGCCCCACCATTTCCATTCCGCCTCGTGCGCGCGAACGAAATCCTGTACGCCCGGCGCGCCTCCCAGCAGCCGCGTGCGGAAGTTCGTCACGAAGTCGTGACGGATCGCCACGACCCATTGCTCGCGGAGCGCCCGCAGCCACGCCTCCCACGTCGGCTCGGTCGCCAGAAACACCGTGCGATAGCCCGTCAACTCATCGGCCCACCACCACGCCTCCGTGCCGTGGGCGTCCTGGAGCGAAACGAACGGGATCAGGTGGCGATAGCGGAACATGAACGGCAGCATATAGACGAAATTCTGCACGAAGTGGAACGTGCTGATCGCCGCATAGCCGCTGCCGCGCTCGACCGAATCGTCCAGTTGAACGCGGGACCATTCCTCGTTGTCGTTGATCTGCCAGACCATGCGCCCGCCGGCTTTTTCGAGCGGCCCGATACGGTCTTTGAGAAACTCCGGCCAGGGCGTCGCCTTCTCGCCCGCGAACGACGCGCCGAAATCCACGCCGGCGGGGGCGGTCGGATCGCTCGTGTGGCTGTAGGTCCCCAGGCCCGGCACGCTGACAAATGTGCCGTACTCTTCGTTCGAGACGAAGAACCGCACCGGCACGTTCTGGGCGTCGGCAATCGCCTGCGCGCGCTCGATCCATCTCGGGCGCGGGTTTTTCGCTCCCCACAAATGAATGCGCAGCGCGCGCGCCAACTCGACCGCCTCGACGGGGCTGCCGGCCCCTTGCGCTTCGAGCTGGATGGTGAACGGCTTGAGGCCCGCGGGAAGGGCTTTGACGACGGCAGGCGCCCGGCGCGTCGTTCCCGGCGTCTCGCCGAGGGCGTCCAGCGCCTCGAGCGCATAGCAAGCGGCGATGGCGCTCGACGGCAGACCGGGGCGGTCACCGAATCCGCCGTCGTCGTTCCACAACGAACGCAGATAGCGCAGACAGCCCGCGCGGTCGGTTGGGGCGGCGCCGAAGTTCTTCAGCGCGAGCACCGCCGCCCACGTGTAGATGACGTCGTCGCTCCCGCCGATTGCGGCTTTGGGCTGATGCGTGAATCCGCCGTTGGGGAGTTGACAGGCGCGAAGCCAGGCGACGGTCTCGTCTTTTTTTTCGCCGGCGCGCTTCGACGCCCGCAACGCCTGAACTCCCCACCAGGTGTTCAAAACGTTCCCGTCGCTGCCGTCGGAGGCAGGCGTGTTGTTGAAACTGCCGTTTGGCCGGCGGCGCGATTCGATGTATTCGACCAGCTTGGGCGAAAGGTCGCTCAGTGGCAGCCCCATGATCTCGCGGCATACAAACGCCATCGTCTCCTGATGAAAGACCGGGTTGCCGTCCGGCTCATAGACGCGCGGATAGGACGACGGCTCGGTCCATCCCTCGACGACCGGGCGAAACTCGGCCGCATCTTCGCCAAGCCACAGGAGGCTCTGGATTTGCTCGAAGACGAACGTCCGCAAGTCGGCGGCATGCTTTCCCGCTTCGGCCCCCTCGCCCGTGATCGGATGATGAGTGCGAACGAACTGCGCGATGGCTTGCTTGTTTGGCGGGACTTGTTGGAGGATATGGTAGCAGCCAACCGCTGCGAACGTCGGCGTCAGGTGCGAATCGGGCTGATCCTCCCAGCCAAAGCCACCGTCGGGTCGAGCCAGACTTTTGAGATAGCCGAGAATTGGCCGCGCCCAGTCCGGACTTGCGCCGGATGGTTCTCTGCCCGCTTCGCCCGCACGGCTGATGATCGTTGGCGCAAGAAACCCGCCGGCGGCGGCAACCTTCAACATCGTCCGTCGGTTCATCCCGTTGACCACTCTGCAAGACTGAAGTGGGAGCTACAAACTCGCTCCCTGAAACGTGGAATGCTTCTTCAGAAACCCGGGTCTTCGCCGTCGTGAATGGCCAGGCCAATCTGCTCCACCGAACCTCGCCGGCCATTGTACCAGAGCAACCAACGTCCGCCATTGAGAATGGCATAAGGCTTGTAGCAAGCGTCGTGATCCCATTTTCCCTCGCCCGGCCGAATGATCGGGTTGGCCGGGTGACGCTGCCAGTCAACGATGCCGTCGCGCGAACGCGCCAGACCGATCTGGGCGTGGTTCACATCGCGGAAACCGATATAGAACATGAGGAACCAGTCGCCGTGCCGCACGACCTGGCAGGCGGTTACCTTGTGTTTCTCCCAAGCGCTGCCGGGATCGGCGCGAAAGATGGGATTCGACTCGGCCTTTGTCCATTGCCGGCCGTCGGGGCTGGTGGCATAGCCGATAGCGTCGGGTTCGTATTGTTCGCCGCCCGAATACCATAGCCGGTACAGCCGCGCCGCCTCGTCCCACATCACGTGCGGACACATAACGGCCGCCTTCTCCCACGGCGCATCGGGCGACAAGACGGGTTTGTCGCTCGCCCGCGTCCACGTCCTGCCGTCGCGGCTCGTGGCATAGCCGATCTGCGAATGGCCGCGCGCCTGCCCGGTGTACCAGAGATGATAGCCGTCATCGCGCTTCACCACGACGGGGCGATTGATGTCGTTCTCCCAGTCGGTCGCCGGATTCGGGCCGAGCACAATCGCCGGCTCGCTCCAATGCACGCCGTCGCGGCTTTCGACGAGCGCGAGGCTCTTCTTGGGCCGCCACGAAAACCACATTCGAAACGTTGCCCCCTCCTTCAACACGGAGACGTCGAAGCAGGTGCCCAGCGGGCCGCCAAGGACCGGATTCTCTTCCGACTTGATCCAGCCGCCGCTTGTTTCGGAGGACGTGGCGGGGCGCACAGCATCCGGTTTTCCGCTTTTCACTTGAGACGGAAGCATGGCCGTCAGGCGACGCAGTGTGTCGGATTTGGCGATCTCGGCGCCGTCAGAGAACAGGTGCAATCCCGCGCCTTTGTGATAACGCGCGCCCGTTTTGTCATAGAGAATTGTGATGAAGCGGCCATGATAGAAAACGCCGTCGAGACAAAAGTAATCATACGCGTCTTCGGGCGCCAGCGGATTGACCTCAATCACGTCGTCGCTTCGCGGACGAAGACCCACCAGTCCCGTAATCACCTGGTCGCAATAAGAGGAATGGTTGTAGTCCACGCTCCGCGGTTTATGCACGATCCACTCGCCGGTGACGCCGTCGAGGTCTTCCGCAATCCAGGGCTTGCCGTTCTTGTGCTGCGATTTGGCGTAGTTTGTCAGGATGGCGACGTAGTCTTTCTTGCTGATGACGCTCTGGTCGTAGTTGTTCAGCACGTTGGCCATCGCGATCAGCGTCTGGGCCGTGGCGTAGGGCCACGCCGGCCCGTTCCAGAGACAATCGTGCTTTGCGGTGAATCGAAATCGCGGATGGCGGCGTTCGGCGGTGGTCGGACCGAATGGCGCGTAGAACCCCTCGGGATCCATGATCTGCTTCCAGGCCGCTTCGTAACCGCGATCGGGCAGATTGAAATACCAGGGCACAAAGCCGACCTCCTCGCGCACGTCCACGAGTTTGGCGTCTTTGCCGCGGGGCAGCGTTTTGAAGAATTGCGCCTCCTTGTCCCACAGCCGCTCGTGAACCAGCGATTTGATCCGCGCGGCCTTGCCACGATATGTTTTCGCCAGATCGCTCTGTTCCGCCAGGTCGGCGATGTTCGCAATCGCCACGGCATCGCCATACATATAGGAATTGATCGTCGGGCGGTGCCCGCTCCCGCCGATCGAATACTCCATTCCGTCGCGGTCGTCAATCTGCCAAAACAGGCCGTTCGGATCGAGCCGCGATTGCTCCCAGGCTTCGTAGTTCTTCACCAGATCGGGGAGCAAGTCCTTGACCAGGGCCGCGTTTTGGTTGACCAGGTAGCGCGCCCACATCGCATCGGCGGCCCAGAAACTGTAGCGGCGCGGTTCGCCGCCCTTGCGGAACCAGAAAGTCGAGTAGTCGTCGAGCCAGCGCGGATTGCAAATCCACCGGCCTTCGTAGATATGATGGCCCGCCGCGCACGAAATCGAGTTGTGCTTGCCCGCCCACGAAACGTCGGGCGTGAATTCCGTGATGATGAAACCGTCCGGCGTCTCCTTGATGTGCTTCTTATAGACTCCCCAGCGGAAGTAATAGACCTCTTGGACGTCCTTGTCGGGACACTCAAACAGCGGGACATTCTGCACAATCCACTCGGCGGCTTCGCCCATCTGGGACTTGAAGGCGTCCGGGTTGAGAACCGAGAAAGTGCGATCCGCCGCCGCGCCCATCTGGGCTTGGAAGGCGCCGGGGTTGAGAACCGAAACAGTCCCTTCCGCGGCGGAGGCCGAACAAACGTGCATCGTTGCGGCCCACACCGCCAACAGCCAAGCCGCGCGTCTTGTCATTGGTCGCGTCCTCCTCCGGGAGATGGAGAACACCGGAGAACCAGTTGTCAATCACTCCGTTGTCGCGGCCCGCCCCGCCGTCGCCGTGGGCCGATCGCTCCCGGTGACCGGCCACAGAGTCGGGTCAACAAGGGTGCATCCGCAGTGTCCAGGAACAGTCGCTTCACGAGGCGGGGAAAGGTGCGGGTCTCTTATTGCCAAATCCTCCGCACCCCGTATATTTCAAACAGGGGATCGCGGCTGACGATGGCCATACCCTCACTGAGGCACTGTGCGGCAAGGAGCCTGTCAAAAGGGTCTCGATGGTGGAACGACATTCCGGCGACCAAGACCAGGTGGGGGAGCTGAATGGGAAGCAATGAGAAGGTGTTATCGGCCAGCTCCGGCGTAATCAACTCTTCCAACGTTCCCTCGATTGACAGCTTCCCCAGGCTGACCTTGATCGCGATTTCCCAGATACTGGCTATGCTGAAGAAGACCTCGTTGAATTCGGCCGAAATTTCGTCCCTTGCGGCACGAGGAAGATTCGGGTTGTCAGCCTCGAACCACAGGAACGCGTGGGTATCGAGAAGAAGCCTCAAGGCATGTGCTCCTTGAAATCCTCCAGGGGTTCGTCGAAATCATCCGTCATGCGAATCCGGCCCCGTGCGCGACCCGGAACGCGCCTTCGCCGTGTGGATGGAATGGCGGTGATCCTCGCCACGGGCTGATCAGAACGGTCGGTAATGATAATCTCATCACCCGCAGCCGCTTGCTCGACCAGCTCCTCGATCCTCTGTCCGGCTTCGACTACATTCACTTGTCGCATTTTCCAATCCTCTATCGGTAGAATCGGCGCTTAAGGCTCTGAGCTGCAAGAACTTTCCGCTTTCCCAGCCAATCGGCCAATCGGAGAATACTCTGCAAGGCCAGCTGGCAACCTGTCCATCCGTGCCTCTGGCCGTCAGTGCGTAGTACCGCCTTTAGGCGGCGCAGGGTTTTCTCAAGAACCGCCCGAGGGCGGGACTACATGCCCGGCTCGATGCGCACGGTGCGAATCTGCCACGGACGCAGAGCCATCGGCTGCTGGGCCGGGCCGAGTTCGCTGCCGGCGAGATTCACCTCGGTCAGGCGCGCGGGACCCGGCAGATAGTTGATGGCGGCCTTGGTGTCGCGGCCCTGATGCTCGTACATCCGAACATACGTCTTCCCGCCTTCGCTGTAGAACGCCGACAGAATCACATCCGAAGACGGAATATCCAACAGACTCACGCGGTTGCCCAGCCGGCCATCGCCCGAAGCGCCGCAAACACTCACGACGGGGAAATTGTATTCCAGCGCGCGGCGGTGAAGATCGGCCTTTCGCCAGTCGCCCGTGAAAGGATAAATCGCAAACTCATAGCTGAAGTCGCCGTTGAGCATCCGCGTGCCCCACACGTAGTACATCGCGTGCGCCAGTGGAACCGAGAAGGCGCCGTCGCTCTCGCGCACCGACCCCATCGTGCCGCGATTGAAAACCGCCACGCCGACCTTGCCGTCGCTCAGGGCCGTCCAGTAGTTGCCCTCGACGTAGCGGTCGGGAGTCTCGGCGACGACAAACGGCAAATCGCGCACGCCGATCGCGCCTTCGCCAACCGCTGGAAAAAGTTTGAAGCGCAGCTTCTCTTCGTGAACGAAGCCGGATTTGTTGTCCCGCTTGTCGTTGCTCAGGCGGCCGATCTTCTGGCCTTCGAAATGAAACGTAGCCTTGCAGTCGAGCCGAGGCGCATCGGCCCGCACGATCATCTCGAAACGATAGGGGATGCCGCCGATCAGGCCGCTTTCGCGCGCGACGGCCCACGGCGCTCCGCCGCGAGCGGGTTCAACGACCCACGCGCCCTTCGACTCGCAATCCTTCCCGTCAATCCTGCCCGCGAAGAAACCGCCGCGCGGGCCGGGTTTCAGAATCGCCGCGCCGCTGCGTCTGTCCACAATCGAAGCGATGCCGCCCTCTGGATTCAGGCGAACGTCGAGATGCGGCGTCGTAACGCGCAGAGTCGCCGTGTCCAGCTCGATGCCGGCGGGCCGTTGCGCCGCCGTTTCCGACGTTCGCACGAGCGAGTAAGCCGCAAAACCCAGAGCCGGTACCTCGGCGGCGAAGGCCAGGCGCGCTTCCTGGATACTTCCGTCGGAATAGCGATTGGCCGACAACGCGGCGGCTGGAACAGCTTGCTCGCCGCTCTTCACGGCCATGGCCGTCGCAGCCCGTCGCGGCAACGCCACGCCTGTTTCGACCCACTCTTTGCGCGGCCACGAAAGCGGATTGAACACCGTCAGCTGCGCCGCTCCCTCGCTCTTCATTTGCGAGGCCACGTAGCGCAACGAAGCGCTCGTCACGCGGTCGGATGCGGCAATCGAGGCGGGTAGGAACTTGCGCGCGTCGGGCAGCAGCCCGCAAATCTGAATGTCGTGGTGCTGGGCGACCAGCAGGTTCTTCCACGCCGCGCGAATCTCCTTCTCACGATCGGCTCCGCCGAGCAACCGCTCGATCGCCGCCAGCCGTTCCGCCGTCAACACGGCGACCTCCGCCCGACGGCTCAGGTTCCAGATCTCGTTGCCGCAATAGCCCCACGGCATGCGCACGTGAAAGTCGTTCGGTCCCGTTTTGAGCTCCTGAATCGGCTTTGGAAAGGCCGGGAACAATTCCTCGAGCAAAATCCAGCGATAGCCCGGCCGGCCCTCGTAGCGCTTGACCAGTTCCTCGCGGCGCAACTTCGTGTCGTCGGCGCGCGACGCCAGTAGCGGCGAGATGGCGGCAAACTTCGCTCGAAACTCCTCCGGCGACATCTTGCTGTCCGGACTCGGAAACCGCGTCAGAATCCAGTTGTCCACGGTCGTCCGCCCAAACTCTGCCCCCTCGCCCTCGTAAGTCGGCACGGTCGGAATGCGCGAGCCGTCCGCTCCGACCCACCAGCCCGTCGCGACGTTGAACGTCGGATTGTAGCCGTACATCATGAAGTGCGTGCGCATGATCGAGCCGGTGAAACCAAAACCCGCAAGCAGTTGCGGAATCTGGCTGTGGTTGGCGTGTTCGCTCATGAGATAGACCGTCGGCGCGCTGCCCAGAAGCCGCCGGTCGGCCTCGAGGGCATAGCCGATCTGGCGGACGTTGGATTCCTCGTTGATGAACTGCGAGAGCGGCTGGCCGTAGGTGCAGGTGCCGATCCCAAAGCGGCCCGCGTACTTCTTCAGGTCGGCGCGGATTTCGTCGAGAATCTGCGGTTCGTGTTCAGCGAGATAGTCGTACGTGTAGGCTTCGTTATCGAGGCCGATCTTGAAACCGGGATAGCGGTCGAGCCAAGCCGTGGCGTTGCGCAAGCCTTCGAGAAACTGATCGCGCCCCCACAGGACCATTCCGCCGTGGTCGTAGGTCAGCAGGTAAAGCGGCGGCGAGGTTTCGTTCGCTGCGGCAGGCGACGGTTTCGACGAAATGAGGTTCAACGCACCAACAAAGGCAATGAGGGCGGCGACGCGAAACAATCGCGTGCCTCGCATTGCATTCTTGCACATTGGCGGCCCCTTCGAAGGAGAATTGTCGGCAGGAAGTTAGACGGGCGCGTCGAACGGGTCAAGACCTGGTTATTCCCGTTCGCGGGGAGAGTTCTCGAAAATCCGCGAAGGGGCCGGCGCGCCGGCGGGCGGAAACACAGGGCTTGCCCGCATCTTCCGATACGCGGCCAGCGCCTCCGGGCCGCCGAGCGTCGTTAGGGTTTCGCACGGAATTCGGCACAGGCGGCATTTGCGCAAGTCGCGCAGCACCTCGCGCGCCCGCGGCGAACGAAGCAGCGCCGGAAAACTGTAGTCGAAATCGCGCAGGTTGCCCAACCGGAACCTCGGCGGGCACCCGCCGTTGGGAAAGACCGTCGCGTCCGACTCGATGAAAAGAAGCGTCCTTCCCGCCCAGCAGTCGAAATCACGGGGGACGCCGAGCAACTGCTGCTCGAGCTCGCGCAAGGCCAGCGACCCGTCGGTCCGGCGAATCTCGCGCAGGTCGCCGAGAAACTCATGCATGCTGTGGCGGTCCAGTCCAATCTCGGCGTCGTCGTTCTCGTAGAGTTGTCCATAGACGGGATAGATGGGATTGAACGCGATCCCGCGCTCGCGACAGAAATGAAAAACCGGCATCAACTGATCGCTGTTGCGATTGCAGAGAACGAAGTTGGCCTCGATCGAGACCTTGCGGCCGCTCTCGCGAAGGGCGACCAGTTGGTCAATCGTTTCGACCACGCGCGGAAAAACGCCGGGCACACCGCGCACGGCGTTGTGGACCTCGCCCAGTCCGTCGAGCGAGACCATCGCGGCCAGCCGCCGATGAAACGTGAGAATTTCGCGGACCATCGCGACCACGCGCGCGGGGTTGAAGCCGTTGGTATTGATGTTGAACGCGGCGCGCGGAAACGCTTCATGGGCCGCGCGCACCAGTTCGACCAGGTCGTTCCGAAGCGTCGGCTCGCCGCCGGTGAAGCTGACGTGGGAGAGGCGGGCGAGAAACCGGCGGTTGCGCTGGGCGATCTTTCGGATTTCGTCGGCGGTGATTTCGTTCGCCGACGAATGCGGCGCCTTCCAGACGCTGCACATCGAGCAACGCGAGTTGCACCGCTTCGTCGCCGCCAGACGCAACTTGCGCGGCCGCACGCGAATCCCCAGCGTGTCGGCCACGCGATAGCGCAGCGTCCGCCACAGCGCGCGCCAGAAAGTCAAACCACCCTTTTCTTGTTCGGCTCCGCGACGCATAGCAGGGGAGTTTTACCGTACCTCAACCTGCGACGGCAAGTGGAATGATGCGCCGGCGCTCTATTCAGCCAAACGCCTTTCTCAACACTTCCAGGCTCTTGGGAACACCGGTGGCGGCGTCCTCTTTGCCTTCGAACTCGAGCGAGATGTAGCCACGAAAGCCGGCCCCACGCAGAATCTTCGCCACTCGCGCATAATCAATGTCGAGCGAATACCACTCGCCGCCGCCGAAATAGGTCTTGGCGTGAACCATCGCGACGCGCGGCGCGACCATCTCCATCTGCTCATACATGTCTTCGAGGAAATTGCCCGTATCCAACAGCGCCCTCAGCCACGGCGACTTGGCGGCGTTGATGATCCGCAACATCCCCTTCGCCGTCCGCGCCAGCCCCCAGTGGTTTTCGAGGGCGAGGCAGACGCCGCATTCTTCGGCGCGCGGCAGACACTTCTCAATCGCTTCGATCACCCACCCGAACGCTTCTTCGTCGGTGTGGCCGGCGACGGGCGGTTCGATCCCCTTGTTCGCCATGAGCGCATCGAACGATTTCGAGGTTCCCCAGGTGCCGGTGTTCAACCGCATCGCCGGAATGCCCATCTCGTGGGCCAATTCGATGCAGTGCAGCGTGTGAGCGACGTTCTTCTGCCGGACGGCGGCGTCGGGCGAGAGAAATCCCTGATGAATCGAGAACCCCATCAGATCGAGTCCGTTGACAAAGGCCCGATGCTTGAGCGCCTGCAACTCGGCGTTCGACTCTCCGCTCATCTGGCGGTGAAGAATCTCGACGCCGTCGAAGCCCATGGCGGCGGCGCGGTCTATGCAGTCGGCCACCTCGACCCGGTCTCGTCGGAAGTGCCAGAACGAGTAGGTTGAGACGCCGATTCGCGTGCGAGGCGTCGGGGGAGCGGCCTCGCCGCCGGATTTCTGCCCGACCGCTTCTTCCGTTTCTGCGCCTCTCACTTCACTCTCGCCGACGACCGAAAGCCCCGCGGTCACGGCGGCGGCCATCGCTCCGCGGATGAATTCTCTGCGTGATTGAGACATGACAGACCTCCGACAAGAGACTGTTGGACTGTTCACTGCTCCGCTCCTGGAGTGGATGAGGTGGCGCAACGCCGCTCTGCCTTATTCCACCTCGCAGCGCGCACCTCCACTTCGCGTCGCGCATTCATCTCTTTCGCTTGCGGAGCGATTTGCAATTGGTTTCTAGCAGCGCCCTCGGGCACTGAAGGCCGCACTCATTCGTTTTGGCAATGCCCCAATTTGCCATCGAGACTTTTTGCAGGGGCCAGCCCGTCGCTGAAAACGAACCGGCCCCTCTTACGATTTTCCTTGCAATTGGTGGCGCTCTGGGTAGGTTATTTACCCAGATACGTGCGTAATAGTGCATGTGTCGGTCCTTTTGGAGATGGAGGCGGAGGGTGTTGAACCCTCTACGGTTGGGTGTAAACCCCAGCGCAGTTCCCAGGACCGCCCCCATCAACGTCTTGACGCCCACTAGTGCTGACACGCTAGTGGGCGTTGCTTTCTTCCTTCGCATTAACCGCCGCTTCATCCAACGACCACAGTTTGTCCCTTTGGATGAAGTGACTTGTCTTCTTTAGGGTCCGCAGAACGGTTGTTGTAAACCCACTTCTTGACTTGGCTTGAAAACCCCGGCGCTGAAGTTCCTTCGTAATCTCGACAAGGCGCATGGGCATCCGATTGGTTTCAATTACCGCTCGAATGCACTCCACAAGAGACCGCCCGGCGAATTCACTTGAAATTGCCACGCCCTCAGCACCTGCGGATGCCTCGATAATACGTAACCGGTCTTCCAAGAAGGGTAAACCGTTCTCTATTCGAGCCGCCTCCTGTTGGATTCTTTCCATCTCCTTTTTCAATCTAGCCAAAGACACGCGGCCCTCGGCAATCTCACCACGCAAGACGGCGATTCGCGTTGCAGCGTTTTCGGCTTTCACCATTTTTATGTCACCACCTTTCGTTTACCGGCCTATTGGTTACTTTGAGAGTCCGGGGGTGTCAAGGACAATCGTCATCCTGATATTTTTTTTTCAAGGTTCATCTTGCCGTGAAAAATGCGTTTCATGGGTGGACCTAAGACCGCCTCAAGAAAGCCCTTGACGTGGGATTCGGCGCTGTGGCGAGATGCCTGCGAAACACAAGCGCCAATCAGGAGGCTGCAATGAAAACAATAGAGGAAGTGCGCGAATGGCTGAAGGAGGGGATGATACAGGAACAAGACACCAGGGAGCGCCCGGGACTATCCATCCAGGGGTATGATGCGCTCGCTCGGTGTGTTGTCTATGCCCACATTCTCGCTTTGCTTGAAAACGATCCAGAGTCGGAAATAGAAAAAGAGTGGCGCGCACTCGAACGTCTTCAGAAGGCCAAGGGGGACCACATCGCCGATTATTTGAAGAAAACCAAACTATAGGAAAAGATAAATGAGCGGAAATTACCTCTACTACGGCGACAACCTCGACATTCTGCGCCGCTACATCAAAGACGAGTCGGTTGATCTCATCTATCTTGACCCGCCCTTCAAGAGCAACCAGGACTACAACGTTTTGTTCAAGGAACGAAACGGAACTCTGTCGGTTGCGCAGATCAAGGCATTTGAGGACACATGGTGCTGGGATCAAACGGCAGAGCAATCATATCAAGAGACAGTAGAACTTGGCGGAAAAGTCTCACAGGTCCTGCAGGGGTTCCGGTTATTCCTTGGGAAGAACGACATGTTGGCGTATCTATCAATGATGGCTCCGCGCCTTCTCGAATTGCGCCGAAAGATGAAGCCCACCGCAAGCATATACCTTCACTGCGATCCGGTGGCGAGTCACTACCTGAAGTTGGTTATGGACGCCGTTTTCGGGCCAGAGAACTTCCTGAATGAAGTAGCCTGGAAGCGGACCTATTCGCACGGCTCGGCGAAGCGGTACGGACCACTTCATGACGTGATTCTGTTCTATGCCAAGACGGATGCCTATTTCTGGAAGGGCCTCAAAGCGGGGCATGATCCCACGTACGTCGAGAAGCATTTCCGGTACACGGACGAAGCAACCGGCAAGAAGTTCCAGGCGATTTCGTTGACCGGAGCCGGAGTCCGGCACGGCGACAGCGGCAGGCCTTGGCGCGACATCAACCCGACGGCTGTCGGGCGGCATTGGGCCTTGCCAGGGAGGGTGCTTGCCGGGTTGAAGATCGAGAAGACAACCGTGCAGGAAGCTTTGAACGCTTTGGATGCGGCGGGACGCATCTACTGGCCGAAAAAAGAGGCGGGCACGCCGCGATTAAAGTGGTACGCCGACGATAGCGAAGGCGTTGCCATTCCCGACATGTGGACGGACATCAACCCGACAGGCGCGCAAGCGGCGGAACGTCTCGGGTATCCTACTCAAAAACCCGAAGCCCTGCTTGAACGGATTATACGCGCGAGTAGCAAGGAGGGCGACCTCGTGCTAGACCCTTTCTGCGGTTGCGGAACCACGGTCGCCGCCGCACAGAAGTTGAATCGCCGCTGGATCGGGATAGATGTAACACATTTGGCCATCGGCTTGATCAAAGACCGTCTGCGTGATATGTTCGGGCAAGAAATCGAGAAAAACTACAACGTCGTCGGAGAGCCAAAGGACATGCATTCGGCGGAAGCCCTGGCTGCAACCGACCGAATTCAATTTCAATGTTGGGCCATTCATCTGACGATAGGCCGCACGATTGAGCCAAAATGGGGGGCTGACGGAGGAATTGATTGGCGTCTGTGGTTTCATGATGAGCCGAATGGAAAAACGAAACAAATCATCCTCTCTGTAAAATCCGGCCACGTTTCCGTGAAAGACCTTCGTGAGCTTCATGGCGTAATTGACCGCGAGGAAGCTCAAATCGGAGTTTTGATCACTCTCGAACCGCCTACGAGGCCAATGCGTCGCGAGGCGGCCGCTGCGGGATTATACCGGTCGCCTTGGGGCAAACATTCGCGTCTGCAAATTCTCACTATCGAAGAACTCTTTGCGGGAAAACGAATTGATTATCCCTCAGTTGCCAACGTCACCTTGAAACGTGCTCGCAAAGTTCGCCGTCATCGGCGCGCGCATCAGGGCGATCTGCCTGCAACCCATGAATAGCGCCCTGGAATCAAATTAGGGCACCACTTTCGTTTTCACATCTTCCGGGGGCCGCTTCGCAGAGATTCGTCGGTAGTGTCAAAAGTTCCATGAAAGAATGATGGTGGGGAGGAGAGGGTGGTGGTTGGCAGGAGGGGGCTGGATTTATCGCTTTAAGGCAAAAGGCAGGATGGGGAAAAGCGAAGGGGCCGGACGGAGATCCAGCCCCCTGCCTTAGCCCCCACTGGGCGTTCGGGTCGCGTCCCCGCGTAGCCCTATCCTCCCGT
>Ga0315274_10005328_pt1 | contig 18811 bp, 16 predicted proteins | sample YL17G02_20_MG_FD_203700 | JGI IMG/M metagenome (GOLD analysis project Ga0315274, IMG submission 203700) | Sediment microbial communities from Yellowstone Lake, YNP, Wyoming, USA - YL17G02_20 | ecosystem: Environmental > Aquatic > Freshwater > Lake > Sediment | place: USA: Wyoming | collected... | reverse complement strand
GGCAGACTTGATGGCCGCCTTCTCCACGGCCAGGTCGAGGTAGCCGGGGCGGTTGGCCCTGAACAGGGCTTGCCTGAGCTGCGGGCAGACTGCCCAGTACCGATCAAGGGCCTCCACGTCGCGCACCAGGATGCCGCCGCGCAGGTGGCCTTCGATGTCCTGGACGTCCTCCGGCTCCTGCCTGTCGATGTAGCGCGACAGGTTGAGGTTGAACTCGTTCTCCTCGATCTCGGCCAGGCTGACCATGCGCGAGTACTTTTCCACCTCGAACTGCCGGGCAAAGACGTCCACGATCCTGTGGATGTCCTGGGCGCGCAGGCGGTTCTTGGGGCCGTCCTTCATGTAGCCGCCGCTGGCGTTGATCATGAAAATGCCCGTGCGGGCATGGGCGTTCTCCTTGTCGAGGACGATGATACAGGCGGGAATTCCGGTGCCGTAGAACAGGTTGGCGGGCAGGCCGATGATACCCTTGATGTAGCCCCTGCGGACGAGAGCGCGGCGGATGTCGGCCTCAGCATTGCCTCGGAACAGGACGCCGTGCGGCAGAATGCACGCCCCCTTGCCGGTGCTTTTCAGCGAGCGGACGATGTGCAGCAGGTAAGCGTAATCGCCCTGCTTGCCCGGCGGCGTGCCGAAGGGCTTGAAGCGCTCGTAGGGATCGTTGAGCGGGTCAAGGCCGGTGCTCCAGCGCTTGTCGCTAAAGGGCGGATTGGCAACCACATAGTCGAAGGTCTTGAGCGTGTCGCCGTCCTTGAACTTGGGGTCGGTCAGCGTGTTGCCCTGCCCGATGAGCGCCGTCGGGTTGCTGTGCAGGATCATATTCATCCGCGCGAGGCCGCTGGTAGCAGCGTCCTTTTCCTGGCCGTAGAGGGTGACCGGCGTGCGGGCTTCGTCGGCGACCTTGAGCAGCAGCGAGCCGGAGCCGCAGGTAGGGTCATAGACGGTCGTGTCGCTGCTGACCTTGGCATCGCGGATGCCGAGGATCTGCGCTATGACGCGGCTCACTTCGGCAGGGGTGTAGAACTGGCCCTTGCTCTTGCCACTCTCGGTGGCAAAGTGGCGCATCAGGTATTCGTAGGCGTCGCCCAGGATGTCGTCGCCCTCGGCGCGGTTCCTGGAAAAGTCGAGCCCCGGGTTCTCAAAGATGGCAATGAGATTGGTGAGGCGGTCTACCATCTCCTTGCCGCTGCCGAGCTTGGTGGCGTCGTTAAAATCGGGAAAATCGGACAGCTTGTTGGCATTGGCCAGCGGGGCGATGATCTTTTTGTTGATCTGGTCGCCGATGTCGGGCTTGCCCTTGAGCGCGACCATGTCCTTAAAGCTCGCGCCCTCGGGGATGGTGATGGGGGCAAAGGGCACGCCGGCGTACTTGTCGCTGATGTACTTGATGAAGAGCAGAACGAGGACATAGTCCTTGTATTGGCTGGCGTCCATGCCGCCGCGCAGTTCGTCGCAGCTTGCCCAGAGAGCAGAGTAGAGTTCAGTTTTTCTCAGTGCCATACAGTTCTCTCACTGTTTGCCTGTGTGCACGTGGTCTGTTGTCATGGGGCCAACGAGCCGGGAGCTAAGCGGCGCCCTGCGCGCAGGAGCAAGCCAAAGCCTTACCCAGCAAGCACCAGGACCGAGGCTGCGCCCCGCCTCGGGAAGAGACAGAGCCGACACCCACCAGAAGCTTTCCTGGCCTGAATGTCGGCTCTGTATCTCCCATCCACTCTCCTCGATCAACTGCGGCTGCAATGAGGGCTGCTATGATTGTCTGCTTTAGCCTATACCCAATATGATACCACAGATCAGCGCCGATCTCAAGAGCAAAACCTGAGTTTCGGCAGGTTGGATACCCAACCAACGGACTCAGCCTCGGTGTTCAGACCCAATGAGGCTACTGGACCACCTCATTCTCCACCCGGGTGATGATTCTCTGCAAGAGATCTAGCCGGATGTGGAGGCTGGACTGTGCTGGAAGGTTCTGCAGCACCACAAGTACTTCGCGCCGTGTACGCTGCTGACGACGAATCGCCCGCAGCAGAATGCCGATGGAGCCATGTGCCTTGTAGCCCAGCGACTCGGCAGCCAGTCGAGCTGCCGAATCGTCAGTCAGCAGGATGGCCTTTGGATACCGTTCCATCAAGGAAAGCGCGGCCTGCTCTCCCAGATCGAGCGCAAGCGCCCGGACCAGTGTCTGGAAACCTTGGTGTTCTGAAGGATCTACGGACACTCGCTGCATCACGACGTCAGGATGTTCCAGGGCACCGGGGCGGTGGTGCTCCACTTCCTGCCAGACCTGCTCTGGCACAAGGATGGTCCGAAAGTCAGACAGCAGATCGAGGCAGCCAAGTTCGTCGAGGTGTATCAGCGGTCCGGCGTCACAGATGGCTTTCGCGGGAGACCTACTCATCTCCGTCCAGGCCCCACTCTACATCTTCTAGAACAAAACGTTCCATCAATTCGGCGCGATGGGATTCGACAAAGCGGCGTAGGGCATCTGATATGAGTTCATCCAGATTGCGAAACCAGCCACCATCGACCAACATTCGCATCTCGCTGAACAAGCGGACTGGCACGTCTGTTTGGACAGTTGCTGTTTGGGTCTCAGTCATCCGTTTCCCTTTCCACTTTCAATCAAGGTATCCCCCTCGGCCAACACAGTCTTTCACTATGCCCTGAAGCTCGACTCATGCCAAAACGGCACCGCGCGTGCTACGGGCCTCCTTCAGATTCGCCTCCTCGGCCGGCACCGGATCGCCTCTGCCAGGCCCATGCCGGGGCGACCTGCGGTCGCACATAGGTCAGGCTGGTCCCCGCGAACCTATGGCGTTGCACGGCGCGTGCCGCTCTACCCGCGCCCGCATATCGAGGCGCTGGGCTCCCCCAGCCGCTCGCCCAACAGCTTGTCCGAGGCAGAGTGCCCGTCCAAGGGACACTAACAAACGCGCGCCTCTTCTGCGATTCCAGATGACCATGGACTTGCGCGGCCACCGAGAGTGTCAGGTGACATCCCCGTAGCCAAAGGAAGTGCCGAGTGCGCATGCATGTCCAGCGGCTGTGGACATTGTACTCGATCCAGTGGGCACGCGCAAGCAGGCTATGTAGACCTCTGAGTCAGGGACAACGAGAAGGCCGGCAGACTTGTGCTGGCCTTCTCTGTACGCTTCACCCACTTTGTTGGGCTTTGGCCTCCTGGTGTCTGCAACACTCGGTATGGGTGGTTGGCCAAACCTTACCCCACATCGATCTGCCGAAGCAGAGCGTCTCCCTGCTGTATGTGTCTCAGTCCCTTGGCGATCTCCTCACACTGCACCTTTGATCGTGTAGGAGTGACCACACCTCGCCGCCATCGGCGTTTTCTGTTCCAATATACAGGTTGCCGTTGTAAGCGACGGTGCCAACTGACCAGAGGGTACCGGAGTTTCCTTCGTCGCCGAAGCCATTGTCGTTGGCCTGTTCCCATGTGGTGCCATCACAGGAGCTCCACACCTCGATCCCTGTTGTCAGGTTTTTAGTGCCAGCGTATAGACGGCCATTGAAGGCTATCAAGGACTCTGCTTTCCAGTTGTTGGTATCACCGAAGCCATTGCCAACCACCTGTGTCCAGGTCGTGCCATTGTGCGAGCGGTAGATCTGAGTGCCAGTGGTTGCATTGCCGGTGCCGACGTATAGATAACCACCAAAGACCGCAAAACCGCCCATGCCGGAGTTATCTGTGTCACCAAAGCCGCCTGTCATGACCGATGTCCAGGTGCGGCCGTCCTTTGTGCGCCATATCTCGCCACCGTGTCCGTCTGCCGGGGTCTCGACAGCCACGTAGAAAAAGCCATGGAAATCGATGAACCCGTCGGTGATAGTGTTGCCGGCATCATCCTTGCCATTGACCACCACCCTCGACCAGTCGCCGCTGTTGCCGGTCCTGCTGCGCCATATCTCCAGGCCATCGGCGTTGTTGACAGTGCCGGCGTAAAGCGTATTCCTAAAGATGCCAAAGTTGACAATGCCGGTATTGTTGGCATTGCCAAATCCCCCGCCTTCCACCAGTGCCCAGTCTACTCCGTTGCAGGAGCGCCAGATCTGTCCCGGAGCACCATCGTGCGACCAACTGCCGGTACCAGCATAGAGCTCGCCGTGAAACTCGATCATGTCAAAGATGACGGCATTGGTAGGATTCCCGAAACCTGAAGAGACGACTCGTCTCCATGTGACTGGGCGCTTGGTACGCCAGATTCCCGCGCCGTTCTCGGCATTCGATGCGCTAGCGTACAACTGCCCGCGGAACACTTCTAGCGCTGTGACATGGTTGTTATTAGGGTACCCGAACCCACTCTCATTCACCTGCTTCCATGCCGTCCCAGATGCCAAAACCATGCCCTGTGATACCGATTGTAGCTCCCGTACTGGGCCCTGTGCAGCCACAGATCCTCCAAGAAGCAAAAGTGCAACCACAGTGACGAGCCTTAGCGTGATGCGTCCGTTTCTCATTTCAGCGACCTCCTCTCCTCCGTGCTTGAATGAACTGCACCCAACGACCCGCGCGTTGAGCGGAACTCCGCACGCGGCGAGCATAATGACCAAAGTATGTCCCGGCTCGAGAAACAGCAAAGCCGACACGCACCAGGAGCTGTCCTTGGCTGAATGTCGGCTCTGCATCTCTCATTCACCCTCCTCGGTCAACTGTGGCTGCGACGAGGGCTGCTATGATGTCATATTGGCCAGATACCGTGGTATGCGCATATTCTACCACGGATCAGCATCGCGCGCAATCCCCCATTTCCAGGTGCAAACACACCCCGAAGCTCGCGGATGTTGCGTTTCTGGGCATGCGGATGTATCATGACGCCGGATGCGCAGCTTGTCCACATGGTGAATACCGTCTATGGATGCTCTAGTGCCTCACGTTCTGGTGTTGTACAGCCAGACCGACTATCTGATCAAAGGACAGCCGCACGACCTCGTAGCGGAGCAGAGCCCGATCCTTTGCGCTCAGGTGGTGGCTCAAGCTCTGAAATCGGTGGGTTGGCCTGTGATTTCGGTCCCCATTACCGGCGACGTGGAGACCGCCCTGGCTCCCTACTCTCCTGCCGAGTGGGTTGTCTTTAACCTCGGGGAGGGCCTGGCCGGGCGACTCTTTGAAGAGTCACGCATCGCCTGGGCATTGGAGGTGATGGGGTATCAGTTCACCGGTGCCGACGCTCCTGCCCTATCACTCACTTCGCACAAGGCGCGCGCCAAGGCGTTGTTTGCCAGGGCCGGACTGCTCACCCCCCGCTGGAGGCTCTTTACGCACCCGGCACAGGTGAGCGCAGACGCACTGCGCGAGCTGACGTTCCCCCTGATCGTCAAGCCTGTGGCGGAGAACGGTTCCCTGGGGATCGGCGATGACGCCGTGGCGCACTCTGCGGATGAGGTCGCTTCCCGCGTGAGCAGATTGGTCGAGCTCTACCGCCAGGCTGCCCTGGTCGAAGAGTTCGTCGCCGGCCGTGAGTTCAACATCGCCATTTGGGGTGACCCGCCGGCCGTGTTGCCGATATCAGAGATCATCTTTGGGGCAGGCACAGAGCCTGGCGAACGAGTGGTTTCCTTTGCCTGCAAGTGGGATACCGATTCGGGCGTCTACCAGAACACCTCGGTGGTCTGCCCTGCGCAGATCGGCCCGGACCTGAGCCAGGCGATCACAGAGGCCGCTCTTGGTGCCTGGCATGCGATCGGCGGCAGGGGTTACGGTCGCGTGGATATTCGCCTGGACGAGCACGAAAGGCCCTTCATTCTGGAAGCGAACTGCAACCCCGACCTCTCTCCGGATGGAGGTTTCTACCGCTCGGCACGACAGGCAGGCTACAGCTACTCCGATATGGTGTTGCACATCGTGCGTATCGCTATGGAGCAGACAAACGGCTATGACCGACCGCGCAACGCAGTCCGACCGTGACCCGATTCTGGACATCACGGCGCAGATTGGCATTTTCAGTGCCATGGACAGGGAATGTGTGCAGGAGCTGTGGGACGCATACATCGACCACGGACAAAGCAGTGGCTACATCTTTGACGTGTGCCGCGACGGCGGCCTCGCCGTCGGCTACGTCTGCTATGGCCCCACGCCATTGACCATCGGCACGTGGGACATCTACTGGCTGGCCGTCTCACCACAGCACCGCCGCCAGGGGATCGCCCGAACGCTGCTGGCCAGCGCCGAGGAACGGATCGCGCAGGATAGCGGCAGGCTGATCGTCATCGAGACCTCAGGAACCGACGACTACAGAGGCACTCGCCGCTTTTACGCCGCGTGCGGCTACCGTCGTCAGGCGACGATCCGCGATTTCTACGCTCCCGGCGACGACCTGGTCTTCTATGCCAAGGCCCTGAAGACGCCATAAGCACTACCCTCCTCCAGCCAACGGCGGAGGGCGCCGCCCTCGCAACTCACCCCACTGGGCTAGAAACGGACGACCATCCACCAGCCATGCCCATAGACTGAGCCATCGCTGTTGTTCTGCCACGCCCAGTAAAAGTCCTCCCAGGGGATCGCCAGACGTTGTGCTCCTGCCCCACGTCCATAGGGGTCATTCACGTGCACTGTGTTGTCTGCGTCGATGCCGGTCACCAACACAAAGTGGGCAGCCCTGCTGGATCCCTTTCTGGCAGCCACCGTCACGTCCACGATGACTGGCAGGCCGCCCGCCAACAGCTCGCGCAGCTTGCCCTGGGCCCTTGCTTCGTCCGAAACCCATCCCATCAGTGGATAGCTGTAGTGCCGGGCAACCTGGTACAGGCCAACAGGCGATGTATAGACCCGAATGGGGTCTTGCGGCTGGTACAATGGTCTGCCGTTCTTCCCCATGTGGGTCCTGGCATAGTCGACCACGGCCTGAGGAGTAGGCCCCTCGGCTTGGTAGTTGAGGGCCATCGCCAGCGCCGTAGGCCCACACGAAGTGAACTCGAATCCTGCGTTGTCAAGCTGGCTGTAGAGCGGCACGCCAGGCGCCAGTAAGCTCTGGTGCGGGTCGCCGACTCCTGTGGTCCCGTCGGCGTAGACCGGCATTGGGCCAGGCGTCCACAAGGCGGTGACAGCGATCGCGGTCAGAACGATCATCGCCGAAAGGATCTGTTTGTTGTGATTTGCGTCACGCCGGATCTTCATTGCAGCCCTCCACGCGCTTCCCCCCATTCCTGTACCCAGTATATCACAGGATCCTGCGGAGATATCCGACTTTTGTCGGGCCCGGTGAACCATAACCATCCGCCGGGTGTCTACCCGGTAGACGCACCGTCGGTTCTGGCCGACAGCCGGCCCGAGCCCTGCAGGTGCGGTTCCAGCCGCCTGCTGCCCCCAGGCACATCCGTATACCCTGGTCATGACGTTGGCACGGGCGTTTCTGTTCCTTGGACAGGTTTGACATCTTGCCAATGTCGACGATGCCACCGAACTGCAAACGCACTCCAACAGACGCGCCTCGTTGACACCGGGTCAACGGGCGCGTATAATGGGACTATGCACAACACCAACCGTCGCGATCAACGTCCTGGCGAATTCGAGGAGTGGCTGCAAGCGGACCGTACCCCGTATTGGCCCCGGTTCTTGGCCATCTTTCTGGTGATCGCCGCCATCGTCGGCCTGAACCTCTACTTCCTGAGCCCTGTCATACGACGCCGCGTGGACTATGCGTTCCTACGCGTACAGGCCGAGCTGAGAAACTCAAGGCCGCACGATCTCTACATCCCAACGCCGGCATTGGCTACCCGCAGCGCGCAGCTTCCGATTGCACAGCTCTCGCCGACGCCGACGTCGACGTCGACCCCGGTTCCATCTCAGGTGCAGCCAGCCGGAGGTGTAGCCACTGCCACACCTACCTCAACGCCACTCCCTCCTTCCGTCGTGCTGCAAGCCAACTGCCAGGAGCCGCAAGGGTGGAACAACTGCGGCCCGGCCGCACTCTCCATGGCTCTACGCTTCTATGGCTGGACGGAGAACCAGTACACAGTGTCCGCCGCAACCAAGCCGGACAGAGACGACCGGAATGTCAGCCCTGGTGAGATGGTGGCCTACACTTTTTCCCTGGGGGACATGTATGCGGCCATGGGGTATGCCACCGACACGCAGATTGTCAAGTTCCTGATCAGCAATGGTTTCCCGGTGATCATAGAAACCTGGTTCGTCCCCAAGCCGCAAGACGAAATGGGCCACTACCGTCTGCTCACCGGCTATGATGATGGGGCGCAGCAGTTCGTGACGCAGGACTCGTACAGCGGCCCCAACCAAAAGGTCCCCTATGGCGAGGTGGAAACCCTCTGGAAGGTGTTCGACCGCGTGTACGTGGTGGTTTGTGAGGCTGGCCGTGCTACCGAGCTGCAAGCTCTCTTGGGCAGCGAACTGGACCAGGAGAGCATGTACCAGCGTGCCTTGGCAGTCGCAGAGACAGAGATCGCCGCCAATCCAGAGGACCCGTACGCCTGGTTCAACGCCGGCACCAACTATGTGGGCTTGGGGCAGTACGAGCAGGCGGCGGCCGCGTATGACCAGGCCCGCTTGCTCAAGCTGCCCTGGCGTATGCTGTGGTACCAGTTTGGGCCGTTCGAGGCCTACTTGCACGTGGGGCGCTACCAGGATGTGGTCAATCTGGCAGACGCCAATCTCAAGACAACTCCCAACCTGGAGGAATCGTACTACTATCGTGCTTTGGCTCGCCAGGCGCTGGGCGACCAGGCTGGCTGGCGAGAGGATCTGCGCAAGGCACTGCATTACAACCCCAATTTTGATGTAGCAGCCCGATTGCTGGGCGACCTGGGTCCAGACCGAGGACCGTAGGGCATTCATGACGACTACAAGAGCCAGGCCTGCGCGCCGGGTGGCCCTCTCGGCAGTCATCGTCATGGGCGGCTTTATGGCCAGCAAGGCCATCGGCGTCGTTCGGCAGTCGATCATTGCCCGCACCTTTGGGGCTAGTGCGTCCCTCGACGCCTACTATGCTGCCTTTAGGCTTCCCGACCTGCTTCTCACGCTCATCGCAGGCGGGGCCATCGCCACCACCTTTATCCCGGTGTTCGCCGACCACCTGACTCGCGGGGACACCGATCGGGCTTGGCGGTTGGCTAGCGCGGTGCTCAACCTTCTCCTGGCCGCGATGGGCCTCGTCTCCTTGTTCGCCGCAGTTCTGGCTCCGTGGTTGGTTCGCCATTTCGTCGCTCCCGGCTTTGACCCCGGCCTGCAGCATCTCACCACCGAGTTGCTGCGCATCGTCCTGGTGTCCGCTCTTCTCTTTACCGCAAGCAGCCTGGTGATGAGCATCCTCCAGGCCCACCAGCACTTTCTGTTCCCCGCCCTGGCCGATTTCTTCTACGATGTGGGCATCATCGGGGGCGCAGTCCTGCTGGTGCCACGTTTGGGCATCCACGGCTTGGCGCTAGGAGTAGTGGGCGGGGCATTACTGCACTTGCTCGTCCAGGTACCGGGCCTGATGCGCTATCGGCCCAGGTATGTACCCACCTTTCGCACGGGCGACCCGGATCTCCTGAGGCTGGCCAGGCTCATGGGGCCTCGCATCCTGATCCTGGGCATGTTCCAGCTCGTCTTCCTCGTGACCACCAATCTTGCGTCCAGGCTGCAGGAGGGCAGCATCAGCGCCATCAATATGGGGTGGACGGTGATGCAGATGCCCGAGGTCATCTTTGCCATGGCCATTGCCACTGCTGCTTTCCCCGCCATGTCAGCCCAGGTGGCAGAGGAGGATCGTGAGAGCCTGCGGAACACGGTGTCCAACTCTCTGCGCGCAATCCTGTTCCTCACCCTTCCTTCGGCGGTAGCGTTGGCTCTGCTGGGACGTGCTTACATTGCCGTCCTCTTTAGGAGTGGCGCGTTCAGCGAGCACGCCGCTGACATGGTCTACAAGGCTACACTGGCATTCACCGTCGGCCTGCTGGGCCACTCTCTACTCGAATTGGCCGCCCGTGTCTTCTATGCACACAAGAACACGGTGACCCCCTTCTGGATCGCCTTGGGGGCCACCGTGTCCAACATCGGTCTATGTCTGGTCCTGGCTCCGCGGCTTGGCCAGGCCGGGCTGGCACTGGCAAACTCTGTAGCCGTTACTGTCCAGTCTGGTATCCTTCTCTGGCTGGGATGGCGCAAGGTAGGCTTTCCGTGGCGACCGATATGGCTTCTGGGCTGGCGTGTCGCGGCCGCCTCAGCACTCATGGCAGCCAGCGTTTGGGCCATCACCCAGTGGTGCAAACCGCTGGGCAGCCTGCGGATCGCCCTGGTTGGCAGCCTCACCGGCAGTGCAGTCTACCTGGGCATGATGGGGCTGATCAGTCGTCAGGAGATACGCACGCTCGTCCGCGCCCTGCTCAAGCCTCGAGCGTGAAAAGGAGCAGCGGCCATTCCGTTGAGCCACCCGGTTAGCGCCGCAGCCGCATCCAGGTCAGTGTGATCACCAGCACCAGCAGAACTGCCCCAAGGCCAAACTCTGCTGCCCGCCAGCCAATGCGCCAGGAGCTTGCAGGACGCGCTTCGCGTCCTTGGACCAGCGTCGTTTTGGGAAGCCCAACCTGCGGCTGTTCTGTCGCTGCCAGGCTTTCTGGTTGCGGCTCCTCTGTCGCCGTTGCGTCGGTCTCCGGTGGCGTGCCATTCCTCGCCTTTTCGGCCACTCCTTCCGCGGCCGGGGTTGAGGTCTGCTCGCCTGACGAGGTCGCGCTGAGTGCCACTGCTCCCGGCGGGGGTGGGGTCCCTGTCGGTGCCGGCTCGCTGCCTGTCGGCGCTGCCTCAGCACCCGCCGGCGCTGCCCCAGCGCCCGTCGGTGCTGCCTCAGCACCCGTCGGCGCTGCCCCAGCGCCCGTCGCTTCCACCTTTTTCTCTGGCGCAGCCATCCTGGCAGCCGCCTCAGCCGTAGGCGACGGCATGCCCGCTACCTGCAGCGCTTCGTCAGCCACAACAGAAGGCGTTCCTTCCTGTGTGGCGACCACCTGCTCCCCCTCGACAGCCTGCTTTTCCACAGCCCGCTCGTAGGCTACCATCGGAGCCGACGCCAGTCGGGCGCCCGTCAGCAGGCCGCCGGTGTAAAGATCGCCGGCGAACACCAAGACAAGCAACGCCACCACTATGGCCGTAGCCCACCGCAAGGCAAACACGGGACCACGCCTGCCAGCCATGCGTGCAGGCACGACGTCCGCTTCTCGGATGACAAAGGAGCGAGGGACCCTGGCTACCGGTGCCTGTCGCAGGAGCTGCCGGGTCCACCGCAACGATCGCAGACCTTGCCGGCATTCCGCGCACGCAGACAAGTGCTGCTCTGCCCGAGCCCGGTCGAATGCCGTGAGCTGCTGGTCCATGTATAATGAAAGCTGTTCGCTGACGATTTCGTGTTCTGTTTTGCCCAATTTCCATCGTCGGTTAGCCATAGTACCCTACTCCCCGCCCCAACAACCGTATGGCGCACCGGTTGACGCTGCATTCGAGGAGCAGATTGCCCAGCCCCCCGATTCCAGCGGTCTCGTCATGTAGACGGTACCGGGCAGGCAAAAGTTCCTGGTTCCGCATGAGGTAATCCCGCAGCTTTCTCCGTCCCCTGTTCAGCCGAGACTTGACCGTACCCAGAGCGAGCGCAGTAACGTGCGCCACCTCATCATACGACATGCCCTGGATGTCAGAGAGAACGACGATGGTGCGTTGGTCGGCCGGCAGTGTAGCCAGGCCGCACTGGATGACCCGGCCCAGTTCCTGACGCTCCACCTGCTCCTCAGGCCGCTCACCTGGGTCCATCACCCACTCTTCCGATTCCTGGTCCGGATCACTGTCCAGCGGGGCTGTAGGTTGCCGCTGCTTGGCCCGCAATTGGTCATAGCAGGCGTTGGTCACGATCCGCGTCAGCCAGGCTCTGAAAGAGCCCCCCCGGAAACGGCCGATCGCCCGGTATGCCGACAGAAAGGCATCCTGTGTGGCATCGGCTGCGGCATCTTGACTGCCCAGAACACGGTATGCCACGTTGTACGCCAGGCTCTGGTAGTGAACGATCAGCTCGTTGAACGCCTCGCGGTCGCCCTGTCGGGCCTCAGCGATCAGCGTGGGCTCGTCCATGTCTGACTCCCACTGCAAAACCAACTTGACGAAATCGGCGTTCCGTCGTATACTTGCCAGGTATGCCGGAGTGGCGGAACTGGCAGACGCGCGCGACTCAAAATCGCGTGGGGGTTGACCTCTTGTGGGTTCGATTCCCACCTCCGGCACTCCACCCCATTATACCAGCTTTTGTCAGGTGGTGAAAGTCGGAGAGGGGAGTGTGTTCACCGGGCTGATCCCTGGATCAGGGAGTGGCCCTTTCTTTTGCCTCTCCAGACAGCGGGGACTTGCTGAGCGACTGGTTCCCATCCGTCAGAACCCAGCGCCCTTGTGCCGCCGGGACGCTGCGCGCTTTGACGATAGGTCCCAAGGAGAGCCCATGCGACGCGGACGCTCCCGACAGATCGTCTTGCTTCTAACCATTGGTTTGCTTGTGGGGACTGGGCTTGGCCTGTGGTATGGATGGATCGTTAGTCCGCTCGAGTACACAGACACGGACATCGCACACCTGCACCCGGCCTACCGCGACGACCTGGTGCTGATGGTGAGTGAAGCCTATGCCCTGGACGCGGACCGGGATACAGCCCGGGCACGACTCGCGTTGCTTTCCCTGCCCGATCCGGCCACCGCGGTAGCTGACCTTGCCGACAAGGCCGTTGCACAGAATGCGCCTTTGGCTCACATCCGTGCCCTGGCCCGCCTGGCCGCTGCCCTGGGCGCTCAACGTGACTCACTCCGCCCTTATCAGTCTGATGCGGGTGGAGCACCATGACACGGAACCCACAGGCACTGCGCTATTCGAGGCCGCCGCGCCCACGCGCTTGGCTCCTGCTGCTAGCCCTGATCCTGGGGCTGGGAGCCGGCTCTGGCGCCGGCCTTGCCGTTACCTGGTGGCTGTGGCCGGTTCAGTACACCAATGTAGCGCCCGATTCGCTCAGACCCGGACACCGGGAGGAGTATCTGACCCTGGTCAGCCAAGCATACGCCTATGACCGTGACCTCGGGCTGGCGCAGCATAGGCTGTCAGCCCTTGGTGACCCGACAGCGATCGGTGCCGAGATTGCCACTCTGGCCGAGCGATATGTCGCTCAAGGAGGACCTGCCGAGCATATTCGGGCGCTTACCGCCTTGGCCTATGCACTGGGGTCCCCGCGTGCCGACCTTGCTGCCTACCTGCCAGAGCAGGCGATAACCCTGACGCCGATGGCGCGGCCCACTCACACGCCGACAGCCAAGCCTACTGAGACACCCACAGAGGCGGCCACGCCCACCGAGACACCCACAGAGGCAGCCACGCCCACCGAGACACCCACGCCAACGCCGGTTGTTTTGCCAACTGAGACGTCGACCCTGACGGTGGAGGACACAGGCACGCCATCTCTCGAGCCTGCTGGGCCGGGCAACTCGCCGACACCATTTCCGAGTCCTACACGCACACCCCGGCCTACGGTCACCGCTACCACTGTCCCGGCGCCCGAGCCGCGCTACCAGGTGACCCACCAGAGCCACACATGCGAGGGACCTGACGGGATGCTCAGGATCACCGTGCGTGACGCAGCAGGTGAGCCCAAACCGAACGTTGAACTGCTGATTCGATGGAGTGACGGAGAGGAGAGGTTCTTCACTGGCCTGAAACCGGAGAATGGCCCTGGCTACGCCGACTACCGTCTCCAGAAAGGGCAGACCTACCAGGTGGGGATTGTCGGCACGCTCAGTGACGTTGCCACCGAGATCGCCGGGGATCTGTGCGCCACACAGGACCGCCTTGCCTCGTGGGAAGTTGTTTTCCAGCTAGCCAACCCCCTGCCCTGATGCGGACGATCAGGACAGAGGGTCAGCCCGCCGGAGCCGGCATGCCGGAATGCACTAGCTCCTCGAGCGCCGCGCCCGGATTGGCCGCCAAGGGGTCTCTTAGGACGGCCAAAGGAGGAACCTTTACCTCTTGGGCACTGTACCTTAACAAATGTGCCGCAACATGGGCTCCACATTGGGCTTTGCTGGTCATCATGCTGCTGGGGTTCGGCCTGCGCCTGTACCGCCTGGGCGATCAGGACATCTGGTGGGATGAGGGACACGCCATTTGGGCCGCCCGACAAAGCCTGGCTCAGGCAACGGACATCACTGCGCGCGATGTCCACCCGCCTCTCTATCTCTGGCTGCTGCATGGCTGGCTCGGCCTGGTAGGTGCAAGCGAGTTTGCTGTTCGCTACCTGTCGCTCATGGCCGGGGTGACAACTGTGGCCCTGACCGTTGTCGTCGGGCGCCGCTTGCTCGGTCACCAGGCCGGCCTGTTGGCCGCTCTGTTCCTAGCCATGGCCCGGTTTCACATCTGGTGGTCACAGGAAGCCCGCATGTATATCTGGGCCACGCTCTTTGCGCTGCTCTCGCTCTACCTCATGACCCGCTTGCGCCACGCGGGTCACCTCACCTGGTGGCTCTACATGCTGTCGAGCCTGGCCGCCCTTTACACGCTCTATCTGAGTGTCCTGGCTCTGCTGGTGCAGAACACTCTTGTCCTGCTCACCATGTGGCGTAAGCCCAGGGGGCTCCGCTTTCTCTTGGACTGGTGCCTGGCCCAGTTGGGCATCGCGGTGCTCTATTTCCCATGGGTTTACGTCGCCCTCAGCAGAACTCGTACGGATACCGCCAGGTCCAGTTTCCCGTTCAGCCTGGTCTGGCAACTGTATGGCACATTGGTCAGCACGGGCATCTCAACCGAGCTGGATCGCTATCTGTGGTTGGTGGTACCTTTCGCCATTATCGCTGGCGCTGGGCTGGTGTGGCTTTTCCTGGACCGCCGCCAGCCGCAGAGGTCTGGCTTGGCTGGGTGGGAGGTCGGACTGTTGCTGCTGTTGTCGCTCGTCCTGCCTCCGCTCGTCATCTACGGCCTATCCATCCCACGTGGGGCCTTCTACTCACCCAAGCCCGAGGCTCGTTACCTGCTGGTCCTGTCGCCGCTCTTCTACATCCTGCTCGGCGGCACTGTCGCTGGTTTCTGGCACCGGGGCGGGCGCTGGGGCAAGGTCGCCGCCCTCCTGGCAGGAGTGTGGGCTCTGGGTACGTTCGTGAGCGTCTTGCCCGGTCACTATTCCGGCCGCTACCTGCGTGACGAATACCAGACAGCCATACGGACTCTAAGAGCCTATGCTGAACCCGGTGACGGGCTGCTGCTCGTGTCCGGCGATCGGTACCCTATCTTCCTGTACCATTACCAGCGCCTTTTTCCGAATGGAGATGGGCCTACGGTGTACCTGGTGCCTCGGCAGGGTGCACTCCTGACAGCCGAAAATGTCGAATCCGAGTTGGCGCCCTTGTCCGAGCGGCATGCACGACTCTGGCTGGCCAGCTTTGAGCGAACACTCCAGGATCCTGACAATCTCACGGAGCAATGGCTGAATGCGCATCGACCGCGCCTGCTAGACGTGCCAGAGCAGTACAATTACCTGCGCCTGTATGGCCCCAGGCCCGCAACGAGCGATGCGACGCCGGGCCCAGTCAGGCTGGCCCGCGTACAGCCTCAGCATCCGCTGGGGCAGCCACTGTCGCACGGCCTTCTGGTCGGGTACGACCTGGCCACCACCGAGTTCCGGCCAGGGGACACCGTGCGGCCAGGGCTCTACATTCAGACCCAGGAGCAGCTCAACCTCAGGGTGCGATGGGTGAACCAGGCCGAGCAGCCGATCGCCGAACAAATGGTAGCTGTCCCTGGCCCTGAGGGAGGCCAGGATGTGGCACTGGTCGCGCCTGCCTTTGCGGTCTACCCGTACACGGAGCCCGGCAGCTACCGGTTTGAGGTCTGCGCAGGCACAGGCGTAGCAGATTGCGTCACCATCCCTGCCGGGCGCGTGACCCACAGCAGGCGTCTGCCAGTTGCTGGGCCGGTAACCCCATCCCGGACCGAGATCGGCAACGGCCTGATCTGGTTCCTCGGGTACGGGACCACTCTGGGCAGCCAGGTGCGGGCCGGGGGTGTCTTATGCGTCCAGTTGCATTGGCAAGCGCAGACCTGGGTACGCCAGGATTACACGGTGTTTGTTCACCTGCTGGGGCCGTTCAACCCAGCAACCGGGGGTCCGATCTGGGCACAGGACGACAGCCAGCCACTGGGGGATGGACACCCTACCACCCGTTGGCTCCCCGGGCAGACCGTGCCTGACCGGCACTGCCTGCCTATCTCGGCGGATATCCCACCCGGGATATACCAGATCGAGGTCGGGTTGTACGATCCGCGCACAGGAGAGAGGTTGAGCGTCGCGGGCAGCGACGATAACCGGGTTCTGCTGGATCCAATCGAGATCATCCGTTAAGGTTCCGATTCTACTATGGAGGTAAACTGATATGCCACTCGCAACCACTCAAGAAATGCTTCAAGCCGCCCTGGAGGGCCATTTCGGGGTAGGCGCCTTCAACGCCAACAACATGGAAATGGTACAGGGCATCGTGGAAGCCGCCACCGAAGAGCGGGCACCGGTCATCCTGCAGGTGAGTCAGGGTGCCATCCGCTACGCCGGTATGCCATTCGCCGCCGGCCTGGTCAAGATTGCTGCAGCCAACACGGATGTCCCCGTCGCGCTGCACCTGGACCACGGCACGGATTTTGAGCAGAACGTGCTCTGCCTTCGTGAGGGCTTTACATCGCTGATGTACGATGGTTCCAGCTTGTCCCTGGAAGACAACATCCGGATCAGCAAGCGCGTGTGCGACATTGCCCACATCTGTGGTATCCCGGTGGAGGCAGAGCTGGGAAAAGTCCTCAAGCGTGGCGCCACGCCCGAGGAAGTGGAGGCCGCGATGGCCCGGCCGGACGAGGCTAGACATTTCATCGACGAGACTGGTGCCGACTCCCTGGCCATTGCCATTGGGTCGGTGCATGCCTTGCTCGCGCAAGCTGCCGACCTCGACATCACCCGGTTGAAGGCGATCCACCAGGCCATTCCCAGCACGCCCTTGGTCCTGCATGGTTCCTCCGGTGTCAAGGAGGACAACATCGCGGAAGCGATCGGAAACGGGATCTGCAAGGTGAACGTGGCGACGTTCCTGTCCCAGGCGTTCACCTACGCCCTGTTTGACCACCTCAAGGCACATCCCAGTGACGAGGACCCTCGCGCACACCTGATGCCTGCGCGCGAAGCAGTCAAGGAGCGAGTCCGGGCCAAGATCCGCCTCTTCCACTCCAATGGCACGATTGCGACCGGAGGCGGTTTCAAGAGCGCTCCCACGCAGCATAGGGTGGCAAACATCGGCGAGGCCGAGTAGGCCACAGCCTATCCACGAGTCGGACCGGTGCTGCCCGACTCGTGTGTGGGGGTTATGCTACACCCGCCGATGGCACTATGCAACAGCCGCGGCATTTGCAGAGCAGCATTGACCTACTCTCTGAAGTGTGATATAATCCGCATGGGTTAGGCATCCGGCGACCAGTGGCCAACAGCCCATCCGGCAGTAGGTCCTTGAGGAGTCTTGTACAAAGGATGAGCCGACCCACGGTACGCGGGTCAGGCCTTAGGTGCCGGCTTTTCCCGGTGGCTGGTGAGCAGAGTCAGCAGGCAAAGGGGGTGCGTCCTGTGACCGAATCCATCTCCAACCGTTTGCCGTCCGGTTCAGTGGCTGATCCGGCAACCACGACGCCGATTCCTACCAGGCCCCTGGTGTCGAAACGCACGCGACGCATAACTGTCATCGTCGGTGTGATCGCCATCGTTGTGGTCGTTGTAGCCGTGATCGGCCTTGGGTATCTGGCTTACACGTCCTACGATGTGCCGGGAGCCGTGCCGGCCACGGTACGGCTGCGAGACATCTCCTTTATCGTCATGGCCATAGAGACGCTGATCCTGATGATCCTGGTGCTCATCGTCATCGTCTTGCTGTTGATCGTCATTGTGCTCGTCTATGATCGGGTCATCCCGATCCTGGAGCAGATGAACAAGACCATCAACACGGTGGTCGAGACAGCTCACACGGTCCGCGGGACCACCACCTTTGTCAGCGAGAAAGTGGTCTCGCCGTTCATACAGGTGTCCAGTTACGCTGCGGGCGTGGTCCGGATCGCCAAAGAGATCGCCGGCCTCTGGCCGAACCCCAAGCGCTCAGACGGCGAACGGAGCGCACCCGAATCAGACCGGTAGTGTATCCCTCAATGCTGGTTTAGAAAGGAGTATCCCATGGGCGGCAAGGAAGTTGCGTCGTTTTTCGCTGGGTTCTTTGTCGGAGCGCTGATCGGCGGCGCGACGGCGTTGCTTATGGCCCCTCAGTCGGGCGAAGAGACGAGAACCCAGATCCGCGAGAAAAGCATCGAACTGAAGGAAAAGGCCGAGGCCACGTACCAGGATGCCCTGAAGCACCTGGAGACCACGACCGAAGACATCCGCAAGAAGACAGAGGAACTGACCGTCAAGGTCGATCAGGTCATCGCGCAAGGCAAGCAAGAACTTGCCCGGCTCGGTAGGAAGGCACCGCAGGCCCCAGCAGAGGGAGAACCGGAGGCTGCTGCCTGACCCCGAACTCTTCCTCCAAGCACCCTGGAAAGAGTCGTCCCACCTTGCTGGGACGACTCTTTTCCGTCCTCGAGATCCCTCCCAGTGGTGCCAGATGCCCGAGCGGGCAACCACGGCACGCTCGTGGCATCTCAGCAGGACAGGTGCCTGACACGGCGCTATGCGAGGGCTCTGGCGCTCCTGGGGTGCACTTCACTTTTGGGGCAGAGGGTGGGATAATAGGAGGCGCGGCGTGTGAGAAGGGGGGAGGAGCAAGGGAGAGGGAGGTGTAGAGATGCTG
>Ga0315274_10005327_pt1 | contig 18812 bp, 33 predicted proteins | sample YL17G02_20_MG_FD_203700 | JGI IMG/M metagenome (GOLD analysis project Ga0315274, IMG submission 203700) | Sediment microbial communities from Yellowstone Lake, YNP, Wyoming, USA - YL17G02_20 | ecosystem: Environmental > Aquatic > Freshwater > Lake > Sediment | place: USA: Wyoming | collected... | reverse complement strand
CTTTACTTTTAATTCAGTCTGTCCTATAATCTTTAAAATCTTCATAGTTCTATTAGAAATCTTAAGTTTTTATATCTTTCTTAACACTATAGAGTTAAGAATCCGCTTCAGAAAGCTAAGCTATTACCTTTCTGTAAAGTAAAATAACAAACTTAATTTCTTATTTACAGATTAGCCCCGCTCCGCTCTCCTCGCTTAGCAATCCTGTCCGTTTGCATTCGCTCGGCTAAAGAGAGCCCGCTTCGCTCGAAATACGATTAATTTTATATTAATTAATTTCTAAAACTCATATTTGCAGAAGCACACTCTTTGCAAAAGTAATGTTAAGACACATACCTAACCTAATGCTTTCTAAAATAATACTTTACACAAAAATATCCTTTGCACTATAAAAAACAATATAAACCTTTTCTATCTTAAAAACTAATAAAAAAAGCAAAATGTTAAGACTATTGGAAAAACACAACAAACTTTCTTGGTTTTTTGTAATTGTTATAGCTATTATTATTTTTTATTTTTCTTCACTTCCTTCTGAAAAAATTCCCCCATTCATAGGATTTAACTGGCAAACCACAGCCTATCATTTTATTATCTTTTTCTTCCTCGCTTTTTTTCTCTTGCCAGCATTAGTTAAAGGCAAGAAAGAAAGCTTAATATTTATAGCAATAATAATAGCAATTATGTATGCACTTTTAGACGAATTCCATCAGCTTTTTGTTTCTGGAAGAGTTTGCGCGTTTTCAGATTTTTTAATAGACTCTTCAGGAATTTTGCTTGCTTCTTTTATTTATGTGGTTTCGTTAAGATTCAGAATCAAGGCATCTTAAACAATTTCCTCAATATCAGGCTGAAAATTAAAGAAAAAATAATATAAGAACCAAGCCAGCCAACTTTCCATCCAAAGATGTTCATGCATACAAGTTTTTCATTTTTTATTGTTATAGTCTTTATTTCTCCATCATATTTTTCACTAACTTTTGCATATTCTACACCTTCGGTTATAATCAGTTTCTTAGAAACTATAGCACCATTATAAGTAAACTTTAAAAAATGAGTTCCAGCATTTCCTTTTAAAGTCCAATTAACTTGATTATTTTGTATGGTCTTTAGTTCATTTTCGATTACATTTATTCCTTCAGGAACAGAAATGTTAATCTCTCCTACAGCGCCTTTTGCTAGCTCCAATACAACTACAGAGTCCTGTTGTGGAGCAATTGGCATATATGCTACATTAGCATTTGCCCATGAGAAAATAATTATTATTGGTATAAAAGTTATGAGCATTGGCTTAAAATTATGCTTCATCATTTCAGGCATTTCCATCATCATTTGTTTATTTATCTCTAAAAGTCCTTCTTGATTTCCATTTTTTTGATGCTCTTTAGCTTTTCTCTGCAATTCTTTCTGCCTTTCCTTCAGCTCGCGCATTTTTTCCCTGTCTGTAAAAAAGAAAATTATGAGTGTAATAAACAGCGACATGAGCAATGAAAATAGAACTATCCCAATGAAAGGATGCGCATGAATAAATTCGGTTATCATTTTCGTTTTATATTTTGCCCTTTCTTTTTATTATATTTAATATAATGGTTTTGCAGGTTTTTAAATCTTTAACAAAAACATTTTTCACAAAAAGTATTTATAAACATTGAAATCTTACCTTTGTGATGAACTTTAAAATAGATATGAGTGGATGCGATGTATTAAAGAAAGATAGTGTTATTGCACTTTCTGATTCCAAAGGACTAATAAGAGGATTTCAAATAAACCAAGAGATTATTGACAATTTACTGAATAACTGGAAGGCTAGAAAATATTTCTGCAGGTGTTCAAAAAGGGGATTTGGATTTTTTAAAGCCATGATTTATTCTTCAGTACTCTGCTGTTTATTAGAGTCTATAGGAAAACCTAAAGAAGTGGAGCTAGAAATTTGTCGAGACTTAAGATTCCATGAAAATAATATCAGGCAAAGATTAAACAAATTATTGAGAAAAAAACTTGGGATAAAAGTGAATTCGATTATCTTTAAAAATTTGAAGGGCTCGGATGTAGATAATTATGCTTATTTAATGTTCAGAGATAATTATAATTTGCTTCCGACATATGTTAATTTATCTTTAACAGATATAGAAAAATTCCTAATTTAGTACGCATCACGGGCTTTTTACACCGATTCCTAGTCCGCCTCCTCGCTTTATTAGGCAAGCTCGCTAGCATTGATGCGATATTTTTTATAAGGATATGTACTTTATAAATCTTACTTTTTTCGAGTTTTTCTCAAGGTATTTTCCTGAAAAATTCTACTCAATAAACTTCCTCATTGTCAACGGACTTGGTTGACATTATCAACTGAAAGTTGATGTCTTTCTAAACTTTCCATGAAAGTTTCAACCTATAAATCTTTTCATTGCAGGATGCATATCAACTGCGTGTTGTTGCGCAATGTTTTGATAAAACTGGAACATTATCATTATTCCAAGAAGCAAAGCAGTTCCACTAGAAATAGTTCCGAGCAGGTCAGATGCTGCCGCAAGCAATCCAATAGCAGCCCCGCCCATAACAGTTAGAGGCATTATATACCTGCTTAAAACAGATTCTAAAATTCTTTCGTCTTTTCTAAATCCAGGAATTTGCAAACCAGATGATAGAATGTTATGCGCCTGGCTTTGAGCATCCATGCCTGAAGTTTTTACCCAAAATATTGAAAATATAGTAGCAAAAACAACATAAAATAAAATATGAGTCAGTCCTTGTAATAAAAATATAGTTCTTAAACTTCCTGTTATCACAGCATTAACCAAATCTGTATGGCCAAGCCAAAAAGACACTCCAGAAACAGCCTGCCCTTGGACAAAATGCCCTAAAAAAGTAAAATAAGATGCGAATTTCGCTCCAGAAGTGCAAATTGTTGCAGGAACATTATCTATGCAAGGCTGCGCAACATTATATATCAATCCCCCAAACAATTGCAAATTAGAAACAAGAGCTGCTGTTAAAATAACCGGGATGTTAGAAGCATAAAAAAGAGCAAGCGGCCATTTTATGCCATACCCTCTTAATCTGTCAAAACTTAAAGGCACTTCTACTTTTAAAGATTGAGCCCAGACTATTACTAAAAATATTATAGCTGTTACCAAAATAGCAGCTAAAGCCTTAAATGCCCCGGTAGTATCTGCTGCTATAACACTTGTAATAAGCACAGGTATTTTTCCACTAAATTGTATAGTTCTCTCTGGCCCTAAAAATTGGAAAAGTTCTGTAAATATTCTCCAACCCACTCCCGCGGCAATGAACAAGCTTACCCCGCTTCCAAATCCCCATTTATGGCATACCTCATCCATAAAAAATATTAACAAGCCTCCTAAAATTAACTGAAGAATAAGAAGCCATTCTAAACCAGGCATTGCTTGTAGCCCTTTCATTAAAACATACACAGCTGCTTCAAATAAAATAAAAAAGAAAACCGTTAATTTCTGCAAGCCAGAAAAATATTTTTTCCCTTCTTCTGTTGTCATGTCTATATCTAAAATTTTGCTTCCAACTAACAATTGCAAAATAATAGAAGCCATAACAATCGGCCCTATTCCCAAGCTTATAATACTTCCAAAATCAGTTCCAAGTATAACTGCAAGATATTCAAATCTTTGTAAAGCATTAGCAGCTAAACCATATAAGCTTATGTTAGCCAAGACAAAAAAAGACACAATAATTATTAAAGTCCATTTTAACTTTATGTTAAAGCTAAGCCTTTTTTCAGTAGGCCCCTTAACTTCAGGCAAATTTTTTAGCAAGTCTTGAAAATTCATTTTTATTTACTTTCTATTTTCATTTAACTCCTGAAAATTATTTACTTTCTATTTTCATTTAACTCCTGAAAATTATTTACTTTCTATTTTTTCAGTTTTACCCTCTTTTTTCTTTTCAGTTTTCTCTTTTTTTATTATAACTATCTCCCCGCCAGCTTTTTTAATTTTCTCTACAGCAGAAGATGAAGCAGCTTTAGCTTTAATAATAAACTTCTTGCTTATTTCTCCATCGCCTAAAATTTTATATTCACTTAAATCAACCTGCCCTTCTTTGAATTTATTTTCAATTTCTTCCAAGTTAATAACTTCAATTTTTTTCTTTTTTGCCTTTCTGCTTGTTATGCCTTGTTTGCCAAAATACTTGTTTCCATATAATTTTATTACAAGACTTTTTTTCTGGTCTGCTCTCTTGCCAGTCCCGCTCATCCCCATTCCGCCTCTACTTCCTTTTCCTTTATTCAACTTCGCGCTATAACCGCAAGTTCTATGTCCTCTCATTCTGCTGTATTTTTTTCTTTTTTTGAGTTTCATTTTGTTAATTTATTTTTCACTCCTTTTATTTTTTAATAAAACTAAACTTCCTAAACCCAATAATCCTAAAGTTGAGGGTTCTGGAATAGCCTCATCTCTTGTTACATGAATAGTTTCTGTAGAATTAATAGGAAATTGCACATAATCTAAATTGCCTGAATAAAGATTTTCTATTTTAGCAAAAAAGTTTGAAATATTAAGATGAGTTCCATCTGAAATGCGAATTGCTCTTATAGCACAATAGTCATCAGGAATAAATTCATCAAATTTTATATTCTCATGCAAACTACTTTGAGTAGTTGATAATATAAAATCATATTGTTTTGATGAAACTTCAGTATAAACATGCCAAGCCCTTTCAGCCCATAAAGATGCCTCATATGAAAAATGATTAAAATTTTCACCCTCCTCTTTTATAAAATCAAATTCCAGATATGCTCTTGCAGGCACTTCTAAATAAGCTGGATTTGGCTGAATATCAAATTGTAAATTTTTAATTAAAGCACCTTTTGCTTTATTCCCTCCCCCAAAAGCCAAAACCCCTGCTAAGATAATACTTGCTAATGTTTTTTTAAATCCTACCATTTTACAACATCCTCTCGATTAATTTATTAATTTCTTTGCCATGATTTCCTAAAATCCCTCTCGGAAACTGCTTTTTTGAATTTTTTAATCCTCCGCGTGGCGGATGTAATCTAAAAAAGGGCTTTAATCCAACTTCCTCTAATTTTTTCCCATTTAAAATTTCTTCAGCAATTTTTTCTGGCTCTTTTATTTCTTTCTTGTCTTTTCTTTTTCCTCTTTTTTCTATCAGTCTTGTTAGTGTTCCTTTGTCTATTTCACCAAATGCAACATGATTTTCAGCTTTCCTCAGCATTCCAATTTTCACTTTATCTTTTTCTTCCATAATCACACAAGTAAATTTTTTTCTAAGCCTTAGCCTTGACAAAGTTTCCTCTGCTCTTTTTCTTAAGTTTACTTTCCCCGTGATTCTTATTACAGCTATCATTTTTAATTCCAAATTCCCCCATTAATTAATTCCTGTTTTTTAGGCTCATATTCTTGGCTTTTTTCATCATAATATTTTGATGGATGTTTAGTCTGATTAAATATAATGCTTCCGTTACCCCTCAGTCTTTCGATACTTCCTATTGGAACATCATATTCTACAATAACTTTATTATCCATATTACCTAATGCCCTTATATTCTTTCTGTCATTAAATGTGCATACAGCAGGAATAGTTTGTGTTATTAGCTGTCCTATGCCGATTATAGCTCCGACTTTTATTTCAGGTAATTCTTCTAAACTTTTAATTGGTGTAAATCTCTTCATTTTTTAGTTTTATTTATATTCTTTAATGCCTCAATACACGCCTTAGCCATATTGAAAGTTGTTCTTGTTTGCCCGAATGTTTTGCTGTAGACATCTTTTATCCCAGCAAGCCTTAATATTTTTTTGCATTCATTTCCGATAACTAAGCCTGTGCCTTGTGGGGCAGGTATTAAAATAACTCGCAAACTTCCGCATTTTCCTTCTGTTTTAAAAGGAATGCTATGTTTTTCTTTGCACAAACAATCAAAACTTCCGCATCCTCTTTCTACTTTAATCACATTTAATTTAGCATCTCTCAGTGCCTTAGTTCTCGCAGGCAGTGTTTCCTTGGCTCTTCCATAACCTAATCCAATATAACCATCTTCATTTCCAACTGCTACCATGCACGCGAATGTTGGAACATTTCCTTCTGCTGTTTTTTTCTGTGTCTGGCGCCATGCTCTTCTTTTGCCTCCCCCAAATTTTCCTTTTGACTGCCCAATCAGCAACAAATCTGATTTTAAATGCAAAAGAGAATCAACTATTTCCGATTCAAAAATTTTTTGCTTCAAAACATCATCTATATTTTTTATTTTACCCTCTTTAACTGCTTTTCCAAGTTTTGTTTTCGGGTTCCACTCTTCTATCTTCTTTTTTGTTTCTTTTTCTTCTCTTTCTTCTATAGTAAACCTCTTCTTTTCTTCTCTGATTTCTGCTACCTTCTTTATATTCACTTCCTTTGCCTCTTTTTCTTCAGCTTCTTCTATAGGCTCTTTAATTTTCTCTTCTGTAGGCAATTTTTCCTTTATCATTTTATTTTTGATCAAACTTGTTTCCTAAAAAGTTTGGTTTTATCATTTTTTATTTCAAAATATTCTCCTTAATTTTTTCAAAGTCTATTTTATTTTTTAGGTGCTCTCCTTTTATTCTTTTTTCATCTGGAAAAACTTCTTTTTTGTGTTTAATCTCCATTCCACTGTCAATTAAACCATTTAAAACAACATAAATTCTGCTTTTTTTGACATTTCTATGCAAACCAATATCCAAAATAGCTTTGTTTTCTTTGTTCATTTGTTTAATTTTTTTTCCTAAAAGTAAGCCAGTTAGATAAGCAGCTGGAAGAGATTTTAAGCTCCCAGCTTGTTCTTTTTTCCACCCATATTTTAAAAGCTCTTTTGAACTTACTGTTATAACAACAAAATCTTGGGCCTGCTCACTTTTAACGTACTGCGCAGTAATGTACCTATTTGTCTTTCTTACAATAACTCTTGGCAGGCAACTTTTAAGTAATTTAAATCTCGCTTTGTAATCTGTTTTGCCTGCTCTTCTTCTCTGCTTTATTGTTCTTTTGCTTTGTTTTTTCATTTTCCTTCTAAATACTCTTTTAGTTGAGCTATGCTCTTGAAAACTCCTGCTTTAATTTTCTTTCTTAATTCTTGATATTTTTCTTTGTCGGTCCTGCCATGTTTTTTTAATTCTTTAATGTAGCTTCTTAATCTTTTTGTTAGCTTAGCATACTTTTGTTTCCTTGTCTTTCTTTTTTTCTTTATTTTTCCTTCTTTTCTCCTCGTTTTTCTTCTCTTTATTCTTTTTCTTCCTTTTATTTCTTTAATCTTAATTATCCCTTGATTAAACAAATCTTTAATGTCTTGTTTTGTTATTGCTTCTTTTATTTCAGCAAGATTCTCGCCTCTAAAACAAATTCTCCCTTTCCCAACGCCCAATGTTCTAGCAGCTAACTGCTTTTTTTTATCTAATTTCATTTTTTATCTCCGCCTTCATTTTGTTTGCTTTCTTCTGTTTTCATTTGCTCAGCTATCTTTTTTTCTTCCTTAATTTCTTTTTTTGTTTCTTGTTCCGCATTTTCTTTTTTTCCTGCTTTATTTTCTGCTACTTTCTTCTCTTCTTTCTTTTCTTTATGTCTGGCTTTTTCAACTTTTTCAATCTTTTCTTTTTCTGTTTTTTTCAAAAATTTTTCAATATTCAAATTTAGTATTTTTACCCCTAATTCTTTTGCCTTTCTCGCAACCTCTATTTTCTTTTTTCTTCCTACTCCTGCTAAAATTATTTTTTCTCCATTTTTTATTTTTAAAAGTTCATTAATGTTTGAAATAATTTTTATTTCTTTTCTCTTACCTTTCTTAGCTTTTTTATATCCTATCTCCACCTTTCTTGGGTGCCCGCCCATCTTTAGTCTGATTTTGTTATGAATTCCTCTAGCTTTTCTGTACTTTTGCTTCTTTTTTCTTTTTCTGCCGAGTTTTGAGTAATTCATCCAATCTCCCCGTAAAAATCTTTTTTTTGCCATTTTATAAACTCTTATTCGCTAATTTATTATCTATCTCTTCATGTCTTGGATGCCCTCTTGGAATAGAATTTTCAATTAAGTATTTCAAATTGCCATCAATAATCTCATAAGTTTTTTCTGCTATTCTTCCATTTTCTCCTCTAGAGATAGAACAAACATAGTTTTTAATAACTCTATCGACTATTTCTCCTTTGCTTAATTGTGCATCAAAATTTAAGCAAGGCATAAGATTTATACTTGTTAAATTTACTGTGTCCATTTTATATTTTCCTCCCAGACTTTTCAATCATAAAAATGCCGTCTTGAAAGACTCTAACATCTTTATTTCTAATTTTTGCTGCTTTCTCGATGTTAGCGGCAGTCTGTCCAGCAGCTTCTTTGTCAATTGATTCTACTTTTATAATGTCTTTTTCTATTTTCACTTCTGCATTTTTAAAAATTTTAGCTTTTCTTTCTTTAGTCTCTCCTAAAAAATTCTTAATTATTATTTCATCATTTTTGACTGAAACATTCATTGGGAAATGAACCGAACATATTTGCAATTTGTAAACGAATTTTTCTTTCAAGCCAAGAAATATATTTTTTATATGTGCTATTGCTGTATTAATCTGCTTTTTTTCTTTTCTTGTAGCCTTTTTCATACTCACGATTATTTTGCTATCTTTTTTGCTTATCTCCACTTTGTCAAATTTTCTTTTGTTCTCTTTTCCCTCTTTTCTTGCGATGATTTCATTATTTTCTATACTTACTTCTACATCTGAAGGAATTTCAATTTCTCTTCTTAATTCTTGCATTTTTGCTTTTATTTCTTTCGGCATTTTAAATTTTTGCTTTTATTTCTTTCGGCATTTTAAATTTTTGCTTTTATTTCTTTCGGCATTTTAAATTTTTGCTTTTATTTCTTTCGGCATTTTAAATTTTTGCTTTTATTTCTTTCGGCATTTTAAATTTTTGCTTTTGATTTTTTAGGCATTTTAATAAACATAAGCTATCAAGCTTCCTCCGATATTTTTTTCAATAGCTTCTTGATGCGTCATTAAGCCTTTGCTTGTTGAAATAATCAAGTAACCAAAGCCTCTTGCAGGAAGAAATCTTCTTATATATTTGTCTATTTCTTCAACAGAAACATTAAATCGCGGCTTTATTGCCTTACATTCATTTATACTTTTTATTTCTATTTTTAATTCCCTGCCTTTTATTTTATAATCTAAACATCCTATATTTTTCATTAATTCAAGTAAGTTCAATAAAAATTTCGAAGATCTTTCGATAGTTACTTCTATCTTTTTCGCTTTCTTTGCATTCATTATTTGGTTTAATGCGTCAGCAACAACATCTTGTGACATTTTGTTTTTTTCTCCTTGTTTATTTAGCTATATTTTTTAAATCCTAACTCTTCTGCCATTTCTCTGAAACACTGCCTGCATAAATGCAAGCCATACTGGCTTATGTGCGCTCCAAATCTTCCGCATCTTTCGCATTTTTTGCTTGCTATGCCAAATTTTCTTTCTTTTGGCTTGCAATGTTTCAAAAATTTCTGCATAACAACAGGTTTATCTTTCAACTGCTTCAACAATTTATGCCAATCACTCGCTGTCATTTTAATCCTCTCCTCCCTTCAATTTTCCTTCTATTATTTCAGTATCAAATTTATTTTTCATAAGCTCAATTATTTCTTGTTTTGTAACTCTTTGTTTTTTTGGTATTTTTCCCTTTTTTATTTTTCTAATTTTCACTCTTTTTCCTTTTCTCTTAAAAACAATTGTAACATTTAGCCCTATCATCCCTATATCTCTTTGGTATTCTGTTCCAGGAATCTCTATGTACTCTTCTATCCCAAAAGAAAAATCCTCTTCATTAATCTGCTTTTCTTTCAGTTTATTATCAATGGCTAATAAAAGTCTTTTTAAAATTTCTTCTGCCTCTTTTCCTCTTAAGGTTACTTTGCATCCAATTTCCAATCCAGGTCGGATGCCAAAATCAGGAATTCTTTTTTTTGATTTTGTTTTAATTGCTTCCCTTCCAGAAATTAATCTTAAAAGTTTAGCTGATTTTTCTAATTCATCTCCAACTGCCCCCGCGCTCAAAACAACTTTTTCTATTTCAATTTCTCTCATTTTGTTTGTTTTTTCTTCAGTCATTTTGTTAATTTATTAACAATATTAGCTGAAAGCTAATCTTTGCTAAAAGATTTTTAAATCTTTTCATTTTACAACCATTATACTCTTAACAGGAACATTTATTTTTTCATTTTTGTAGGATAAAGTGGCAATTTTATTTTCTATTTTTTCAATCTTTCCCTCTTTGCCTTTATATCCTCCGGCAAAAATTATTGCTTCTCTGCCCTTTTCTAAAGGTAAAATCTTAATTATTTTCTTTTCTTTTATAACTAAAGAGTCTCCAACCTTGACTTTCTCATCTGAAATTATATTTTTTCCATATAAAAGATTTAGCTGTATCTTTTTATTTTTTAGAATTTTTTTATTAATAACCCTTAAAATCATTTCTTTTCTTGTTGTCTCTTTTATCTTAAACCGTCCCTTCTCCGAAAATCCCAGCTCATAACTCTTTTGTCCAATTTTGATTATATCAAAAGGAAGCACAGAAAAATTTTCTGTTTTTATTTCTTTGTCATTTACAGAAACTAATTTTTCTTGTAAAATTCTTTTAACCTCTTTTCTGTTTTCAGCCACTTTAAGTATTTCTCTTAATATTATAAGAATTGGTAAGCCATTTTTCTTGTCATGGCTAGGCACAACTAAATACTTTGTTCCTTTTCTTGGTATAAGCCATTTTTTAGCTATGGTTTGTCTTTTCACATGCATTTTATTTTTTCTTCTCAGTTTTTTCTATTTTTGTTTCTTTCTTTTCTTCTGCTTTAATTTTTCTCTCGATACTTTCTATTCTTTTTTTATCATCTAAATTTAATTCTTGGATTTGTAGATTAGATGGATGGAAAAATACATTAACTTTAGTCCCATCTTTCTTTGTTTTTTGTATTCCTTCTATACTAATTTTTGTTCTTTTTAAGTTTACATCAGCAATTTTCCCTGTTTTTTTCTTGAAGCTTCCTCTCATTATCTTAATTATGTCGCCTTTTCTTAAAGGAAAATTTCTCCTCTGATATTTTTTTCTTAATTCTTTTGATAAGTTAGCAGACAAAAATTTATGTTTGATATGCAAAGGAGCCCTAGCTAAATATTTTCTCTGCTTTCTTGGCTGCTTACTTGCCTTCCAATATCTGCTAAATTGTTTTTTCATTTTAAACCACAAATTGTGCTATCTTGCCAATTTCTTTCCATTTATCTGCAACCTCTCTTGGAACCGGCCCTTTAATCTGCGTTCCTTTAGGATTTCCTTTTTCATCTTTTAACAAAGCAACAGCATTATCTTGAAATGCTATTCTCTCGCCAGTATTTCTTCTATAAGGTTTTCTTTGTCTTATAACAACAGCATCAAAAACTTTTCCTTTCATTTCTAATAACCCCTTTCTTACTGATATTTTAACCCAATCCCCGATTTTAACATGCTGCTGCCTTCCTCTTCTAACTTTTCCCCCCTTTACAGCAAATACTCTAACAATTCTTGCCCCGCTGTTATCTGCAGCTACAACTTTAGCTCCTAAATTCAATCCTCTCGTCATTCTGGCAGCTACAGCTTTCATTTTCTTTCCTCCGCGCCCCTTATCTTTCGCACAACGCAAAAATGTATAATTTTGCTTAAAGGCCTGCACTCTTTTACTTCAATATAATCTCCAATATTAATCCCATCTTTAAGGCAGTCAGGCAGTCTTGCATGAATTTTTGTTTTTTTCTTCATATATCTCTCAAATTTTTTAACATAAACAATTCTTTCAAACTCTATGCAGATTCTTCTTGGAAATTTACTAATCACGAAGCCTTTGAAGCTTCTCCCTCTTAATTTAAGCTTTCCATGAAAAGGACATTGTTTATCAGCACAGCTAACGCTAAACTCTCCTTCTTTTCTCTCCGAAGTCTCTTCGTCTTTTCTCTCCAAGGTCTCTCCGCAAAAAGCTTCTGCTTTTTGGGGCCCCAGAAATCTTTGATTTCTGCGGTTTCCAAAGAGAGCTTTCTCTTCTATTCTTTTTGTTTTTTCTTCTTTCTCTTGTTTTGTTTTTCGCTTTTCCATTTTTATATTTCTATCTTTAGCATCTTTCTCTTTTTTCGAGATTAAACTTATTTAATCTTCTATTGTATCTTCAGGAAAGCCAAGCCTTACAAGGATTGGTTTAATTTTTTTTCTGTGGTTTCCTTGTAGTTCAATTGCGTTGTTTTTTATTGTTCCTCCGCAAGCCAACTCTGATTTCAAGTTTTTTGCTATTTCTTTCATATCAACATCGTTGCTAAGCCCCGTCACCAACGTTATCATTTTGCCGTATCTTCTCTTCTCTGTTTCTATTTTTACTCTCTGTTCTGCCTTTGCTATTTCCTTGCAAACACATGCTTGTATTGGCAATCCACATTTTGGACATATATCCATCTTATTGTTTTTCTGGCTTTTTAGCCATGAGCATTAATCTTGCGATTGTTCTCCTAATTTCTTTAATTTTAATTTTTCCCGATTTATTTGCAGCTACATTTGCTTTTATAAGCTCAAATTTTAATTCTTTTAATTTATCTTCTTTCTCTTTATCATTCATTCTCGCTATATCCTTTGATTTTAAAATCGCCATTTTATTTCTCCTTAATTTTTCTTTTTCTTTTAGGTTTTTCTTGCTCCTTCTTTTCTTCTTTTTCCTTTTCTACAATTTCTTCCTCTAATCTTATAGCCCGCATTTTAATTTTTCCTTTCAGTTCATCATCTACTTTTATCTGATCATGAATTTTTTTATCAGGCGAAAGTATTGCAACTTTTACTCCAACAATACCTGCTATTGTCTTTCCAACAGCCTGCGCTTTATCAACGATTTTTGCCGTGTCTCCTACTTTTTTCAAATAGCCAGAAGCAAATCTCCAAGATTTTGCTCTTTCACTTGGCAGTTTTCCGCTTAACCTTATTTCTACTCCAAGCGCCCCAGCACTCATAATTTTCTGTAGAGTTTTATAAGCGATTATTTTAAACTTTATGCTTCCTAACCTTTCTAAGGCTATTGCAATTTCGTCTGCAATTATTTGAGAATCAAACTCCTGCTTGATTATCTCTAAAATTTCTATATGTGGATTTTCAAGTTTAAATCTTTTTTTTAATACAGATGTTAACTCATTTATTCTTTCCCCCCGTCTTCCAATAACAAGCCCGGGTTTGTTTGTTGCGACAATAATCTTTTCTCCAACAGGAGTATATTCAATTCTCACAGAACTTATCCTTCCTTTTCCAAGGGAATTTTTAACATATTCTTTAACAGCAAATTCTTCCTTCTTAAATTGAACAAATTTTTTTTCTTCCATTTCAACCAAGCTCCTTGACTTCTTCAATATTTACTATAATGGCTCCCTTAGGAGAATATTTTTTGTTTTCTTTTAATCCTTTAACAAACTCCACCCACTTACCAGAATCAAAATACTCTGCTTTTCCGTTAATTCTCCATCCTTTATCTTTTTCCCAAAAAACTAAAGATACATTTGGATTTTTCTTAATATATTTTGGGGTATTTTTCATTTGATTGTCTGTTATTATTATTTTATTAACTTCAACTTCATTAACTTCAACTGCGATTGTATGTGGTTTATTTTCTTGGGTTACACTAGCCAAAGCCACTATTTTATTCTTTATTTTATCTTTAAGCTCTTCAATTTTCATTTTTTCTTTTCTCCTTTATTTTCTTTGGCTTTATTTTTCTCTTCTTTTTCTTTTAATTTTAGCATAACATTAGTTCTCTTAAATCTCTCGCTTCCAAATCTTTTATATGGACGAGAGGCCTTATTAGCCTTGCACTCAATTTTTCCTTTTTCAGTTTCAAGCCCGTTTACAGTCGCATTAGCTTCTAACTGTTTCAATAATTTTAAAAATTGTTTTGTTGCGTTAATGGGGTATCTGCCAGACATTATTTTTCCTTTTCTATGTGGTATCTCACCTTTCATAGGCAAAGCTTTCTTAAATTTAACAACTTCTTCTAAAAAATAAACTGCCTCTTCTATGCTCCTGCCTTTTATAAAATTGCATAAAGCCATTGAATGTTTTGTTGATATAGGCAAATCTTTTCCATTAACTATAGCCTCGCTTTTTTTTGGCTTTTTTTCTTCTTTTTCTTTTTTCTTCTTTTCGTCGGCTTTCTTTTCTTCTTTCTCGGTTTCCGAGGCTTTTTCTTTCTTTTCTGGTGCACCAGCTATTGGAATATTCATTTTTTCTGTTTTGGGTATTTCTTTTTTCTTTTCAGGTGTGTATTGTTTTTCCATTTTATTTCTATCTTTTCTCAAAGGTCTTTTGTTTTTCCATTTTGTTTTTTATTTTGTGATCAAACTTTCTTCCATTTTATTTTACCGACAAGGCAGCACTTGAACGAGTAGCCCCAATTCCAGGTGCGCCATGCTGCACTTTTCCTCTTGTGACTGAAAACTCTCCTAATCTATGCCCTAACATTTCTGGAATAATTTTTACTGGAACAAAACTTTTGCCATTGTGAATATTAATAATCAAATCAACCATTCGTGGCACTATAACTAAATCTCTTAAATGTGTTCTAATCTGTTTTCCCTTTTTTTGTTCTTTTTCACATCTTATAACAAATTGTTCAATCTTATCAAACTGCCTTAAAACCGCTCTTCTCTGTCTGCTTTTTAAAAATTTTGCAAACTCACGAGTATCCAGTCTCTTTAATTCTTCAATTGCTTTTCCTCTAAATGTAAATTCTTTCATTTTCTTTATTTTTTATTTCCTTCCAGTTCTTCTCGGCCTTATATGCCCAACTTTTGCTCCAGGAGGTGCGTTTCTTTTAGCAATTTTCGATTTAATTCTTTTTCCTCTTCCACCACCAAAAGGATGGTCAACAGCATTTACTTTAACTCTAGATGTAAAATGCCATTTTCTGCCTTTTGCTTTCATAGCATAAAACATTTTTCCAGCTTTCATCATTGGCTTATCAAGTCTGCCAGAAGCTGCTATAATCCCAATAGTTGCTCTGCATTTTTCATCAAATTCTATTATTTTTTTGCTCGGTAAAAGCAAAGCCACTTTATTTTTTTGTTTTTTCACTACATCTGCAGAATTTCCAGATGTTCTTACAAACTTTCCCCCGTCTCTTGGAACAGATTCTATATTATAAACTTTCGCCCCGATTTTAGCATCTTTTAATTTTACAATATCACCCTCTTTTATCTCTCCTTCTGCTTTCCCAATATTTATTTCTTGTCCCTCAAACGCATTTTGAAAAGCTAAATTGTAAAATATTTTTTTATTTTCTGTCTGAATTTTCAAAATCGGGGAAGAATGGGCAGGAGAGTGAATAATTCTAATTATTTTTGCTTTTTCTTCTGCATCTGTGTTTGGATACCCAATTCTGAATGTGTAAGCTTTTCTTCTGACTCTGTAAGTTAAGCTTCCATGCCCTCGCGCTTGTGAAACAATTCTCTTGCCCATTTTATATCATCCCCAGTTTAGTTGCAACATCTATAGCAGGATTTTTTTTATTTAATTTAACATAAGCATATTTTTTATTGCCTTTTATAAAAGTTCTTACTGCAACAACCTTTACTTTAAAAATTTCCTCAATTTCTTTTTTAATTTCTGGCTTTTTTCTTTCTCTCTCTGTTTCAAAAAGCAAAGTGTTCTCTGCTTCAAGCAATCTCACAGCTTTTTCAGATGTTATTGGTTTTATCATTTTTGTAAGCATTCGGGAATTTTAAATTTAACAAATTCAGGCAATAAATTTTTGCCATAAATTAATCTTGAAAAACATTCTGCCTCAAGCTTGCAGTCTTCAAGCGCATTGTGTGGAGAGCCTTCTTGAATAATCTCTCTATTTCTTCCTATTCTTCTTCTAGGATCTTCCATGCCGCAGAATTTTAATATATTATTTAAACCCATGTCACTATGGTCTTTATCAATTATTAGCTTTCCTTTAATTTCCATATGCTTTGTTTGGGCAACTGAATGCAAATCAAAACATCTATGATGGAAAGGGAAATTAAGCCCATATTTATGAGATTTAGATAACAAAATGCCAAAATCCCATTGAGGCCCTTGGCATATAAGATTTTTTATTTTTGTGCTTTCTGCCCATTTAAAAAAATGTTCCAAAAGCTCTTTTTGGCTTTGTCTTTTTTTGTCTCTTAACTCTTCTTCTGTTTTTCCAACAACATCTAATGCAGCTTCTTCTATTTCATCTTCATCATCTAATCCTGCTTCTTCTAAAAATGTATTTTCAGGATTTTCTAAATCAAGAGCACCAATCTGCCATAGTCCCCCTTTATTAAAATCAAGGCGTGTAAACTCAGTATCTACAACTATCATTTTTTCTCCATTTTTATTTTTTTATTTTCTTCTTTAATCTCCTTATTTTTTTCTCCCAAAAATTTATTTTCTAAATCTTTAATCGCTTCTTCTGTAAACACAGTAAGCCTTGCGCCATTTGAAGCTAAATCAGAAACTCTCAGCCGAGAAACTTTTTTAACCTCTATTCCCTGAATTTTTTTCTCTTCTTTATTTCCTATAACAAGCAGCATCCCAGCTGTTTTTTTATACTTCCTACCCCTCATTTTTCCTTTTCCAGCTCTTACATGTTTTTTCTGAATAGCCACTTCCTTCAGCTCTTTTTCTTGCAAGATTTTTTCTAATGCAGAGAAAAACTCTTTTGTTTTTAGCTGAAGAATTTTGCTTTCAATAACTATTGGCAGTTTTATTTTTATTTCTTTATCCGAAAGTGTTTTATACTTTTTCTTTAATTCATCAGCAGAAGAAATTAAAGTTAATGCAGACCAGAAGGCCCTTTTTCTTTCTTTTTTATTTACTTTTTTTATTCTTAGCATAGATAAAATTTTTGGAGGATGTGCTTTTATTCCGCCTCTGGCAGAAGCAATTGTAGCAGCCTGCCAGTAAAATTGTGTTCCTCTTCTCCAAAATATCTTTCTCGGCACCCTGCTTATACCTTTTCCATAAGCTGTTTTCCATTTTCTTCTTCCATGCCTTATGTTTCCAGAAGCAGAAGCTTGTCTTCCAGCTAAATAAAAAGGAGCATAAGGCTGTTTTCTCTTCTCAGCTTCAACAACTCTTTGTATAATATCCTCTCTAATACTTTCGCCGAATATATTTGTTTCTATCTCGCCTTTCTTTCCTCCCTCGATATTTAAAATTTGGATTTTCATCTTATCAATCTCCAACAAATTGTTTATAATTTAGTTTAAATGTATAATCTCCTAAACCTTTTGTAAAGTATCTTCTCGCTCCTCGATGATTGTCTCTAAAAAAAACACCTGCACTTGCCTCTAAATCATATCTTTTTGCTAAATCAGCAACTATCTGAGAAATTTCAGTTTGTTTTTCTTTTAGTTCTTTCTCTTTTTCTTCTTCAAAAAATCCTTCTCTTTTATAAAAACTCAAAGATATTCTTGGGGGGTAATCATCAATACCTAACAAAGGATAGCTTTTTTGTAAATTTAGATTAGACAAAGCAGATTCTAAATTAGGCCTTAACTTCGGAAAAATTTCTTCTGTAAACTCTAATACTTTTTCCCAATTTATTTTTTGTTCTGTTTTTTGTAATGTTTTCATTTTTATCTTAACTCCAAAAATTCATAATTTTTCTTTAGTTGTTTTTTTGTCGACCTTAAAGCTTCTGTCAGAAGAAGCTGCCTTTTTGCAGGCCCTTGAACACTTCCTCTTAATATAACATAATCTGTTTTTATTTTTCCATAGTGTTTAAATCCTTGTTGTGGATTTATGTTTTTTTCAGAAATTTTTTCTACTGCAATTATTTTATTATTATAAACTACTCTTGTAAAACATCCTAATTGTCCTGCCATAGCAACTCTAAAACTTACATGAGCAGGATGCCATGGCCCGATACTGCCAACTTTTCTCACACCTTTTTCAGATTTGTGGTGTCTTAAACTGACGCCAAATCTTTTAACTGGCCCTTGTAAACCTTTTCCTTTTGTCAATCCTCTAACATCCACTAATCCTTCCTTGCCCATTTTATCTTTAAAAACATCTGCTATTGTAATCTCTTTATTAAGAAAATTTTTAGCTGCTTCTATTTGTTCTTCTTTTGTTCCGCTTAATGCAATTTCAATAATATCAGGAGTTTTTTTAATTCCCGTCCTATTAACTAAGGAATAAACAATTACTTTTATACTGTCATAGTCTTCTTTAATTTCTAAATTTGCAGGTTTTTGTTGTTTTGGCAATTTTATTTTTCTTTTCAATTCCTTATCATTAGCAACAAGAATTTCTTTCGCTGCTTTATTATTTTTATAAAATCTCACAGAAAGAATTTTTAAAGGAGGGGCTTCTAAAATTGTAACAGGAACAATAATTTTTTGCCCTTTTGTTAAAGAATCTGGCGTATTATCTTTAACCAAACAAGAAGACATCCCTACTTTATAAACAATAAATCCCAATAATCCTTTTTTATCTTTTTGAGCAGAAATAGCATTCCAGTTCACACTAGGCAGAAACTTGCTGGCTCTCTTGCGAGGCCAAAACTGAATACTTCCTCTTCTCGGTTGTGAATGTCTCGGCATTTGTTAATTAGCGGAAATTTTAATAATCTTGTCACTAATAGCGGTTTCATTTTAGACACTATCTCCTTATTAAAAACAAGAAAAAGGGTGTTTTTAAAGTTAACGATGATTACAGTATCTCCGAAACAAAGGACAAACTGAGATGGGCATAGCCATCTCATTAACAAGAAAAGAACAATGCATGCTCCACCCATAGACCCAAAAATTTCTATAAATGGA
>Ga0315274_10005326_pt1 | contig 18813 bp, 14 predicted proteins | sample YL17G02_20_MG_FD_203700 | JGI IMG/M metagenome (GOLD analysis project Ga0315274, IMG submission 203700) | Sediment microbial communities from Yellowstone Lake, YNP, Wyoming, USA - YL17G02_20 | ecosystem: Environmental > Aquatic > Freshwater > Lake > Sediment | place: USA: Wyoming | collected... | reverse complement strand
GGTGAGAGAGGCGGGGGAAAGAGGGCGAACACGGTTGATGAGGAAAAAGTCGAGGCTTGCTCTCTCTCGATGGGGCTTTGTTTTTTCATCGATTCCTCTTCTTCTTTCTCTGTCTCTCACTCACCGCGCTCGCCGACGACGCCATGCCTCGCACCGCAGCGTTCTGCCTCCAGGAAGAGCCGCACGCGCGAAGGGTGGCGGCGAGCATGACTGAGGGAGCGCGTGGGCTGTGTCGAGAGAGCCGGAGAAGAATGCGTTCTCGCACGACGAGGAAAGTGTGAATCAAAGGCGAACGAGCAGAGCAAAGCATTCGATCATATTCGAAGCCTCGAAAGTTCTCTCTTCAGTCGCCGCGCTCTCCTCCCAGTCTCCAGTCGCCGCTGTCAGCCCCTTTGCCAGATGGAGGAATGCGCCAACTGCAGTGCTTCCGTCGACGGCGACGACGACGGGCCGGGTCCTTCGGCCCGCCAGGGCCCTCTGTCCGCCCTGTCCATCAACGGCGTTGTCGTCGCGACATCGCCTCCTCGACCCCCTCCCCTCCTCCCTCCGCCCCCGGCCTCGGCCCGCGAGTTCCTCCTCTCGCGCCCCCGGGGCGCCTACACCGCCCTCTCCGTCTCGAGCTCCGGGTGCGCCCAGTTCTGGCAGGAGCACTGCGAGAGGCTCGCGGCGACGCTCGTGATCCTGTCGGAAGGAGAGCGAGAAGGAGAGAGGGAAGAACGAGCAGGAGAGCGGGAAGAGCAGCTCCCGCCGTTCCCCCTGTTCAGGGAATGGCACGCGTCGTCGGAGAGGGCCGTGCCCTTGCCGCTGGCGAGCCTCGTGGGAGACGCGCTGCTGCCCGGGGTGCGGGCCGCCGTCGCGTCGGTGCGGGACCTGCAGCGAGCGGGAGCGGGGAAGGAAGAAGCGGAGGTCTCTGCTGCTGCTGCTGCGGCGGCGGCGGGAGCGGCAACGGGAGAAAAAGAAAAAGACACTGCTCCCGCTTCTTCGTCCTCGCTCTGCGCCGGCAGGGGGCCAGTGCACGTCGTCGTGCTCCTCAGCGATTCCGTCGCCAAAGGAACGGATGAGGCGCCCGAGAGGATCCGGCAGCACCCGGAGAGCCTGCCCCTGGACGTTGCCGTCTTCGCCTGGGAGGGTGGCTCTCCGTCGGCTGCCGCGTCTCCTTCTTCTTCCGCCTCTGACGCCGGCCCCGCTCCTTCCATCCCCGTCCTCTCCCTGGCCGCCGTCGTCGGCGGGCCTCGCGAGAGGCCACACGCCAAGGACAGCCTCTGGGCGCGAGCGCGGCGCCCCCTCGAGCGGAAGCTGGCAGAGGCCGTCCTCTCCTCCGCCGGCGCCGCCGGGGGGGGTGGGGCGGGCGAGGGCGCCGGCTCTCCTCGTCCTCCGTCCGCCGCCGCCGCGGGGGGGGCGCGGGGGGAGGGCCTGCTCGTGGACGCGCGGGGCAGGCTGCTCGAGGGGCTGGTCACCAACGTCTTCGTCGTGGCCGAGGAGGGGGACGGGGGCGGAGGTGACGAGGGCGAAGCGGGAGGGCGAGCGAGCGAGGGAGGGCGCGGCGGCGTCGCCGGCGGCGGCGCCGGCGGCAGGAGCGACCTCTCCCGCTTCTCTCTGCACACGGCCTCCGCCGCGAGCGACGGCGTCCTGGACGGAACCATGCGCCGGGCCGTGCTCGAGGCCGCCGACGCCCTGGGGATCCCCGTCGTCTCGTCCCCGCCAGACCCGAGCGAGCGGCGGCGGTGGAGGGAGGCCTTTGTGACGAGCGCGCTGCGGGGCGTCGCCGCCGTCGCCCGGGTCGGCGGCCAGGGGGGCGGCGGCCCGGCGGGCGGAGAGCCCTGGAGCGTCGACTTCTCTCGCGAGGTCCCGGGGCGCGTCACGAGGGAGATCGCCGAGGCGCTTCCCTGCGTGATGCGGAGGCACGAGGTGAAGCTGTAGGTTGAGCAAGCAAGCAAAATACGGAAGTGCGAAAGGACGTGAGAGGGAAGGCCAGAGGAGCGGAGTTGTTTTTCCTTTTTCTTGACACAGGAATCTCAAAAATTCAAAACGCGGGAGAGAAGAGGTGCAAGCACCTCGTCCCGACCGCCGCGACCACCTCTGTCCCCTCGCCCGTCTCGAAGCTCGACAGCGTCGACGCGTCGTGCTCCCCCACTCCGCCCCTGCTCAGCGGCGTCCCGTCGCCGGCGTCGAAGAGCGAGACGATGCCCGAGCGAGGGAGGCCGACGGCGACCGCCGCGCCGCGACAGGTGAAACACGGCTGGTAGATCGCAGAGGAGGAGCCTCTGCCGCTGGAAGGCGCCGGCGGCGGCTTGAGCGCGAACAGGGGTCCCCTGGGGCTGCGCACGTCGAACATCAGCGCCTCGGGGTTGGTGCCCGCGACCAGGAGGTGGTTTGAGGGGGCCGAGCCGTTTTCGTCTCCGCGCCGCCAGCGGACGACGTTGGCGGCGACGCCGCCGACCGTCGCCTGCGCGATCTCGACGGCGGCCCCGCCGCCTCCCCCCCCGCCGTAGGGACACCGCGCGTCCCAGAGCCTCGCCGCGCCGTCGTTGCCGCACGAGGCCAGCGTGGACCCGTCGCGCCACCGGACGCACTTGGCGACGCCGCCGCCGTGCGCGTCCTCGATCGTCGCCAGGGCCCTGACCTCCCCGCCGCCGTTTTCTATCCGGGAGATGACGAGGCTGCCGTCCTTGGAGGCCGTGGCGACGTCGACGTGCGAGTCTGTGGCCGAAAAAGGCGACCCTGCGACAGCCATCGAGAAGATGCCGGACCCTCCGTGGGGGGCCGCCGAGGCGAGCCGCCGCGGCGCGCCCGCCGACGCCGCGGCTTGGGCGTCGGCGTCCCTGTTTCCGGCCCCCCCCTTCTTCTTCTGCTCGGCGGCGGCCCCCGTGTCGTGGACCGCCAGCGTCCCGTCGTTGGCTGCCGTGAGAAGCAGCGGGGCGGCAGCGCGGCCGCCGCCGCGGCCGCCGCCGCGGCCGCCGTTGGAGGACGAGGAGGAGGAGGGGACGAGCGCGACGTCGGCGATCCAGCTCCGGTGCAGCCTCGCCTCGAGCAGCGGCCGTCGCTCGGGATGCTCCTCTCCGTCTTCGTCTTCGTCGTCTCCGTCTCCGTCGTTTTCTTTATCCCCTTCGCTCAGCCCGCGGAGGCCCCAGATGCACGCCCAGCCGTCCTTGCCTCCGGCCGCCAGCAGCGAGCCGCAGCGGGAGGCGGAGACGGAGTAAGCCCTGACGACGGGACCGGAGAGCGAGAGAGGGAGGCGGCGCAGGGACGACGGTGGGAGAGCGGGCGTCTGGGCCCCTCTCGCTCTCTCCTCCCGGCCTCCCGCCTGCTCTTCCGCTGCTCGGGCGCCGCCGTCGGTGCCGATGACGTACGAGAGCACGATTCTGTTGTCGTAGGTCTCCGGCTCGGGCGTGGGGGTCCGCTGGCGAGGGAGCGCGGCGAGGCCGCCCTGCCCGCCCTCTGTCGCAGCGGCGGAGGCTGCGGCAACGCCGCCCCGCCTGGGCCGCAGCGACGACCGCCGGGCCGCGGCATCCTCGGGGAAGGCCGCCGAGGACGTCAAGGCGGCGTCAGATCCGCGCCGCTTGGAACCGCTCGCCCTGCGTCGCGGCTTCGGGGCGGCGGCGGCGCCCTTCAAGGAGAGGGCCTGCGCCGCGCTCGCCACCCCGAGCGCGGCCAGCGCCTCCCGGTTGCGGGCGATCAGGGCCTCTCTTTCCCGCTCGTAGGCGGTGAGGCCCTGCTCGTCGACTCCGTGCTCGTTTTCTTCTTCTTCGATGTCTGGTTCCGACTCCGAGGAAGACGAAGAAGAAGGGGGAGCTGGGGCGTTTCCGTGGAGGTCGAGGTCGAGGGCGTCATCGTCGTCGTCGTCGTTGTCGTCGCGTCGGCCATTGTCGCCGTCGACGACCGCTTCGGCATTGAGCGACGCCGCCCTCTCCTCTTCCTCTGGCTCCAGAGGCTCCTCGCGCTTTCGCTTCTCGAATGGAGCGGGAGAGGCCTGGCACCCTCCACCCGCCGCCCCCCCGCGTATCCAGGAGCTCAAGAGGGTCTGCTTCGTCGACTTGTTCATAGCTGCGAAAAAAAAGAATTGAGGATTTCAAATTTCATTTTTGATTTTGACTTTCTTTTTCAGTTCCATCTTTCTTCCATGGGCCTCATCGCCGAGGCTTCTCCACCGGCGCCCCTCGCGCAGCAGACGAACGAAATGAGCGACGAAGCCGAGGACGCCGTCGCGTCGCCGCTTCCCGTCTCCCTCTCGAGTGGCGGGGCGTCCCTCTCCCCAGCGAGAGAGGCGGCGACGAAGGCGAGGGGTGAGGCCGCCGACGGCGGAGGCGGCGACGCGGTGCGCTTCCGGGGCCGCGACCTCCCGCCCGTCGGCCGGGACCCGCTCGCCGCAGCGGCCTCCGCGGCCTCCGCCAGGCTCTCCGAGACCGCCCACCGGGCCGCGGAGCTGACCCTGGGCGCCCTCGCCCTGGGCGCCCCCGGGGCGACCGCGGAGGACGTCGTCAGGGCCTCCAGGGACGGCCTCTGGGGCGCGATCGCGGCGGCCCGCGCGCTCGCCGCCGGCGCCGCCGCCGCGGCGGACGCCGCCGTGGAGGGGACGAGGCAGCAGTACCGTGCCGCGGTCTCGGCCGTCGAGGCCGCGAAAGAGGCCGCTGCAAACGGCTCCTCCTCCTCCTCTGTCCCGGAGAGCTACGTGCCGGGGGACGGGTCCGCGATCCTCGGCGCGTTTCGCGCCGAGCTCTGCGACGAGGTCGTTTCCTCCTCCTCCACCGCCGCCGCTCCTCTCTTCCCGCCCGCCCCCCGCAGGATCCGAGGCTCGCTCTTCGTCACGTCGACCTCCGTCCACTTCCTTGTCTCGAGGGCGCACCAGTCCCTCGGGAGAGCCGTCTCGCGCGCGGTCACTGCCTCCGCGGCCGAGGCCTCCGCGGCGTCGCTCGGGACCGCGAGCTCCGAGTTGGGGGGCTTTTTGGGAGCGACGCTGGCTGCCGAGGACGCTGAGAGGGCCGCAACGGAGGCCGAGCGGGCGGCGGGGCTCCCCGTGGCCGGAAGCGTGGCCGCGATCCCTCTTGGGGTGATCGAGAGGGCCGAGGTCGTCGAGGAAGAGGGGGAGGCGGGCGGCAGCGGCGGCGGCGGGGGGAGAGGGCGGAAGTCGCTTGTTGTCTTCGTCAAGGGTTCAGGGAACAAGAACGACGTGACTTTCGCGGAGTTCGGGGCCCCGTCGGACGCGGACGAGGCGCTCGCGCTGGTGGAGCACCTGCTGGGGGAGGGCAAGGAAGAGGAGGCGCCGTGAGGTGAAAGGAGGAGGATCATTTTGTAGCAAGAAGAAGAAGAAGAGAGAGCGCTTCAGAATTCTCCGCCGTCGGCGGTGAAGTCGAAATCGAAAACAACAAAGGAAACGCCTCCACCGCATTCTGTCTTTAGATATCCCTCGCCGCCATGCCGTTCGGTCAGATCGTCATCGGACCGCCAGGCAGCGGCAAAGTAAGACAGAGAAAAAGAAGGGCAAGCGAGCATAGCGCGCGCCATCGATCTCGCCGCTCGCTTTGCTCGCTGGCCAATGCCGTCCGAACGAAAACAAAAAAACTCAGAAACTCAGCCCTTCTCCTTGTTCTCCTCTCCCCCCCGCCGCCGCCGCCACCAAACACACGACAGACCACCTACTGCCACGGCATGCACCATTTCCTCACCCTCGCAGGCCGGAACCCCTTGCTCGTCAACCTCGACCCCGCCGCCGAGGACTCGTCCCTCCCCTTGCTCCCCGAGGTCGACGTCCGCGACCTGGTCTGCCTGGAGGAGGTGATGCGCGAGCACGGGCTGGGGCCCAACGGGGGGCTGGCCTTCTGCATGGGATACGTCGCGGAAAACGCCGACTGGCTGAAAGAAAAGCTCGCCGCAGCCCTGGCGAAGGGCCCCGGCGACCGGTTTCTGATCGTCGACACCCCGGGGCAGGCCGAGCTCTTCTCCCCGGGTCCGCACGGCGCGCCCTTGCTCTCGCTGCTCTCGTCGCTCGCCAAGGAGCCTCCCTTCGTCTCCCTGGCGGCGGTGCTGCTGCTCGACTCGCACCTGTGCACCGACGGGGGCAAGTACCTCGCGGGCCTGCTGACTGCGCTGGGGGCGATGCTGCACCTCGAGCTGCCGCAGGTCAACGTTTTGTCGAAGATCGACAACTTGCGGTCGTACCAGAGCCAGGGGGGGCAGACGAGGGGCAAAACTTCTCTTTCTGCTCTGCAGTTTGACATCGCGCACTATGCTTCCGCGACGGGACTGCGGTACCTGGTGCAGGATCTGACGACGGGCGGAGGAGGGAGCGGAGGGAGCGGAGCCGCTGCTGCTGCTGCTGCTGCTGCTGCTGCTGCTGCTGGTGCGAGCGGCGCTTCGAACAATGGCGGCGACGGCGGCGACGGCGACGACGGGGAGAAACGACCACTTCCGCCGCAGCCGTCGACCTTCGCCTCCCGCTACGCGAAGCTCACCGCGGGCCTCTGCGACGTCATCGAGGACTTCAACCTGCTCTCTTTCACGCCGCTCGCCGTGGAGGACGAGGAGTGCGTCAGGCGGGTCGCGACGCTCGTCGACCGCGCCGTCGGCTGGGTCCCGCTCGGGGCTGCCGGCCCCGCTTCGAGCTCCTCTGGCCCTGCCCCCGCGCCCGCGGCGGCGGTGCCGTTCGCCAGGGCGGACAGGGGAGGGGAGGCCCTGCTGGAGCACGTGAGGGAAAAGTACCTTGGGGGCGCGGGCGGAGGCGGTGGCGGAGGAGGGAACGGCGAGGAGGAGGAGGAGGAGGAGGAGGACGACGATGGGTTTTTCGACGAATAGCTGCAAAGGAAAGACGAAAAAACCCTCGGAACTGTAACACTTCACAATTAGAAAGACCACTCCGCACGAAACCTTGACGAAATCACGAAATCAACACGTCTGCGAAGTCCACCCTCTCCGCGGCCGGCCTCGCCCAGGCGGTCGCCCCATTGCCGTCGGCGGCAAACACCCTGCCCGCCGCGGCCTCGACGTCGGCGGCCCGGAGGCCCTCCAGGGCGGCCAGGTCGGTCAGCAGCGCGCGCCAGGTGCCCCGCTCCCCGGCGTTGGTCGCGAGCAGCGAGGCCATGCCGTGGTTGGACCGCGCGGCGGCGTACAGCGCGGCCCGGGCCCCCTTGCGGGTCCGCTCCAGCTCCTTGGCCGAGGGCCCGTCGGCGGCGAGCGCGAGCGCGGCCCTCGTCAGCGCCTCGTCGACGGCCTCCAGGTCAACGCCCGGGGCTGGGACGGCGGACAGCAGCGAGGCGCTCGGGCGCAGGTCCCCGGGCACCGCGGCGGCGCAGCCCGCGGACAGGGCGAGGCGCGGCAGGACGAGCGACTTGTAGAGCCTCGAGGAGCGCCCCCCCGAGAGGACGTCGGCGGCGGCGTCGACGGCGACGGCGTCCGGCGAGTCGCCTGCGGGGCGGTAGAAGGCCTTCAGCACGAGCGGCCCGCCGCGCTCCGCGGCGACGAGGCGCTCCGGCGGGGCGGGCGGCCGGGCGGTGGGGGCGGCGGAGCCGACGAGGCGAGGGGGCGCGACAGGGGCGGGGGGCCCCGCGTCGGCCCTCCAGTCCCCGAAGTACTTCTCGGCGAGCTGCCTGACCCTCGAGGCCGGCGCGTCGCCGACGACCGCGACCGTCAGCGCGCTGGGCACGTACCGCGCCCTGAAGAAGCCGTCGAGCTCGGCGCGGCCCACGCGGTCGACGTCAGACTCTGAGCCGATAACCGGCCTCCCGTAGTTGTTGGCGAGGGCCCTCCGGAAAAACTTCTGCTGGAAGGTGCCGAGCGGGGCGGCTTCGACCCTGGCGCGGCGCTCCTCGGCGACGACCTTCTTCTCGGTGTAGAGCTCCCTCCACACGGGCGCCCGGAACCTCCCGGCCTCCATCGCGAACCACAGCTCGAGCTTGTTCGACGGCAGGGACACGTAGTACCTCGTCGCGTCGTGACTCGTCGACGCGTTGAGGCCCAGGGCGCCCTCGCGGGAGAGCAGGGCGCCATAGGCGTTGGGCTGCGCCGCCCTCCCGGCTGCCGCGGCGGCGGCGTCGAGCCTGGCCTCCGCGGCGGCGATGGCCTGCTTCTGCTTCGAGGTCAGCGAAAAGGGCGCGGACGTGGTCGCCGTCGTCGAAGCGCCGCCGCCGCTGCTGCTGCTGCTGCTGCTGCTGCTCGAAGAAGGAGACGCAGAAGAAGAGTCGCTCGACGGCGCCGCGGCCGAGGAGGCCCCGAGGCGCGACTCGGCCGCCTCGGCCGCAGCCGCGGCCGCCCTCCGCCGCGCCTCGTCCTTGAGGCGCCGGAGCTCGTAGAAGGCGTCGTCGGCGGCGGCGAGCAGCGCCTCCTCGTCGTAGCCGCTCCCCGCCGAGGCGGGCCCCGCCCCCGCCGCCCCCGCCGCCGCCGGGCGGCCCCGGCCCCCGAGGACGGCCGTCCCCTTGAACGCCATGTGCTCGAGGAGGTGCGCGATGCCCGTCGACCCCTCGGGCTCGTCAAAGGCGCCCACGGCGGCGTAGGTCACCATCGAGACGACGGGAGCGTTGCCCGTGCCGCCCTCGGGGGCCCCCCCGAAGGACGGCAACGACGGCGACGAGGACACCGACGGCGACGACGACGACGAAGATGAAGAGGAATACCTCAGGGGGGAGGCGGCGGTCGCAGGCCTCTCCAGCACGATGAACCGCATCCCGTTGCTCTGCAGGGTGAACTCGACGACGTGCTTCTCCAGGGCCGCGGCGAAGGCCGCGGCGCGGGCGGCTCCGGGGTCGGTGACGACTGTCGGGGAAGGAGTTGGGGTCGTGGCCGGTGCCTTCGCGCTCGCCGCCGACGCCCCCGCCGCTGACGCCGCCTGCAGCAGCGTCGCAGCCGAGAGCAGGGCCGAGCGGCGCGTCGCCTTCATCGTCGGTGCTCCTTCTTCTCCTTCTCGAGTTTCGACGCGCGTTCTACAGACAGGAGATTCTCGTGGTCTACTCTTGGGCAGCGAACGAGGTCGCTGCGAGGGAAGGAAGCGCTCGGAGCGGGACGACATTGACAGCGACGGCGATGCCGAAGAGTCGGCAGCGGCGTTGATGGCTCGCATCGTCTTGGCGAAAATATAGCCAAATCGAGGCCGCAGGTTCAGCCTCTGAAGCGACTGGGAGCGACAGATCGCTTGCAGCCTCGATAGACAGAAAGGCGAGCGGCGTGAGCTGACGCTCTTCTCCCGTTTCGATCTGTCTCGACTGAAAAAAAAACAAAAATGTTTTCTCTCGACCTCCTCCGCCGACCTTATGTTTTGTTTTGCTGCTCTCTCTCTTTCTGCCCATCCGCTCGCTCTCTCTCCTTTTCTACTCTTTTTGAAAGCAAGTCTTTTGCAAATGAAAGCAACATACTTCATTAAGTGACGGGGGGTGAGAATGGATACGGTAAAGGATTGAATGAAATAAAACGTTGTTTTGTTCCTCGAAAATGACGGAACCCCCCGGGGGGGGGGGGGGGGGGGGGGACTCAGCAAATGTGCCCGTGCCTGCCCAGGTTCCCGCTCGCGATCGCCCTTCTCGTCAGCTCCCAGGACTCGAACATGACGACCGAGGCCGAGACGGCCATCATCGCGGCCATCATCACAACGACGACGCCCGAGCCGAGCTTCCGGACGAGCCGCGTCACCAGCGACTGCCCCAGCGCCGTGAAAAGGGCCCCCGTGACGAAGACCACTTTCGCGTAGTCGATGGGGACGCCGAAGGAGATGTACAAGACGGATGCGGCCGAGGACGTGAACAGGATCATCGTGATCGACGTCGCCGACGCCACCTCCGGGCTGACGCCCATCTCCAACATCAAGGGTCCCTTCACGATGCCGCCGCCGACGCCAAAGAAGCCCGCGACGACGCCGGCGAGCGTGCTGACCGCGGGGAAGACGATCGAGCTCGACGCGGTCCAGGCGACCTCGCCCGGCTCGTACGGCGGCCAGCCGGGGGCGCCCCGCTCTCGGAGCGCGTGCTCTCTCATGAGCCGGCTCCTCGCGCTCAGCGCGACCGCAAGCGAGGGCGGGACGACTGACGCGACGGAGAGCCAGTAGAGCGGAGAGCCGCACGCGACGAGCTGCTTGGCGAGGTCCGCGGCGAGGACGAAGAGCGTGAGTGCGAAGATGAGGGCGACCTTCTGCGGCGGGGCGGCCCGGTGCTCCGAGAACCGGGACTCTGGGGAGTGTGCCGCTGCTGCTGCTGCTGCCGCTGCTGCCGCTGCTTCTTCGTCGTCCGGCCGCTCTTCGTCGCCTCCGCGTGCCGCCCCCGCTGCCGCGGGCTTGGGATGCGACGGTATCGGAGGCGCGCCCCCGCCGCCGTTGGCGCCCCTCGCTCTCCTCCCCGAGTGCGGCTTCGGCGGGGAGCGAGTCGCCGCTGCTTCGGCCGCGAGGGCCGCCGCCTCGTCGGCCAGGCTGACGAGCGAGGGCAGCGAGGGCGCGCTCGAGAGCGTCTCCCCCGGGAGCAGCGGCTCCTCCTCGTCCGCCGCCGCCTCTCCCCCTCCTCCGAAGGCAGCCCGCCCTTCCACGGCGGCGAGCCTCGCGAGCCTCCGCCCCTCGCGCTCCAGCTCCCACGCGGCCCGGGACCGCTTCGCGAGCTTGACGGCCATCGCTGTGAGAAGAAGAGCCAGCAAGGTCGTGGTGAGCCAGGTAGGGGTAATTTTGTTGAGGTAGCCTCCGAGGACGGCGCCGCAGATCCTTTTTTGGGGGGGGGGAGTTTTAATGAATTGTCGTTGGGTCGAGAGAGAGAGTGAGTTTCTTGTCTTGTTTTTCCGTTCCTCTCTCCTCGTTTCCCCCTCGGAAAAACACACAAGAAGCGTAGCGAAACTCACGTGCTCGGCTCCATCACCAGGATGATATCCCAGTCGATCAGTGGCCGGTCCGCGTGCCTCGGGTGCCGCCGTGGGAGGTTGAAAAAGAGCGAGACGAGGGCGGATCCCACGATCGTCAGGTTGGACAGCGCGACCGAGTCGCGCGTCCCGAACCCGAGCACGAGCAGGAACACTGGCACGAGAAGGCCCCCGCCGCCGATGCCACTGCCCGAAGCGAGGAGGATCGCGAGGGCGGCGGCGAGGAGTCCGATGTAATCTCGGGCCCCGAGGGGGAGCAGGGGCTTGTGGCCGTCGTCGTTGTCGGCGGCGCGCCCGCCTCCCCTGCCTTTGCTACTGCCGCCCGGAGGGTGGGACGAGTTTCCCCGCTCGTGGTGCCGAGTGCTGCTGCTGCTGATCTCAGGGAAGAAGCTGCTCTCCTCCTCCTCCTGAGAGAAGGAGGAGCCCAGCGCGGAGTCGAGCCAGTGGGAGACGAGCGAGGGGTTGCCGCGGTGGTGGTGGCGGTGGTGCTGCCTTTTCTGCTGGGTCGAGGTCGTCGGCGAAAGTACGCCGCCGCAAGCCCAATCGACGACGAGCGAGGCAACGCTTCCGCTTCTCGTCTCCGTCTCGCTCGCCGAGGCCGCAAACGGCACCGCTACCACCGCACATGCGAGAGTCACTACAAGGCACCCCCTCATGGAAGCTGGGCGAGGTCCCGCGGGGCCACGAAAGGGCGCTACGCTCGTGGGTCGATCGAGTCGATGGGGTCTTTTTGACCCGATTCGTTTTTTCGTTCGCCGCCCTCGAGCGAAAGCGGATTTTGTCAAAAAAGTTGAGGAGCGCGAGTTTTTTCCCCCCTCTTCATTTTTTTTACTATACAGTCTCTCTCTTTCTCTCTCTCTCTCTGCTTCCGCGTCGTCCCGCTTTGCATCGATATAGAGATATGGCATCATCTCTCACGACGACGCAAGGCTCTCTCGTCTCCAGCAGCAGCAGCAGCACCAACGCTGCAGCACGAACAGCACGGAGGCCGCTCTCTTTGAGCAAAGCGATGAAGAAAGCCGGCAGCGTCGCCGTTGCCGCCACGGGCAATGGAGGAGGAGCCTCCTCCTCCGACACGCCCCTGAGCCTCGCGACGTCGATCCTCCATCCTGAGAAGTGCTTCATCGACCCTTACAACGCCCTGTCCACGCCGCTGTATCAGGTGAGGAGAGTTTCGTCCTGCACGAATAAAAAACTGATCGTCAGCGACGGCAATGCGAAGCTGCTCCACTTGAACTCAACCTCCTCTCTTTCTCCTTCTCTTGCTGTTCTCAAAACTCTCAAGACTGCCACCTTCGGCCAGCCCACGTCCGTCGACATGGGCCCCTACGACTACACCCGCTCGGGCAACCCCACGAGAGCGCAGCTGGAGTCGCAGATCGCCGCGTTGGAGGGCGTCCCGAGGCTGAACACCGACGAAGGAGCGGGCTCGAGCTCATCTCCCTCGTTCCCGTCGTTCGACGGCGGCGCCCTCGCCTTCACTAGCGGCATGGCCGCGCTCGCCGCGGCCCTCCGCCTCGCCCCTTCCGGCACCCGCGTCGTCGCAGGCGACGACCTTTACGGCGGCACTTCCCGCCTTCTCGCTCAGGTCGCGCCTCAGTGCGGCGTCGAGGTCAGGAACGTCGACACCTCGGACGCCGCCGCGGTCGAGGCGGCGCTCTTCGACCCGTCCGACCCCAAACCCGTCTCGCTGCTCCTCCTCGAGTCGCCGACCAACCCCAGGATGCAGGTGGCGGATATCAGGAGGCTCTGCGCGCTCGCCAGGAGGGCGGGCGCGATCTCCCTGGTCGACAACAGCATCCTGACCCCGGTCTTCCAGTCGCCGCTGCTGCTCGGCGCCGACGTCTCGATGACGTCGGCGACGAAGTTCGTCGGCGGGCACTCGGACGTCACCGCGGGCCTGCTGGCGGTGAAGGGGGCGGCCCTCTACAAGCGCCTGTACTTCTACCAGAACGCAGAGGGCGCGGGCCTGAGCCCGTTCGACTCGTGGCTGTGCCTGCGCGGGCTCAAGACGATGCCGCTGCGGATGCGCGCAGCGGCCTCGAACGCCGCGGCGCTCGCGGCGTTCCTCGAGGGGCACCCCTTGGTCAAAAAGGTCAACTTCCCGGGACTGGCGACGCATCCGGGCCGCGACGTGCACGCCTCCCAGAGCAGTTCCCCCGGCTCGCTGCTCTCCTTCGAGACGGGCAACGTCGAGCTCTCGAGGGGCGTCGTCGAGAGGACCAAGCTCTTTGCGATCGCGGTCAGCTTCGGCTCCGTCGCCTCGCAGATCTCGCTGCCGTGCTTCATGTCCCACGCGTCGATCCCCGCCGCGGTCCGCGCCGAGCGCGGCCTGCCGGACGACCTGGTGCGCATCAGCGCCGGGGTCGAGGACGCGGGCGACCTGCTGCGGGACCTGGAGGCGGCCTTCATCGAGACGGCCGGGGAGCTCGGGCTCGAGGGGGCCCCGCCGCGGGGCCGGGCGGAGGAGAGCTTGGCCAGGGCCGCCAAGGGGAGGGAGCAGGAGCTCGAGGCGCAGGTGGCGCTGCTGAAGGCGGAGCTGGCGAGAGCAGCCAGGACGGCTGCATCGACGAGGTGAAAAGAAAGAGAGAGGGGGGGGGGGGATTGTTACAAGAAAAAAAGGCGAAGGACATTAGGAAATCACGAGATGAGCGCGGTGGCCGAGCTCGCTGCCGCAGGGTCGTCCTCCGACGTCGTCCTCTCGCCCTCCGCCGCCGCCCCTCCTTCCCGAGCTCCGGCTTTCTTCCTGTCCCCGTAGCGGAGAAGGCACAGGCCCGCCACCTCGTCCAGGACGTCGACGGCGTAGTCGAGGTCCTCCCTCGAGTGCGCAGCGCTGACGCAGACGCGCGCCCTCGCGGTCAGCAGGGGCGTCGCCGGGAACCCGACCACGACCATGGCGACGCCTCTCTTCAGGCACTCGCGGCTCAGCGCGGCGATCTTGCCCGGCTGGAACAGCATGATGGGCATCACGGGCGAGTCCCAGTCCCCCAGCACGTTGACCCCCAGGCTCAGCAGCCGCGACCGGAGGTAGTTGGCGTTGTCCCGCAGCCGGCGCAGCTTCTCGCGCCCCCGCGACGAGCCGTCGGCGCCCGAGAGCACCCGCAGCGCGGAGAGGACCTGTTGGGCGACGGGGGGGGACATGGCCGTGGCCTCGAGGTGGCCCGGGGCGGTTCTCTTGAGGGCGTCGATGAGCTCTTTCGAGCCTGCGATGTAGCCGCCGGCGCCGCCAAAGGACTTGGTGAAGGTTCCTGTATTTTTTGGTTTTGATTTGAGAGAGAGTGAGTGGTGTTGGTCTTCGCCGACCTCGGAAAGGGGGAAACAAAAACCCCCCAAAAAGTTAAAAAAAAACAATCGTACCCATCATCACGTCGACATCGCTCGGATCGACGCCGAGCGCCTCGCAGACCCCTCTCCCAGTCCGACCCAGCGCCCCGATGGAATGCGCCTCGTCGAGGTACAGGTACGCTCGGTACCGCTTGCAGACCGCGACGATGTCCGGCAGCGGCGCCAGCTCCCCCTCCATCGAGTAGATGCCCTCGACGACGACGAGCACCTTTTTCCACGGCCGGCGCGTGCGCGGCTGGCCCCTGGCCACCTGCGCCCGCAGCACGCCCTCGAGCGAGTCGACGTCGTTGTGCGCGAAGACGGCGACCTTCGCCCCGGACCCGCGCGCGCCGCTGACGATCGAGGCGTGGTTGAGCGCGTCGGAGACGATGAGGCAGCCCGGGCCGGCCAGCGCGGGCAGCACCGCCGAGTTTGTGGCGAAGCCCATCCCGAAGCAGAGCGCGGCGGGCTTCCCCAGGAACGCGGCCAGCTCCCCCTCCAGGTCCACGTGGAGCTGGGTGGTACCCGCCTCTGCGCGCGGGGAGCAGGACGACCAGCCGTCCCTCCGCAGCGTCTCGACCGCGCGCGGGGTGCAGTAGGGGTCGTGCGCCGCAAACCCCAGGTAGTTGTAGCTGCCAAGGTTGAGCGCGCGGATCCTGTTCCCGGTCAGCTCCAGCGCCCTCTGGCCCCGCACGGGCGTCCTCTCCAGGACGTCGACGTACGCGTCCGGGGCGGACCCGATCGGCCGGTTCCAGCAGTCGTGGATGCGGTAAAACATGCGGCGCGTGTAGAAGTCCTCGTAGTCCTGCCTGACGGGGACGTAGCCCTTGGGCAGCGCGCGCCTGGTCCAGGGGAGGAGGTTGCGGAAGAAGTCGCGGATGTGGCCGAAGAGGAAGAAGAAGGCCCAGCTGGTGCATTTTTTTGTTCGGGTGCGGCGTGGAGAGGGGAGATGGGGGGGGCGGTGGAAGGAGGCAGAGGCAGAGGAAGAGAAGTCGAGGTTGAGAGAGAGAGACGTCGAGAGAGAGAGACATCATGAGAGAGAGCGAGAGTGGGCGCGAGAGAGAGGGAGAGAAAGAGGGAGAGAGAGGCCGTTGAGATGCCGAAAGAGGAAAAAAGAAAGCGGCGACAACATCGAATCATTCATCGGCGTTTTTCGTTCCCTGCGATCCCTTTTCGATACCACCCGTCCATTTACTGGTGTAGATAGCATCAAACGCGATTCGCTGGTATAAGAAATAGGGCAAAAGCAAGAAAGGCTCGGCGCGGCGAAAGGCTTCCAAATGATGAAAAAATGTTTCTCTACCTTGCAATCGTCGCCACGGCGATGAACAGACTCGGCGTCAGCGAGCCCGTCGCCGGGTGGTGAACCCGGCGCGTGACCGACCCCGAGGCGGACTCTGCTGTCATCGTGTGCAGACGAGCAAAGAGGGCGTCCGAAGCTCGGGGGGTGCACGCGCGAAAACCCGAAGAAGCGGAGTCTTCCCTCTGCTGTTTCTTCCTCTTCTTTCTCGCTTTTCCTTCACTGCTCCTTCTTCACTTCTGAGAGCAGAGCAGCGGGGCCTCGAGAGAGAGCGTCGCTTTTTTTCCCCTTCGAAAGGACTCGATCTCCATCTCAACCCAACAATGCGCGCTTCCCTCTCGCTCTCTCGAGCTCCCCTGGCCGCCGTGCCGAGGGCCGAGCGACGAGCTCCCGTCGTTGCAGCAGCTGATCGGAGCAGCAGCGGATCGAAAGGATCCGCGCAGAGCAGGCTGGCGCCGTCCCTCGGAACGGCAGCGGCGAGAGCGACGGGAGCGACGGCGCTGATGCTCCCCCGTCTCCGTCGTCGCTGCCGGGGCTCGACCTCGACCTCCACCTCCTCCACAGCCGCAGCAGCGTCCTCGTCTTCTTCTTCCCTTTCCCCCTCCTCCTCCTCTGCACTAGGCCGCCACGCACCCTTACACGACTTCTGCGCCCTCATCCCCTACGGCTTTCTCATCGGGGTCGCCGCCCTCGTCTCGCTCCTCTTCTTCGGCGCCGGGGACGCTGCCGGCGTCTCCGCCGCGGCCTCGGCCTCCTCGCTCGTCTCCGCGAGGATGAGCCTGTCCCGCTGGCGCTCGGGCGCCTCCTCCGCGCCCGTGACGGCCGCGGCCGCGGCGGTGGCGACCTTGGCGGCGGTCTGGTTCTACAAGGCGTCGGTCTCGCTGGCGGCGGCGACGACGACGGCAGCAGCGGCGGCGGCGAGGGTCTCCCTGTGGTCGCTGCGTTCGGGAGGGGCGCTCTCCGCGGCCGTCGCCGCGATCCTCTGGGGCAACCTCTTGCTCGGAGGCAACGCCCCGCGACGGAAGGCGGCCTAGAAAAAGAAGAGGGAACGAGACAGAAGCAAAGTGTCGTCCCAAGTTTTTTTTGTAAGTATCATTGTTCGTTTCTTAGTTTTTTTTACACTCGACGGCGGCGCCCAAAGGGCGGCCTCGAAGTCGTGTTTTGCGAACTCGCGTCGTCTTTATCCTCATCTTCGCCTTCATCGTCGTCACCAAGGTCTTCTTCCCCGAAGGAAGGGATCCGACAAGGGGGGCGCGCAGGAGAATCGTAGTTGTTGCAGCTCCCTTCTTCCTCCTCCTCGGGTCTCTCGGGCAGCGTGGCGTCCCGGGGCACTGCGGCAAACCTCCGAGGCGAGCCCGCGCCGAGGAGGCTCGCCGCGACCTTGCAGCTCGCGGCGAAGGCAACGAGCGTGACCGCGGCGGCAGCGGCGAAGAGCACCGCAGCGGCGGCGGCGAAAGCCGCGCCGTCGCGGGAGGGGGGCGCGGAGGAGGGAGGGACGGCGGAGGCTTCGGCGGGAGCGGCCGCGACGGCTTTGCCGCCTTTGCCGCCAGAGCCCCCTTCGTGGGCGGAGGGCGCGGTGGCTGCTTCGGGTGCCGCTCGAACGAGAGCCTCCTCGTCGGGCTCGTCCTCGACCTTTGACGGCGAGGGAGGAGCCCGGAAGGAGAGAGGAGCCTCTTCCTTCACCTTCTGCTCCTCCTCCTCTTTCTCGACGGCGACGACGGCGACCTCCTCCTCCTTTTTCGCTTCCTTCTTCTCCTCATCCTTCTTCTTCTTCTTATTCTCCTCGTCCCTCTTGTCCGACCTCTTAGCCGTGACCTCCTCGATCAAATTGACAGGAGGAATTACCGCGGACGGCGAAGAGGGACTCTGCGAAAACCGGCGAGAAGAAGCAACGCGGGCTTCTTTGGCGACGAGAGAAGGAGGAGGAAGAGGAGAGAGAGGAGCGATGGCGGCGGCAACGGAAGCACCGCCGCTCCCTCCTCCTCCTCCTCCTCCTTTCCCGCAAAGAGCCAGCGCTAGAGCGAACGGATCAAACACCATCAGGAACCAAAAGAGGAGCTCTTCGGTCTGCGTGCGCTGTCGCTGCGGAACCATCTGTTCCGTCGATGCTGCTGCCGCTGCCGCTGCCACTGCCGGAGGGGGAGGCTCCTCTCGCTCTTTCTCCTTCTCCGCGACCTCTTCCTCGGCAACAGAGGGCAGCAGCGAGCTCGACGCCGCCTCCCTCTCGTCGGAGGGTCCCCTCCTCCTCCGCGGTGGCGACGGGGAGCGGCCCCCCTCCTCCTCCTCCCGTCCCCCCTCGGCCGCCCCTCGAGCGGCGACCAGAGGCGACGCGAAGGGGGACGCGGAGGGAGGCGCGGCGGCGGCGGCGGCGCCCTCGGGCGGCGCCAGCGGCATTCCCGGAGGCCTGCGCGGCGACGCGCACTCAGGAGCAGCAGCGACGGCGCCAAGGGCAGCGGCCGAGGCGTCGCCCGCCCGCCTCTTCCACGGAGGCGTCCCCTGCCGCCGCGGGGGCGTCGGCGAGCCCTCCGGCTTGCGCCCGAGGTTCTCGTAGTGCGGCCTGCTCTTGGGCTTCGACGTGCGGCCGGCGAACGACCCCTGACGCTCGATCGGCGAAGCGTCGTCCTTCGTGGCCGCGGCGGAGAGGAGGGCGACGCGCTCCTTGACGGACAGGTTTCGGGTTTGGCTCGGTTCGGCCGCTGAGGCCGGCAGCGACGGGGTCGCCGGCGACGAGCGGTCAGTGTCGACGCCGACGGCGCAAGCGGCATCAGCCGCCTCGGCCCGCGGCGGCGGCGAAGTCTCCGCCATTGGCGCAGAGCTTGCACACGACGTACGTGAGTGCTTTGTCGGCGGTGACAGAGAAGGAGGAGCACAGTGAGCTGGAGCCCAAGCAGGGAGCTCGAGTGCTTTTGTTTCTTCTTGTCACATGTGACGAAGGCGGCGGTAAAAAAAACATTTTTTTTCTAAAAACGATGCAGCCAAGCCTCACCCTCCCGCGCCCCTTCCGCCGCACCCAGCAGCACGCAGCAGCCGACTCCCCCTCCAATCCTTCCCCCGACGCGGCAGTCATCGCCACCAACTCCGATGCGGCCGTCAGCAAGGCGTCGTGCGTCCGTGCGGGGTACTACGAGGACGACTTTCTGAGGCATTTCGTCGCCGATGCTAGCTCTTCGCTCTCGACCTCTTCTTGCTCGACCTCCTCTTCTTCATCTCTTCTTCCCAAGAGGCCCCCGCTGATCAACCGCGGTGCGTTCGTGTGTCATTCTCTCCTCTCTCTCTCTCTCTCTCTCTCTCTCTCTCTCTCTCTCTCTCTCTCTCTCTCTCTCTCTCTCTCTCTCTCTCTCACTCACAGACTCACTCTCTGAAACTAACGAAAA
>Ga0315274_10005324_pt1 | contig 18821 bp, 18 predicted proteins | sample YL17G02_20_MG_FD_203700 | JGI IMG/M metagenome (GOLD analysis project Ga0315274, IMG submission 203700) | Sediment microbial communities from Yellowstone Lake, YNP, Wyoming, USA - YL17G02_20 | ecosystem: Environmental > Aquatic > Freshwater > Lake > Sediment | place: USA: Wyoming | collected... | reverse complement strand
CGTCCAACTCCTTTATTTTGTGCTGTTCTGCAATCTGTTTAAGTCTGCCCCGGTTGATGACGAGATCTTCGACCCGGTTCATGATGTGGTCGAGCTGTTGGATATTGACCCGGAGATTTTTGATCTCACGGCTTTTATCAGAGGAGGAGGATTGTTTTTTATCAGCATCGGCTGTTTTTAAGTTATCGGAGACCTCATCAGGAAAAAGGATCTCCTGCTTCTCAACAGGTCGTATCTCAACTTCAGCAATATCGGTTCCTGAGGCAGCAGTTATTAACGCCTCCTCCCCGGCATCACTTGCGATAAGGAGTTGAAGCGTACCATTAAACATCCCCTCATCAATCGCTTCCAGAGGTGGATTAACAGAAAGGATTGTTCCAAGGGCGTTTAAGTTCCCCAGGGCAAGCATGGCACGCACATCCTTCATCGTGCATTCGCCTGCGACAATGATGTGCATCTCGTATTCCTGACGATTCTCCCCTTCTACAATCTGTGGAGGTTCAGGAGGTTGTTCTGCCTGTGTCGGGATTTCCGTAATCTCTCTCATCTCTTTTGGCGTGACGCCGTGCTGTTCAATCCATTGCCTTAGGGTATTAACCTCGGTATCCGGGTTTTTGGACGAAGAATCTCCTCCCGATTCTATATCATCAAGCATCTGCTCAATGAGATCGGAACATGCAAGGAGTAGGTTGACCAGATCCGGTGAGATATCCGCAGCCCCGCTGCGAATGAGCGAGAAGACATCTTCCATTGTATGACAGAGATGCTCCATAGGGGAAAAACCCATGGATGCAGATGCCCCTTTTAGGGTATGGATAGAGCGGAAGATTTCATCTATGGCTCCCAGGTATGAGCCCAGTTCAAGGAGTAAAAGATTCTTGACCAGATTCTCATGGTTTTCCCGGGATTCTGCAACAAACAGCCCGCGATATGCCTCAAATTCAGACACAGGTTTCCTCCATCATGTGCACTACCCGCTCTATCTCTTGTGAGAGCTTTTTTAAGGGAAGGATCTGATCGACCGCGTTATTCCTGATTGCAGATCGTGCCATCCCGTACACAAGACAATCCTTCTCATCACAGATAAGGCTCACTCCGCCAGCTTCTTTTATTGCATGTGCTCCCTCACCTGCATCATTTCCCATGCCGCTTAAAATGACCGAGAGTGCGTTTTTTCCATATACATGAGCAGCGGATTCAAAGGTCTTATCCACCGCTGGTCTGACCCCATGAACGGGGGGTGAAGTGGTATGAACTATGCGCCCTGTCGTTTTGCCATTTTCTCCCATCACTCCCGAAACGACCGTGTGGACACCTGCTTTCGAGAGCAGAATTTTTCCTGTTTCAAGCATATCCCCGTTCTGGGTCTCTTTGACTGGCATGGTGGCAATCCTGTTGAAACGCTCGGCAAGAGGTGCAGTGAAACCGACAGGCATATGCTGGGTGATGATAACACCTGCAGGAAGATTGGGAGACAACATGGAAAGCAACGTATCGACCTGCTGTGGTCCCCCGGCTGATGACCCGATGAGCACAACCCGGTCAGCGAAGGAGGCAGGTGAGGCGGGGAGTTTGTGGGGAAGTCCCGATGAAGAAAGTGTGGCAAGATGTTTGACCTTGGAAATTAACTCTTCGCTAATCTCACGCATGTGAGGCAGATCTTTTGGTTTTAGCATGAAGTCGTCTGCACCAAGACGAATCGCTTCATGAGTCATCTCTGCATCTTTAGTGGTAAGAGAGCTCAGCATCAGGATTTTGGGATGCGTCTTTATCTTCTGGAGTTCTTTTAAGACCTCAAGACCGTTCATCTTCGGCATCTCGATATCAAGCGTGACGAGGTCCGGACTGAGCGCCTGGATCTTTTCGAGTGCATCAAGACCGTTCGATGCAGTTCCCACTATTTCAATGGAGGCATCTTTGCCCAGCATATCCCGGATGACTGTGCGCATGAACACAGAATCATCAACAATGAGAATTTTCACCATAACGGTCAGGAAGCCAGGACGTTTTTGACTTCTTCTAACACTTTCGGAGCCTGGAACGGCTTGATAATATAGCCTTTCGCACCGCTCTTGATGGCGAGTTTCACCATCTGTTCCTGACCGACTGCGGTACACATGACAATCTTTGCTGCCGGATCAAACTCTTTTATTGCTTTTAATGCATCGATCCCGTTGAGCTTGGGCATCACGATGTCCATGGTGACGAGATCGGGTTTCAGCTCCTTGTATTTTGCTACACCATCCTCGCCGTCCCCTGCCTCCCCGACAATTGCATGTCCGCCGGAGAACAGAATATTTTTTAACAGGGTTCTCATGAAGAGCGTGTCATCCACAATCAGAATTTTTCCCATAGACGATCAATAAAATAATTGGTAGATTATTCCTTAAAGAAGTATTGAAATTAATGTGAGGAGAATAGCTAGTTTGTCTGGGATTTTGTAGCATCAGAAATATAGCGGACTCCTTTTGTAGTGAGCTGGATCTCTCTTCGTGTCGTGACCACTTCGCCAAGACCGAGTTTCAGGATCTTATCATAGATTCCATTAAGCTGTTTTTGAGGGATATTGAGCATATTTTCGATTGCATGCGAGTCCATTCCTGAATAGACGAGCATGGCAACCTGCTGGTCGATGCCATCCAGCTCGGTACCTTTCATATCCATGCTTTTTGTCGTATCCCTGAGGTAATTGTAGAGTACCTGAAGGGTGGAAAGCGGGCAGAGCACAAGACTGGAGGACACTTCTCCCGAGTCAAGGTGATCGATTTTTATAACATCGGTGGGCTTGCCCTGGATGTCCCGTTTGGTGAGTTCAATGGCTGCCACGTCATTGACCGGGACGCAGATTTGTTTTAATGCAGAGACAAACCAGATCCCAGAACTGACGACAACAACACTCCCTTTATCCCACTGGGCATCCTTGATCATCACTCCGCCACGGATCGCCGGTGACATAAAGTAGGCCATAAGACGGTATGCATTGCAGGACCCGAGGATGAGTTGTTTTAATACCTGCAGGACCTTTTCAACGGACAGGATCTTGTAGACTGTTTCTCTATCGGTTTTTACCGTAATTATAAGGATATTTTTCTTTTCGGCAATATCGGAAACTGTCTTGAAGAGAATTTCTTTATTGATGGGAGCAGGAATTGAGATCATGTCATCAGCGATGCCCAGTTTAACGACAATCCACTCGTTGTTGTGCTGGATTTTTACCGGAACTTCTTTCATATATCCTCACGGTGTGATCAATACTCTTTCATGTGTTCTTTGGGGAACATTAACGTATTTATCAGATTTATTTCGTTCTCTTAAGTGGTGGGATCGCTTTTTTCCGGGGATTCGGGACAGCCTTCATCGTTTCGTACACATCTGTCAATTCATTCTCAATGTCAGTTGCCGGGGCTTTGAAATCTTTTAAATCTCTCAGCAGGCTGGTATTTTTTTCTTTTATTACGTGCTTAACATCGGATGCGAGGGAACTTAACAGGTCTGCATCGCTGCCGGAAGCTCCTCCTGCAAAGGCGGACATGTCATCCTGAGTGGAGATCTCGTCTCCTGGCAAATCCGCGCCTTTTGGAGCATCAGAAGCGATCCAGTCTGCTTTCACCGTCGTTGGGGGGCTTTCCGCCGGCGATGGAGAACCACCGGTGGCTGACGGTGTCTCTTCCTCCATATCGACATCAAGATCAATATCATCAAGATTTATATTGTCCAGATCGGAAAAGTCCTGGTCAATGGAATCCCCGCCTTCAAGACCCCTGAATTCTTCAAGACCCCCCTCATTATCTTTGAGGATATCGTCCGCTTCTGATCTGATATCAAGCGACGGCATCGGGATCTCAGGCTCATTCATTGTCAGGGTTGACCCTGGTACCGGGGCACTTGGGGTTGGGATCTGACCGGAAGACGGTGACTTTGGGGTTTCCTGGTCGTCCAACCCGTCAAGAAGGCTTACGTCAAATTCATCCCCGGAAAGGGACAGGAAAGGATCCTGATCTTTTTCCTGTTCCTTCTGACCAGGTCCATCGCCACTGCCCGAAGGGGGAATTTTTTGTCCTGCCCCCTTGCCTGCACTGGCGAGTGCAGAGCTTTTAACCTTCTCACTGACCGCTTTATCGAGCAGCTCGTTAATGTGCTCCACTTTTTTTGCCTGTTTGCTGCGCTCTTTGAGAACGGTTCGCAGCGAACCGAGTGATGTGAAAAATAAACGCAGATGGGAACCGGCGCCGGTTTTATGTGCAGCACTTTTTGTTACCTCCTCCTTTTTAGTTGGAGATGCTGGTTTTTTTTCAAAAAATTTCATCTCGTTCAGCCGCTGTATAAGGGAAATTTTTTTGGGGTTTTTTAATTTTTTCCTCTTGAAAACCGATCTGAAATCAGCAACGGTTATCGCACCAAGAAGCAGGAGAATAACAAACCCTACTGCGAGGATAAGGGGGATCATAAGGATGAGGGGCACATCAAACAGGATCATGACTGAGCCGGTAATTACAATCACGGTAAAGAGGATAACCCTTCGCAGACTTTCTTTCATATAAGATACATTCCTAATGCACCGGCACCTGTTTTTCCCATATTCGAGAGCCCCTCGGGACTGAAGAATATGTTCACTCCTATGGGCGCAATCAAGAGAATAAGTCCTGTAAGTGTACAGAACAGGGCTGTATAGAAATAAAACATATACCTATCGCCTCCCCCGACAATCCGTGCAGCGATAATATTGGACACCGTAATGATGATAAGAGAAATTACTACAAAGTTGCCCATCTCCTTTTCAGGGAAGTTGGTGAACATCGACATCCCCCCAAGAGCACTGCCCGCAGACACTCCTCCGGCACTGGCCGCTCCTGCCGCAGCAGTCGTTGCCGCAAATTTTCCCATCATCGCCGTGACAGAGCCGGTCAATGTTAACATTATGCGGAAAAGAACAACAAAAATCCCTACCATTGCCATGTGCATGGGTACGAGGAGCACGATAAAACTGCGGGCATGCATATCTTTTTTTTCCCGCAGGAGTGTCTGTTCGAGTACTGATGATCCCACTACAGTACCAATCGGTTCTGGCGGACCCCCCATAATAACGGTGTCAAGGTAGATGTTGAGATATTTGTAAATGAGGTTGCTCCCCGATTCACCAATGAATTTATCCCAGATCTGTTTGTTATCAAGGCCAAGGTTCATCTGGGAATAGACAGAATTCACCAGAGGTTCCAAGGCGGTGAGAGACTTTTTATCAATAGTAGCAAGAGCATGTACGGCTGTGGTACCCTGGCCCCCCATTATCGCTCCCAGACTCCGTATAAAAGTGGAAAAATCATTGTCACGGAGGGTGATATTACTGTCATCAATAAACCCGATGATGCCAAGGGGCGCCATGAGGATTCCCACCAGCATAAAGATCAGGCCGGCATTAATCCCGACCAGCGTCATCACAATAAACGCACCCAGTGTAAGGGGTACAATAATCCTCTCCATGGCGTGTATTGTCTGCTGTTCCTTGGACGATCTTTCAGTGAGTCCATGGGATTTCGGGTCATCCGGCACTGATGTGTACATGAGCAGATTGCCAAAGACACAGATCGTGAGAACGATTGCGTAGGCCATGTTAAGGGTGGCATCCAGACCCTGGGGGGAATAGATCGCAATGGAGATCATGATGGTAACACAGATAACCGTCCCGGAAAGGAGCATGGCAATATACGCATCTCCCCATTTTTTGAGCATCTCAAGTCCCTGCTCGACCTGGCTGCGGTACACGCTTCTGACCGTAGAAAGTTCATTTTTTAAGAAATCATCGTCAGGGACACCGGAGTCTATTGCATTTGCATACCGGTTCAGCATGCTTCTCAGGATGGTATTGTGTGTTCTGTCAGCCACTATTCCCAGAGCTTCGGAATAACTGTAATTCCATTTTTTTACATACGTGTCCACTTTGGTAATATACTTCGCTGAGATGTACTCCTTCCGGTTTGACGCATACGCAAAGATCTCGGGTCTGGACGCATTTGCAATGGCAAGCGATGCCATGTACGTGTTTAAAAAGAGGAGATCTGCCCCCATTTTCCTGTCTTCGGTGACCTGCGAGATTCTCTCTTTTAATCCCTTTATCTGAGAGGTAAATGGGATTTGCCGGCCTTCTGGTTTTTTTTCCTGATCCGGTGGGGTATCAACCATATCAGGAACCAATCTTTAAGAGCCCCTGCTTCTTGATCTTCGTCATCATGGTGAATAAGTCCCAGAACTTGGTGTATCCTGCTTTGTGGAGTCGCTCGAGAATTTTTGCCCGTTTTTCTACTTCAAGATAGATCTCTGATTTTTTGCTGTCGGGCATGCCGAGCATGGTAGCGACTTTATTTTCAAGTAAATAGGAGCTGCCCTTCCCCGACCATATAAATGTATCGGTGATCGGGTCCCAGCTGAACATCTCGACAAACGTGAACCCCTGGGTTTCCGGGTTGAACCCTACCAGTTCGTTACAACTGATCATCCGTCTGACTAACTGACCATCGGGTCGTTTGACGGCACTCTGGATGATCACTAGATTGAGGTTATCCACATAGGTCTTAGGAATATTTATCGGATCTCCGCAAAGACGCTGGATGAGTTTTTCCACCGATGCTGCATGGAATGTACTCATCACCGGGTGACCGGTCTGCATGGCACCGAACGCAACGGCTCCTTCGACACCCCTGATCTCACCAACAAGAATCTGGTTGGGACGCTGACGCAGGGCAGCCTTGAGCAGGTCAAACATGGTCACTTCTCCACCGGCAGCCGAACCCCCCGTTCCCTCTCCTTTCCCCTTTGCAAGTGCCACTTCACGAATCCAGTTCCGGTGCGGTATATTCAGTTCCGGTGTATCCTCGATGGTAACTATTTTATTTTCCGGGGGAATAAACGCCGTGATTGCATTCAGGAGCGTGGTCTTCCCGCTTGCGGTTTCTCCGGAAACGAAAAGTGACATCCCGTACTCTACGCAGATCCAGATATATGCGGCTGACAGGTAGTCAAGGCCATTACTGTCGATAATATTGAGGATGCTTAACGGCACTTCGTTCACTTTACGGATGCTGAAATTGCTCCCGTGCCGGCTGATAGCAGTTCCATACACGATGTTGATACGGGAACCATCGGGCAGGGTAGCGTCAACAATAGGACTCCGGTACGTGATAGGGCGTTTGATCCGTTCTGCCACCTTTACGACAAATTCATCCAGCTCGCTGGATACTCTGAACTCTATCACCGATTTGAGACCTTTGAAAATCTTATGCTCGATAAAGATGGGACCGACACCATCACAGGATATATCTTCAATATAGGGATCGGAAAGGAAGGGTTTGAGCACTCCCATATCGATCTTGTCCCGTATCAGCAGGTATTCAATTGCCCGGTATTCCTCATCCGTGAGGATAACCTTCCCCTCAGGTGTAAGGGGAACCTGGTGCTTCACTTTGGTGTCTTTCATTTTTTTCTGTGCCGTGAAGTCTGTGTTCAGGAATTTCGTGAACTTTGACTTGAGATCCTGCTGGCTGGCAGCGCTTCCCTGAAGCTGTGCGTGATCCATACCTTTTGGCAGGATGACGGCGACGGAAGCCAGCATCTTTTTTATTACTTCAGCCCGCTCCTTGTCGCTGATCGGATCATCTTCGAGCCCGTCGATCAGGTCAATAAGTTTCGTCTCAATTTCCGGGAGAAGCTGGTTCACGTTGTGGAGGAATGAGGGTTCGATGGGAATATAATAGTTCCTCACATCATCCGGGTCCGGAAGAATGTGGATAAACGTGGTTTCATTGACCGGATAAATGATATTGGGGCTCGCCATGGTACGAAGATCTTTTTTTAATTCCGAGAGGAACAGGGGAATTCCATAGGTGTTTACCGGGAACGTGTGAAGATATTCAAGGAGATGGGGGCTGGCTTTCACATACTCTTTGGCGTTCACCGGCAGCATTTTATAGAGCGGACTTGATTCAATATCGTTATAAAAATCGACAGACGAATCAACGATCTCCTGCTTGAAGGGCAGGTTGACAGCAACCGACAGAGTACCCATATCAGACCCTCGCAAAACTCATCGGGATGACTTTCATGCCATAACCGGGATGGACTTCGAAACTGACAACGTTTCCGGTCGTTTTATGTGCACCACGGACCTTGATAACCTCCATCACCATGACATACTTGCTCCCGACAAGGGCTTTTTTCATGTTCAGGTGGGCATCGCAGATTGACCGTATCCGTACAAGGGTGTCTTCCTCAAACGCATAGGTATGCAGGGTTACCAAAATCGTCTTGCCATGATCGATAAGGGATTTGCAGTTCGTGAAGAAGGTGAGGATATGGTCAGTCTCCGCATACTCGGTAAAAAGTGTCAGTGAATCGATAATTATTACTTGGGATTTGCTGTTCTCGATGTGGCGGATCAAGCGTGCAAGGATACCTGCCATCTCCTCTTTTTTCCACTCAAAACCGACCACGTGGAGGGGGAAGATTTTGAGGTAGCCCCAGGCAAAATATTCCGAGATGTCGAGACTCATGGACTCCATCTGCTTGATAAAGCTCTTGCTGGTGTTCTCTGTAGTGAATAGATCGACTGACATACCCTGCTTCATTGCACCCCAGATGATCTGCTGGGTAAGTACACTTTTCCCGGTATCGTTTTCGCCTTCGATAAGGGTGAGGGATTCAAGCGGCAGACCATCGGCTATTTTTTTATCCAGTTCGCTGTTGCCGGTCGAGATAATCCGCCGGTCTTCTCCCCCCATCAGATCGGAAATGTGTGCCATTTAGGACCTCCTTTTTATGTTAAACAAACGCTGAAGCATAAACCCCGTTACTTGTAGTAATCTGGAACCAATATGGCGAGGATCCCATGGTGGCTACCCGAATCTGGTATTTTTCCCCGGGGTCCAGTTCAGAGGGATGGATGAAATCCTGGTAATGGTTGGTAATATTCCAGGTTCCGGGATTGCCACTTGCATCGTACGTACAGACATGATAATCATTGGTTCCTGAATCATACACTATGACATCCATATGTCTAAATTCGCTGATGATTTCATTACCCGTGTTCGAAATATTCGATATAATTAAGCTGGAATTTTGTGGATTTTGAGGATCTGAAATGGTAAAAGCCGTCCCCAAACGCATCTCATTTTGGAGAGTAACGTCTTTTTGGGCGCTTGTGACGGTTTCAGCTGTCGTAATAGTAGCGCTCACCACCACGTACCCCACAACAATAAGGAGCATTACCCCCACCGCCGCAGCAATAATCCCAGCAACGGCCATAATAAATCAGCTCGCCGTAAATTCATTCGATCGCCAGATACCATTGGGGAGTGCAAACTGGAAGTAGACGTTATTTCCTGCAGGAGGAATTGACGTTTTGGCAGTTACCTTCAGGGTTTCACCAGAATCCCAGAAACCATTCGCGTTAAGGTCATATCCGGGGCCAAAATCTGCGGTCCATTGTTTATCCCCAAGGCTAGCGCTTGTATTTGTATAGGTAAGATGATCGAAATTGCCGACCGCACCACAAAAGACATCAGCCCGTTGAATTTCTGCACGTGATATGCGTTCAGATCCAATATTTTTCATCCACACCTGGGCGGTGCCTGATGACTGGGAGGCGGAGGTTGCAATAATCTTGAAATCCGTACGGATCCGTACATCAGATTCATGGGTGGAGGATGAAAAGGTTCCCGCCATATTCTGAATGACGGGATATACTGCATTAATGAGTACTGCCGATGCGACCACGGCGGTGATCAGAAACAATGCAGTTGTAATTGTCTCGGAGGACATCTAGTTAGATCCTGTCGGGTAGATTCATCCATTCTTCATCTTTTTCTTTATGCATTGAAGACTTTTTCTCGAGCAGGGAGACCCGGGGGAGATCAATTCTTTCCTCACCACTTCTGGCCATGCTGGGGGGGATGTTCTGACGCTGTTCCATCATCACTTCTATCATATCGCGGTCAAGTGAAGTATCGTTTGGTGAAAGAATCCTGTTCAACGCGTAGAGCTCTGAGACAAATTCGTCAGGGCCTACTTCATGCTCTTCTCCCAGATTTGCCGGCATAAGGCGTGAGATCTCACGGATCTCATCGCAGGATTCTTTTGTTATATATCCCATCGCCCGGTAGGACTCTAAGATGATCTCCAGCCGGTCATGCCCGATCTTTTTGACTGACTGATGCGTCCACTTGAAGAGTTTGTAGACTTTCTGAAGGCGAAGTTTCTCGTTTGCCGGAGCGGCGGGGGTCTGGGTTACAAAAACTGTTTTTTGGGGTGCTCCTGTCTGTGATCTCAGGACAGCAAGCATCTGTTCGTCCAGCATTTTTTTACTATCTTCAATAGATGGACTCACCGGTTCGGTTTTACTTGGCAATGACTCTTTTTTATTGTCTGTTTCCATTTTTACTTTTGCTGCTTCAAGCCGGGATTCGCGTGCTTCAAGAGCTGCTTCCCGCGCTTCCAGCGCAGATTTTTGTGCCGCTTCTGCCTCCATTGCTGCTGCCGAAAGCCCTGCCGGAGCACCAGAAGTTCCGGTAGCCGCCAAGGTAAACGGATTCTCCAGTTCGTTCATCCGTTCCCGGATGTCCATTAAAAGACGCTTTATGGAGGTTTTGATGAGATCAACCTCCCGCTCTAGGTTCTGGAGCTTGACTTCCGGATCATCTTCTGACGCGGCAGTAATAATATGGTCGACCTGGGACTGGTTTACCGCCATGGTGTATCTATTTGCTATATTACATTTGTTACTATTAAATATTTTGTTAAGTAAATAGCAATAATTAATGGTTATATAGGAAAAACAAATAAATTTAACAGGGAATAAAGGCTCGTTGTGAGATAAACTCTATAATTTTTCAATCTGCACGTATTTTCCCAACACGAAAATAGCAAAAAGAAAAACCGAATCATCCGGGTCAGGTTGAGATTTGTTCTTGAACATTGGAGTATTTTCGCTGACTTCCCCATTCCATCTATTGAGCTTTAGTTTTTATGTAAAAAAAATGAAAAAAGGTTCAGCTACGGTACAGTTTCAAATTACGGCTCTGTAAAAATGCTCAAAAAAACTTGAACGCTCACAGTAGTTTCACCGCCGCCGCTTCGGCTCCCCCCGAATGCGATAACTCCTGAACAGGTGATACGTTACCATCGCTCTAAGCGCAGGGGCAGTAAGGGTAGACAGGCACTGTCCCCTCCTTCATCTTGCATGTGATTAATATTTCATTCCTTGATAAAGGAATTCTACAGAGTCCCAATTATTATCTTCACTGTATATGATTGAAAAAAAATGATTGAATGATTCTCCCCATCATGAAAACAGACATGCACCCTTTCCTCGCTATGAATCAGTAGTAAACGCCATTGTCGGGGGATTATAACGTGGAACTCAGGAAGGTTTTCCTCATACTCTATCCTGTGAGTGTAAGTCTCTGCTACCAGATAACTCACCGCCATGATAACCGGAATGTGCAAAAGGATATCGACTTTTGCGCTCCCAGACTCGGAAAAATAGCTTTAACGTGCAATAGATGGGTGCTGCAACCATAGAGTTATAGTTCTTGGTGATGAGAACGTATTTATATAAATTGAGAATTCTAACATGAGAGAAGAACCAAAAATGGTTATGGATGATTATCAAAATTCGAACCTCAGAATGGCAAAAGAATTATCAAATGTCATTCTTGGAGATTTGGAAATCAACCAGCTGCCCATATCGCAGATTTTAATGAAAGCAAAACGACTGGCCCGCATGTTGCATGATTCTGATGCCCAGAAATGGCTGGATTATGAGATTATGGGCTATCCCGTGGTATTCGATCCGAATGAACTAGGTTCCTGCAAAAAATATTATACGAGTGACCGCCCGGTAATACGAGACGAAAAAACGCGCAGACCTCACTCTATCGGTCTTCCCCACCTTGAATCCTATATCAATTCGACAAAAATCGAATCTGTTGCAAAAATAGGGGCAAACGAAAGCCAGAAAATGCAGATTCTGAATAAACATCATGAGCTGGTCAATGATTTTGAACGTCTTAAAACCACTATCCACAATTATATTACCGAAGTAAATATATCGCTCTCGGTCGGGGATTTTGCCGAGGATATCTTTGAAGATACACGACTGGCTGCAGACAAGTTTATCCGGGAGAATTGTCCACGGGCGGGTGAACAGCTCCTTGAAATAAATGAGCGGATGCGGTATTTTGACCCCGAGTCCTATGCACAGGCACTTGCTGCTGTCCAGAAAATCCTGGTCATTGTTGCCGATACCCTTGTTCCCCCGGGAGAAAAAATCTACCGAGATAAAAAAGGGCATGAACGGAGCATAGAACCGAATCAATACCTCAACCGGATTTTTTCCTATATTGAGCAGAATTCAGGAAATGATCCGGTGGTATCCATGATCGAATCGGAAATGGCATATATATTTGCAAAGGCTGAACACCCCCATGAAAAAACAAAAGTATTGCACGAGCGTGTGTCGAAAGAGGATGTGGAGCTCGCCATAATACACATGTATCTGGTTATTGGGGAAATCGCAAAAATCAGAAAAATTGAAACGATCTATCTCAAGACACCTCCTTCAAATAGTTACAGTGCTTCACCCAAATTATCTCCTCCAAACTTAGAATGAAATCAACCGTATCAAAAAGGATAATTAACTCCAATTTTGATAATTCGCTAGCAGCGACGACAACGAATGCAATAAGCACAAATGCGGCCTCAAAACCGGTAAAGGCATCTGACGTATTTTGTTTCATGGATATGAGATCGCCTGAATCAATGTATTTTTAAAGTAAAATTTTATAATTGTATCTGAGTACAAAACATTCAATCATATCCGTGAATTCAAGGAATTTCGAGATTATATTGTGTAAAACTACACTTCTTCAGCTGTTTAAGTATGATATCTTCTGAATTCATGTGTATGAGGAAAAATATCATGATTTATAACAATTTTTGACATAAATCCTCCCGTCGATTGTCATGAAATGAGTGGATCGCGGGATCTAATATGTGTTAAAAAAAAGGAGAGATTAATAGAGCACATTAGTCTTAGCAATCGTTGCAGGAGCTGTCTTTGAGAAGGGTAATGCAGCGCCTACAGACGGTCTTAACTCCATGGTCATTCTGGTATTCGCTGGTACCCCGGCTACAACAAAAGCAATCTCTACCTGATCATTGGGATCCATTGAAGTTTTTGATACTGTACCTATTTTAGTGGTAAAATTGGCGGATGAAGCCGTAGTGCCTTGTACGAGGATTATCGGAGTAGTGTCCGGTGTGGAGAAGACAATCTTCATCTTTGTCAAATCAATAGCGGATGCACCTGGGGCGAGACCAATGACGAATGTGATATTGGTAATGTTAGTATTAGGTTGATCTGCGAGCCCATACACACTACCTATCATCTGGATGTTTGCAGTCGATTGTTCAACACCTTTGTACACAGTCTCCTGGGCCTTCTGGGTTGTAAAGAACCCAGCGCCGAGTACGACATATGAGAACACTGCCGCAACGACAACGAATGCGATAAGCACGATCGCTGCCTCAAGGCCAGTGAACCCTTCATCATTCTGTTTCCTGAAACTCATGAATTCACCTTAGTTGGAAAGTGGACCCTGGATATGCCAACGTCCCTGATTGACTAAATGATCTCATAGTATATATATATTCTTCTTGTAGGCTGTCTTTTTTTCTGGATTTTGGGGGTTATTCAGTGCAATTTCAAATAATTATGAACAAAGAAACGTCCAACTTTTATTCTGCGCTAATTTCTGCGCTAATAGTCGTTAACGTGGGAGCATACTTTTTTTCTGAAATATTCCCGTACATCCTCATTTTCGCCCGGTATGCGAGTATTTATGCAAGGAAACCAAACTATTTTTTACTGTTCTGGCATGGATAAGCAAGCTGTCATGTATGCAGTGGGTGCAATGATCATCATCCTCATTGTAGCACTGGTCATAAAACCGATTGCAACAGGACAGCCGCTGAATATTGGCCTTCCTGGTGCCACCACTCCGCATCCAACATACCCGGTAACAACACCTGATAACAGTGGGGTGACTCACGTTGTGGTCCCGGCAACCTCTTTATCAACACCCCCCCAGACACCGGTTCCAACGTGGGATAAAAACGTCATGAAGGTTGTATTTGTTAATCCTTCATCCTATGGTATTTCGTTGAACCAGTCACTTCCGAATGGCACACGAATTGACAGTGCTGGTCGTAATACCAGCAGGATCACCTACGCAACAGTTTCCGGGCAATATAGTGCTACTACCCAGGTACTGCATATCCCGTTTCCTTACTGGGAACTCTGGTACACGGCTGAACCTGCGGGAAAGATGGGAGGCAAGGATCAGAAACTGGGTTCTTCAACCGTTGAGGGCGAAGAGGGAAGTGGGATATTCCATTCCTTTGTCCAGGGGTCATTTTCCGTGATCACCCCGGTGTTTAACCTTCAGGTGATGGATGCTGATGATCCCAACCGCATTGTCCGGACCATCACACCCCCCGGAGGCCTTGATTCTACGTTATGGACGGGATCCGATCCCCGTCCCTGGAAAGAAAAATTCTACGAAGGCCAGCGAAATTACTATTTTGTTATCAACACCCAGGCGCTCAGTTCCTATACCATTGAAATCCAGGTTCCGGCGGATTATATTGGAAAATACTAATTTTAAAAAGAGAATTGAGAATATTGTTTTTGAAAAAACAGCACTGGGCTCAGTCGATCTTTCTCTTGCCCATGGATTCAATATAAACGATCTCTTTGCCGACTTCAACAACACCTTTCCTGTCTTCCGGAATGGGAATTTCAAAATTGGTAAATTCTTTCATGTCCATCAGTTGTGCAGTATTGCCTACTATGGAGATTACCTGGCCACTCTTGCGCTCAACAACAGGAATATATGCCTTTGCCGATACTGGTTGAACGATAGATCGCTTCACCCCGTCAAAGATGCCCACAGCATCGATCCGTGCCTTTGCGGCACCATGTTTTCCCGGCTTTGATGTGGCAATACCGAGCACCCTGCATGGCTCGTCTTCGATAACAACATAACGTCCCTCTTTGATTTTTCCTATTTCGGTCTGCTCTTTCATTTCATGTACACCTTTAATAACCACATATCGTAAACGCGGTAGTAATTTATCTCCATTGCATTACATAAATACAGCGTGTTGATAGGGGGATGTCTTAAAGTCTATGCAGTTCCTTTCTGCATGTAACCAGATGGCAGAGCTTGTCGAAGAGAGCATCCGTGATCTTGTAGGAAATCCTGACGGTGGTAAGACCGTAAAGATGGGCGCCGATCTCACGCCAACAAAAAAGATAGATCAAGTGGCAGAGGATTGCATTGTTTCCTACTTACAGGAGCACCCCCTTTGCTCTCTCCTGGTCAGTGAAGAGGCCGGTAAGATGGAGTTTGATGGAGATGGGGGGACCATCTTTCTCGATCCTGTTGACGGCACGTTCAATGCCGTGGCCGGGATACCCTTCTATGCACTCTCCATTGCATACGCAGAGAAGGGAGTGACGCGTCAGGCGTTTGTTCGCAACCTTGCGAGTGGCGAAACGTTCACGGCAATAAAAGGGAAATTTGCGCGATGCGATGATAAACCCATAAAAGTATCAAATGTTTCCCAGCTGGATGAATGTGCGATGAGTGTATACGGGAGAAAATTTGATCCCACGCGTATGATGCAGCTCGGACAAAAGATACGACGATGGCGACTGTTAGGAGCATCTGCACTGGAACTCTGTTACATCGGGTGCGGAAGAGTTGACGGGTTTATCGATCTGCGAGGGACGCTCAGAGTAACTGATGCTGCAGCAGGGATGCTCATCTGTACCGAAGCTGGTGGGAAAGTTACGGACCTCGACGGCAAATCGATACGTTTTCCGAATGAGGTAACGATCGGGCGATGTCTTGTGGCCACAAATGGGGTGCTGCACCACAAGGTGATCGAGTACCTGCGGTGATTGCCATGAGGATACTGCTTGTTTCACGGATTGACAATCGGGATGCCCTTGTTTTTGCTGAAAAAATTAAAACGGTGCTTGAAAAAGAAGGATCTGAGGTAGCATTCGATTCTGATACTGCCAAATCTCTGGGTATAACTGGCTGCTCTCTGGCAGATTCGAATGCAGATGCCGTAATAGTTATCGGAGGCGATGGGACCATCCTCCGCACGATCCAGCAGATGGACCGCCCGATTCCGGTTCTGGGCATCAACTGGGGCGAGGTTGGTTTTCTTGCGGATCTTGAACCGTTTGAGGCGCTGGAATTTGTACAAAAACTCGTGGGTGGATTTTCTGTTGAGGAACGGATGAGAATCACGCTATCCAACGATAGCACCTGTCTTGGAAATGCCTTAAACGAAGCATTAATCGTGACTTCCCGCCCTGCAAAAATGCTGAAGTTCTCCATCATTGTTGATGGTGCTACTACTGAGCAGTTCCGCGCTGATGGTCTTTTAATCAGCACTCCAACCGGTTCCACCGCATATGCAATGAGTGCAGGAGGACCCATTGTCGACCCGCGAATACAGGGATTTTTACTTGTCCCCCTCGCTCCCTACCTGCTATCATCCCGTCCTCACCTCATCAGCAGTGATCGTCACCTTGAAGTCAAGCTGGAGAGTTCAAAACCTGCCAACCTTGTTATTGATGGCCAGAAGACGATTGATCTGGGAACCTCAATGACGATAGCAGTGAAAAGATCTGAACACCCGGCACTGTTTGTTGACGTCAAACGTAATTTCTTTGAAAAGGTGGATAATAAACTCCGAAAGCTCTGAACTGCAACAAATCTCTTTTTTCCGATTTTGCTGGCAATCAGCGATAGTTGGTTTGGGAAGCATGACATATTCTTTTTTTAGGGTATTCATATCGATGAAAATATCGACTAAAAAAAATTCACCGTGATACGATCATTTTCAAGACTCTTTCAGGATTTTCAAAATAAAAGACTTATCTTGAAAGCCGTTCTACTACTTGACAGGTGGTCCCGTGCAGGTTTCCATGAAACTCGAGATGAAGGATTCTCCCGGTCAGCTGGTTGCTGCTCTCAAACCCATATCCGATGTTGGGGGAAATATCATTGCGGTAATTCACCAGCGTGAACCCGATCTTGATGATGATACCCTGAACGTGCAGATTGTGCTCGAGTTGCCGGAAGGGCGCCGGGAAAAGCTCGTTGCCCTTCTCATCGAACAGGGAGTGCGAATACAGCGGATTGATGAGGAACGCCTTCTCTATAAACGGACGGTGATTATGATCGGGCATCTTATGCACACCGATCTTTCTGACACGGTTGACCAGATCGATTCTACCGGTTTTGCCGAAGTCTGCGAACTTGCGATGAGCATGCCGGCCGTGAACGAGCGATCCAGCTCACGTATAACCATAAAAGCGGTGAGCAAGGGTGATATGGAGGCAGCTCTTGCAATTCTCCGCCGCGTTTCACACCAGAAGTCCCTGCTCCTTATCGAACCACTTGAGGAGATTGCATGATGAGAGTGGCACTGGTCGGGCTGGGTTCGGTGGGCAGGGGAGTCGCCGGCTTGATTGCAAAAAAAAAGAATCTCGGGATTACCATAACCGGAATTGCCGATTCTCAAAGCGGGTGCATGGATCCTGACGGGCTTGACATCGCAAGCCTGCTGGCGAGTAAAACCAGGAAAGGCTACTGTGGTGATCAGAAAATTTCTGCTTCTGATGTGATCAGGAAGGCGGATTACGATACACTTATAGAAGTGACCCCCACCAACGCTCTTACGGGCGAACCCGCCATTGGATATATCAAAGCAGCTCTTCTTCGGAAGAAACATGTCGTCACGTCAAATAAGGGGCCGATTGCCCTTGCCTACAAGGAACTCCACGCGCTTGCGGTAAAGAAGGGGGTGGCCCTGCGGTATGAAGCAACCGTTGCGGGTGCAATTCCCATCATGCACACTCTGGAGCACGGGCTTGCCGGCAATGAGATCCTTGCCCTCTATGGTGTGCTCAACGGCACCTGTAATTATATTCTCACCCGTATGGCGGCAGAGGGACTTACCTATGAGCAGGCATTGATGGAAGCCCGTGAGATGGGGTATGCCGAAGCTGATCCAACCTATGATGTTCAGGGAATAGATGCAGCCATCAAGCTCGTGATTCTTGCAAATACTATCTGGGGTAATGGTATACGGTTAAACGATATCGACTGTACGGGTATTGATCTGCTGACACCTGATGCATTACGGTTAGCCGAGGATGAAGGGTGTACCATCCGCCTGATTGCCGAAGCGATTCCCCGCAAACACATCCTCCGGGTATCACCTCGTATCATTGAAAAGAATCACCCGCTTGTTGTTGATGGCACGCTGAACGCACTTACCCTGGAAACGGATATGGCAAAGGAGATTACCCTGATCGGCAGGGGAGCCGGGTCGACAGAGACGGCAAGTGCCATTATCGGTGACCTGCTATTCATCAAAGACTGCTATGTCCAGCGTGCTTGAGCGCCGGCGCGAGTATCTGCGCCTGATGCGGCAGTTCACTCTCGATAACGGTTTTTTTACCGTCACCGATATCCAGCACGCAACCAATATTCCCCGCAGCACCGCACAGGACTGGGTGAACCGGCTGCTCATGGAGGGGTGTGTTCTTGTACGCGAGGAAAAACGCGGGCGAAGTGCAGCACACTATGTTGCGATCAGTGCAATGCCCTCGAGTGCCTGCCGCCGGATCTTCACGACCATTGATGGTGACCGTGTCGAGATTTATCATGACTGCATGAGCGGGGCCT
>Ga0315274_10005322_pt1 | contig 18825 bp, 16 predicted proteins | sample YL17G02_20_MG_FD_203700 | JGI IMG/M metagenome (GOLD analysis project Ga0315274, IMG submission 203700) | Sediment microbial communities from Yellowstone Lake, YNP, Wyoming, USA - YL17G02_20 | ecosystem: Environmental > Aquatic > Freshwater > Lake > Sediment | place: USA: Wyoming | collected... | reverse complement strand
AAAGTAACTTCTTCTTTGTCAGGGCGAGGAATCGTCACGGTATTTTCTCCCCTGTATCAAAAGCAGAATATTATTGGGGGATTCAAGGTGAAAATTTCTCTGAGCGATATCGAGCAGAGTCTCTCCCGATCCCGTACCATCGTCATCCTCTATATTCTTTTTTCTGCTGTTCTTATCATCTGCTTCGGGACTTTTCTCCTCTCCCGATATCTGGTAAAACCCATCACCAGGCTCATCCAGTTTACTGATGGAATATCCGAAGGGGAATTCCATTCTGCTTCCGTGATTGATGAAAAAAACGAGATCGGAAAACTCTCCTACTCTTTAAACCGCATGTCAGTAAGGCTCAGTGATGACAAGAAAAGAATTGAAGACTACATATCCTCACTCAAGGAGGCGAACCAGAGACTTAAAGAAGCGCAGGCAGAGGTCTTGCGCTCAGAAAAACTTGCCTCTCTGGGAAGATTATCCGCAGGTATTGCCCATGAAATCGGGAACCCTCTTGGAGTAATCCGGGGGTATACCGGCATGCTCTTGAAGGGTGGTGAAAACCAGGAAGAGATGCAAGATTATTTCAGACGAATTGAGGTTGAGATAGACCGGATCAACCGGATCATCAATGAACTGCTGGATTACTCTCGAATCTCACCTACAGAATCTTTTCCCGTTGATGTAAATCAGGTGATCAGGGAAGCTCTCTCTCTCACCTCCCTTCAAAAACTTCCCCAGGATATTAAGCTTACCCTCAGACTGGCTGACCAGATACCTCCCACACTGGCAAACACCCATCAACTCGTTCAAGTATTGATAAACTTAATCCTGAACGCCAGGGATGCAATGCCCGGAGGCGGAGAAATCACCATCGCTACTCACGACGCAGGAGATACCATCACCGTTGAGATAGGTGATACGGGAGCAGGAATCCGGGAAGAAGACTTAGCCAAGATATTTGACCCCTTCTACACAACGAAAGGGCCCGGGCAGGGAACCGGCCTGGGTCTTGCCATTTCTCTCGGGATTATTGAGTCCCTGGGGGGAAAGATCAAGGTAGAAAGCAGTCCGGGGAAAGGTACCACGTTTACCCTCTTATTGCCTGCCTTGAAGGGAGATAGAAATGGAACCTGAAAAGATCCTGGTTATCGATGATGAAGAGAGTATGCGTCACATGCTGGAGATAATGCTGGAGAAGGAAGGATATAAAGCTGTGGCTGCACAAGGGGGTGAAGAAGGCGTCGAAAGACTGGAGAAAGAGATCTTCGATCTCATACTCTGCGATATCCGGATGCCCGGTATGGACGGACTCGCCTTCCTGAAGGAAGTAAAGGACAGGGGGATAGAATCCACCATTATCATGATGTCTGCCTATGGTACCGTAGATACTGCCCTGGAAGCAATGAAACTGGGCGCTTATGACTATATCTCCAAACCTTTTAAAACCGATGAGGTAATCCTGACCCTGAGGAAAGCGGAAGAGAGAGAAAGATTGAGGAAAGAAAACCTTATCCTTAAGGGTGAAATCAAGAAGGAGTACCAGTTTGGCAACCTCATCGCCAAGAGCGAAAAAATGATGGCAATCTTCGATATGATTAAGAAGATTGCCGATTACAAGACCTCCATACTCATCCTGGGTGAAAGTGGAACCGGGAAGGAATTAATTGCCCGGGCAATCCACTATAACAGCAACCGCGGGGAAAGGCCTTTCGTTGCAATCAACTGCGGCGCTATTCCTGAGAATCTGCTTGAAAGCGAACTCTTCGGGTATGTTAAGGGTGCCTTTACTGATGCCACCCGGTCAAAAAAGGGACTTTTTGAAGAGGCAGACAGAGGTACAATCTTTTTGGATGAGATCTCTGACCTTCCCCTGCAACTCCAGGTGAAGATCCTGAGATTCCTCCAGGATCAGGAGATACGGAGAGTAGGAGAAGTGAAGCCTATCACCGTTGATGTGAGGATAATTGCTGCTACTGCAAGGAACCTTTCTCAGGAGGTGGCGAAGGGAAAATTTCGTGACGACCTGTTCTACCGGCTCAACGTCATCCCCATCTCTCTTCCCCCCTTGCGGGAAAGAAAAGAGGATATTCCCCTCCTGGTCAATCACTTTATCAGAAAGTTAAACGCAAGGCATGGCATGAACATCGAAGGAATTGCACCCAGGGCCCTGAAGCTTCTCATAGATCACCATTGGCCTGGCAATGTCAGGGAGCTGGAGAACGTAATCGAGAGGGCTATGGTTTTAACCGAAGGCATCAGGATAGAGGAAGAGCACCTTCCCTGGACATTAGATCACCAACTCGCAGGAGATTCCAGCCTTACCTTCGAAGACCTTTCGTTAAAGAAGGTCCAGAGAAAAATTGAAGAGAAACTCATCCGCAAGGCGCTGGAAAAAACCAAGGGTAACAAGACCAAAGCTGCAAAGCTTCTGGAGATCAGTCACCCCTGGCTCTTAAACAAGATTAAGGAATACGGTATAGAGTCATAGGGTACTATTAACTATTTTAATAGGCAAGACCATTTTTGTTCATGAATGGTGTCATAATATGAGGGGAAACCAGCAGGGGCAAAACAATCCTCTCAGTATTTCTTTATTATATTTCAATAAGTTGTCCCATTTCAACCTGACGTACATTTGTATGGCACAATTGTTGCTCATTTATACAAACAGATGAGGAAGATGGTTAAGAGTAAAACAATGGGAAAAAGCCGTGGATTTACCTTAGTTGAACTCATGATCGTTGTGGGCATCATCGGGATACTGGCAATTATTGCCGTGCCGAATATCATCGGACAACTGCCAAACTACCGGATCAAGAGCGCAAGTAAAGATATCGCCTCGCAGCTCTTGGTTGCCCGGATGAAGGCAATTTCACGAAATTGCCAATACTCAATAAATTTTAACCCTGCAGGCAGCTATACAGTGATGAGAAATACCGGGACTCAAAGTGCTCCGGTGTGGGTACAGGAAGGACCTGCCACACCTCTTCCAGATACTGTGGTTTTCAATCGAGACGGAGAAGACCCTATCACTTTTACGAATGACCGGGTAGTTTTTAAAACTAATGGCTCAGTTGACGGGCTCAGCGGCGGTGTGTATTTGAAAAATAGCAAGACTCCACCCAAAAGGTATCGAGTTACGGTCTTAGCCGCAACGGGAAGGGTGAGTTTACAGCGATCCGAAGACGGAGTTAATTGGTATTAGAAAAATATATGACGGGTAAGGAAAACGGATTCACCCTGGTAGAGGTTTTAATCGCCGTTATGGTACTGGCTGTTGCCTTCCTTGCCATGTACCAGATGCAGGCGATGGCCGTGAGAGGCAATGAAACAGCCAACCAGGTGACCATTGCAACCATGCTCGCTCAGGATAAGATGGAGGAAATCAGGAATACTAATTATGATGATGTAACGAATCTCAACTTCCCCACAGAAAACTATGGCATGGTTCCTAACTTCCCCCAGTTCAGGCGGGAGGTTGCGGTCACGGAAAACGGAAGGGTAAAGACTGTAAGGGTAACCGTGCTCTGGAAAGTGGTCAGGACCTATCGGGTATCTGTAGATACCCTGCTGACACATTAGAGAGACTGACATGAGAAAAGAAAAAGGATTTACCCTGGTTGAACTGCTCGTGGCAATGGCAATTAGCGGCATCGTTGTTGCCGCGGTTTACACTGCTTTTGTTACCCAGCAGAAATCCTACACCGTGCAGGACCAGGTTGCCGAGACACAGCAGAATGCCAGAGTGGGTCTGGATCTGATTGCGAGAGAGGTAAGGATGGCAGGTTATGGACAACCTGCTTGGTCAATGAATGCGGATACAGATGGAGACGGGGCTGATGAGGCAGTTACAGATCCGGTAACCGTGGTGGATGGCGGGGGTAGCCCTGACCGCATTACGGTTATTGGGTGTTTTGATACTGCCCCGGGAACCTTATCTGTTGCGGCATCGATGGGGAATACTGCCTTAACTCTCCAGAATTCTGATGAAGCATCCAAATTTAATACCACCACCAAGAACAGCATCTTCATCGGTGGATTTGAGAACGCCAAAGTAACCAATATCTCCGTCAGGACACTTACCATTGACATCGATCCAACCACAAGTGGAAATCAGGGGCTTGCCAGGAGTTACAGCACGGGAGCCGAGATAAATCTGGTGAGAGCCATAACCTATTATGTGGAAGATGATACCCTGAGGCGGGACGAAAACACCGGTGCTGGCGGTCAGCCCCTGGCAGAGAATATCGAAGACCTCCAGATAACGTATGCCAATAAGCTCGCAAACATCTCCGTTCTTGCAAGATCCCGTGAAATTGATCCTACCTACCGTGACGCTACCCACGGCGATCACTATCGAAGGAGAACGCTCATCTCCAATGTAAATGTGAGGAGTCTGCTCTATCAGGTTGAGGAAGAATAATTATGAAAATGACAAATGACAAAGTTCAAATGATAAATAGAATTCAGGAGTCAGGAGTCAGGAGTCAGAATAATCCGTCTTGGGCGGACTGTCTTCTGGATTCTGTATTCTGGATTCTTTCCACAAAGAAGCTCAAGCAACTCCTGAGGGATGAACGGGGTGCCGTATTGGCTATTGCCCTCCTGATCATGCTTGCATTGGCTCTCATCGGGGCAGCGGCTATGATCACTTCCACGATGGAACTGGACATAGCCCGCAATGAGCGGCTGGCCAAGGAGTCATTTTATATGGCAGATGGCGGTACCACCCTTTCACCAATCCTCATCGAGGAGGCAATCGAAGCCCGTGCTTTACCTGCCATGGGAGGAGTTACCATTGATCCAGACTTTCTGAACGAGCTTCTGGGGTATCCAACAGCTACTGACACTCCCAACAGCAGCCCTGACATCACTACCGAAGTTAATGGTAAGGATATAAATGTGGATGTTGACCGGATTGCGACCCAGATCCTTGCCGGCGGCGCCGCAGAATTTGCCGCAGGATATGAGGGGATTGGAGGCGGCGGGGCATCCGGAGGAATTGCCATATTCTACCGGGTTGATTCCCAGGGGAGTTCAGCAGGGACGAGCAGGGCTCTGATTGAGACCTATTATCGGAAGGTGGTAAACATCGCCGGAGGAAGTTAAAAAAGGAGGTACGCTATGCATCCTTACTCAGCATTAAGAGGAATAAAAATTCATACCCTATACGGCGTTGCGGGCATTATCCTTGCAATCCTTGTGCTCGGTTCATTCATCGCGCCCCGTTATACGGAAGCTCAAACGGGAAAGCCTGTCCTTTCAGAAAAGAAGGTGGAAGGATCTATTACCAAGCTCGGAAAAGATTATATCATTGTTGACGGGAAAAAATATATGGTCGGCAAAGAGCTGAAAATAAAAGACCAGAAGGGTAACTTCACCACCCCGAGTCTCGAGAGACTGAGGCTGGTGGACCGTATCCGCATGATCCTTCAGGACAACGTGGTAACTGAGATCCATATACTCAGTTACACCAGTTGAGGTGATGGCCATGAAGAAAATATATTTTCTATTCTCCTGCTTGATTACCATATCATTCCTGGTAACCGGCCAGGATGCATGGGCTCAGACCATGTGGGACTATAGCGGTACTCCCCCGTTTATCTCAGCCACCGTAACCCCTAATGTGCTTATTCTCTATTCTAATGACCATACCAATTTCTACAGAGGATACACCGCTGCATATGACAACAGCATAAATTACTATGGTTACTTTGATCCCAATAAATACTACAGTTACTCAAGCAACTACTTTCACCCTGTAGGATACAGCACAAATCACTATCAGAGCGGATATTGGAGCGGCAATTTTCTCAACTGGCTCACCATGTGCCACGGTGACTTTACCCGCAAGGCACTCACCGGAGGCAAAAGGGATATCGACGCTACTGCCCAGACTATCTTAATACGTGGTAACATCCCCGACAGTGACCATTACTGGAGAGTGATTTATTCAGGCGCCGACATCAATCAGCTTACACCACTTTCCGGTACTCAGACTTTCTACAATTCAGGAACCAACGTACTAAGAAAGGCAGGCAATAATACTACCTGGACCGGCTCCAGCCCTGATGCCACTTATCAAGTCCGGGTAGAGGTCTGCAATGCCACCGTTGGCGTAGAATCCAATGCACTGTATTACGCTACTGCATCAGTATATAAACCAGTTGGTCTCCTCGAGAGATACGCAGACCGGATGCGTTTCGGATTGATGACGTACAGCTATGGAAATACTGAGCAGGGTGGTGTCCTCCGGAGGAACTGCACCGATATCCGGGATGAGATAAACCCTAACGGCACGGAAAACAGCGGCATTGACGGGATAATCAGGTTCATTAACGGGTTCAACGCTAAAGGATGGGATCCTGTCGGCGAGATGTACTACGAGGCTGTCAAATACTTCAAAAAATTAACCCCTACATCCGATTACTCGGTGAGCAGCCCTGACGGGGGATTTCCTGCCTTCTGCAACCAGAACCCCCAGCGCATGTGGGCAGACCCCATGCAGTACCACTGTCAGAAAAACTTCATCATCGTGGTCAATGATGAATATCCAAGCAGGGATGGTGACAAGCTTCCAGGAAGCGTATTCGGCTCAGTGAGCGGAGCTGACCCGGCTATTAATGTACATACTCTCACGAGCTTTGTAGGACAAGTGGAAGAAATCAACGGGACTTCACGGAGTGTGGGCTGTGTGAGCGGCGGCACCTGCGATAGCCTCTGTAATTCAAAGACTGTCCCTGACCTGGGAATGGTCAAAGGTATCTGTCCCTCCGAACCCCAGCATTCAGGAACATTCTACATTGCCGGCCTGGCCTACTATGCCCATAGCAATGACCTGAGGACCGACGGCGTTTTTACTACTGGCACACAGTCTATTGAGACCTTCTGCATTGCCTTCAGGGCAACACCGGGTGTATACCAGATTCCTCCTCCCCCCATGAATCAACTCTGGCTCGCAGCCAAATATGGCGGCTACAAGGAGCAAGACGGTATAACGGGACCGACCTCAGCGGAGGAATGGGACGAAGATGGCAACGGGGTACCGGATAATTTTTACTATGCAGAAGGTGGAAGTGCTATTGAAGATGCCTTCTTAGAAGTTTTTACCCAGATCCTGGCCCGAACCACCTCAGGGACTGCGGTATCCGTTCTGGCCACTTCGGCTGAAGGAGAAGGAACTCTCTATCAGGCATTCTTCCGGCCAGCAATATTCGACCACTCACGGGAGATCAAGTGGCTGGGATACCTTCAGTCCCTCTGGGTCGATCCCCTCGGGAATATGCGGGAAGATACCGACGGAGACAAGAGACTTATCTACACAAATGACCGGATTATACAATACACCTTTGATGAAACCTCAGGCGAGACTACGATCGGCCTCTACAGTGATAACGATGGAGACGGAAATGCGGACAACACAGATCCCGATTCTACCGTCCCCCTGGATGATCTGCTCCCCCTCTGGGGGGCTGGTAACCTCCTTGCCCAGAGAGACCCGTCAGACCGGATCATCTATACCTTCCTTGATCTCAACAAGAATAACACTGCTGACAGCCTGGAGTACATCCCTTTCACCACCACCTATGCTGCAGCTTTGAGGCCATTTTTACGGGCATCAAGTACCACAGAGGCTACCAATATCACAAACTTTATCCGGGGAAGCTCTGTAACAGGCTACCGGGATAGGAGCGTTACCATTAACGGACTGAGCAAAGTATGGAAACTGGGAGACATCATTTATTCGACTCCTACGGTGATGAGCAAACCGATGAATGACTATGCCCTGATCTACGGAGATCAATCATTTAACGATTTCTATAACCTGTACAAGGACAGGGACGTGATTGTATTTGTCGGGGGAAACGACGGAATGCTCCATGCCTTCAAGGGAGGCACCTTCCACTCGGGCAATGATCCTGACACGACAGCTATTGAACATGGCTGGTTCACCGGGACAAACCTGGGAAGTGAGCTCTGGGCATATATCCCCTATAATCTGCTCCCCCACCTCAAATGGCTCACCCGGACTGATTACGCACATGTTTACTACGTTGACCTGAAACCGATGCTTATTGAGGCGAAGATCTTTGCCTCTGATGCCGTGCACCCCTATGGATGGGGAACCGTGCTCATCGGGGGCATGCGGCTTGGTGGCGGCCCGATATCAGTGACAGACAACTTCGGGACGGGGAGCGAAACCAGGACATTCCGGTCTGCTTACTTTGCTATTGACGTGACCAGCCCGACATCCCCTACCCTGCTCTGGGAATTTACCGATGCCAACCTTGGTGCTACCACCTCCTACCCCACGGTGGCCAAGGTGGGAAACAGCTGGTTTCTCCTGTTCGGCTCCGGGCCTAACAATTTCCTCACAACGGAAAGCACCCAGACTTCCCGTCTCTACATATTAAACCTGGCAACCGGCCAGCTCCTCAAAACCTTTACGGGCAGAACAAACGCTTTCATGGGAAGCACTATCAGCGTTGATGTAAACATCAACTACAACGTGGATATCTGTTATGCGGGTGAAACCTACAAAGATCTCGCAACCAATACCTGGAAGGGAAGGATGTACCGGCTGACTACCAAGAGCTGTTCTTCAGGATGTGAGGATATTACTAACTGGAATTACAGTGAAGACCCCACGACCTGGACCTTCTCTACCCTCTTTGAGTGCGATCAACCCATAACCGCTTCCCCCGCTGTATCCCTCGATGACCAGGGCAAGCTCTGGGTTTACTTTGGAACAGGAAAATATTATTGTGAAGCTGATAAAAGCGACACGACGCTCCAGAAACTCTACGGGATCATCGACCCCTGCTTCAACGGAAACTGCACGACCACCATCGTGAGCACAAACCTCTTTGATGCAAGTCAGGCATCGGTTGCTGTGGGCGGTGGCACCGTATCGGGAATTTCAGGTGTCACGGACTGGCAAAGTCTCTTAAGTACAACGAGGAGTAAAGACGGATGGTTTATGGACCTCACCACCTCCAAGGAGAGATCCCTTTCCAAAGCCGCGATCCTTGGTGGCATCGTCCTCTTCAGCACCTTTATCCCCAATACTGATATGTGCGGTTTCGGCGGCAATGGTAAACTCTATGCCCTCTACTATACAACGGGAACTGCCTATAAAAAATCAGTAATTGGGACTGAAGGGAGCACAGTTCTCAAGTCCAAAGACCTGGGTTATGGACTCCCCTCCAGCATCGGAATCCATGTAGGGCAGGAAGAAGGAGGGACAGGGTATGTGCAGCAGAGCACCGGTACCATCCTGGAGGTGGATATCAATCCTGCCCTGAAAGTCAAAGGCGGAACGATCTCCTGGAGAGAAAAATAACGAGCGTTGATTCTTCATCAGAACAAAGGAAGTCGTCATCAAAGAGAAAGAATGAGCGACTATAACAACCTTGACAGCCTCAGCGAAATCCTGCTGAAGAAGAAATTAATCTCACCTGAACAGCACGATCGAATCCTCTCAAAGGCTGAGGAACAGAGGAAGAAACTCTCCAAGCTGAGGGAAATAAAGGGCAACCGGGAAATACCTTCAACGTCTCAAGAGGGAATCTCACCGGTCGAAGTTATCGCCTCTTTCAAGTTCCAGACTGGGTCAGGGAAAGACTACCTCACCGAGGAAGCGATCATGCAGGCAGTAGCAGGGGAGTTGGGGGTTCCCTTCAAGAAGATTGATCCTCTGGAGCTCGACCTGGATGTGGTAACCAAAACCATTCCCAAGGCCTTTGCCCTCAAACACCTCGTTGTACCCCTTGCCCTAGAGGAAGATAATCTTACCGTAGCCATGTTTGACCCCCAGAATCATGAAGTCATCGAGGACATCATGAGGATGAACGGCCTCAATCTAACCATCGTGGTAAGTACCAGGTCTGATATCCTAAAAACCATTCATGAGTTTTATGGATTTAAATCATCCATTGTTGCTGCGGAAAAGGATTTAATAGCTCCTCTCGTAGACCTCGGCAACCTTGAGCAGTACACCCGTCTGAAATCCCTGGAAGAAATCCCTTCCACCGACAAACACATCAAGAATGCCGTGGATTATCTCCTCCACTATGCTTTCGAGCAGAGGGCAAGCGACATCCACATCGAACCCAAACGGGAAGACAGTCAGGTGAGACTGAGGATAGACGGCGTACTCCACCCCATCTATACCTTGCCCAAGGCGGTCCATCCTGCAGTCATCTCCCGCATCAAGACTCTCTCACGCCTGAATATCGCTGAGAAAAGAAGGCCTCAGGATGGCAGGATGAAGATCGAATACAGCGGGAAAGAGGTGGAACTCCGTATCTCCACGGTGCCGGTTGCCTTTGGAGAAAAGGCAGTGCTGCGCCTCCTCAATCCCGACGTTCTCTTCCAGGATTTAGAAGAACTGGGGTTCTTTCCCTTTGACCTCATCCAGTTCCGTTCTTTCCTTGAAAAGCCCCATGGCATCATCCTCGTTACCGGTCCCACCGGGAGTGGAAAGACCACCACCCTTTATTCTGCACTCCGTTACCTTTCAACACCGGAGAAAAATATCGTCACCATTGAAGACCCGATCGAGATGGTCTGCAGTGAGTTCAACCAGATTGCTGTCCAGCCTCAGGTGGACATCACGTTTGCCAACAGCCTGAGGAGCATCCTGCGACAGGACCCGGATATCATCATGGTGGGTGAAATCAGAGATCAGGAAACTGCCGACAATGCCATTCAGGCTGCTTTAACCGGCCACCTCGTCCTGAGTACCCTTCACACCAATGATTCTGCTTCCTCCCTTACCCGCCTGATTGACCTCGGGGTCGAACCATTCCTCATCAGCTCGACCCTGATCGGCGTCCTGGCCCAGAGGCTCGTGCGAAAAATCTGCCCCCACTGCGAGGAGAGCTTTTCACTCAACAGTGAAGATCTCCAGTCATTAGGATTTACCTTTCTGGACCGGGAAAAGGTCGAGTTAAAGAGAGGAAAGGGTTGCATCAATTGCAGGAATACGGGATACTGGGGAAGGAGTGGAGTCTTTGAGGTATTAACCATAACACCACCTGTCAAAAAACAGATCTCTCAAAAAGTTGATGCAGATGCCATCAAGAAAAAAGCCAGTGAAGACGGAATGACTACCCTGAGAGAAAATGCGATTAAGAAGATGCTCAAAGGGGCTACCACCTATCAGGAAGTGCTGAGAATTACTGCTGAGGACTGATATGAAAGAGAAGTTCAAAGGAAGAGAAGAATTAAAAAAGATCCTCGCTGATCATCAGAAAACAGGAAAGAAAATTGTCTTCACCAACGGGTGTTATGACCTCATCCATGTAGGGCATGTACGGTATCTGAAAGAGGCAAAGAGTCATGGAGATATCCTGGTGGTTGCAGTGAACAGTGACAGTTCGGTTCAGAAACTGAAAGGAGAAAAACGCCCCCTCATCCCGGAACAGGAGAGAGCTGAGGTTCTTTCAGCCCTGAGTTGCGTTGACTATGTGGTGATCTTCGATGAAGTAGATCCGCACAACATCATCTCGTACCTCAAGCCGGATGTACTGGTCAAAGGCGGGGACTGGACGGTGGATACCATTATCGGGAGGGATGTGGTTGAAGCATCAGGCGGAAAAGTAATCTCCCTTCCCTACATTGAAGGTGATTTTTCTTCGACGAGTAAAATTATTGAGAGGATTGTGGAGAGGTACAGGAAGTAGGGGCGTCCGCCAGTGGCGGATTACGCCCTCTTTATGGCATGTTAGGCTGACTGACTATTGAATCAACTGAATTAATTCTTTGTTGCGCCGCAAGATTTGGTTGACAACTGTTTGCGTATCCACTTTCTTCTTGCGGGCAAACTTCTGGACAAAATCTGCGATATCTTCTTCCAGGTAGATCGGAATATTCAATCGTAGATTGGGACGATAGAACTTGCCCCGCTCACCTTTAGAAAAATCATATTCTTTCTTCATATCTCTTATGTTGCACAGTTTACTCTTCTGCAATCTACTTCTACTATACATATCCTCCTTGATGGATACAAAGGATTTTACTACATGTAAAATTATAGAGAGGATTGTGGAGAGATACGGGAAGTAGTGCCATCTACAAATCATTCACTGCCAGAAGAGATTTTACAGCTTTCCATCATCTAAATCAGTCGGCGGTTCAATCCCAAGAAATTCTCTATATATTCTGTCTTTATACTCTTTGCCTATTTCATTTACAGCATTAATAAATGCTTTGTATGTACCTATGCCCCCAATTTTTTCCCAGAACTCATCCCCAATCAAAACAACTTCATCATTTTTCATGTCAAACCATCGGGCTGGAAAGCTCCATGAATAGTCAGATCTTTTGCCGTATGGGTTATAAGGCAATGCATAATAGGCTCCATCAATCTGCACTGGTTCCATACTATAAAGCTTTAACAATTTCTCTTTACTAACCTTTGTTTGATCACTATTAGGAAGTGGTGCCTTCAATTCGAAAGTATATTTTTTATTGGTTTTTCTATCTTCGGTGTAAACATCACACATAACAGTTATTGGAATAATTTCTCCACTTTTTCCTTCTAAAACATATTGTAATTCATTATTCCAGTTTGGCCCCATTCTTTTTTTCCCTTTTTCTGGATGTTCAAGGGAATCAAGAACTTGCTGAATGCGTCGGAGTCTTTCAGAATTTATTTTCCCAATAATACTGTATCCCTTAATGCCATAACCTAAACCAGTATTAGCTGCAACAATTGCTAACTTTTCCCAAGCATCACCAAAAGGGGTAACAAAACGCCTTTCAAAATGAGATCCCTTAAATATTTCATCCGGAACAAACGCCGCATACAAAGGTTTTTTGGCCCGGTGTTCTTCCTTGATAAACGGATCTTCAACAAGAACCTTATTCATAACTCTATCCATCATAGATTTAATGACGGATTGAATTGCTTTTTTCATTTCTTGTTCGCTAATCATATTTTTTGCCAAGCTAAAATGCTTTCATAGAAAGCACTTTCTCTTCGTCCTGTTCGTCTATTTACATGACGATCAACACGACCTACAGATTTAAAACCAACATTCTCTGGTTTGTATAAACCATACTTGTCATGCACAACTATCAATGCCAGCGCATCTTTAGTCATGTAGTCTCTTGTATGTTGCAATACTTCATTTATATTTCTGATATATTCCTTCCTTGCCTGTTCTGATTGGCCAGATTTTGCTGCTCCAATCTCTCTTGTTTCGTTATTTTCTAAACCCAAGAGTTCATAAGCATATCTATGCTGTTCGTGATAATCGATAAGACCAACATAAGGCGGTGAGGTAAAAATCATATCAATGCCCTGAGGAAGTTTAACAGTGCATGAATCATCGTTATTCACGATAACACTGGCTTTTGTTCGTATCTCAGAAAATTTTTTAATCCTTTCAAAAGTATCAACTGTATAGCGATATAAAAATTTATAGGCTTCATTAACGGGTTGACACGTTCTACTATGTTTATAACAATAATAAGGCATTGTTTGAGGCTTCTTAGGAAAATCCAAATCGAAATGTGTTATTAATCTTGCAGAGCGTGCAGAGCGTGACAGAATTACTTTCAGCAAATCTTGATAAGTATAATCCTTAATCAAACGGAGATAACATAACAGTTCTTTCTGAGTATTTTGGGCAAACCATGTTTTGATATATTCATTCTTAGTAGAAAATAATTTATTGCACTTTTCATTTTCATAGAACTTTGTCATATATGTATTTAATCTTTTCAGAATATCATAAATCTCTTTTTCTAACAGCACTAAGTCATATTTATCAGTTTTTACTTTTGAAATTAATACATTGAAAGCTGATATATCAGTACCGATTGAATTAATGCCTAAGACATTCGCCTCAACCAACGTTGTGCCAGAACCACAAAATGGGTCATACACCAATTTCGGTCTGTACTTTCTCAGAAATATTTCCACAAGTTGAGGGATAAATTTACCTAAATAGGGATGCAGACGGTGGACGTGTTTTGTTCTCTCCCTTTCTGGTAAATCTTTTTCTCGCCAATTCAAGTTGAGGGAACTTAAATCAGTATTTGGATTTATGTTTGAAAAATTTGTTAGGGGTGGTTGTTCGTACAGGTTTGCTATCTTTTGAGCAAGTGTATTATCGTACATATTCCTTTCTCAAATGGCGGAGAGAGTGGGATTCGAACCCACGGTTCCGATTTCTCGGAACACTCACTTAGCAGGCGAGTGCCTTCAGCCATACTCGGCCATCTCTCCGCATGAATGATGAATACTACTTGAACAGATATAGTAAACGTTTGAGGTACATTTTACAATTGATTTTTGGCGGAGGGAGTAGGATTCGAACCCACGTTTCCTTGCGGAAAAGCGGTTTTCAAGACCGCCGCCTTAAGCCTCTCGGCCATCCCTCCGGATAAAAAACAGTTGCAAGTTTCAAATTACAGTCTCAAGTTGCAAGTTATACGTTACAGCTGCAAGTTACAAGTTATTTAAGTCCGGGGAGTAATTACTTCAATACCGTCCATGAAAGGCCGCAGTGCTTTCGGGACAATAACCGTTCCGTCTTCCTGCTGATAATTTTCAAGGATCGCTACGAGCGTCCTCCCCACTGCCAGTCCTGAACCATTCAAGGTATGCACATATCGTAAATTACCTTCTTCGGTCCGGTAGCGGATATTCGCCCTCCGGGCCTGAAAATCTTCAAAGTTGCTGCAGGATGATATCTCCCGGTATACATTCTGACCTGGCAGCCACACCTCAATATCATACGTCTTGGAAGCAGAGAAACCCAGATCCGCACTGCAGAGACTTACTACACGATAGTGAATCTCAAGTTTCTTTAAAACTTCCTCGGCGTTGAGCAGAAGTTTTTCCAACTCATCATAGGAAGTCTCAGAAGTGGTGAACTTCACCAACTCTACTTTGTTGAACTGGTGCTGCCGGATGAGTCCCCGGGTATCTTTTCCATACGAACCTGCTTCCTTGCGGAAACAGGGTGTATAGGCAGTGTAGTAAAGAGGGAGATCCTTTTCTGAGAGGATCTCGTTTGCGTGGATATTGGTTACCGGAACTTCCGCTGTAGGCACAAGAAATAAATCCAGACTGGTCTTGAAGAGATCCTCCTCAAATTTTGGTAACTGCCCTGTTCCCGTCATGCTCTCCCGATTTACCAGAAAAGGAGGCAATACCTCCATATATCCATGTGCCTTCGTATGGAGGTCGAGCATGAAGTTTATTAATGCCCTTTCCAGCCGCGCACCCAAACCCCAGTAGAGGGTAAACCGTGCACCGGTAATCTTTGCACCCCGTTCAAAGTCCAAAATACGAAGAGATTCTCCGATCTCCCAATGGGGCTTTGCAATAAAAGAAAGTGGCGTTTTTTCTCCCCACTTCCTGATTTCAGGATTATCGTCGCTGCATTTCCCTGCTGCCACTGTTTCGTGGGGTATGTTCGGTATTACCAGGAGGATAGAGCGGAGCAACTGTTCTTTTGTCTCCAATCCTACTTCCAGTTCCTTTATCTTCTGAGAGACTTCTCTCATTGCTTTTATCTCTTCGGGGGCATCCTTCTTTTCTTTCTTCAACTGTGCGATCTGTTCTGACACTGCATTTCTCTCGCACCTCAATCTCTCCACTTCCCTGAGAATCTCCCGCCATTCCTCATCGGCCCTGACAAACTCGTCAAGATTTATTTCAAGACCCCGCTCATCCATCTTTTTTTTCACGAGATCAATATGTTCTCTGACAAACCTGAGATCCAGCATCTATTTTTCCATTTCACCTGTAAAAATCGTTATGGTGAAAATTTCTAACATGTCCTTGGAATGCAGTCAACAGCTTTCTCACGGGCAGAGAAGCAAAGCATGGTTTTCTTCTCTAATCGAGCAATTGCAGCGGTTCTATATCAAACCACTTAAAAATACCTGTTTAACTGATGTTCTAACGAAGAAAATTTTTTTAAAATTTTTTTATTTTTAGTGCATATTTTTCTTGACATACTATATATTGTGTTTTATAAATCGAATCGACACTACATTTAGGAAAGAGAGAAAATTGGAACAAATAACCTATCTAACCTGCTTAAAAAGAAAAAACCGTCCAAGAATATATTTCAAGGTATGTGAAGAAAAGTGTAAACATGTTAAGAGCTGTCAGGAGTACGCTTCTTTTATGAATAAGCAGCATCCTGAACTCGACTATCCTGATAGCAACTACCAGCAGCCGGAATATAAAAGAAATGTGGCCTTCTAATTTTCTTGTTGGTCTACGAGCGGTAGATTGAAATTGAAAGAGAAAGGGGGTGATTATTAATGGCTACAAAGAAAAAGGCTGCCAAAAAACCAGCAAAGAAGACCGCAAAAAAGAAATAAGCTGGCTTGACTGGTAGTGCAAGAAGATTGGGTAACCAAACCTCTTCTCCATAGAAGGCCTCCGGTAGACAGCGTGAGGCCTTCTATGGGGTGTGGTTCAAAAACCCACACATACTAACAAATTTTTAAGCTTTTTTCAATACCCTGCACAAATTAATTATAATCATCTCGAGCCTGCTGTAACATATGGAAAAATCAAATAAATTTCTTCTGATAGTCCTTAAAAGTTACAGAAAAATAAAATATTACAAGAAAGAATTATGGAGGCAGAAGGGTACAGGTGCCATCGGATGCATTGTTTCCATCATCATTCTCCTTATTGTGCTGTATGCGATCTTTCAATTTTCTCGTCCCTATATTAAACGTTCGATGATGGAAAGCAAACTTAACAATCTGGCAGAATGGTCTGTGGAAAATCCCCACTATGATGATGAGTTTATCATCAAAGCCATCTTAAATGCTGCAAAGGAATTTTCTCTTGACCTCATCCCGGAAAATATCACGCTGGAAAGAACGAAGGAAGGCGTATCCATCTCAGTGTACTGGGAGGATGATATAAACCTTCCTGTCTATCATAAACACCTTGAGTTCGAAGTTGAAATAACGAAACAAGTCCCTCGGGAAAAAACTTAGGGATGAGGGGATGGTGTGCGGTCTCTGTTACCGCACGGAAGGCAATCCTTCTTTCTCCTCAAGACCAAACATGAGATTCATATTCTGAACAGCCTGTCCTGACCCGCCTTTCATAAGGTTGTCAATAACACTCATCACAATCAGGATCCCGGTCCTCTGGTCATAGACCAGTCCGATTTCACACAGATTTGTCCCCACCACATTCCTGATCTGGGGATACTCCCCTTCAGGAAGCAAGCGGATAAAATCCTTCCCCTGATAGAACTTATGATACATCTTCACCACGGATTTATAGTCCGCTCTCTTCTTCAGCCTGAGGTAGATGTTGGTCAGCATCCCATACTTGAACGCTACGACGTGGGGGACAAAGGTAACCTGTATTCTCTCCCGTGCAATGTGCGTTAACTCCTGCTCCATCTCAGCGGCATGAGGATGACTGGCAACCCGGTAGGGTAAAATATTCTCCATGGTGTACATTGCCAGGTTCCGCTCATTCGGCCTCAACCCCGCACCGGAAACACCGGAACAGGCATCAACAATAAGGGTCGTCCCGTCAACGACCTTTGCTTGAAAGAGCGGCGCTGCTCCCAGGAGAACACAGGTTGGATAACACCCGGGATTGGCAACCAGCTCAGCCTCTTTTATATCCCTGGCATGGATTTCGGGCAGACCATAGACTGCATCCCGCAAGAGCCTGGCATTCTTATGCTCAAACCCATACCACACCGGATAGAGTTCCGGATCATGCAAACGATAGTCAGCACTCAGGTCAATTACTTTCAATACGCTCTTCATGCGTTTGGCAAGGGCAATCAATTCCCCTGTCTTTTTCCAGAACTCACCATGAGATTTGCAGAGAAAAACTACTTCACACTGCTCTGCGATCTCACGGGGATTGTACGGCACAAGTTTTTTAGATATCGCCCCTCTCAGCTCCCGGTGGACATCTTCCACTTTTTTCCCTGTCTTCGTTTCAGAGACAAGGAGTACAATCTCCACGTGGCGGTGAAGTGCAAGCAACCTCAAGAGGACACTCGACAGGAGACTCGCCGCCCCTACAATACCTGCCCGAACTTTTTGCATCAGATTTCCCTCCTCCTTCTTACCTTTTCTTCGCAGGCATACCTGAAGCCGCTTACCTTTCTTTCATTCTTCTGAAAAAACGGTAGAAGTAATCAACTCCCGACCAGAGGGTGGCAACAAGCGCCAGCCATAAAAATACCTTACCCATCGCCTGAATATCGAGAGAAAAGTACTCATAGTGGAGAATGAGAAAAATAGTAGCTATAATCTGAAGGATGGTCTTGATTTTTCCCAGCTGGGTGGATTCAATAACAATTCCATTCGTTGCCGCCATAAACCGCAAGGATGTCACAGTTAGCTCCCTTCCCACAATCAGCATCACGATCCAACTCTCCACTCTATCCAGGGAGATCAGCATGATGAGCGCGACTGCTACGAGCAGCTTGTCTGCTATCGGGTCAAGGTATTTCCCCAGGGTGGTTACCACATTTTTCCGGCGGGCCAGATAGCCATCGAGCCAGTCCGTAAAAGCAGCGATGGAGAAAAAGAGCGCTGCCAGCAGGCTGGAAAGACGGTTGGAAGAGAAGAGGAAGGATACCACTACCGGGATCAGACAGATCCGTAAGAGTGAAATAAGGTTAGGTGCGGTAAAAATTGCTTCTCTGTTCACAAGACGACAAGGAATAGAAACGGAACGCGATTCTTCAGCTTTCAATCCTGGGGAACAGCGGAGGTATCATCTGTATCCGTCCACCGGTTTTCAACCTCCCCCAGCTTTCCACTTCTTCTAAACTCCACGAGCTGACATTCTCATCTCCACCCAGT
>Ga0315274_10005321_pt1 | contig 18827 bp, 16 predicted proteins | sample YL17G02_20_MG_FD_203700 | JGI IMG/M metagenome (GOLD analysis project Ga0315274, IMG submission 203700) | Sediment microbial communities from Yellowstone Lake, YNP, Wyoming, USA - YL17G02_20 | ecosystem: Environmental > Aquatic > Freshwater > Lake > Sediment | place: USA: Wyoming | collected... | reverse complement strand
ATCTCGTACGCAGTACGAGGTTCTTTCCTTATGGACATCCAGTCCGATATAATATTTTGTGTTTTTCATGTTGCATCACCTTGTGGTATGCAACACGAGACTCACTCAAGAATTATCATGCCATCTTCTTTTTATAGAGATAATTGTCGACACGGGCTCATTGTCTGTGCCCATACCGGTGAACAATTAGAACAGGGTAATAATATTCTTTATTCACTGATTATGAAATATTTTTTTCCAAACATTTAAATAAATCCATCAGATAATAAACCATTAACCTGATAATCAGGGGAGTACGATTATCATGAAGAAAGGAATCATAAAGAAAAGTATTATTTTCGGAATGATATTATTATTTATTGGAGCAAGTATTGTTCCTTGTATCAGGGGAGATAGTAAACAACTAAGTATTACATCAGATAAAAAAGATAGTGGACGGAAAGAACTAACTCAGACGTTTTTAAGTAATCCACCAAATGAAGAATGGAATAAAACCTTTGGAGGAGAAAACGATGATGCTGCGTATGATGTTCAGCAGACCAAGGATGGAGGATTTATTATCGGAGGGTATACCAAGTCATATGGTATCGCTACAAGGAATCCTTGGCTCATAAAGACAGATTTCAAAGGAAATGAGAAATGGAATAGAACGTATAATTATTATTCTCTTCCTTATTTCTCTGGTTATATACAATCAGTTCAGCAGACCAATGACGGGGGATACATCTTAGGATGCTCATTCTATAACGCTGCACCTCCAAAATCCAAGGAACTATCGCCTTTTGATCACAATAAACAAGGATATGTATCCTCGATGGTACTGATAAAAACAGACTCCAACGGAAATGAACAATGGAATAGAACATACTCTGATATTGAATACTCTTGGTGTTACTGCGTCCAACAAACTACCGATAACGGTTACATCGCAACAGGAGGCGGTAATGCAACCTCCTCTGATTCCATTAATATTTATTTATTGAAAACATATCCTAATGGGACCATGCAATGGCTGAAAACATATGGGACAAGTGACATGGATGAAGAGGGTCACGGGGTCCAACAGACTTCAGATGGAGGATATATTATTACTGGAATGTCAGACTGTAATTATGATACTGATTGGGGAAAGATATGGCTTATCAAAACAGATGCCAATGGTACTATGCTATGGAATAAAAAATTTGAAGAAACCTCTTGTCATTCTCGTATTGGGCCAGAAACGTATGGGAACTCTGTTCAACAAACTTCCGATAGTGGGTTCGTTATCGCAGGAATCATGGATGCGAAGGGCTGCTTGATAAAAACAGACTCCAACGGAAACGAGACATGGAGAAAAACTCCATTTATTAATGATTATTCTTTTTTTTGTTATTCAGGGAAACAAACCTCTGACGGTGGGTACCTTGCCACGGGGAATGGATTGATAAAGACTGATCCTGTGGGGAATGAACAGTGGAATGTAACTATCCCAACACCTTTTACATCAGGCCAGCAAACAACTGATGGCGGATATGTCATTGCCGGATCAACATCTAGTTATTACGGCGGAGATGTCTGGTTAATAAAATTCGGACCAGAGGGGACACCCAATTTACAATTCACTATCACTGGCGGTCTTGGAGTACATGTAAAAATTACAAACAACGGAACCATAAATGCTAGTAGTGTTGCATGGCAAATCAACGTGCAAGGAGGCATCCTCGGATTAATGCATAAGACATTGAATGGAACAGTTGATATCGCTAAAGGCGAAACAAAAACAGTTGGAACCGGAATGCTCCTTGGATTCGGAGGTATTCAGATCACTGCAATTGTCGATGAAGGGACGAAAACAGTGGATGGTACACAGTTATTCATCTTTACAATGGTAAAAAAATAAACCTTCTATTTCTTTTTTCTTTTTTATCATTTGATTCGCACAAAGTCCGACTTATAAAAATCTAATATTCCAATATACATATATACCTCATGGAATATTAATACAATGGTTTCCTATGAAACACAACGAGAAATCCCAAGTCCTCATTTTTTTGATACTCCTTGCAATGATAGGAACCTCCTTTACTCATGTGTTATCATCTAAAAATGTTTCTTCTATGGGTGAACAAGGAGGGAGGACGATCAACGGACAGATCCTGTTTGCCCCTTATTATAGTACAACAACCTATTTAATTGATAAGAATGGTACTATAAATCATACTTGGCCAAGCGCTTATCAACCTTTTACTGAAGCGTATTGGTTAGGGAATGGCACTATTCTGCGTCCAATATTAATGAGCAGTGGTGGTGGTGTTCAAAAAATTTTATGGGATGGAACACTAGCGTGGGACTACAGATATACAGTTGCTGGATGCACCTGCCATCATAATATTAAGTATCTACCAAATGGAAACGTGCTTATGATAGTGTGGGTAACAAAAACACGCGCTGAAGCAATTGCTGCGGGACGTAACCCGAATACAATCCAAGGAAGCACATTTACGCCTGATAAAATCATTGAGGTGAAACAAACTGGCCCAACAAGTGGAGATATCGTCTGGGAATGGAACGTGTGGGATCATCTCGTCCAGGATTATGATTCATCAAAAAATAATTATGGTGTTGTTGGAGATCATCCAGAATTGATAGATATCAATTTTGGCGATACTTTTGATTTTGATTGGCTTCATACGAATTCACTTGATTACGACCCACAGTTTGATCAAATACTTATTAGTGTCCATGATTTCGATGAAGTCTGGGTCATCGATCATAGCACGACGACCGAAGAAGCCGCTGGTCATACCGGCGGGAACTATGGACATGGCGGCGATCTGCTATACCGCTGGGGAAACCCGCAGGCGTACCGGAGAGGTACCTCAAGTGATCAGAAATTATTCGGACAACATGACGCCACATGGATACAGCCTGGGTATCCTGGTGAAGGAGATATTCTCGTGTTCAACAACGGCTACAACCGACCAGGTACAAAATATTCTTCGGTGGATGAATTTACTCCACCGGTGGATTCCAACGGTGAGTATTACCTCGAACCAGGGTCTGCCTATGGACCTGACAACTTCTCTTGGGACTATACCGCGGATCCACCGACCAGTTTCTATTCAAACGTTTTCGGTGGTGCAACACGCCTCGAGGACGGAGATACGCTTATTTGCAATGGGATACCTGGAAAATTCTTCGAAGTAACCCCAGATAAAATCACGGTATGGCAATATACCAATCCGTACGGGTCACCCTACAAGTGGGTGTTTATAATCGATTATATTCCACCTGACGAGCCACCGCAACCTCCACAAAATAATACCCCTGATTTACAATGCGAAGGAAACTTGAACTGGACCAGTATTCCGCCTGGAGGAACAGTGCATGGTTCCTTCCAAGTCGAAAATATTGGTAACCCTAATTCAACGCTGAATTGGACTGTAGATTCCTATCCTGATTGGGGTACCTGGTCATTTACCCCCATGTCCGGGGAAAACCTTACACCGGAAGAAGGGGCACTCACCGTCCAGGTCTACGTCATAGCACCAGATCAGAAAAACACAAAATTCCAGGGAGTCATACGAGTAGTCAACACAGACAACCAAAGTGACTACTGTCTAATACCAGTATATCTCAAAACACCATTGAGCCAAGAGCGGTATTCCCAGCAGTTCTGCGAGAGAGTATTCCTACACTTATTTTCTATACTACGACATTTGTTAAGGTACGCATAGTCTTTTTCTTTTTTTATCATTTGATATGCATAAAAACCAGGGATCTTAAAACCATGTTAATGATTTTTACTGGTAAATTCGAATTCCCTTCCTGATAGTATCGCCTATAGAGGATTTTAATCTCTGGTAAGCAATCCTCCGGGGGGATTTTATGCCAGACCTTAACTGCCCCTACCCTGGGGGCACTGAAGTATTGGCACGTAATCCCGACGGGAGCATGCTATTTATTAACACGATTAGGTGGTGATTGGAGTGTATAGTATTTAAATAATTTGTTTTATAAAATGCAAAAAAGTGCATAATTTGAAATGATTAAAATATAGAATATTTTATTCTATGTATTCTACATGATATCCTTTTTCTTCGAGTTTTTTCATCTTTGTGTTGAATGCTTCTTTAAGACCTTTGAATTTCTTTGATTGGATCCTAATTTCTTCATGGATAAGACTAAAGTCAATGCTTGTGTTTGTTAGCAATAAGATAAGGTCGTTTTCATCTCGTTCTCTTGGGGTGATGCTCTTGAACAGAAATATATCATGGGGATCTAAGCAATATACATTGAGTTTTTTTGTTGAGAGATTTGTTTTTACCGCTCGTTTTTGTATTGATGGAGATAGTTCAAATTTGTTCATGACGTTTTTAACAAAGAGATCAATCCAGAGTTCATCTCCCTTATAGACGAAGAAGGTTGCCTCCATTTGGATAAGTGGTGGAAAATATTGTTCAGCGGTTTCGTATCCTAGCTCAGTCACTGCATTGAAGAAATCAGCGCAATCGTACTTGTTTTTGAAGAGTACATCGATGTCTTTTGTTGCATCCTTGATTCCATAGTAGCTCATGGCACAGCCACCGATGAGGTAGATGTCGATGGTTTTTTTCAAACGTTTGTCTATTTGTTCGATTTCGTTTTTTATGTAGTTCCATTTTTGAAGAGTATATGGTGATTTTTCCATCATTGTTCTCCATAGAGGCGTTCTAATTCTTTAATGTCTTGTATAGTAAGCTGTGGTGTTTCTTTGTTTTTTGTGAAGAAATCAAGGATGATTTGCATGGATTGAGGATCATAGTAGGTACCTTTCTGTATGAATTCTGTTACGTTTGATTGGTGTTTTTTATAGAGGTATGCAAGGTACCGTAGTTGATTGGTATCGTTTTTTCGTGAAAGAACAGTAAGAAAAGCGTGATCCCAAAGGTCAAGTGTTCTTCTCGTGTAGATGTATGCGTTTTCTGTTGAAAGGAGTTTCATTCCGTAGCGGTCTAGTGCTGTTGCACCGGTTTCTTTAAATTGCTTAAGGTGTATGGGTTGTGGTGTTCTTATTAAAAATTCTATACCATGTACCCAAAGGGGAGTGGCACCGATGTTTATGCTTTCTATGATTTTTAACGCTCTGTATTCTTCGTATGCTTCTAGGAATTGGAGGAGTTCTCGTTGGAGGGTGTTGATTTTCCAGGTGAATGAGTGAAGGATGTTATCTTCCTGATGTTTTGTGATGATTGCTGCTTTATGGAGTTTTGAAAGATGTCGACGTGTGTTACGTTCGCTGAGTTGGTTGATTTCTTGTATCCATTTTACGGTGCAACTGTTATGGAGAATGCTGAGGAGAATATCAAGAGACGTTGCAGTGAGTATCTGTTTTTTGATGAAATGTGGTTGGTTTTCTAGTACGGTATGGAGGTATGAAGAGATGGGTTGAGGGGATTGTTGAATAAGGATGAGTTTTCTTTGTTGTTTTTTTGTAATGAACCCTTGTTTTTCGAGCCGGTAGATGCTTGTATAGAGTGTTTTTTGTGCAACGTTACGATGTGTTTCTTTGTGTATCCTTTCATAGAGATCTTTTATCGTCATGGGGTTGTGTGCGGTATGGAAGATGGTGAGGTCTAACTCATTCATATGTATGACAAAATTAGAGAATGATATTTAAATCTTTCTTTATTTTTGTCATGATTTGACAAATATTCAACGATATACTGGCATTTAACCATTACTGTGTAGAATTTACTTCAAAACAGATTTTTACGTATTTTCAACAATATACATGCTTTTTACCAGTATACTGTAGAATTTACTTTAAAAGAGATAAGGTTTTCCCCTTTTCTACCAATTTAGTAGATTTTGGTAGATATTGGTAGTTTTTGAAATCCCGGAGTGTTATGTATTTGCTGAAGGTTTGATGAAGGATTTAAAAGCAATCGAAAGGGAGATTATCTAAGTTTTTTATTTTTGCTAGAATAGTATTCCATTATCGAGGATATAAACGTTGTAGTTATTAATAAAATTTAGTTTACTCCCCGACGGGAGCATAATTTTTCAGTATATTTTAAGAACAGATGGCGGGTTACAACCAAAAGGTGATTAGGCGTGAAGAATGCAATAATTTACGTTTCTATCCATCATAGCAATACTGAGAAAGTAGCAAAAACCTTTGCTAAGATTCTTGATGCAGACCTGAAAAAACCTGAGCAAATTGATCCAAGCGGTCTTTCGGATTTCGACCTTATTGGCTTTGGTTCGGGGATTTACTACGGAAAACACCACAAGAGCCTGCTTGAGTTTGCAGAAAAATTGCCTCCAACCAACAAGAAAGCCTTCATATTCTCTAACAACTAATCAAACAATGATAAAAAGAAAAAAAGAGGGGGGGATTTTCTAATATCCCAACAGATGTTTTAATATGGGAAACGCGTGCGGGAACCGTTCAAGCAACCAATCGAGGAACCGGATATGCGGTGGCTCATAGGATAAAGGCATGGTGACCTGTAAAGTGCCCCAGTCGCTTTCTAAACCGCTCGTGTCCTTTGCCTTGACTTTAATGGTGAATGACCCTTTGTTGGACCAGCTGTGGTTCGCATTCATGACCGAACCTGAGTTGATCGGCCCGAGCCACCCGATGTTGTTGCCGTCGCCCCAGTCGAACCAGTAATACAGGGCGTCCCCGTCAGGGTCAGTCGCGTTCGCAAAAAAGGTATACTTCACGTTGATTTTTCCCTTAGAAGGACCGGAAATCACTGGTGTGCTTGGCGGGTTAGATGATCCCTGGATAAACGCCCAGGTGGTATCACTTGCGACAATGCTATCTGCATCGGTCACGGTCAGTTTGACGGTGTAGTTCCCTGCAGTCGTGTACGTATGTACAGGGTTTTGTTCATCGGATGAGGTGCCGTCGCCAAAGGTCCAGTGGAACGTATATGGTGACGTCCCGCCTTCAGCGGAGCCTGTGAACTGGACCGGCTGATCAATGAGCCCGTAGTACGGACCATGAGCGTCAGCGTGATAACCTGTGATAGTGAAATCAGACGGTGAGATAGCGGAGACGCTGTCCGACCCGGTGGACACGGTGACCTTCACCCGGCAGTGGTTCGAGCCGCTCGCATCCACCAGCCACTGGTAGCACCCGCTGTTTGGTACTCCCTGGGCTATAGTCTCCCAAGGGCCGGAGACCCCGTTGAGGGAGAGTTGGATGTCGACCGTGGCAGGACCTTGTGATGGCGGCACGGCAGCAAGCCACCTGATGTTCCGTATCGACCCTGCCCGGTAGGTTTCTCCCCCGTGCGGCAGGGTCACCCGGGCGGTGAGTTCGGTCGGCTCGATCCATGCGGAGTACGCCCGTAGTTGATTGGTGCTTGATTTTGCCTGGATGATGATGTCCTCGCGTCCGTCATGGTCGATGTCGCCATTGACGACGAGATCCGAATAATCCCCTGGGGACGGCATCGTCCATGAGCCGCTCTGCACCCAGTTCCCGTTGCCGTCGCCGAGATACACGTAGCCCTGCGGGCCAGCGTATCCGACGATATCGACGAATCCGTCACCGTTGATGTCCCCTAACTGGGCGTAGTACGTCCCTGTTGTCGGCAGCCCGTTTGAGGCGGACACCCAGCTGTCCGTACTTTTATCGTAGGTATAGCATCGAATGCCAGAGGACCCCAGTCCGAAGACGATATCGTCACAGCCGTCATTGTTGATGTCTCTGCAGTCAATCCCCGTATATTGGCCTGCCGGAAGACCATTCTGATGTTGGGTGAACCCGAACGATCCATTCCCAAGGTAAACGTACTCGGTGTTGGTGGATGCGAAAATATCAGGATATCCATCGGCGTTCGCGTCCCCCGTCTCAAGGTTATTTTCTGAGAACAACGTCGAACCGTCGACCATCCAGACATGGCTCCAGTTCCCATCACCATGATTCTTGTACACGTGAATCCCTTGGCCCATGCCGAATGATTGTGACACGAGATCAAGCAGCCCGTTGCAGTCGAAATCAGCTAAATCAGTGGCAAACATCCCCCACGATTCCCCGCCGGTCCCAAGCCCGGTCGCGTACGGAATCCAGTTGTATCCGGTGCCGTCGCCAAGGGCGGCGCCTTCCAGGGTATCGCCCCACCCAGGGACCCCGCTGTAGTCATGGTGGATCCCCCAGGCCACATCCATGTACCCGTCGTTGTTGATGTCGCCTGCGGCAATCCCGCCATAGCCGAAATCTCCGTTCTGATGTACGTCCCATGTTCCATTCCCGTCGTTCAACCAGACCATGATCCCATGCTCCTGGGTATTCACGTAGGGGTTCCCATGATCACCAACGGAGATGATGTCCGGGTTCCCGTCGTTATTCATATCGGCGACGTTCAACGCTGTATGTCCAGACTCCAAGGTCGGAGTTCCCAGCCCTACTGATTTTGAGATAAGTACGATATCACGTGACGCATGGGCAGCAGCCGCACTACCATGATTGGACCCTCGGTTGAAAGGGCTGTAGAATGTGTTTGCTGCAGGAGTAATGAAAGAGATAAAAACAATAACCGAGAGAACGAGTATTCCGATATGCTTCAGCGTATGATCCTTAGGAAGCCACTTCATATGTATCCCCTTGCATAACCTATGAGCGGAGCTGTATTTAAACGTTACATTCTTAAAAAAACTTGTAGAATGCTATGATGAACATTAGTACATATAGAAGAAAATAAATGATAAAAAAATGAGAAAGAGCTTAGCGTAGCGACCGAAGTATCTTGAACGGGTCGCTTCCTTCCAGATACAGCGAGGCGAGCCTGGCTGCGGTCGCTTCATCGAGCCCTTGCCGTAGAAGCTCTTCTTGGAAGATACATGCTCCTTTACGTGCTCGGGATCTGAACCGGAGGAACTCGCCGGCTCTATGAGTATGGGTTAAATGCCCTCCGCACTCTATTTCGGTAATAGAAACGGGTCCGAATCTCCCTCATCGCACTAATCATTAGCATGGTCATTAAAACAGGAGAAAATCAGACCGATTTTGATTTCCAAGGGTTCAAATCCCTGCCCCTGCGTTAATTCTGGATCCCGTAGATGAAGAACAGCAGGATTTTCCCTGTCGCGTTTTTCGTCACTTGAGGGGGAACCGCCTCGGTGCAGCTCGCTGATGCAGAAAGCGTTATTTTCCCAAGACCTACAATGAAACCATCGGTTGTCACAGTTTTTTCTTGACCTATTCCGATCCTTAGGATTTTTGTTGTTTCAACGTTGATTCGACCGAAGAGCCCACCAGTGACACGGAGGGTCACACTCACGCTTGTCGCGTTCGCGTCCCCGAAGTTCTTCACGGTCATGGAGACTTTCCCGGGGCTTGCGGTGAAATTCCCAAGGATGATTACGGGATTGGTCGAGCCACCCCCTTGGGTGACGTTGATTATCCGTAGGGTGCTGTTGTCACACCATCCTCTCACGGTGTTATGGCCTCTGACACTGTAGTAGTATGTCCCAAGCGGCTTATCGATGATATCGTAATAGGTATTGATAATGGTGCTTGAAAGTATCGAAGTTGATCCAAAGATTCCAATCGGTGATATGTCGTCGACATAGAATCCTTCTTGATGCCCATATCCGTCTGTTGCGTAGCGGAACCGTATGAAGAGGGATTTTCCTGTGAAATTATCTAAACTATATTCCTTATGGACCCAATTTCCAGATGATCCTGTCAGGGAATCAAGCAGATGGTAATTCCGTCCGTTCTCGCTTACCTCAACATAGGCATAATCATAATTTTGTTGTATAGCATACCAGCACCAGAACGAAAGGGTCATTCCAACGGTGATGGGAACAGGTGTTCGGGTGGTCATTGAGGAGACATCGTATTCCCCCGTACGAGATTTGAAGCTCTGAGTCCCTGAGTGATACCGTGAAGTTGAAAGAGTGAACCCCTCAAGTTTCCAGAATGCAGATCCAGATTCAGCATCATCGGTGGTCAAGGAGAGGTTCTTCATTTCGCTCAGTTGAAAATAATCAGGGTTGGCATTCGGGTTCTGTAGCGTCCAGGAGACCCGGTAGTTGCCATCGGTATCGTTTAGCATGGTCGAAATGACTGGTGGGATGACGCGAGGCACCACCGTATCCCGGATGTTCTGCGCTTCTTGAAGGAGGTATATTGCTCCATCGCAGTTCTCTTTACAAATTTGGTTGAGATAACTTGCAGCAGGGTGGAACTCATCGCAGGCTTCAATACAGTACGCAAAGGTCGCCCTTCCCTGAACAAAATGGCTGTATCCATAGACGTAATCAATCGTGTCCCCAACGGTTGCATACAGTCCGTAGCTTTGATGGGGGTCGTAAGTTCCTGATCCACTTTGAACGTTTATTCGTTGCGCAATCTGTTGACCGACCGAGGATAGATACGTATTATCAGGAGTCTGAGTACCGGTGTATCCCCAAGGCCACATAACCGTCTCGCCGTATGTATGGTAGGTTATGGTAGCACTGATATTGTTTTCCAAAAAGATACTGGTGACCGCCTGATCCTCAGCCTCAGAGGTAGGTCCTGGGCCACAGTAGCATTCATTATTAGAATCATGAGAATTTGCCCAAGAGGGAATCGACCCCCAGGAGCCTAAAATGTTGCCGTCACAGGAGCCATTGTAGTTCCGATTTGTATCAACACCATAGCTGCCATATTGCGAGAAGTAATGTCGGTTCTTCCGCCAATCAATTCCTTGATCGTGACAATAGTAGTATCCATCAGGGTTCGTCACAGGGACGATCCATATCCTTCGGTTGTTCACCAAGTCAGTGATAGTTGAATTTACACCATAAAGAGACGTTAGATTATTGGCAATGTGCAGACAGATTTCAGCACCAGGCCATTCACGGGCATGGTGTACACCCATGTAGAACACCCCAGGTTCCCCTTCATCGACACCAGGGTGATCAGAAATCTCCAGACACCAGATACTGCGACCCTCGTACGTCGTCCCAATACTATACAGTGTGGCGATGTCAGAGTAATTAGTGGCAATCCCTTGTAAGATCGTCTGAATCTGAGCAAGCGTATGATACGAACCCGCCATCATGGTATCATAGGCTTCCAGATCCTCTATGAGAACAGAGTAGGGTACATTCAGCTCTGAAAATTCATGCAACCTATCTGACGGAATAATCACATCAACCCAAGCCCCAGGGTTGTCGCTTGCTATCTCGATATTTTTAGGAAGCACTGGTACACCAGAGCCAGTCGTCATTCGTACCAACGTATGATGAGGAGTCAGATCATCGAAGAGTCCACCGAAAGGACTGCCCGCCCCAATACTAGGGTAAGCGACCGTAACCATCAATAGACACACAAAAATACCTGTTATTTTTCTGCTAATGTTCATAGTATCTCCGATTCCCTTATTATGCGAGCTTCATATATAAATATTCGTAGTATGTCCCCAGAGATAAAAAGAGAGTCGAAGGTCATCAACCCCCCTCAAGCCCAGAGGCACTGAAGTATTGGCACGTATTCCCGACGGGAGCCCTTTTTTACTGGTTACAGGAGAAAAATAATCAATTTTTCAAATCCCTTGAGGAGCACTATTACTGAGGGTTAAAAGCCCTTCCCCTCGGAGCACTTTAGCATTGGCATGTATTCCCGATGGGAGTATACCTTACCAATCCTGTAAAAAATTGATAAACATGAAATTTGATTATATAAAAAGGAAGATTTTTTATTTCAGAATTTTCATCGATTCATCCATGAGATTTTTATAATCAATAACTTTTATATACGTACTGGTTGTCGCTTCAGATACTATTTTCTTTGCATGTGTTAATGTTTCTTTTGGAGCTAATAGTAAAATCGGTATGTGATGAATAACCCCTGGTGTTAAGAATTCTTTAAGAGATTTGGTCATAGTGGGGAGAGGAGAAACTTTATGTAAGTATCCTACAATAAGATCGATTTTGTCTGCTATCGATATAAATGCTATGTTTTTCCCGTGGTTATCAATATCATTTCCTATCGGCAGCGTTTTGTAACCCATGCATACGAGTTTCGTTAAAAACTCAGGGTCTGTTCCTTCCAAATAGCCAACTGTTTTCATTCTTTTTTTCCTCCTATATTTTATTGTTTCCTTATTCATTTTCACCATGTGCTAATTTAATTTTATTGCATTCCCAACAATTTCTCATCTTCAAATCTGGAATTGGGCAATCTATACAGATTTCGTCCATCTAATAATATAATGTAAAAAATAATTAATATATCCTTTGTTTAAAAATTCATTCAATTGACCATTATTTTATAAAAAAAATGTACATTGTTTAATAACTTAGTAGTAAATAGTGCAAAAACATTTAAAATGATTTGGTATTCTCATATGTATGGATGAGTTAGATTATAAAATCTTAGAAAAATTAAATGAGAACGCTCGTAAAAGTTATAGAGAAATTGGAAGGGAACTTAAAGTATCTTTATCGACGATATCCAACAGAATTAAAAAATTAGAAGACGAAAAAGTAATTGAGAGATTTATACCGTTAATAAACCAAGAAAAAATGGGTTACGATTTAACAGTGGTAATAAATGTTAAAATATCCCATGGAAAACTTATCGAAGTACAAGAAAAAATATCAAAGGATAAACATGTAAGTAGTGTTTTTGATATCACAGGAGATTGGGATTCATTAATAATTGCACATTTTAAAGATAGAAGAGATTTAAATGGATTTATTAAAGGTGTTCTTTCTTTGGATAATGTTGAAAAAACAAATACACAAATTGTTCTTAATATTGTAAAAAATGAAAAAAGGGTAATGAAGTAATATATTTTATCTGGATGAATCGTTGTTTAGATTTTCTCCATCACAATAATTTTAATGTGGGAGCATTATACTATTAACATATAAGCCCGACGGGAGCACTAATTTACCAGTAAATTCGTGTTCCCTTCCCGAAGGGGGCGCCTCTTCAAAGTTTTACCAGGAAAAATTAAAAAAGAGAGGTTAATATTACATAAATATACAATATTTTATAGATGGGGGCATTAAACTATTAGCGTATAAGCCCGGCAGGAGCACTCTGCCATTTTTTCTCCGTTAAAATGTTGAATAAAATGAATACGCCGATGAGCACAATCGCTATAAAAATTGGTATAAATTTTTTTTCTTTGATTAATTTATTCCTCCTTACGTTAATAAGAAATCAAGGTAATATATATTAATATTTTGCATAATCTTGCAGTATTTGAATTTTGAGACAATACTGTATTATGACCCGTAAATTATATTAACCATGGATGAAAGAATAATGCTACTCTTTCTCTCGGGCTACATCAAAAAATATAAGTATAAATAAATAGTTCTCTTTTGTATGAAAGTCTGGGAGATGCCATGGTTTGAGAGACCTGGGGCCAGGTTAAAAAAGAAGGGGGCCTCTGCTCTTTCTGATGCCGAACTGCTTGCAATCGTTCTTGGACGCGGAAGCAGGCAAGAAAATGCAATAGATCTGTCATGTCGGGTGCTGAAAGACTGTAATCTGCATAAGCTTGCAGCGCTTTCGCTTGTGGAACTGGAGTCTGCGTTTGGTGATGACGTCAAAGCAATGAGGATGTGTGCGATGTTTGAGCTGTTCCGACGCACGAACCGACTCAGCAGGCATGGGTTTAGCGCACAGATGACGACAGCAGAGGATGTGTACCATTATTTTGTTGATGAATTACAAGAGAAGAAAAAAGAGCATTTCTACGCGCTCTACCTTGATACGAAGAACCGGGTGATTGCTGAGGAGTTAGTATCAGTTGGTATCCTGAATGCTTCCCTTATCCACCCCAGGGAGGTGTTTGCACCTGCACTCAAAGCTCATTGTCAGTCTGTTATCCTTGTACATAATCATCCGAGCGGGGATTGTACGCCTAGTAAAGAAGATGAGGAAGTAACCAGATTGCTACGAGATGCAGGGGAGCTGGTAGGGGTTAGTTTACTTGATCATATTGTTATTGCAAATAATGGATATTTGAGTATGAAGGAAAAAGGAGTATTAACCTAGGGGGGAGAATTTAAAAAGTAAAAACCTTAATTTCTTACTTTTGAATTTTACTCACATACAGCCGTTTCTTCTTCTCCAGCTCCACGTATTTTTGTAACGCCTCGATCACATCCGACTCCCACTGTTTCTCAGCAATGATCGTACCAAGCGCGGCTGTATCCAACTGACTGACCTCATCCAACTTCCCATACTTCCGTAATATTTCTTCTAACCGCTCCCGTTCCTTACTATTCTTACTTGGAAACGAGTACCGTTCACTTTCCGTGATCCTTACTTTGTTCTTCGACCCAAACACACAATCAACCTTTTCTTTCTCAGCAAACGAAATAAGTGCTTCCTCCAGCTTCTCAAGCTCCGCATCCAACTCCAAGTTCACCAGTTTCTGCTTACTTTTCACCTCCGCGTACCGATTCACCAAGACGACCCCAGAATCCGTCATATATTCATTCGCCGGTTTTTCTTTAATTTTATACAAATGTGACCACTGACGACACACGGGTTTAAACTCACACCACTCACACAGCAGAGACGGACATGCCTCAAAGGCTTCTTCCCGCTCAATTCTCTCAATCAAGCTGATCGTATCAGCTTTTAATTTCTCAAGTTCTTCATCAGTCCGAGAAGAATCAATTTCCTTATCAAACTTCAAAAAATGCCAAATCAACTTCACATGCTGCACATCAGGATACTGTTTCTTCACCCCTAGCATATACAACGCAAGCTGACGATCCGACCGGATGTAATCAGCCAAGGGCAAGCGGGAATTCGTCTTATAATCATGGATCTCATACCATCCATCCTTTACCTCGGTCAACCGATCAATATATCCCTGCAGCTTATACTCACCAACTGCATCCAACGCAATAAGAATCCGTTCCTCAAGCGCTATCGTCTTCCCCTGAGTAAATGGATGATGCCTCTTGTAATAATCAGAAAGATACTTCTCCCCCATCTTCAGATAATTATCTTGGGTATATTCGTCCTTGACAATAACAATATCCTCAGACCAATTCTTCTTCCACTCAGAACGTAAAAAACCAAGGAGGTCCTCCAAAGAATTCATCTTCTGATACCCAAGATCTCGATAGAGCTTCTCTAAAGTCTCATGCACCCGACTCCCCAGAAACGCCTCAACGCTCTCCGCAACCTCAGTTTCTACCTTGTCGATATACTGCAGCTTAAACTTCGCTGGACACTGCTCATAACAGCTCAACCTAGAATGAGAATACACCGTCATACATACAAGAAAACAAATACAATGGTTTAATAGTATCGAGAATATCATCCAAATACCGCGGTTCTCAAGAGCGGAGGGTATGTTTTTAAAGAAGTAATTGTTTTAAACCTGTAATAATGGATGAGGAATATGGCAAAAAGTAGTAAAGAACAGCTAGATAAAGATGAGAGGAAGATCCTTGCAGAGCTTCAGAAAAACTCGAACGAAAGTATAGAAACGATCGCAAAACACTGTGGTTTCTCAAGACAAAAAGTGTGGAGAACCATCAAGCAACTGGAAAAGAACCGTCTGATTTGGGGATATACTGCTATTATTGATGAAGGTAAGATAGGGCAAAAACATTTCATACTGCTCATGAAACGAAAACAAAAAGGATTTAAAGAGAAAATTTTAGAAATTCTACTATCGAGAAGTTTTGAAATTACAATGTCAAAAATAGGGATCACCATTGAAACAAGTTCCTACATCCATGGTGAATATGACTGGATTACTACTTTCACTGCTTCTGGAATAAGACAAGCAAAACAATTTTGTAACTCAATTCCAATAGCATATCCTGATGTCTTTGAGAGATTTGTTCTGATAGAGACGCTCTTTGATATAAAGAAACAACATATTCTTAACCCTGATGCAAAGAAGTTAAAGGAACTCCTATAAACAGGGTTCTGCTGGTCGTGTTTTCCAAGTAGCTTAAATAGAGTACCATCGTTTATCCTCGAAGAGAAAATTGTGCTAGTTCTCATTCGACAACGTCTGTTCAAATTCTCTTGCGACCGTAACAATATAACAAATCAGCATCGACACAATGCCTACAAGTATGGCAATTAAATGAAAACACCCAGAAAGGAAAAACAATTTCTTGGCTCATTGTCCCGAGAATAGGTGGTGCAATCCCCTGTGAGGAGAGATAAAACCAGGATTTAAAGAACAGCCATACTATTAATGGGATTAATGTTGCAATTAATCTCTTTGACCTCTTCTACGGTACTCGATATTTAATCTTATTTCTCATATAATAGGATTTTGAAGGGATAACATTTATCTACTTGAGCAATATTATTAATATGGGGTCTGGACTTTCCGTATAGGAAGTGCTTTTGCATTTCTTTCCTCCCAGACTTTTGAAAACCAGACCCCATTTATTTTATTTGTTTGAATTAAAATGTTTTAATCTTCCATTCTTGAAAAATAAACAAACAAGTGATCATTTATTCGGTTTAGGTAATTTGCAATGTATACAGTCTTCAAAATTATCTAAATTTCCATATCCACATTCAGGGCAAATCCACGCCATTGTTATTCTCCAAGAGACAAAAGAGCTAATTCTCCTTCGATAACGTCTGTTCAAATTCTCTTGCAACCATTACAATATAGCAAATCAGCATCGACACAATGCATACAGGTATGGTAATCAACAGAAACACCCAGAAAGGAAAAACAATTTCCTGGCTCATTCTCCCCAGAATAGTTGGCACAATGCCTTGTGAGTAGAAATAAAACCAGGATCCAAATATGAGCCACACTATTAATGGGATTAATGTTGCAATTAATCTCTTCAGTCTCGTCTAGTGCACCCGGTATTAAATCATTTTTCTCATATATTAACATTTTGGTGAGATAACATTTATCTACCAGTTCGTATTATATTATTATTGTGGGTCTGATTGTTCGTAAGTAATAGGAAGCCTTTCCTCCCCGACTTTTGAAAACCAGACCCCATTTTATTTTTTTATTCTTGATTGATTTAAAATAATGAAGTTATTCCTACGTACTTCTCACCAGTATGGATTGGGTGTTTTGTGTCTTAGATCCGTATTCATTATTCTTAAGAAGGTGTTTTTCCTCCTTTTGAATAACGGGTGATACTGCGCGAGATCATTACTTTTCAATATGAAAGAAAATATTATAGAAATTCAGATAAACTCTTCATATGAGGATTTTTTATGGTTTGTTTCCAGATAGGAAAAATTGTTTCTAATAATTCGGTATTTTCTATTAATCCCTGCATATGTATGGAGAATCGGTCGATGAATTTTTTTGCATTGATGAGGTTATCGGTCAAAATGATACAACACCATCATAACAACCATGGACGTAATCGATGTTTTCAATCCGTAAATTTAAATCTTGAAAGATATCTTCCAATTTTTTTAATGCTATTTCATCGATCATTTCCTTACTAGCCGGTTGTGTAGTTCGTTTAAAAAGCATAATGTAATGTTTCATTCCAATGCTGTCGTCATCAGCAATGGCGGCGTAACCCCAAATTGCTTTCTCTTTCTCAAATTTCTTGATTATCCGCCACACTTTTTGTCGAGAAAACCTGCATTTTTTTGCAATGTCATCAATACTATCCTTCGCATTTGACTGTAAAATTTCTAATACTTTTTATTCGTCTTTGACCATTGTTTCTTTACTGATCTTTGGCATGTCGTTCAATCATCTCCAATTGTATTCTTGAGAGTAAAATGTTCATTAGTAATTTAATACTATTCATCAGGGAATTCAACCCTAAAATGATACTTTTCTTCTGTTACCTCTGTTTCACCTGAGAGACAAGATTCCAAGATGCATGTTTTTTAAATGAGAAAAAAGAGTCATATACAATCGATCAATCACGTAATGCTGGCTAAGTATTGTTACAACTGTTATGAAAAAATATAGAAAAATTGGCAAGGTTTGTTACAAATGTTGTGAAAAAGTATGGGAAATTATAAATATAGGGTGGAGTTTTGTTTTATTGGAGAGACGGAGGAAAGATACCGTTCTTCATAAGTATCCCCTTAATATTTTTCTTTCCTCCAATCATCCTGAAGAAGTAAGAATGAGAAAATGCGGAAAGGTAGCGGTTGTTCATATTTATTTCCCTTCTATTCATTTTTTTGTTGCCTCGCTATTTTCCCTTTCCTCATATTATCTAATCAGAGATGAAACGAGAAAAGGAAGTACGGAACCCTTGTATTTAAGTGAAGAGTTTGTTGAAAAGTTCTCTGAAGTATTTTTTAGAGATAATGGAATGATTATCTAAATAATCAGGTGATTTTTTATTTTAAATAGGTCTCTAGAACAGATCCTTAGAATGCTACTATTCTGTTGCCTTTGAGTATTGACCGACAAACAGGGTTTAAAGAATATGTTTTTATATAAGTAATTGCTATAAAATTGTAGAGTTGGAGGAAGAAATGAAGAAAAAAATAGTAGTATGTTGTCTTTTCGTTGTCATGACGCTGTTGGTACTACCAATTATGTCGGCGAATAGCACATTCAAAGAACAACCGACCGTACAGAACATAGGTGCTGAAAAACAAGGTTGCACGGTGCAAGAAAAACCAGATGCTATGGTAGGTATAGGATACTTGCTCATCCATCTGTTTCCAGCAAGCTCTCTGTAATTCCGTGCGGTGGGTTTTCCCTCAGTACGGCTTCAAGTGCAAATGCCCATCGGCTCAGTTGGTGCCTTCCCCTACCGTGGTAGTAGTTGAGCTCCATTCCAGCATACCCACTACCTCCGCAGGGTTTACTTTAACCTTAAGTCAAGGATTATGCTTCTCGATGTGGTTGCGATTACTATACCCGAGGCTATCGAGCACTTCGTCAGTAACC
>Ga0315274_10005317_pt1 | contig 18831 bp, 15 predicted proteins | sample YL17G02_20_MG_FD_203700 | JGI IMG/M metagenome (GOLD analysis project Ga0315274, IMG submission 203700) | Sediment microbial communities from Yellowstone Lake, YNP, Wyoming, USA - YL17G02_20 | ecosystem: Environmental > Aquatic > Freshwater > Lake > Sediment | place: USA: Wyoming | collected... | reverse complement strand
CTAAACCAGGGTTAATCAACCAACTCTCACTGTGAAAATCCAGCGGAACCGACCGCTCTTGGAACAGTATCGAAGTACTGCTAGAAATTCCCCCTTTGAAGGGGGGTAGGGGGGATGTTGGATTGCTGATGAAGGCTGCCGCTGCGAGCAACAGAACATCCCCCCTACCCCCCTTCAAAGGGGGAATTTGACGCCTCAGTGAAGGGGGACCTTGCCGCATCGGTTTCCCGTGTGACCTGAATGACATCCTTGTATTGGCCCATTCTGATGGTTGATCAATGCAGCTCATCGGTCAAGGTCCGCCAACACGTAATCCATCGCGCCCAGAATGGCGAGCAGGTCCGCTATATACCCTCCGCGGCTGATCTCCGGCAGCATCTGTACGTGCGGGAAGGAGGGTGTGCGTATGCGCGTCCGGTAGGACATCGTGCCGCCATCGCTGATAAGATAGTATCCGTTGTTCCCTTTGCTTGCCTCGACCGCGAAAAAGGATTCGCCCGGCGGGATCACGGGTCCCCAACTCACCGCGAGGAAATGGTCGATGAGCGTTTCGATGTCGTGCATCGTGCGCTCTTTGATCGGCGGGGTCGTGAGCGGATGGTCCGCTTTGTACGGTCCGTCGGGCATGTTGTTGACGCACTGTTCGATGATCCGGAGACTCTGACGCATTTCCTCGATACGGACGATGGCGCGGTCGAAACAATCGCCGTTATGGGCAATGGGGACCTCAAAATCAAACTGGTCGTAACCGGAATAGGGCCGTTTCTTCCGGAGGTCCCATCCAAATCCGCATGCGCGGAGACCTGGCCCGGTGATACCCCACTCGATGGCCTGATCGCGGGTGAAAGCACCGACGCCGACGGTGCGCTTACGGAATATCCGGTTCTTGATGAGCGCCTTATCATAGCTGTCAAGGCGTGGGGGCAGGTACTCGAGGAAGTCGCGCATCATGCGATCCCAGCCGCTGGGCAGATCATGCGCCACGCCGCCGATACGGAACCAACTGGGGTGCATGCGGCCGCCGCAGACGGCCTCGACGATGGCGAACGCGCGCTCGCGGTCGTTGAACATGTAGAACACGGGCGACATGGCGCCGAGGTCTTGCGAGAATGTGCCGTACCACACGAGGTGGCTGATGATGCGGAACAATTCTGCCATCATGATTCGGATGACTTTGACGCGGTCCGGGACCTCGATCCCGGCGAGGCGTTCGACGGCCAACACATAGGGGAAGTTATTCATGACGCCGCCGAGGTAGTCGATCCGGTCGGTGTACGGGATGTAGCTGTGCCAGGACTGGCGTTCGCCCATCTTCTCAGCGCCGCGGTGGTGGTAGCCGATGTCCGGGACGGCATCGACGATCCGCTCGCCGTCGAGTTGCAGGATTATGCGGAGCAGGCCGTGGGTGCCTGGATGTTGCGGGCCGAGATTGAGGAACATGAAGTCGCTGTCTTCGCTTTGTCGCTTCATGCCCCATTCCTCGGGCTGGAAACGGAGTGCTTCCTGCTCGATGTCGACCTTTTCATCGGGAAGCTGGAAGGGCTCAAGTTCCGTGGCGCGCGCCGGGTGTTCCTTGCGCAGCGGGTGGCCGGTCCAGGTGGCCGGCATCAGGATGCGGCGGAGATGCGGGTGGCCGTCAAACCGAATGCCGAACATGTCGTAGACTTCGCATTCGTACCAGTCCGCGGCACGCCAAACAGCAGTCAGCGAGGGCAACGAGGGATACTCACCGACCAAAGGAACCTTGATGCGCAGGTCCCCGTTTCGGTCGAAGGAAATCAGATGGTATACGACCGTGAAGTCGGCCTGAGGCTGGTCCGAGCGGTTCGTCCGAACGCGTTCATCGATGGCCGTGAGATCGTAGAGCATTCGATAGGGCCGTTCGATACCGCTCTTGAGATGCCTCGCGACGTCCGCAACGCGCCCCGCGGAAACCCAAACGGTCGGAATGCGGTCGCACGTTGCCTGCTCTGCGAGGATCGCCTCGCCGAACTTGGCGCGCAGGTCATCGATTATAGGCTTCTCAATACTCATTAGGCCTCCGTTACACCTCATCAGGTGAACGCAGTGTCTGTATTTTCTGCCGCTCGGGCGTCTTGAGGTCGCGCATACAGGGCCGCGGATGCTTGATGACGCCCTGCGGGCCGACCACCCAGCTCAGAGGCCGCGACTCGCTGCCGACGGCGTCGCGCAAAAGCAAAAGGCCCTCCATGAACGCCTCGGGGCGCGGCGGGCAGCCGGGAATATAAACGTCCACAGGCAGAAACTTGTCCACGCCCTGGACGACGCTGTAAATGTCGTACATGCCCCCGGAATTCGAGCAGGAGCCCATCGAGATCACCCAGCGCGGCTCCATCATCTGCTCATAGAGGCGCTTGATGATGGGCGCCATCTTGAGAAACGGCGTGCCCGCGATCACCATCAGGTCGGCCTCGCGTGGGGTGCCGCGTATGACCTCGGCGCCGAACCGGGCGATGTCGAACTTGCTCGTGAGGCTCGTGGCCATCTCGACGAAGCAACAGGAAAGGCCGAATGCGAAAGGCCAAATGGAATTCTTGCGCCCCCAGGCAACAACGTCCTCGAGGCGCGCCAGGACGAAGTTACTCCGGAACTCGTCCTCGAGAACACCCGCCGGGCTTCCTGCTGCACGCGCCGGACTGTAATCCCGCCCCAGTAGCCTCAAAGCCAATGACTCCTAACCGCTCCTTGCTTTATCTCCACGGCCACAAATGCGGATTCCCTCTCACAGACCACTTCGCCTGCCGCGATTCACGGGTATGCCGCACCCGGTCCTTACGCCCGCTTTAACGTTTTCGGCAGGGAATCTAATCCAGGGCGCGCTCGCGCCACAGATACACGAGTGCGGCCACCAACACGCCGATGAACACGCAAATCTCGCCGTAGCCCCACCACCCGGTCTCGCGCGTGGCCGTGGCCCAGGCAATGATAAACACGGACTCGAGATCGAAGATGACGAAAAAGATCGCTATGAGAAAAAACGTCGAGGAAAACCGGATGCGCGCGGAACCCGTGGATACGATGCCGGATTCGTAAGGGGCGCCCGTGGCGCGGTCATTGTGGCGCTGCCCGAGGACGAAGGACAACCCCAACATCCCGGCAACAACAATGAGCACCCCGCCGAAATACACCATAAGCGGCCAAAGAAGCGGAGCATCCGTCGCCATGAGCGCTTCTCCCAAGACCAAGTCAAACCCAGGAAACCTAAAGAGATTCTACACGCGAACCGCCATAAAATCCAATCCCGTCGAGCATATTCAGCGATTCCGCTGTTAGCTTGGGAGAGACAATCGATTACCGGCGTTCTTTGTGCCAGGAGAGGTACGCAGACTCGCTGTAGGGTGTAAGCTCGATGACTCTAGGGCAGCCTTTGGTTGGCGGAGCCTGAATTGCTCACTCAGCCCGGCAGTTATTGCCCGTCCTATGGGACGAAAGTACCGCGTCATTGCGCGTAATTTCGCGGTTCAGAGATAATATGTCGCGGGTGACATACTTTTGCCGTGGTCCCTCGGCAGTGCATCCGCGCCGCAGGAACATAATTCCCTGATAGCGAACGGGATAACTGATCCTCAGCACTTGGCATCCGTCTTGCATAATCATATATCTGAAAAGCAATGGCCGGCTTTTCGATGCAGCATCTTGGGGCAGCCTTCACCGAGGAAGGCGGGGGATGAAAACACAAGAAACCTACACCGTTCGTGTAACTGGAGGCAGAACATGGTATGCACCAAGAGAGTGCTGACAGTAATGGGAATGCTGACAGTACTTGTGGCGTTTCCGTCCTCGGCGTTGACGCTGCAGCCCAACCCGTCGGATCTAGGGGATCTGGAACACAGTCTGTACTACAGGTGGGGGATCAACATCGCGCCAAAACCGGACCTCCAGATTCTGAGCGCCCAGTTGTTTATCGACGACATCTATGACTGGGAGGCTGAACGGAACGACATTTTGTATGTCCATTTGCTCGACAACCCGCAGGCCAACCCCCTTCGCAGCGGTGGCCAGCCAAGCAGCCGGGTATCCACCGGAACGGATAGCGAGAACCCGGGCGACGCTTTCGCGGGCCACGGCATCCTGCTTTTCACGTACACGGACGACCATGGCGGTCTGCCCTCCGAGGATATTTCATACACATTCACGGCCAGTGATCTAGCCACGCTGAACGAATACTGGAAGAACAATGGGACCACCGACGGCATTTTCGGCTTCGGCTTCGACCCCGACTGCCACTATTACAACCACGGCATTAGTTTTGCGTGCGAGTTCGGGCCGCCGCCGGTGCCTGAGCCCGCATCGTTGGGCCTTCTCAGTATCGGCTTGGCAGGACTTGCCCTTCACCGCAGGTTTCTCGAATAAACCTGTGTTGTGATTCCCAGGACAGAGGCCGCTCTCCAATGTGCGGAGGGCGGTCTTTGTCGTTCACGGAAGGCTAGAGGAAGAGAGGCTAGAGGAAGAGAGGGGGAGAGGAAGAGAGGAAGACAGGAGGAGAAGAGAGGCTAGAGGAGGAGAGGTCGAAGGACACATTTCATTCGAACATCTCTAGTTCTAGCCGCTCTTCTTTTTTTCCTCTCCCCCTCTCTTCCTCTCTTCCTCTCCCCCTCTCTTCCTCTAGCCTCCAGCCTTGATGATCTCCTCGATGGCCTGCTTCACAATCTTGGCCACGGCGCGGCTCATGGCTGCGGGCAGTGCGCTGGTTTCGTTGCGGTCAAGCGGTTCCGTGGCCGTGAGGGTGGCCGCCCAGAGGGCTTCCGGCTGCTGCACGTCCCGGAGTTCAAGGCGAACCTCGCACTCCGCGGTCCACGGGTCGGCCGTGTGCACTTCGTCGAACTTCCGAAGCGTCCCTGTAAGGATTAGATCAGGGTTGGCAAGGTTGCTTGCATTCCCTACGTCCTTGAAGCGGCGTGTCGCCGCAATCGCATCGATCAGGGTGCGCGTGACGACGTCCGCGGGAAGTTCCGCCCACTCGATGCTGTCATAGTTGCCGACCACGAAGCCGCTTTCCCGGTGCACGACCTTCTGTTTATAGGGTCGCGCGGCCTCCAGCAGGCGAACGCCCAGCGTCGTGGGCAGCGTGCCGGCCTCGGAAACCTTCACTGCCGGCTCGATGGCATATCGGGTGACGGGCGTATACCGCGGCGTGGCACAACTCGCCGCAACGACCGTGACGAGTATGACTGTCCTGAGAGGGGTTCTGAAGATCGGTTCTGAACTACGCATCATTTCTCTCCCGTGGGTTTGCCCTTGCCGCGGATCAGCGCAGAGGGGTCTTTGCGGAGGTATTCGGTCAGATCGCGCACGGCGTCGAGCGAATCGTTCAGCGTGCGCAATGTCTCCCGCAGGTTGTACTCGACGTTGTCGGCTTCATGCAGGGCCCGACGCGACACGACGTCGATGGCCTTGGCCGCGTCTTGCAGCCGCGTTGACAGCGCGGAGATATCCTTCAACGTCTCGTTGACCGAGTCTCCAAGCTCGCCGACATTGAGAGCGTCGAGCTTGCTCGTGGCCTTCTTGATGGCCTCGTCGGCATCCTTTACGAGTTTCTTGACCTCTTTTGCGAGATCGCGGACATCATCGAGACTGGCCTCCGCTTGGCCCTTGACGTCCCCGATGGTTGTGTTAGCCTTATCCAGGAACTCTTGGCCGCGCAAGATCAGGCCGTCCGCGTCATCGATAAGCAGCGCGAGGTCCCCCTCCTCGACACCCACCAGGCCGTTCTTGACCGTCTCCGTGACGGCCCGGAGATCGTCAAGGATACCTTCGATCTGGGTGCTGACCGCGGTCACCAAAGAGCGGCGCGTGGGTATTTCACTGTTCGCGGGAAGGATTGGCCCGTTCGGGTCGCCCCCTTGCAGTGAGATGCACATCGTTCCTGTGGCGAGGCTGTACAGCACAAGCTGTGCGGTGACACCCTCGCGCAACTGAACCTTGGTGGTGAGGATCTGGAGGTCGCAATGGACCTTGTTCTCCGTCGTCACGTATATGTTGCTCACCTTGCCGACGGGTACGCCCAGGTATACGACCAATCCGTCCGCGCCCAAACCCAGAACAGTCTCATCGAACTCGATCCAGTACGGGATCTTCGGCTCGTACTGAAAACCTGAGATCATCATCAATCCGCCGGCGATGAGCAACACGCATATGACGACGAAGATCCCCACCTTCATTTTCTGCACGCGCGTTGCCAAGGCTCACCCTCCCGCTTCGGGCCTAGAGTTTCGGATCGAGTGTATAGAGTTGTCCGACCGGTCTGACGCGTTTGACCCGTCCGACAACCCCAAACCCGAAACCTGATACCCGGTTCTGAGTCATACGTTTCTCTGCATGATGAACTCGTCGGCGCGCCGCTCAAAGAACTGACGGACTCGGGGCGCGGACGTAGTTTCAGCGTCCTTGAGGCCACCCAGGAATATCACCTTGCCCTTATCGAGCATCAAGACCCGATCGGCCACCTTCCGTATTGAATCGAGTTCGTGCGTGACGATCACGAAGGTGATCCCCAGTAACTTTCGCAAGTTCAGGATAAGATCGTCAAGTCCCGAGGCGATGATGGGATCAAGCCCGGCGGACGGCTCGTCGAAGTAGACCACAGGCGGATCAAGGGCGATGGCCCTCGCCAGGCCCGCACGCTTTCGCATTCCTCCGGAGAGCTCGTCCGGCATCAGGTTCTGCGCCGCGGCAAGCCCCACCAAACTGAGTTTCAACCGCACGATCAAGTCGATAAGCTTCTCGTCCATATTGCCATACTCGCGCAAGGGCAGGGCTATGTTGTCGCCGACGGTCATCGAGTTGAACAGGCCGCTGGATTGAAATGCAATGCCGATGCTCCGCTGCATTTTCGCCAATTCGTCCTCGTCCATCTTGGTGATATCGTTGCCCAGGAACAGGATGCGTCCGGAAGTGGGCTGCAACAGACCGGTCATATGCTTGATGAGCGTGGTTTTTCCGCAGCCGCTGCCGCCGATGATGACGAAGATCTCCCCTTTCTTTATCTCACATGAGACTTGATCAAGGACGCGCGTTTCGCCGTAGTGCGTCACCAAGCCCTGCACTTCAATGATCGTATTGTTCATAGCTATGTCTGTCTAACGCGGCAAATCCAAAATGTAGTAGAACACCGTCGCGAAAATGATGTCGATCAGGATGATGAAGAAGATGTCCATCACAACGGCCCGCGTGGTCATCAGGCCGACGCCCCGTGAGCCGCCCGTCACGCGCAGGCCATTGTGACACCCGACCATTACGACCATCAGTGCGAACGCAACGGACTTCAGCATGCCCTGGAATACGTCCATGAACTGGACGGCGTTGAGCGTCTGCCGCATCCAGTTGTCGGACCCGTAGCCAAGGACCAGAATGCCCCACACGGAGCCTCCCAGGACCCCCGACAACATCCCGAGGGCGGTTAGGCACGGCATACAGATCACAAGCGCGAAGATCTTCGGTACGACGAGGAATTGAGAAACGTTGAGGCCCATCCCACGCAAGGCGTCGATCTCCTCCTGCACGCGCATCGTGGCCAGTTCCGCCGCAATAGCGGCGCCCGTCCGAGCCGATACGACTATGGCCGTCATGATGGCGGCCAGCTCGCGGGCAAATCCGATGACAATCAGGTTGGCAACATATATGCCCAGGCCGTACTGCGCCACCTGTGCGGCGGAAAGCATCGCAATGATTAGACCGAGGAGGAAGTTCATCAAGCAGTTGATCTGGACGGCGCGGACGCCCATTTCATACATCTCGTCGAACCAGAGGCCCCACCGAAAACCTCGGCCCTCGACCGGCGCAATGAAGAGCCAGTAGATCGAGTCGATCACGAGGTTCCAGAAATCCCGCAGCTCGTCCGTATACCTGTAAACCCGCTCGCCAACTTCCTCGATAATGCCTTCCTGCATCTGATGGAGTTTTTCGGGGGGCATAAGGCCCGGCTCGATCATCTCGATGAACTCGGCCACGGAACCCTTCTGGCCCTCACAGCGCATTTCGCTCTGACGCCCCGCAAGGTGGTCCGCAATCGCCACGATCCAGGCCCCGCCCCGCGCATCCATCTCAGTTGTCCCGCTGAAGTCGAGGACGACGGCATCCCCCTTCGAAGGCGTTTGCTTGCGCACCGTTTCGAGGAGAGCGCGGCCCGTCTCTTGGTCAAGCTTTGGCGGACACGGGATCTTGTTCATGATGACCGCGCCTCGGCCGCCATCGCCTCGAATTGATCTTCGGTGATGACGGCTACTTTCAGTTTCCGCGCCTTCTCGATCTTCGATCCTGGGCTTTCGCCCGCCAACACGTAGTCGGTCTTTGCGCTCACGCTTGAGGCCGCGCGCCCGCCCAATTGCTTGATCCGCTCCTCGATGGCCTCACGCGAGTAGTCGCGCAGCGTCCCCGTGACGACAAAAGTCTTGCCTTCGAGCGGCCGCGGCCGGCCATCGCGGTTCGATTCTTCCTCCCGCATTCTCAAGCCCATGTCGCGCAGTTCTTTTATCAGGGTGCGGTTCTCGGCGGTTGCGAAGAAGTCGTGAATACTTGCGCCCACAACCTCCCCAATCTCGTGGACCTCGGTCAGCTCCTCGACCGGGGCGCGCATCAACGCTTCAATATCTCCGTAATGCGAGGCGAGCACTTCTGCTGTGTGGCTTCCAACATGGCGTATGCCCAGCGCGTTCAGCAACCGGCTGAGCGGCCGCGCCTTACTAGCCTCGATTGCCTTGACAAGGTTCGCGGCCGATTTCTCACCCATGCGTTCTAGTTGCGCCAGCGTCTGCGTGTCGAGCTTGTATATATCCGCGAAGCTGCGCACGAGCCCGCCCTCCACGAGTTGCTCGATGACCGCCGGGCCCATCCCATCGATATCCATCGCGGACCGCCCGGCGAAATAGTCGATGCGTTCCTTCAACTGCGCCGGGCAGCCGGCATTCAGACACCGCAGAAAGACGCCTTCGGGATCCTTGTGCACCCTTCCCCCGCAAACGGGACACTTGGCCGGCATCGGGAAGGGCTTGGCATCGGCGGGACGGTCTTCCGGGATGAATCGGATGACCTGCGGGATGATCTCGCCCGCCTTCTGCAACTCGACGGTGTCGCCGACGCGCAGATCCTTCCGGGCCAGGTCCTCAAAATTGTAGAGGCTTGCGCGTTTGACGATGGTCCCGGCAAGAGGCACCGGTTCCATTTCAGCGACGGGCGTCAAGGCGCCCGACTTGCCCACTTGGACGGTGATGGCGCGCAATCTCGTACGCGCCACCTGCGCCGGAAACTTGTAGGCAATGACCCATCGCGGCGATTTTGACGTCGCCCCTAATCGGCGCCGCTGTTCAGCCGCGTCGACCTTGATCACCATGCCGTCGATCTCGTAGTCGAGTTCGTGGCGTTTCGTTTCCCACCTGTTGCACACCTTCACAACGTCATCGATCGTGATGCACCGCTCGCGATGCGGATTGACGGGGAGACCATATTGTTCAAGCCTTCTGAGCGTTTCCCAATGAGACGTCAAGGGCGTCCCGGACCTCGGCGCAACGTCATATAGGGTGGCATCGAGTCTTCGGCGGGCTACCTGTTTCGGATCGAGAAGCTTCAATGTGCCGGCTGTGGCGTTCCTCGGGTTCGCCAGCGGCGGCTCGCCGGCCTCTTCGCGGATCTTGTTCAAACGCTCTAGTTCCCCGCGATGCATGAACACCTCGCCGCGCACCTCGAGAACCGGCGGCGGATCTTTTTTCAGACGCAACGGCAGCGCGCGTATCGTGCGGACGTTCTCCGTGACGTTGTCGCCGCGCTCACCGTCGCCCCGGGTCGCGCCGCGTACAAGAACGCTGTTCTCATACCTCAACGATATCGCCACGCCGTCGATCTTCAGTTCAACAACGTAAGACGGCTTTTCCCCTTGACCAAGCCCCCTGCAGACGCGCTCATGAAACTCTCGGATCTCCTGCTCGTCGTACGTGTTGTCGATCGACAGCATCGGCACTTCATGCTCGACGATCTCGAATCCCGGCGCCGGCGCACCGCCGACACGACGCGTCGGAGAATCCGGCGTGGCCAGCGATGGGTACTTGGCCTCGAGTTCCTGCAATTCGCGCATGAGCGCATCGAAGGCAGCGTCCGAGATCTCCGGCGATGCTTGGACATAGTATAAGTAGCTGTGCCGTTCAATCTCGGTCCGAAGCTCGTCGCACCGCTTACGCACGCCTGCCGGCGCTTCTTCTCGCTTTCCGCTCATGGCCAGATTATATATGATCGTGAGCGTGCCAAGCACGGGTCTCGGGTTTCGGGTCTGGGATCTAGTCTGGAGTTTTGCGTTTTTCCATGAATCGACAATGCCTGCTTTCATTGAGCGATCCGAATGCACGTCGGAGTTTTCTGCTACCCTGGGCAACTGCAGGGTGTGCGGAAACCCCCAAAAGACCCCGTTTTCACTGCAAATTGGGGCCTAAAAACCGCAAAACTATAGTCTAGTGTAGTGACTCATGCAGGTGGCAACGTATCCAACGGTCCGAAGCCAAGGATACGACGTAGGGTGGGCGGAGCGGAGCGGAACCCACCGGAAAAGCATGCGCCCGGGTCTGCATCCGAGCCGGTGGGTTCCGCTCCGCTCCACCCACCCTACGTCTGAGAAGAGCCGGCAGCTCACAGTAATTGACGCATGTGGAACGCGAAACCGAAATTTGACGTTGAGCAAATGTTGTATCTACCATGCTTAGGCCATCATTGATTGGAGGTCATTTCGACTGTGCGACTGGCGCAACGAATGTCCGTCCAGATTGCACAAGGCGATCCGGGATGTTAGCATGGCTTCATTGAAGTAGGAGAAGAAACCCAGATGGTTAACCTTGCAAGAGTGAACAGCCTGTCGGGCTGGCCCGGCGTCCGAAGCCAGATCGAGTCCGTCGTGCTTTCCGTCCTCGGCCCCGTTGCGGCCAAGGAGCGCGTGGAGCTCCAGACGAAGATGGTAGACGAGTTGTCGTTTCCCGGGTTCGTTCGGCGGCGCGTCAATTACTTTGTGGACGAGTGGGATCGAGTCTCTGCATGGCTGTTTGTCCCCGAGCGCAAAGACGAGTTGCCCGCGATCATCTGCTGCCACACCGCCGTGCCGCAGGGCAAGGATGAGACGGCGGGCCTCGAAGGGGAACCTTTGCTGGCCTTGGCCCAGCATTATGCGGAGCTGGGTTACGTAACCATCGCGCCCGACTGCATCACGGCGGGAGATCGGATCTCGACGGGCCTCGGGCCGTATGACACGAAGTCTTTCTACAAAGACAATCCCAAGATGTCCGCCATGGGTAAAATGTTGTCCGACCACATGTACGCCGTGGATGTGTTGTGCGAGGTCAAGCGCGTGGACAGCGCCCGCATCGGCGTGGTCGGACATGGCATGGGCGCCGCGAACGCCTTGTTTCTCGCTGCCTTTGACGAGCGAATCCAGACCTGCGTTGCCAGTTGCGGATTTACGCGGTTTTCCGCCGATAAGAATCCCGAGCGCTGGGCGCTCGACAGCGGCTTCGTTTACTTTCCTTTATTGCGCGAGGCGGTCAAGAAAGGCGAGTTCCCATTCGACTGGGAACACATCCTTGCATTGCTCGCTCCGAGCCCCACCCTTGTTGTCACCGCACTGAATGATCCGATCTATTCCAACACCAAGAGCTGTGAAAAGGCCGTTCAACTCGCAAGTAGTGTCTACAAACTGCTTGGCGCTTCCGAGGCCCTGGGTCACCTTCTGCACGAGAGCGGACATCGCATTACGCCCGAAGCCCTTGAAGCGGCCGACGATTGGTTTGAACGGTGGCTGTAATCCGCCACGCGAGGAACTGAATGGAATCGAGAATCGCGGACAAGATCAAACGTCTCATTGACAACATCGAGCAGGTGATCTTCGGCAAGCGTGAGGTCGTGAAGCTGTGCGTCACCGGGCTTCTTGCGCGGGGCCATGTGCTGATTGAAGATATTCCCGGGATCGGCAAGACGACCCTGGCGCAGGGCCTGGCACGCTCGATCGCGTGTTCCTTCACCCGCATCCAGTTCACGAGCGACATGCTGCCTTCGGATATCATCGGCGTTTCGATCCTGAATCCCAAGACCACCGAATTCGAGTTCCGCCAAGGGCCGATCTTTGCCAACGTGGTCCTGGCAGACGAGGTGAACCGCACGCCGCCGAAGACCCAGAGCGCGCTGCTGGAGGCCATGAGCGAATGCCGCGTTTCCGTGGACGGGGTCTCGCGGCGCGTGCCGCAGCCTTTCATGGTGCTCGCGACCCAGAACCCCATCGAGTATGAAGGCACGTACACCCTGCCGGAATCCCAGTTGGATCGGTTCATGCTCCGGCTCGAGATCGGGTATCCCCCGGCCAATGATGAGTTGCGCATCATGCGCCGCCGCGATGCGATTCAGGCGTTGGAACGCCTGAACCCGGCGCTCACCGCGGCCGAGGTTATCGAACTCCAGAACGACGTCGGACAAGTGATGGTCGATGACAGTGTAGCGCGCTATATGCTCTCGATCATCCAGGGAACCCGGCGCAACGAGCACATTCAACTGGGCGCGAGCCCGCGGGCGTCGCTGGCGCTCTATGAGGCCTGCCAAGCGCGGGCGCTGGTCGAGGGTCGGGACTTCGTGACGCCGGGCGACGTGAAGCAAATGGCGGTGGCCGTCCTGTCGCACCGGCTGCTCGTGAAGAGCCGCGGCGGCGATCTGGTTTCCGCCGCCCGCGAGCGCGCGCGAACCCTCGCGGAAGTCGTCAACAGCGTCCCAATCCCGGTATAACCAATAAGGACCGCCGGCGAGCAGGTGCCTTCGATGAGATCTCGCCCTAAAGCACGCATGCGAACGCGGATCTGCGCAACGGGATGGGTGTTCATCATCAGTTTTGTGCTTCTCCTTCTTGCCGCGTGGAACACCGGCGCCAATCTCCTGTACATCATCACGGGAGGAACCGGCAGTTTTATCCTTGTCTCGCTGGCGTTGACGGGCAACGGGCTCCGCCGCCTCGATGTCACGCGCGAGGGGCCGTCTGCGGTTCACCGTGCCGAGAAGTTCCCGGTAACCGTACGTATCGAGAATCACAATTGGTTGCTACCCGTGACATCCCTTCGCATCGAGCGGCAACAGGCACCGGGCCAGTCAGCCGCTTATGTCCTGCGCGTACCTGCGCGGCGCGCCGTCGTGGTGCGGATGACGGAGATGTTTGAGAAGCGCGGCGTGCATGCCCTGCCCGAAATCGTCCTCGTGAGCGCCTTCCCGTTCGGGCTGTTCGAGCGCCGACGCAGCGTCCCCGATACCAGCGAAGTCGTCGTATACCCGCGCATATTCTCCGTGCGCGCGAACCTTCTCGAACAACTGCCCGGCGCATGCCCGATGCCGATGATCACGATAGGCGACGGCGACGAGTTTTTCAGTCTGCGCGAATACATTCCCGGCGATGACGTGCGTCACGTGGCATGGCGCGCGAGCGCCCGGCGCGGAACACTCCTTGTGAAAGAAATGGCGCGCGAGACCTCGCGGTATATCGTGTTCGTCATCGATACACAGCAGAGACTGGAGATCGACCGGTACGATGAGCACTTCGAGGAGGTCATCGAGATAGTGGCCTCCTTGGCCGTCGGATTGCTCGGCAAGCAGTACACCGTCGCCATTGCCACTCCCAATTATGTTCTCGTAGGCGGAGAGGGCAAGACACAAGAGCGCCGTATCCTTGACACGCTGGCGCGTGTGATGCAGGATGAGGCCACGCCGCCGGGGTTCGCATGGTTCTCGCCCGGCGAGGAATGTGGCCGGGCCTCTTACGTTTTTGCCTCGCCCGACCCGCAGCAATGGGGTAGCAGGGGGCCGCGCATGGGAACTTGGATCCTGGACCCGCGGGAGGCCGTCCGTGCGTAGGAGTGTCCATACAGGGTTGCGTGTGGCTTCGGCCATTCTTGTGGCCAGCGGCTATATGGCCCTCGCAACCACACCGGCCTATCCCTTGGCCATCGTCATCGTGCCGTTTACCCTCTTTCTCCTGGCACCGCTGGGCGAACGTCTGGACAAGCATTTCCCGATGTATCGCCGCATCACCTACTGGCTGAGCATCGTCACATTGGTTGCGGCGATTGGGTCGATATTCTTCATTCAATTGCTCGGAAGCGTGACGGTGCTCGTGATGTACATACAGGCATACACGATCCTCCACCAGAAGCGCGTCAAGAGCTACTACCATCTTTACCTGATGTCGTTCTTTCTTCTACTGGCCGCGAGTGTGATGTCGCCCGAGCCGGAAATCGGCGTGGCCATGGCGTTGTTTCTTGCCAGCGCCGTCGTTGCGCTGACGCTGCTTCATCTCCACCGGGAGATGGAAGCCAATCCGGAACACTTTCCGCCGGCTGTTCTCCATTTGAACGTGCACGATCTCCCTTTGGCGCCAAGCGAAACCCGGCGGGGCGCCCTCGGGCTTGCGGTCGCGCTGACTGTTGTCGTGTTGATCTCAGCCGTGATCACGGCTGGACTGTTCTACGTCACACCGCGCATGCAGGCCGGCATTTTGGGGCGCACGGACCCTATGTTGTTTCGTCCGGCGTTCACCCAACTCGTCGAGCTTGCGGGCGGGGGCCGAATCGTCCCGGATCAGACACCCGTCATGCACGTGGAGTTCCCCGACGAGCCCGATCATCGGTTTGAAAGCGGCCTTTTCTGGCGCATTTCATCGCTCAACGATTACCGCCTTTCGCACTGGACCCGCGTGCCGTTGTCGGCGGGAGGCGGTGAACCGTATCTCGCGTTGGAGCGCCGCAATCCTTATTTCCTGCCGCAAACGCGTTCAACGCAGGTGCGTCGCCGCGCGTTTACCGGAAACCGCATGATTCATCAGTCGATTTACATGGACAGCGTTCCTCAGGAGGGTGTGCCGGCGTTAACGCTCGTCGAACGGTTGGAATGCCCTCCGGGAACGCGCAACGCACAATTGACGTGGGATGAGCAAGGCGACTTTTCGGTGGTGCTGACGCGAACCGGACAGCGTTGGCTGAAGTACGACGCCTGGTCGGAGGTCCCGAGCTTTACTCCGGAGCAGTTGCGCGGCGCGCCGGACGATTATGAAGCCGTGCTGCCGCCGCGCTCTTACGAGATGCTCACTCACCAGGACCTCGAACCTCGGACGCTGGAGCTTGTCAGGCAGATCGTTGCCGGCAAGACCACCGTATACGATAAGGTTCTCGCCGTCGGCGCGTACTTCAATAGCGGCGGCTATCTTTACACTCTCGACCTCCCGATACTCCCACAGGACCACCCTGTGGATGTCTTTATCCACGACACGAAGGTCGGCCACTGCGAGCTCTTCTCGAGCGCCATGGCCCTCATGCTGCGGTCGCTTGGCATTCCGACGCGCGTCGTGGCCGGCTACCGCGGCGGAGATTGGAGTGAAAGCGACCGGTCCTATATCGTTCGCGCCGACATGGCCCACTTGTGGGTCGAGGTGTATTTCATCGGCCTTGGCTGGGTGACTTTCGACCCATCCCCATCAGGAGACGCCCTCTCCGGCTTTTCACGTACCTGGATTGCCCGGACGATTATGCGCTACTCGCTCAGGGCAAAGATGGCCTGGTACACCAACGTCATCGCGTACGACCACGGCTTGCAAGTCGACTCACTGAAAAATGTGGCCCTCGGTCTCGTAGGTTTTAGCGGCGAGTTCTTTGATCGTCTAAGCGAGGTCCGACAGGTTAGCGGCACTGCCGGCATTATGCTGTCAGCCGTACTTGCGGCAGTTCTGGTAGTCGGCGGAACCTTCATGCTGCTGCTGAACAGAAGACCGCGAAGGCCTGACGGGGCGCCGCTGACGGCGGATCAGGCCCGGGCAGTGCGTCTGTACGGAACGTTGCAGCGCAAGGTCCGGGTCCTGGGGACAAACCCCAGAGGGAAGACGGCTGAGGAATTGTGCCAGGAACTCCGCCGTGTTGCCGAAACCAACGCGACGCCCGCGATTAACGTTATCAACGCCTACAACGAGACCCGGTTCGGAGGACGGCCCCTTCCTTGGGAGCGGTACGCTCGTTTGAAGCGCGCCGTCAAGAAGCTACATTTCTCCGGGTAGTCCTCCCTTGTATGTTTGTTGTACCGGCTTCAGCCGGCGGGGTTTGTCAGCAAAGCGCCCGCCTTAAAGGCGGCACAACGAACACACTGCCTTCAAGGGAGTGCTACATTCTGGTGGCCCTTGCTTGCCACGGTGACGTGACAATATGCCACAGAGTTTCCGAAGAGGTCCATCAGAAGGCGTTTTCCCAGATGTACTTCTGGATATAGGACCAGCAACGGCTTACCGGGTACTTGTCCGGATACTTGAGGAATTCAACATGGCCGTCCATGTACAAGACGTTTGCTCCGCCGGGAACATGGTTGAACATGGAATACGTATCGCCCCACGATGAATCCTGGGAGACGTTTTGCGACGTGGCGTCGTACATGACGGCTACCTCGCTTTGAGCCCTCGAGCTGGCCGCGGGATTGTTGATATCCGTGATGAAGAACCGCTCGATTCCCTCGCGCAGCCGGTAGATTGTGGTCAGCCCTCGCTCCTCGTGGGTATATACGATGTCCTCGTCGAGATTGTTCTTGCCATCCGCCACCGCCGCTGCATGCTCGTCGAGGATCACAAGGGCGACTCTTCCGAGCAACGCCCAGGAAATGTCGACGCCCATCTCCGGATTCGGGGCATTGTCGCCCCCGCCAGTGGCCAACAGGTAATCCTCGGCCCTCGCCGCCCAGCCCCAATACATGTAACCCGTGTTCTCGAGCGCGCACACGTCCACAGTTCCGTTCGGACCGTGCATCCATTTCGATTTTTGATATTCGCCGTCAGGATCGCTCGGGCAAACGAGAACATTCGTATCGGAAAGATACTCGGGGATCATCGACGGGCCGTCGAAACTGAACTGGCCGTTGCTGGCGATGTCGCACTGCTTCGGCGGGTCTAACCACCACGAGCTGCGCCGAATCAGCATGCATGGGAACTTCATCCCCTTGGCCTCATTGGAATACATCTTGAGCGCCAGCCCGCACTGTTTGAGGTTGTTTGCACAACTCGAGCGGCGCGCCGCCTCGCGCGCCCGGGAGAGGGCCGGGAGCAGAATCGCCGCAAGAATTCCGATGATGGCAATAACGACAAGCAGTTCGATTAGAGTAAAGCCGTTCTTTCGCATGTCTCGTCCTCCTTCGTTGGACGTGAAGGAGCTTCTGGGCGAGATCCGCACGTCAGAACCCAGCTTCCCGGCTCCCGCAAGTCTTGCCTTGGCTGTAAGAGACCACCCCTTCACATTTACTCTACCAGCTACCCTCGATACTGTCAACGGTTGCCGGGAACAGTCGGTTTGTAAATCTAATCCAGGCCATTCGACATAGATCACAGGCGTGCGGAAGGCGCGCAAACTAGCGTTTGGCGGGAGATTCGCTCTTGGGGGCCTGACCCAGAAGGAACGCCACGGAGTTCTCCTCCCAGAGCGCAACCAGCAGATCGGTGCTGCCATCCTTGTTGAGATCTGTTGTGCAGAGGGCCCGGGGCCGTCCATCGCCAAACGTATACGTCTCGCGGCGGAAGATCTGCGGAAGAGCGTTGCCGGCTGAGTCGTTGATCAGCACGACCACCTGTTTCGATGCGAAACATGCGGCTGCAATGTCCGGTTTCTTGTCACTGTTGAGATCCGTGACCACCAAGTCGCGGATCTCGTGCTCGAGGGCGTTCCGATCGGGGCCAAGGACGATCTCCTGGGACATGCTGAACGAGAAAGCCCCCTCTCCATAGAAAATCACGATCGAATCATCGGAATAGCAGTGCGAGACGATGATATCCGGCTTGCCGTCACAGTTGACATCGGCCACTTGGACCTTGTTGGGCAAACGGCCACGCGAACTGAACCGCGCTGCCGGTGCAAAGGTTCCGTCGCCGTTCCCTTTCCAAATGCCCACTTCGTTGGAACTGTAGAGCGCCACAACCAAGTCCAGATGCCCGTCGCCGTCCAAGTCCGCCGCCCGAATGTCCCGTGGGCCGTCCATTGCCGGGATGCACCGCGGTTCTCCGAAGTACTTATCCGGAACCCCTGGGAAATAGATCAAGACGTCGGTGCACCATCCCGTGGCTACCACGTCACGGTACCCGTCGCCGTTGAAATCGGCGAGCGCTATGGACGTGATGCCCGGCACGGTGAATACGGGTCGTTGATCCCCGTCGAGCATCCGCTTATAGGGAAGTGTCTCGAACGGCGCTCTAAAAGATGTTGACTCGAACAGGTTGTCCCCAATGTTTCGGAACAGCCAAAGGTCGTTGTGATGCGTCGCCATGAAACACCCCACGACGATGTCAGGGGCCTTCAAGGCATCCACGTTTCCGATCGCTATCGAGTAAGGCGCGAAATCCGTGCGCAGCCGGGGCTCACCAACATACTCGAGATCCCCCGCGGCGACCATCACCGACACCTCGTCGTTGGCCGGACGCTCCTGGCGCGGGTCGTTCATGGCGCCCGTATCCGCCGTCACAATCTCCGGAAGCCCGTCGTCATTCAGATCCGCCGCGGCAATCGCCGAGGGATTCGGCCCTACCTTTACCAGCTTGCCGTATTTCTTGAACACATCCGCCGTGCTGGACAACGAGAACGACAGAACCACAAGAAGAGCCACACACGCAACGCCGTGCCTTCTCGTGCTCGTGCCTCGTGCTCGTAATCGTAATCGTGCTCGTAATCCACGGGAGAGGTGAAACCGTTCCTTACGAATCAGCTTCTCATCTTGTGGGGCAAATGTGTTTCTGGGGAAATCGGGGCCGATTGGTGCATCTCTTCGATTACGATTACGAGCACGAGCACGACGCAG
>Ga0315274_10005315_pt1 | contig 18833 bp, 15 predicted proteins | sample YL17G02_20_MG_FD_203700 | JGI IMG/M metagenome (GOLD analysis project Ga0315274, IMG submission 203700) | Sediment microbial communities from Yellowstone Lake, YNP, Wyoming, USA - YL17G02_20 | ecosystem: Environmental > Aquatic > Freshwater > Lake > Sediment | place: USA: Wyoming | collected... | reverse complement strand
GCCTCACCAATCTCACGGGACTCAACCTTGACGCGAACCAGATCGCGGATTTGGCGCCGCTCGCGGGCCTCACCAGCCTCGCGTCGCTGCACCTTGACACGAACCAGATCGCGGATTTGGCGCCGCTCGCGGGCCTCACCAGCCTCACGCATCTCAACCTTCCCTACAACCAGATCGCCGACCTCGCGCCGCTCGCGGGCCTTACCAGCCTCATGGAACTCCACCTTGACGGGAACCAGTTCGCGGACTTGGCACCGCTTGCGGGCCTCACCAGCCTGTGGCAGCTCGACCTTTCCGGGAATCAGATCGCCGACCTCGCGCCGCTTGCGGGCCTCACCAGCCTGTGGGAGCTCGACCTTTCCGGGAACCAGATCGCCAACGTGGCGCCGCTGGCCGGGCTAGTCAACCTCTCCTTTCTTTACTTGGACTCTAACCTGATTACCGATATTCCCGGCCTCGTTGCGAACTCAGGTCTCGGCGCGGGCGATGAGGTCTGGTTGCAGCAGAACCCGCTCAGTGAAAACGCCCTGTGTGAGCAGATTCCACAGTTTCAGTGGCGGGGAGTCACTGTGTATTATGATGGGACGTGCGGTAGCGAAGGTGAGGGAGAGGGAGAGGGAGAAGCGTGCACGCTGTTTGAGACGCTCAGGACACAGGGAAACATCGTGGCGGCGGAACTGGGACCTGTTCTGAGAATGCAGGAGGAGTATCGGACCAACTATGGGACGTGGAACATCGAGGGCATTGAGGTGCCACCGCCAGCGCCGTTTGGGGATGGTATCCAAGACCTGTGGCAATTGGCAATGTTTGCGGACAGCTACTGCAACCCGAACCGCTGGCTCCACAATGAGGCAGTTGCGGCGTATGACGCTAATCTCGCCGCTGTTACATCTGAATTGCCCGAGCGTTCGGACATTTGGGAATGGATTGCGGCGAGTGTGTCGCTATCGAGCAGGATGAGGGACACGGTGTGCGCGCTGTTTGGGCTGAATCCGGACAATTACGTGGTGGTGACGTTGCCGGGGAAAGGTGTGAACGAACCCTTCTCGGCGGACGGCGACTGTGATGGCGACGGCATCAGCAACATTGAAGAGTACGAATACGTGGTCGAGTGCGGCGGCGACATCGAGTCGTTCGTGATAGCGGCCTCGGAGAACAGCCCGTTCTGGGAAGAAAACCCTGCACTCCCTGTCGCAGGGATCGTCGGGCTTCTGCTTCTTTGCGTAGGAGTCGCCTTTGCCACTGCGCGTTTCAGGTTGAGGTCAGAACGTTGACGGGGTGATTTGGGGATTGCGGATTCGGCAGTGCCGATGTGCCTGGAGAGCCGGGCGCGAACCGCGGAGCGAGGGTCTCAGGAACGGTTGGGGCGTTTGTTGAAGAGCGATGGAGTCTGAGTGACGCCGCAGAGTTGACGGCATGTAGCCTGTCGGATACAATCAAGGCATGGTGGAAGTCCGCAAAACCGATACCTTCGCCAAGTGGCTCGATGGTTTATCCGACATCCGGGCGCGGGCGCGTGTTATGGCCCGGATTGACCGTTTGGCCGACGGTAATCCGGGTGACATTAGGTCTGTGGGCGGGAGTGTCTTGGAGATGCGGATTGACTATGGCCCCGGTTACCGCGTGTATTATGTACCGCGAGGACGTGAGTCGCTGATTCTCTTGGCCGGCGGCGACAAGGATAGCCAGCCCAGGGATATCAAGACAGCCTTGCGCCTTGCACGGAATCTGTAGGAGAACGTTATGGCTAAGACCGTTACAACCCGCTACGATGTCGCCGAGCATCTTCGCACTCCCGAGGATATGGCGGCTTATTTAGAGGCCTGTATGGAAGAAGCTCATGGCGATGCGGCATTTGTAGCAAGGGCCTTGGGCAATATTACTCGAGCCAAGGGCATGTCACAGGTGGCGCGCGACGCCGGCCTTTCGCGAGAAAGCCTTTACAAAGCGCTCTCCGGAGAACGCAGCCCCAGCTTTGACACCATCCTCAAGGTGATCGGCGCTCTCGGCCTAAGATTGCACGCCGAAACGGCCTTGAAAAGATGACTCGATAAGCAGGGTGTCTTCCTGCAAGTTTGAATATCCGTGTTGCCCTTTTCGCCGCGCGTGGGCGGGTTTGATGGCGAGGCGCTTGGCGTGGCGCTCGTGGACCTCGTGACGGATTCCGTTCCAGATGCTCATCCCGGGAGGGCGAGGCTCCTGCCGAGCCGGGATCAGTCGGCATGCGACCCCGGCTCGGCGGGAGCCTCGCCCGAGTCCGGACCACCTCGCCGCAGTGTCTTGTCAGTGCTCGGTGAGCCGGACGCAGGCGTCGTAAACCATTTCGGGGGTGATTCTGCACAGGCGCTCTTGGGCGGATAGTCCGGGTTCGTCGATGTAGAGCGCCTCGCAGGGCTTCTGGTAGGGCGCGTGCTTGGCAGGATTGGTGCCGCCGAAGATGGCGACGACCGGGGCGCCCATGGCGGCGGCGATATGCATCGGCCCGGTGTCGCCGCCAACGTATAAATCCGAACGGTGTACGAGCCATGCATAGTGTTTGAGACATGGCATCTCGGGCGCGACGAAGGGGTTGCGCCGCGCCCGCCTCAGCACCTCCTCCGCGACGCTGAACTGGCCGGGTCCCCATGTGAGGAGCACCTCGAAGCGGCCGTCGGCGAGAAGCATGTCGGCGAGGTCCGCGAAACGCTCTGGGGGCCACCGTTTCTCCTCACGATCCACGGCGACGTGCATTGCCACAATGCGCTTTCCGCCAGCGAAGGTTTCCTCGAAATACTCGTCAATCTCGTCTTGGATCTCCGGAGGGACGGAAATGGCAGCGTCGGGCACACCTCTCCGGGGCGACAGGAGGTCGCATAAGAGCAGATTCTCTTCGACGCGGTTCAGATCCTGTGATGGGAGTCTGAGCTTCTTGTTGGTGAAAAGGCAGCTTCCTTCGCGGGCTCTGGGACGCGCGAAACCATAGCGTTGTTCCGCGCCGGACCAGGCCGTGACGAGTCCCGACTTGAGGATGCCGTGGAAATCCACAACGATGTCATAGCGGCTTCTTCGAACCTGCGCGCAGAACCGAACAAATGCCTTGAAAGCGGGGATGAAGCCGTGAGGCCGCTCGAACACGAGCACGCGGTCTATGGACGGATGCCCGTCGACGATGTCGACCGATTTGCGTTCGACAGCCCAGTCGATCTGGGCATTCGGATATCCTCGCCGCAGCGAATGGAGGGCGGGCAGGACGCGAACGACATCGCCGATGGCGCTGAGCCGGACGATGAGGATGCGTGGAACTCCGTTCAACATGAAATGCGATCTGTTTCCTTGCCCGGGCGAAGCTTAGTCAAACATACTCGAGATTCTAAGAGCGTTCCTGCAAGAATCTAGCACAACCGCTCAGATAGCAGCAAGGCGTGCGCGCCTCCCGTAAAGAGGCTCACGCTAATGCTCAGCAGGACGCACACGGCGAGCAGGGATTCGAGCGGCATGGCGTTGAAGCCGATCAACACCCACACGGGACGCCCACTGGGTAGTGACGGCTACGTCCGCTTCCCATCAGACCGTGTTTCAGGAATGCCTCTTGGCCTGAGCGAATATCGTCAGCCGTCAGGACGGTGGTCCCGGTGGGGTCCAAGACTCTACGCCTCGTCTGGGACTTGCCCCAGAAGAGGGGACGCCTTCGGCGTAGCTGCACCGAAGCGAGGTCCCGCGCCCGTGCGGCAAGTGAAGCGCTTCGGCAACGGCGGCATCGATATCAAGACTCCCCGCAGGATCGTACGCGCTTCCGCTACGAGTATTCGGTCTATCAGGGCGAGTACAGCCGCAACCTCCTCTTTACGCGAGGACGACGGATGGGGACTCAAGAGGCCACAGGACCTACATGCCTGTACATTTCGTGATCATATGCTGTACTCACAGCGTATACATCGCTTCAAACGGGCTGATTGGTTGTCGGGTCATTATATCCATAAGTCATTATAGATTGGTGCCTTACGAATTATGGACTGCATGGCATAACGGTTGCTCTACGTTACAGATAAGAAGGGCGAGTTGAAGAGTAAACAGGGAAGCGGAACAGAGAGCCGCCGTTAACACATGGGCACAGCTTCAGTTGAACGAGGAGGAAACAGCTATGGATACCGCAACGACTCAGTTACAGGAGCTCAGCCGGGCCGCCCGCCGGAGCGCACGCATCGGGGACATCCTCATTCGCGCGTGGTATGCAGGATTGTCCGGGGCGATTGGGGGAACCGCGCGGATTCGGCTGGCCCTTGAGACCGGCACCCAGTTGGCCTTCGAGTCAATTGGCCTTCTCGGGCGCTGCTATGTTTAGGCGGGAAACTGAGGGCATAAACCGCCGAGGATCGGCATGGAGGAACCTGTGATGAAAAGCATGACAAAGTCCATCCTGTATACGCTCATAGCTTCGGTCGCCATAAGCGGCGTACTTTGCATCCTGGTGACTCTTTCGAGAAGCTGGGGCGAGTGGCCAGGGCGCATCCTGAACACCACAGTTACGATCTCCGGCGCGAGCCTGCTTGCGCTGTCATGTGCGGCGTTGTGGGAGCGCAAGAACAGGAAGGTCGTGCCCGCATTGGGACTTGCATTGACCCTGATTGGGGCCAGTCTCGTCATAGGAGTCCAGTGGTTTGACATTAACAATGGCGCCTATTGGACACTCACAATATGCGCGGTCGCCGGTGCTGTCGTTAGTTCCTATCTGGCGCTGGTGTTGCTAACCGCTGGGGGCAAGAGACGTGTCGTCCTCATCTCGAGCGGATTGTTCATTCTCTACAACCTTATATCCGGCGGCGGGTATGTCATTGTGAACGCCGATAGCTTGTCGACGCTTGACGGGGTGGCCGAAGCCAAACTGACGAACGAGGCCAAAGTATGGCTTGCACAGACTCCGACAACCAGACGGTTTTACATCCCGTTTGTCTTTTACTACCTACGTGAGACATATCCCTTCCATCTTCGATTCTACGGCTCGACGATTGATGGGAATACTGTCGTGACAGACCACAAACAACTGATTGCCTTCAACCAGTTGTGGCGTTTCAACCCGAACTACACCGGGCCGCGCAACGTCGATCAGGAGCCTCACTTCTCGCCGGGCGCCACTTATATTGTTGTCACGAAAGTGCAATACCATCGGCAGCCGGACGACTCACAGGCCATGATCGATTTGCCTGTGTTCAAGGCGTCCAGTTGGGGTGAAATCGTTATCACTGAGCCGGGCGAGTGGATTGTCGAATCGAAAGGATACATAAGAAACAAGCGCGGAGAAACACAGGAACTGACGTTTCCTACGATGACAATCCGACCGACGGAGAGCGGTAGCATTCGCGTTTGGAGAGGCGTTTCCTACGTTGTCTCGCAAATAATGTCAATAACGTAATCGTGGAACAGAAGGGGCGTGGTATGATGCCCAATGGGAGGCACTCGCTTATGTCATCGAAAGGTGAAGTGCGACATCTGTTCGAGCGGTTCCAAGCCAAGGTAAAGGAACTCACATCGCTCATACTGTCGAATACTGAAGTGGTGCGACGTCTGCGGCAAGACCTCGACGAGGTTCGGAACCGCACGGAAAGCATTTCACGGCGGTTAGAGGAATTCGAAGCGCGGCACGAACAGCGCGCGCCGTCCATCGAACCGCCAAAGGTTTCCAAACCGCCGGAATTCGTGGCGCTCCCACCTGTCGTCCTCGCGCAGGTTCCCCAACAGGAAACCGTCGCCAAGCCCGAGCCCACCCCTACCGAACCTGCTTTCGCTCGTTCCCAAGTTCAACTTGGGAACAAGGAGGAGCAGCCGGACAAGACACCGATTGTCGAGCCGGTCGCGGCTCGGGACGTGTGGACGATGCTTGCCGCCGGGTCCATCGGCCAGTTCGTCCGCCAGCGTATTGAAGAAATCCGTTCCCGGACGCGGGAACTCGGCTGGGAAGTCCAACTGGGGACCTACTGGCTGCCGCGTGTGGCCGTTGTGTGCATCGCCATCGCGGTCGTGTTCTTCCTGACGTTGGCCATCGAGCGCTGGGGCGCCGCGTGGATGCCGCACCTCCGCGTTGGGATCGGCTATGCCGTGAGCGCCGGCCTGCTCGTGCTGGCGTGGCGTTCCGAGGCCAAGTACGGCGGATTGGCGCGGGTGCTGTACGGCGGCGGATTCGCGGTCATGTACTTCGTCACGTTCGCCACACACTACGTGCGATTCGCCCAAGTGTTCGTGTCACCCGTGCCTACGCTGCTCTTGCTGGCAGCGGTGGTGGCGGTGTGGACCATTGCGGCCCAGGTTCGACAATCCAAGATCATCGCAGTTTTGGTGACCGCGCTCGGCCATCTCACGGTCCTGCTCTCGACGCTCACGCAGGACAGCCCCGGCCCCTTTTCCATGATGGGCCTCGTGGTCCTGAGCGCCGGCAGTGCATTCTTCCTGTTGCGCAACCGCTGGTACTACGTGGCGTCGCTCGGCCTCCTGGGCAGCTATGTCAACGATTTCGTCGCGCTGGCGCATAGCCGCGGAGGCGACCCGTACACGGACTTCGCCGGATCCATGGGCGTCCTTGCGGTCTTCTTCCTGACGTTCGCACTCGCCGAACTGTTCTCCTCGGAAGAGCTCCGGCGCAAGACCATTCCGGGCTGGTTCCGCAACGCCTTTGTTACGGTCAACACCGCCGCGTTCTTCGCGCTCGGCACTGTGGTAATGAGCCATTTCGATTTTACGCGCGACCATCAGGATATCTTCCGTTTCTCGTTTGCGGCGCTCCTCATGGTGATTGGCTTGGGCTACCTCCGGCTTCGTGCGGGAGATCCGCTGTTCAACGTCTATTTCGTCAAATCGGTGGCTCTCGCGACGCTGGCGCTGGCGACGCGTTACGGTGGCAACTCATTGTCAGCGTGCCTGGCTGTGGAGACGGCCGTGCTGCTCGTGTCCGCGCGGCGGTCCGGTCTTGTTGTGATGCGGCTGCTGGCGTTCGGCGTCGGTTGCGTCGCGTTTGTACAGTCGATCGGCGCCGCATTCCAGATAGCGTTCGGCGTGAACTTGTGGTCCCCCATCGCCGCGTTGCACCTGACCCCGATTGCCTACACAGCGCCGGAATATCTGGAGTACCTCCTTCAAGCGTCGCTTGGCGTGCTGGCCTTTCTCATTTCGTCCCAGTTGTACCAACGGACGGACTGGACGGTCCGTTCCCCAAAATCCGTTCCGTTCGCCCCGGAAAAGTCCGCCTTCTGCTGGAAACTGGACCTGATTTCGGAACGGCCAACGTGGCTCAAGGAAACCGACAAACCATACGAAGGTTTGCTCTTTCCTTACCTGTACGCGCTGGCGGGGGTGGTCCTGTTCCTGGCGTATGCGTTCCCACTGGTGCAGGACGGACATCGGTTCGCGGTCATGGCCGGCTTTGCCTTGGTGCTGACAGTGTCTGCCGCGCTCCTTGATTCGAAGCCCTTCGGGCTGGCGGCCGTGGGTTCGCTGGTCCTGGCTGCATCGGTCGTTGGCAGCAGGGAGCTTCTGCATCTGGAAGCAATTGACCTGCCTGTGGTCATCACCGGCCTTGTTGCGGCGGGTGCAGTGGCGTTGGCCTCGGAAGAGTCGCGCCTCGGCAAGCGCATCGGCTTGGCCTTTCACCAGCACGTGGTTTCTCCCTACCTTCTGTACGGCACGTGCTCGTGGCTGGCAGGCCTGTTCCTGGCCAAGGTATTTCCGGGCGTGAACGGCGCGTTCGCACTGGCTGCGGCCGCTATCATTGCGGCAGGCCTGTTCCTGGTCCTGCATGCTACGGCATTCGCGGCCATCTCAGGTGGTTTTGCGCTCTGGGCCAGCGTCGTCTTCCTGCCCGAGGTGTTGGATCATCTGCACGTAGACCCGATTCGGTTCGGCGTGGCGGCCTGCGTGCTTGTGGGCCTTTCGCTGCTGGCCGATCGCTACTTCTCGTTTCTCAGGAAACGTACCGTCATCGCACCGTACTTGTGCGCGGGCTTCGTAGTCAACGCTATTGTCGTCCTGCTGTGCTACTTCGAAGTCCGCATCGAGCCTGAATGGCTGATGACGGCGACGGCGCTGGCCTGCTACGGTTTTCTCGCGTACGGGGCGGTGTTTAGTTCACCTGCCGCGACCGCCGTGGCGTTCGCGGCCACGATCTACGCCTCGATGCGCACCGTCGAGATCACGTTCGATGCCGCCACCGCGGATAGGGGCCTTGCCGTTGCCTCCATCTTGCTGGTGGCTCTGTCGCTGCTGGGCGATCGCTACTTCGCATATCTCAAGGAACGCGCCGCAATCGCACGATATGCTTGCGCTGCCCTCGTGGTCAACGCCATCGTCGTCCTGTTGTGCTACTTCGAAGTCAGCATTCAGCGAGAATGGCTGATGATGGCGACGGCGCTGGCCTGTTACGGCTTCCTCGCGTACGCGGCTGTGCTTCGCTCCCCGGCCGCTGCCGGCGTGGCGTTTGCCGGCATGCTCTACGCTTCGTGCCGTCACACGGGAGAGGCATTCAACGCGGCGTCACTGCACCCAAGCCTGGTCGTGGCGTTCACGCTGCTTGCGGTTTTCTGGATCGTGGCTGAACGCCTCTATGTATGGTTGGCGCCGCGGTATGGCGAAATCCTAGCCGCGGTGGCACGCAACAGCACATACGACCCAAGGCGACCGGAAACCGTCCTGGCGCCCATAGCCTTGGCCACGGCGCTGCTGCTGGTGTTGCTCAACCGGATCCCGCATCTTGCGAACGCCAACCTGGCGTTCATCACGATCAGTTGGTTCGCGCTGGCGGCCGGCCTATTCGTTGTGTCGCTGGTATTCCGCCAGCGGTTCTACCGGTACGCCGGGCTGGGCGTCATCGTGCTCTCGTTGGCTCGCCTCTTCCTGATAGACATGAAAGAACAGAACCCGTTGCTGCGCGTGGCGGCGTTCGCCATCGTTGGCGCCGGCCTGCTGTGCATCAGTATCGGCTACTATAAATGGATGGCCCGCGTGCGCCCTGAGGGGCGGAACAGCGCCAACGAAAGGCCACCGTCAATCTCCAAAGACGCTGAATAAGGGGAGGCTTTTCACGTGGCAATCACCCATAAAGATGATTCATTCGTGTGATTCGTGGTTGAACGGCCTTTTCCAGGCAGATCCGATCTCCTATCGGAGATTTCCGGAACCAAGCACCCGTTAGCGACATAACCGTTCTTCGACGAGGTCGCGCGTCTCTCTGCCGACGAGCGTCTCGATGAGCACGAGGGCGAAGTCCATGGCCGTACCCGGCCCGCGCGATGTTATCACCATACCGTCGCGGACCACGGCGTCGCCCGTGTAGGTAACGTCGGGCAGGTTCATCTTGTCGAGGGTGCCGGGAAAGCCCGTAGCACGCTTGCCGGACAGGATGCCGGCTCTTGCGAGGACCGTCGGGGCGGCGCAGATCGCGCAGGTGAACTTGCCGTCCTTCGCCATTTTCTTGAGCAGGCCGATGACGCGCGGGTCGCCCGCAAGATTGTCCGCGCCGGGAAGGCCTCCGGGGAGAACGATCATGTCAAATGAACGTTTCAGCGCTTCGTCGAGCGTCGTATCGGGGATCAAGGTCGTCTTGCGGCTGGCGACCACGGGATTGCGGTCGAGACCCGCCGTGACCACTTCGACGTTGGCGCGCCGGAGCAGGTCAATGCAGGTGACGGCCTCGAGTTCTTCGCATCCCTGGGCCAGCACGACCAGAACCGATTTCTCGTCCATCGCGATTTCCTCCACGCTTTGCAGTCTTTGCTTCACCCACCTTTACATGCTAGCTTTTGAGGCCGACGCGATCAACTACCAGACGGAGGGAATTGGAGGCTGTTCTCACATGAGGACGAAGAAGAGGACAACGAAGAAATGGGCGGCGCTGCCCGCGACGACGAAGAGGTGCCATATGGCATGGTTGAAGGGGAGGCGGTCCCACATGTAGAAGGCGAGGCCGAAGGTGTAAAACAAACCGCCGACGGCCATCCAGATAATGGCGGTTAAAGGCACGGATTGGATGACGGGTTTCATGAAGAATACGGCTATCCACCCCAAGGCCAAGTAGAGAATGATTGTGAATGCCTCGAAGCGGCCCGTGAAAAACGCCTTGATGGTCACGCCCAGAAGGGCGATGCCCCAAGTCAGGCCGAACAATAGCCAGCCCCAGTCGTCACGGAAAAGGACCAGTGTGAAGGGCGTGTAGGTGCCGGCGATGAGGAGGTAGATCACCGCGTGGTCGAGGCGGCGGAAGACGCGTCTGACGCGCGGGAAGCGGATGCTGTGATAGAGCGTGGAAGTGAGGTATAGCGCAACGAGGGTGCCGCCGTAGATGCTGAGCGCCACGATCCGCCACGGGTCGCCCTTGATCGCCGCCAGGGTCACGAGCAGGCTCAAACCTGCAATGCTCAGCGCGGCGGCAATTCCGTGGGTTATGCTATTGGCCACGTCTTCGCACGGCGTGTAATGTGGTAAGTCTGCCTTCTTCATGCCTCGACTGCTTGTCATTGCCGAACCATGTATGAATGATACCACAAAAGGATGGCATAATGCAGCCGGGCCATGGACCCATACCATACGTCCCATAGGACATGGGACGCATACGCTTGACTTTTTCTCGGAGTGGTGATAAGTTCCAACGAAACGTAGTGAGGATGCGAAAGGAGGTGAGAAGGAGAGATATTGCGAATCGGGCTAAGGGAAGTACGGTGAAAGTCCGTCGCAGTCGCGCTGCTGTAACCGGGGACGAAATCCGCTACGGGGCGGCTTCGCAGAAACGCCCCGAGAACGCCACTATCCCAAGGGATGGGAAGGCGCGGAGAGTAGAAGGATCCGGGAGCCAGAAGACCTGCCCACAACCAGTTTCAAATGCGGCAACTTCGCGGAAAAAGTTGCGGCAGGCGCCTACCTTGACATGGGGCGGTTCTTAAGAAACGCCTCTGCGGTTCAATAAGTTCCTGCCATCTTTTTCCCCTCATTGACAAGACAGAAGCGGATCCAAACATACGTCAAGATGCCCGATAGGGCAAGGGGAGTGTTTTGAAATGCGTTACACAATTCGTCTTACCATTTGTTCATTTGTTCTTGTGGCGGTTGCGGGTTTCAGTGCGGCGGGGACTGAGTTCGAGGTGCTCGCGAGCTTTCCGAAGGCGGCTTCTGGGGCGTATGGAGTAAAGGCGGAGGGCTTGCCTGACGGGCGGTTCATCGTCTGGAACGGAGACGCGGTATTCGTACAGACGATCGTCGGTGGTAATGCGTTCAGACAGATAGCCTCAGGCTACGCAGGAGACCCGGGTTTCATCGCGGTCTCGCCGGACGGACACACGGTGCTGCTGGGGGCCGGGTACTCCGGAAAGCTGTACCAACTCGACGTTCGGGCGCCGGCCAATTACAGTCCGGGTTCTGAAGCGGCCACGGTGACGCACTATTATGGCGTGTATCTGACGCAAGACCTGGTGTTGCTCGATCGCGCCGCGGACGATCTGCCCACGACTGAGCTTGCCGTCGTGGACTTGTCTTCGCCTTCACCCGCTCCGGTGCGAGTCATGTTGAAACCCGATCCGGACGACCTGACGGGCGATGAGTACGGCGTGAGCGCGTGTCTGGCGATCAACTCGTCGCGCACGACAGTCTACACGATGGGCCTCGTCTATGACGGCTGGATGTTGGTGAGCAACCAGTTGAAGAAGATTCCCGCAAGTGTCTTGATCAGCGCATATCAGGCAAAGGCGGTTCTCGACTGGAATGTGGATGCTATTGCCATCGTCGGTCCGGACGCTTTCAACTCGGGTGGCCCCGCGGGCATCTCGTCGAGTGAGGAGCTTTTCATCGGCGGATTTGGCGGCGTCCAACGGGTGAATCCGTTTACGGCAACGATTGTCGATACCTACGATCCGGCAGGGCCTTACGAGTACTACGGCGTTGCGAGCAATCCCTACACGGATATCGTGTTGCCGATTGTCGCGGACCCGGCGGATTACTCGATGGACGTCGTGTACGCCCCGGCGGGGGCCTTTGCGGCGGTGCCCGCTCTTGGTGGCGTGGGACTTGCCATGGTTGTGGCCATCGTCATGTTGAGCGGCGTGTGGAGACTCACCCGGCAGAGGCGCGCCGCCTGCCCGAGTGGCGGATGAGGTGAAGATGATGCGCGGGTACCGCACTCCCGAGAGGACGAGGCGTGGTGGGTCTGCTTGGAGCTTCCATCGATTACGAGCACGAGCAGGAATACGAACTGCGCGTCTCCTCTCAGACCCGCAATCCAAAATCCAAGATCCAAAATCCAGAATCTGGTCGCAGTCATGCTACGGCGTGGTTCTGCTTTTCTCGCTGCTATTCTTGCCAACGCGTGTTGAGGCTGAGGATCCTTGGGCGGATGCGGTTGTTCATTACGCTCCGGGACTTGGCGCGTTGTTGAAGGATTCGTCGAAGGCCGTCGGCGAGCCACTTGGCGGCGGTCCTTCGACGCCGAACAATGACGGTGTAGTGAGCCTGGGCGGGCAAGGCGGCGTGCTGGCGCTGAGGTTCAACACGCCCGTGGCCGATGACCCGGACAATCCGTTCGGGCTGGACTGCATCGTCTACTCGAATGCCTTCTGGACGGGCGGGAATCCGCAGGTGAAGTTCCAGGAACCGGCCATCATCGAGATCAGCGAGGACGTCAACGGGAACGGCATTCCGGATGATCCGTGGTATCTGATTCCGGGCAGTCGCGCGTTTCCATATGTGCCGTTCCCAGAGGTAACGGAACCGACAGGCCAGAGCAACAGCGAAACGGATCCTTATTTGCTCGCGGGAAACATTCGAAACCCGAACCTGTTCGACGCGGATCCTGGTAACGACAATGAGGAGTACAACTGGGGTTACTGCGAGATGACGCCGTCGGTGACGCCGTATCTCGACAATTACGTGCGACCCGATGACCCGCATATCGTTGGGCTCACGCCGCGCAGCGGCGGAGGGGACGCCTTCGATATTGCGTGGGCGGTAGACGCGGAAGGGAACCCGGCGGGACTGACTCGGTTTCACTTCATCCGCATCACGTCGTTCATCTCGCGCAACTTTGGGGCGCTCGGGACGGCCTCGCCCGAGATCGACGCCGTAGCGGACGTCGCGCCGAATATTGATACGGACTGCGACGGGATTCTTGACGAGTATGAAGCGCGCGTTGCCGGAACGGATCCGCTGCGGCGCGAAAGCACCCTCCTGCCGCTGGAGATCCCTCCGCTTGAGGGCGGAAGCCCGCCGGGAACGCTGCTGGGAACGGCCGAGGACGAGCGCGGAACAAAACTGCGTCTCTACGCGGCCCAACAGCGTACCGAGGCGGGCCGCGCCTATTCGGTGAAAGTCGATATCCTTGAGTCGGCGGCGCCCGACTTTCCGCTGCCACACCCGGACCTCGTCAAGAGCGGGTGCGTGCGGGAGGTTGTGTCGAGCGAGTCCGATTTCGTCGGGGCGGGGATACAGGCGGCGGAAGTGACCCTGCACTATCGATCAGAGGAGATCGCGGGCCTTGATGAAGATGGCCTTCAACCATACTTGTTCGCGGGCGGCGCCTACACGCAGTCGGGGATTTCCGAAGTGCAGGTCAACGCGCCCGCGAATCTGGTGACGTTCAGAAGCAAGTATGCGGGGATATTTCTGTTGGCCTCGACGGCTGGTTCCGGAGACGCGGGTTCAACTGAAGGTCCGCAGGGCGGGATCGCTTTAAGCGTGTCGCCGCCCGCGGGCGTTGTGGCGAATCCCGTGAACACCGCGACAGTAACAAGCGGCGTCATCCGGGATCATGAAGGTAACGCTGTCGCGGACGGCACCTTGATCACGGTGGCGGCCTCGCGCGGGACGATTCTGACTTCGGACGCGGCTCCCGGCGTTCAAGTTCCGACGGCGGGAGGCATGATCGGTTTTGACGTTAAGGCGCCTACACAAAGTGGCAGTGCAAGGATCACGGCTACGTCCGTGGAGGGTTCGGCCTACGGCGAGGTGCAGTACGTCTTTCTTCCGGGTCCTCCCGTGCCTCCAGTCTCTTGGACAGTGGGGCGGCCCGACGAAGACGGCGATGTGAGCGTTGCGCTCACGTCGAGTGTTGTCCGTGATGAGTTTGGAAACGCGGTACGCGATGGCACGATGCTTACCGTCGAGATCGAGGACGGAACCATATTGTCGGGCGATGCTGATCTCGGTGCTCCCGGTACGCAGGTCCTCGTGGCGAACGGCCACGCAACACTTGTGGTAGCGGTGCCGTCGAATGATTCCGTGTTTCAACTGACCACGTACGCGGATGCCGCGGAGACGCAACTCTTGGGGCGGGGCAGCTACTCGCCGTCGCAATACTTGCCGATGCCTTTGAACGTGTCCGCGTGGCTATTGTTGCTTGTTCCAGCGATCTCCGGTCTTATGATGCGGCAAACACTGGGAGGGCGAGGCTCCTGCCGAGCCGGTAGCGCCCGTGAGATCCCGGCTCACCGGGAGGTTCGCCCTCCCATTTCGGATCCGAAAGGTGGTCGAACGTGAGGATGCGTAACAAAGGCTTCACGCTGATCGAGCTGCTGGTCGTGATTGGCATCATCGCGATCCTCGCGGCGATCCTGTTGCCCGCGCTGGGCCGTGCGCGGCAGAAGGCGCTATCGGTGCAGTGCGTCAACAACCTGCGTCAGTTGTTCCTCGCGAACGCGATGTACGCGAACGAAAACGGTGGGCGGTATTGTCCCGCCGCACCCGACATCGACGTGGGCTTCGGCGGGACGATCCGGTGGCACGGCGTGCGTGACACAGCGGACAGCACCACGGAGTTTGATCCGAAGCGAGGCCCCTTGGCGGAGTATCTACTCGATGCGCGCGTGAAGGAGTGCCCGGTGTTTACGGAGTTCAAGCGGACGGGACAGGTCCCGAATGCATTTGAATCCGGCACGGGCGGGTACGGCTATAACAAGGCATACATTGGAGGTACGGATTACATGAACCCGTATCCGGACTCGTGTCGGTCGACCACGCTTGATAGTCGGGTCGGGAACCCTGCCGAGACAATCATGTTTGCCGACGCCGCAATGCCTCAGGACGGGTATCTTGTCGAGTACAGCTTCATCGAGCCGCCTTATTTCGCGACGCAGGACCATCCACACGGAAAGATGGACTGGGGCTTAAGCGCACCCAGCATCCATTTCCGTCACGACGGGCGCGCCAACGTGCTGTGGTGCGACGGCCACATCACAAGCGAGAAATGGGAGTGGGCCCCGCTGACCAATATCTTCAACGGCAATAACAACCTTTGGGCGGTGGGTTGGTTTGGCCCGAAGAGCAACTACTACTTCGATTGTGCGCCGAAAGAAGAGTATGGAAAGTGATGGGGATCAATCCTCGGTGATCAGCACGGGCGTGTCGAGCGGAATGATCTCATACGCTGCAATGACGTCGTCGTTCGTGAGGCGGACACAACCGTGCGACGCGGGCTTGCCGATGTTCTCCTCGTCGTTTGTGCCGTGGATGTAGATATTGCGGTCAAAGGAGTCCACGTCGCCGCCCTTGTTCTTGCCGGGCTCCTCGCCGCGCAGGGTCAGCACACGCGTGAGGACTAAGTCCTCCTTGACGGGGCCGCCCCGCTTCCAGATTTCGTTGGCCGCGCGTTTCTCGCGGAAAACCTGGCCCCACAGCGCGCCTTCCCCGAACTTCTCCGCAACGCCATGCCATCCCAAAGGCGTCTGATAGCTGTTTGCCTTGGAGCCTGAACCTTTGGCGGCGGTCGAACACGGGACTGCCAAGAGGAGGGCGGTTCCGCGTATCACGCGGAACGCCTGTTCCTTAACTGAAACCCACACTCCCAATCCGTCGCCCACGCGAACGGCCCAGTCGTTTGACGAAAGCCGGTTCCACTGGTCTGTTGTCAGGCGGTTCGACATGGTTTCCTCTTTCCGCTCGGTCGCGGCGGCAGATCCTTCATCGTTTCGCGCGGTCAAAACGAGCGCGCTGCCGGATATTGCTTCGGGTGGCGCGCTTGTCTCTCCGGTGGCGGCATGATCCAAGGCGGGCAGTGCCGCGAGGCCGAGTGCCGCAAGCGCCATCCAGAGCGGAAGCATTCTCCTGCTTGCGAAAGCCTGCACGAATATCGTTCGGAGCGCCACAATACCGGTCTTGGCATCGGAGCCACGCTTGTCATTGGAAAAAGCAGTGCGAGTCATGACGAAGACGACTAGCTCCGCATCTGTTCGAATAGGCGCCTTGCATTGCCGCCGAGGATCTTGGCTTTGTCCTCGTCGGAGATGCGGGCGTACAGAACTTTTCCAACCGCGCCCGCGGCGGAGATGAAGGGCGTGTCGGAACCGAAGACGATGCGGTCGGCGCCCACCTTCTCGACGGCGTACTCGATCATGCCGTAGCAGTGGTTCGAGGTCGTCAGGTCAAGTATAACCTCCGGGAACTCAGCCGCCACCTCGGCCGCTTCCTTGAAGGTGGCGTGAAACAGGGCGTGGCCGAAGATGAGCCTTATGCCGGGATGCTTCTGCATGACGCGGCGGATCGGTCCGGGACCGCAGTATAGATCACCGGTCCATGCGTGGGTGAGGACGGGGCAATTGCGCGCGCGCGCCATCTCCCAGACGGGCTCATAGTTGGGGCCGTCGATGGGGTAAGTGGCGAGGCCGGGATGGAGCTTGATCATTCTGAACTCGGGCTGCGCAAGCCTGCGTTCGAGCTCAGGGAGTACCTCGTCCGGGTAGTTCGGGTCGGCGACAACGTAACCGGCAAATCGATCCGGATAGGCCCGGACGGCCTCGGCGGTCTCATCGTTGCCCAACGCGGCGTCGCCTTCGATTGCAAGGTGCGACGAAACCCAGGCCTGTCGGATGCCGAGGCGATCCATCTCGGCCACGATTCCCGCCGGGTCATTGTGGGCGATGTGGAAGTTGAAATAGGGACCGAGGTGCAGGTGAACATCGATGATGTCGAAATTGTGGTTCATTCCCGTCTCCGTCTATTGACAACAGTGATTCTAGGGACCGAGGACTTGCAGATCAACACGCACGTACGATATGCACGTGCAGTCTGATCCCAGAGAATTCCAATGATGGGGCGGGCCCAGACTTTGACGGGCGCACTTGCCAGGTGGCATAGTAAGATTGAAAAGCATGAGCTGAACGACGGGCAGCGACGGACCTAGACACGCGCTTGAAGGATCGAGCGCCAGTCCGAAGCGGCCCTCATACGCCGGCGCTAAACCTTGGAGGAGCGCATGAATGGTTGTCCTACCAGTGGACGAGATGACAATTGCCGACAAACTTGCGGCCATTGAACAGCTTTGGGATAACCTCTGCAGCCACCCAGAGGACGTGCCGTCTCCTTCGTGGCACGGCGAGGTGCTTTCGAGCAGGGAACAAAGGGTCGTCGAGGGAAGGGCGCGATTCGCCGGCCTGGACGAAGTGAAGGACAGAGTCCGGAAGGCCACCCCGTGAAAATCGACGTCCTTGACGACGCCGAGCAGGATCTCGTTGACGGGTATTGGTTCTACGAAAAGCAGTCGCAGGGGCTTGGGCGTTCCGAACGAGGAGGAGGCTGGCCATGCTTCACACAGTTCTGTTTCCATTGATGGTACTGGCGGGTGAGGCAGCGTTTGGGGCCTCCACCGATCTTGTGAAAGAGCTTCTGCCTGCGCCGCAACAGGTCGAATTGCGAGACGGCGCCTGCACTCTGGATCTCAGGCGAATTACGGTTCTGCTCCGGACGCCTTCGGTAGAGGTGGCCGGCCGCATGAGCGAGCATATTGCGGAAGTCGAGAAGCGGGTCGGGATGACCGGGGCGGCCCTGATCAACGAGTGTCCTTCCACGAAGGGGTTTGCGCTCGCGGTATTTTCCGGGGAGGCCGTCCCTGCAATCGGCGCCCCGATGTTTTATGACGAGGCGGAGGCCGAAGGGTATGAATTGACGGTGTCGAAGGAAGGGGTATCCGTCTCAGCCGCGACTGAGCAGGGCCTTTTCTATGGCCTAATGACTTTGGAACAGCTTTTCACGTCCGTCGAAATCCGACATGGGCGCGAGCTTCCATGTATGCGAATCGCGGATTGGCCGCGGCTAGGCATGCGGGGATTTCACGAGGATTACGGGCGGGACCAGTTGCCGACCGTCGAGGATCAGAAGCGCACTATACGGACGCTCGCCCAATACAAGATGAACACGCACCTGTGGTTCATCGAGCCGGACCATTTCGTCTACAAGTTTGACCCTGAGATCGGGAAGGACTACGACCGTTTCGCGTTCGATGAAATCCGCGAGGTCGTCGCTTATGCGAAGAAGTATTACATCGAGGTGATTCCGGTGGTGGAATCGCTCGCGCACATGGAGAACACGTTGGGCAACCCGAAGTACGCCGGCTTGGCGGAGGTCGCGGGTTCGGGCACTCTCTGCCCGACGAGCGAAGAGAGCTTTGCGCTCATCCGCAACATCATCAATGAAGTAGCGGAGGCGTTTGACGGCAAGTATTTTCATTGCGGGCTGGACGAGAGTGCGGTAATCGGGCAAGGAAAATCGGCGGAGGCCGTCAAGGAAAAGGGGATCGAGCGGGTCTATGCCGACTACTACACGCGGCTGAACGATCTCGTGAAGGCGCACGGCAAGACGATGATGATGTATGCGGACATCGTGCTGAATCATCCGAAGGTGATGGATCTGCTGCCGAAAGACATCATCATGATGTACTGGGATTACGGCGACGCGGTGCAACACCCCGGCTTCGACACCTTAGCGAAGAGCGGCTTCAAGACCGTCAGCCTGTCCGCTGTGTGGGACTGGGTCAACCTGTATCCCGTATACGGTTTCGCGTTCAAGAATATCGAGCGGCTGGCAGTTCAGTCGGTGGACGTTGGAGCGTTGGGCGCCTTCAC
>Ga0315274_10005314_pt1 | contig 18833 bp, 14 predicted proteins | sample YL17G02_20_MG_FD_203700 | JGI IMG/M metagenome (GOLD analysis project Ga0315274, IMG submission 203700) | Sediment microbial communities from Yellowstone Lake, YNP, Wyoming, USA - YL17G02_20 | ecosystem: Environmental > Aquatic > Freshwater > Lake > Sediment | place: USA: Wyoming | collected... | reverse complement strand
CCCTGTACCTGCCGTGCTGGAAGTCCATCCACACCGGGCGCCTGTCCGCGGGGCTTGCTGTCATCGGTGGCGGGCTGTACTGGCCCACCCAGGGCTTCCCCATCGACAACGACGTGCGCACCGAGCTCGGGATGGACCTCGGGCAGATCCTCGTCAACGTGAACCTCCTCTTCCACCCCACCTTCGACATCCAGGTGATCGAGGAGACCGCGGAGACGATGAGGTACGTCGACATCGACGGGGTCAAGCGCCTGTTCATCAAGAAGACGGGGGTCATCCCCTCCGCTCTGGAAAACCCCATCCGCGACTGGGCCACCTGGAACAGGCTCAAGGAGGAGCGGCTCAACCTCAAGGACATCAAGGGCCGCTTCCCCAAGAGCTGGCCTCGGCTCCTGAAGCGCTACAAGGACCGCGACTTCCCCCTCGTGCTCGGAGGCTACCCCCAGGGGTACTTCGGGACCCTCGCCCACCTCATGGGGTACGAGCATCTGTTCTACAACTACGCGGACGACCCGAAACTCATCCACGACATCCAGAAGACCTTCACGGAGGTGTGGCTGGCGGTGTACGCCGAGGTCCTGTCCCAGACCAGCGTCGACATGTTCGTGTTCTGGGAGGACATCTCCGCGGGGAGCGGCTCCATGGTCTCCCCCGCCATGATCCGGGAGTTCATGGTGCCCTACTACAAGAGGATCACCGGCTTCCTCAAGGAGCACGGCGTGAAGGTGATCTTCGTGGACACCGACGGGGAGTGCACGGACCTCATCCCGCTGTTCCTGGAGGGCGGGGTGACCGGGATGTATCCCATGGAGGCGAGCTGCGGAGTGGACATCGTGAAGGTGCGCAAACTCTTCCCGAAGCTGCAGCTGATGGGCGGCATTCCGAAGTCCGAGTTCCCCAAGGGCAGGGCGCGGATCGACGAGGTCCTGCAGCCCGCGGAGGCGGTTCTGGAGACGGGGGGCTACGTGCCCTTCGGGGACCACCTGATCCCGCCCGAGGTGCACTGGAACGAGTTCCGCTACTACAGGGAGAAGCTGAACGGGATGATCGACCGCCGGGGGAGCTAAGCCCCGGCGGCGAAACTTCTCAGAACATCCCGCCTGGGTTACAATCCCGGCGCATGCCCGCCGAGAACAGCCAATTCGCGAAATACCTCACCGTCACCGCACGGGACGTGCGATGGCAGATCTACTGCACGACAGCGGGCTGCTGCAAGGTCCCTCCCGGGGCGAGCTACCCGGTGGACCCGGGGGCGCACCCTCCCAAGTACCTCTTCAACTGGGAGATGGGAAGAATCTACGACGAGTACGCCCTGGTGTACATCACCCGGGGGAACGGGCTCTTCAAGACCGAGGGTGACCGCACCTTCCCCGTGACTCCCGGCTGCCTCTTCATGCTGTTTCCGGAGGTGTGGCACTGGTACTCCCCCGACCAGGAAACGGGCTGGGACGAGTACTGGGTGGGGTTCAAGGGAGAGTACCCCAAGGCCCTCGTGGACAACGGGTTCTTCTCGCCGGACACCCCGGTCCTGTCCATCGGGCTGCACGACTCGATCCTCGAGATCTACCAGGAGGTGTTCGACTGCGCCCGCTCCGAGACGCCCGGACACCAGCAGATCCTCGGCTCCCTCATCGGGCACCTGCTGGCGCACGTCTCCAGCCTCACCCAGCAGTTCGGGCCTGATTCAGCCAACGAACGTCTCGTGGAGAAAGCGAAGTTCCTCCTCGCGGACAACGTGGCGACCCACCTCGACATCGGCTGGCTCGCCCAGTCGCTCGGCATGGGCTACTCCCGGTTCCGGCAGCTGTTCAAGAAGTACACCGGGCTTTCCCCGTACCAATACTTCCTGGACCTGAAGATCAGCCGGGCCAAGGAACTGCTCCTGCAGCGCCAGTACTCGGTGAAGGAGATCGCCTACATGCTCTCCTTCGACGACCCGTACTACTTCTCCCACCTGTTCAAGAAGAAGACAGGCCACCCGCCATCCAAGTGGCATTAATCCCTAGGCGCGAAGTCACTTTCTCCATTTGCCGCGCCGCTCCCCCCGTGGTAGCATCGGCCGCAGATCAGGGAGGAAGAGATGAAGAGGTACGCGTTCATCATGAGGATCAAGCCGGAGCTCCGAGCCGAGTACGAGAAGGCCCACGACGAGATCTGGCCCGACATGGCAGCGGCCATCACGGAAAGCGGCATCAGGAACTACTCCATCTACTTCCGCCCGGACGGAACGCTCTTCGCGTACCTCGAGGCGGAGGACCCCGCGGCATGCTTCGCCCGCCTCGCCAGGACCGAGGTGAACGCCCGCTGGCAGAACGCCATGGACAGGTTCTTCGTCAAGAAGGACCCGCAGAAGGTGGGAGCGGACGTGGAGGAGATCGCCGAGGTCTTCCACATAGACTGAAAGGGAGCCAGGAGGAGGAAACGCATGAAACTCGAGTCGTACATCGGCCAACCGGACATCCAGCGCCTGTTCGCCGCCTTCAAGAGGAAGAAGGTGGACAGGGTCCCGAACTTCGAAGTTCTCATCGAGGACCAGCACGTGCAGAAGCTGCTGGGCCGCTTCGGCGGGAACACCCTCTCGTACGGCGGGGACCCCGCCAAGGGCGTATCGGAGGGCGAGGGCGCGCGCCCCATGAAGCCCGACGACTACATCGAGCTGTGCAAGATGATCGGCCAGGACGCCGTCATCGTGGAAGCGATCTGGACCCCCTTCAAGAAGCGGAAGCCCGACGGCTCGGTGGGCGGGCTGGTGGCGGACAGGAGCATCAAGACCCGCGCCGACTTCCAGAGGCTCGTCGTCCTCCCTGACGAGGCGGACATCGAGGCCAAGATGGTCTTCGTGCGGGAGTACCGCCAGGCCCTGGACCGCTCCGGGACGAAGATCGGCTTCTGCGTCCTGTTCGGCGCCTTCTTCCAGACCCTCTACGAGTTCGTCATCGGCCTGGAGGACACCATGAAGATAGTGGTCGAGGACCGGGACTTCCTGGAGGAGCTCCTGGAGATCAGCGCGGAGTGGTGCGTGAAGTTCTGCGCCGCCGCAATCAAAAACGGCGTGGACTTCATCTGGCCCGCGGACGACGTGGCGTTCAAGACCGGGCTGTTCCTGCCGCCCCCGCTCATGCGGGAGATATGGGCCGGGCGGATGAAGAGGATCTGCGCGCCGGCGGTGAGCGCGGGCAAGCCCGTGATGTTCCACTCCGACGGCAGGGTGGACGACCTGATCCCGATGCTCCTCGACATGGGGGTGGACTGCGTGCACCCCGTGGACCCGTACGGCTGCGACTACCGGGAGATCAAGAAGAGGTTCGGAAGCTCGGTCTGCTTCGCCGGCAACATCGACATCGAGTTCCCCCTGTCCCACGGCACACCCGCGGACGTGGAGAAGGACGTGAAGGCCCACATGGACGCCATGAAGCCAGGCGGCGGCTACGTGTGCGGCTCCAGCCACAGCATCGTCAACTACGTGCCCCACGAGAACTTCATCGCGATGCTCAACGCCATCCACCGCTACGGCGTGTATGACGAAAAATCCTGGGCGGTCTCCGCCCCCGTCGCGGCCAAGGAGAAGCCCGCTGCCGGCCGGATCAGGGCCAAGGAGGCGGACTACACGGGGAAGATCTCCTCCCCCGCGCTGAAGAGGATCTTCGAGCACGTGTACAGGGGAAGCCAGAAGGAGTTGCGGGCCAGCGTGGAGGCGGCCCTGAACGAGAAGATCGACCCGCTCGTGATCATCGGGGAGGCCCTCACCCCGGCCATCAAGGCGGTGGGAACGAACTTCTCCCGCGGGGACATGTTCCTCCCCGAGCTCATCATGGCCTCCAACGCCATGCGGGAGGCGATGAAGGTCCTCAGCCCCCTGCTCGCGGGCCGCGCCGACGTGGCCAAGAAGGGCACGGTGCTCATCGGCACCATCAAGGGGGACCTCCACGACATCGGCAAGAACATCGTGAGGGCGCTCCTGGAGGGCAACGGCTTCCAGGTGGTGGACATCGGGATCGACAACGCTCCAGAGAAGTTCGTGGACGGGATCAGGAAGCACTCCCCGGACGTGGTCGGCTACTCGGGGCTGCTCACCACCACCCTCGGCGGCATGCCGGACCAGATGGATGCCCTCAAGAAGGCGGGGCTGCGCGACCGGGTGATCACGATCGTCGGCGGCGCGCCCGTCACGGAGGACTTCGCAAAGCGCAACGGGGTCGACCTGTTCGGCAAGGACGCGAACGAGGGGGTGCTCGCGATCGAGAAAGCCCTCGCGGCGCGCAAGCGGTAGGAGGGGTGCCATGGGCGGCGGATGGAACGTCGGGGAGTTCGCGGCAGAGGACCTCTTCGAGATGGCCGCGATCGTCGAGCAGGGCGGCTTCGACTTCTACGCCCGGCTCATCGCGCGGTCCACAAAGCCGCAGGTGAAAAACGAGCTGAAGTTCCTGCGGGACGAGGAGGCGACGCACAAGTCCTTCTTCCTCGAGCAGCTGCGAAAGAGGGGACTCACCCCGAAGGGAAAGGTGAGTCCCGCTCTGCGGAACCTCCTGGACCGGGAATTCCTGGAACCGATGGAGAAGATCTATGCGTCGGGGGACGTTTCGGACGCGGACAAGACCCTCGCGTTCGGCGTGGCGCTGGAGGAGAAGACCATCGACTTCTACACCACGCTTCGGTCTGGCAAGGCCGCCCCGGAGCAGGCGGCCGACCTCGATCGGATCATTGCGGAGGAAGGGCAGCACAAGAAGAAGCTGGGGATCATGCGGTCGTACTGGGGGTGATCCCCCCGAGGTGAGTGGAGCTGGCCTGCTCGATCAGCTCAGACCTTTTTCCCCGAAGAACGGCGAGAACTCCGGCGCGAACCCCAGCTTCTTGGAGATGAGAAGCGCGTGCTCCAGGACGATCTTCCCCACGGCGGGGAACTTTTCCGGCACGAGGCGGAACCAGGGCCCCGAGGCCCAGATCGACGCCACAGGGTTTCCCCGGTAGTCGAAGATGGGGCTGGCGATGCAGTGGATGTTCTTGACCTCCTCGCCCTGGTCCACCGCGTAGCCGTCGGCGAGGATCTGCGCGATCTCTTCTCGCATGGCCTGCTTGCTCGGGATGGTCTTGTCCGTGTAGCGGGTGAAGGACATGTGGTCGAGCAGCTCCTCCTGCTTCTTCGCGGCCGAGAAGGCGAGGATCGCCTTGCCCGGAGCGGAGGCGTGGATGGGAACCTGGTGGCCGGGCTCGATCTGGAAACGGATGTACTCGAAGGGGGGGAGCACTTCGAGGATCGTGATCGAGGTGCCGTGCAGGCTCCCCAGCATGATCGTCTCGTTCACCTCCTCGCGCAGCTTCTCCATCACGTCGCGCGACTGCAGGAACAGGTTGCTCGCGCGAAGGCCCTTGTACGCGAGGGCGAAGAACTTCGAGCTGAGGAGGAACGCCTTGCCCTCCTCCTCGAGATAGCCGAAGCCCAGCAGGGTCCGCGCGATGCGGAACACGCTGTTCTTCGGCAGGCCGAGTGACTTCGAGATCTCGGTGACGTTGCGGTGCACGCTCTCCCCCGCGAGGTACTCGATGATCCGTATGGCTCGCTCGAGGCTGGGAATGGAGTACTTGTCCTCGCCCGCGCCCTTCTGCGTGGCCACCTTACAGCGATTCCCTGTACAGCCGGACCACGTCGTCCCGCGAGAGCTCCACGAGGCTGCAGTCGAGGCAGCCCTTCATCGAGAAGAACGCCGAGTCGGTCATCGCCTCGATCATGCTCTCCTTCACGCCGAGGTCCCGCATCGTCACGCGGCAGCCGAACTTCTCCAGCACGGCGACGAGGGAGTCCGCGCACTTCGCGGCCAGGGTCTCGGCGGGGAGCGACGGGTCGGCGCCGAAGATCCGGGCGACCTCGGCGTAGCGCGCGATGTCCGCTTTCCACGACCAGCGGATATAGGCGGGACCGACCGCCGCCATGGTGAGGCCGTGGGCAGCGTTGGTCTGGCCCCCGATGCTGTGGCCGAGGGAATGGATGGCCACGGTGCTGGACTTTCCCTCTCCGATCGCGATGCCGGCGATCGTGTTCGCGAAGGCCATCTGGCTGCGCGCCTCGATGTCCTTCCCGTTCTCGATGGCCTTGCCCAGCCACTTCACGGCGATCGCCATCGCCTCGCGGCAGAGCAGGTCGGTGAAGGGAGTGGCGGTCTTCGCGAGAAAGGCCTCCATGGCGTGGAACAGCACGTCGATGCCGGTGGACCGGGTCACGGCGGGGGGTACGGAGAGCATCAGCTCGGGGTCCACGATCGCCACCTTCGCCATCGTGCTGTCATTGCCCGTACCCGGCTTCTCGTGCCGGCTGGTGTTCGTGACGACCCACCAGGGCGTGGTCTCGGAACCGGTCCCCGCCGTCGTCGTGATGGCCATGATGGGGTACGCGTCGCGCACGCCCTGCAGGCCGGGGTTCTTCCCGCCCGCGAGAAACTCGCGGATGTCATCGCCGTTTGCCGCGAGGAAAGCGACTGCCTTCGCGGAGTCCATGGAGCTTCCGCCGCCCAGGCCGACGGTGAAATCGCACTTCTCCTTCTTGAAGACGGCTGTCTGCCTGTTGATCGCCGCGTCGGTGGGGTTGGGATCGACGTCGTCGAGGGTCACGACCTGCACGCCGCCCTCTCTCAGAAGCTTCTCCACCTTCGCCAGCGCTCCGGACTGTCTCATGCTGTCGCGGGCAGCGAGGAGGAGGGCATTCTTCCCGAGAGACCGGGCGAGGTCCTTCACCTTCTGGACGCTCCCGGCGCCGAAGTAGACGTGCGTCGGCACGTGGAAATCGAAGCTTATCATCTGTCCGTTCTCCTTCCTCGGGATGTGACCCGCAGATCATACCATACCTGATTGAATAGTCAACTATGCGATTGACATATTTGACAATTCGCGAGAAGCCGGGTCCAACCGCTCTCGTTCCTGTTGAAAGGACAAGTTTTCTTGACAGAAAATCCGAATACTCGGATAATGGGCATCATGCAGCAAGCCGTGAAATCCAAGTATCTTGCCGGCATCGACATCGGGACCACGGGAGCGAAGGCGATCGTTTTTGACCTCACCGGCGCCCCCCTCGCCAGCGCGTACAATGAGTACCCCTGCACCTATCCCCGGCCCAACTGGGTGGAGCAGGATGCGAACCTCGTCGTGGAGGCGACGATGAAGTCGGCTGCCGAGGCGATCCGAAAGTCCGGGGTCGCCCCCGCCGACATCGCCTCGGTCTCGATCTCGGCCCAGCGCTGCTGCGGCATCTTCCTCGACGAGAAGGGCGCGATGCTTCGGCCCATGATCTCCTGGCAGGACAACCGGACCCCCGCGGAGGTGAAGGAGATCGCCTCCCGGGTCGACCAGGCTGCCTACTACCGCACGACGGGTTTCCCCAACAGCACAACGTGGCTCCTTTCGAAGATGATGTGGGTGCGGAAGAACGAGCCGGAGGTATGGAAAAAGACCCGGCGCATCGTGCAGATGCACGACTACTTCCTGCGCGCCCTCGGCGTCGAGGACTATTACGTCGACATGAACGACGCGGGGTTCTTCGGCTGCTACGACACGATCGGCTTCAAGTGGGACGACGGCCTGCTCAAAACATTCGACATCCCCCGCGAGATCCTCCCCGTTCCCGAGGCGTCGGGCACAGTCGTCGGGAAGGTCTCCCGCGAGGCGGCAGCCAGGAGCGGCTTCGCGCCCGGCACGCCCATCGCGATCGGCGCGGGGGACCAGTCCGCGGGCTCTCTCGGCGCGGGGGTCACCCGCAGCGGCCTCGTCTCCATCTCGATGGGAACGGCGGGAGCCGTGAACGCCTTCCTCGCCGAGCCCTTCCGCGACCCCCACGGCCGCATCATGGTCACCAACCACACCATCAAGGGCCGATGGCTCCTGGAGGGTTACCAGGCCGCCGCTGCCGGCGTGTACCGCTGGTTCCGCGACGAGCTGGCCGCGCTTGAGAAGGCCTTCGCCGGCGCCACGGGAAAGGACCCGTTCGACCTCATCAACGAGGAGGCCGCCGCCGCGCCCGCGGGCTCCCGGGGACTGGTCTTCCTGCCCTACCTGGCGAGCGCCGCCACGCCGCGGTACAACTCGGATGCGCGCGGCGTCCTGGCGGGACTCACCTTCGCCCACACCCGGGGCTGTCTGGCCCGGGCCTTCATGGAGGGGATCACCCTCGACATGATGGACATGATCCAGGCCATGGTGAAGGCGGGGGTGACGGTCGAGAAGGTGCGCATCCTCGGCGGCCCCACGCGCTCGCAGCTGTGGAACCAGATCCAGGCCGACGTGTACGGCAGGCCCGTGCAGACTCTGAAGATCCCCGATGCCACGGTCCTGGGCGCCGCAATCCTCGGCGGCGTCGGAGCGGGCGTGTTCTCCTCGATAGAAGAGGGCGCCGACAGGATGGTCAGGATCGACAAGACCTACGAGCCGCTCGCCGTGAACGTGAAGGTCTACGAGGAGCTGTACCGCACGTACTGCAGGCTCTACGAAGCGCTGGACTCAAGCGGTTCGTTCAAGGCCATCTCGGCCCTTCAGACGTAAGCCGGCGCCGGCTTCCTTGACTCCCGCGGCCGAAAAAGCTACTACGGAAGGCCAGATGAACTACAAGGAATGGCCGTACGTCGAGGCTGAGCGCATCCTCGCGCGCGCAACGAAGATGGGCCGAAAGACGATCACCGCCGAGACGGGCTACGGCCCCTCGGGCCTCCCCCACATCGGGACCTTCGGCGAGGTGGCCCGCACCTCCTTCGTCCTTCAGGCCCTGCGGACTATTGCCCCCGAGCTCGAGTCGCGCATCATTGCGTTCTCCGACGACATGGACGGGCTGCGCGAGGTGCCGAAGAACCTGCCCAACGCCGAAATGCTGAAGGCCCACCTGGGCAAGCCCCTCACCGCGATCCCCGACCCCTTCGGCGAGGCGCCGTCCTTCGCGCACTACATGAACGGGAAGCTGCGCGAGTTCCTCGACTCCTTCGGCTTCCAGTGCACCTTCGCCTCGTCAACGGAGCAGTACGCATCCGGCGTCTTCGACGAGGGCCTGCGCAGGGTCATGGACAACTACGCGGCCGTCAGCGACCTGTTCAAGGCCACGATCGCCGAGGAGAAGCGGGAGGCGTGGAGCCCGTTCTTCCCCATCTGCCAGAAGTGCGGCCGGGTCTACTCCACCCGGGTGACCGGCGTCGACGCCGCCGCGTACACGGTGAGCTACGCGTGCGACGCCTCGGTGCCCGGCAAGTACGAGGCCTGCGGCCACCACGGCACGGCGAGCGTGCTCGGCGGCGGGTGCAAGGTGGGCTGGAAGGTGGATTGGGCCCTGCGCTGGTACTCCCTCGGCATCGACTACGAGATGCACGGCGAGGACCTGCTGGACTCCGCGCGCTTGTCCTCCAAGATCGTGAAGGTCCTCGGCGGCGAGCCGCCCGAGCTGTTCAAGTACGAGCTGTTCCTCGACGAGAAGGGCAAGAAGATCTCGAAGAAGATCGGCAACGGAATCTCGATCGAGCAGTGGCTGCGCTTCGCTCCCGTGGACTCCCTGCTGTACATCATGTTCCTCAAGCCCCAGCAGGCGAAGAAGATGGGCCTGCTGATCCTGCCCGAGATCGTCGACCAGTACCTCGCCCTGGTCGCCCGCTGGGACGGCGCCGAGGACTCGCCCGTTCCCTTCATCTCCCGCCTGTCCCGCGGCGCCCATGCCGGCGCGCTCGCTGGCGACAGGATCGTCACCTACACGATGATCTTCGAGCTGATCACGGCGCTGAACGAAACCGATCCCACCATCGTGCGCGAGTTCCTCGTGCGCTACCAGCCCGCCGTCGCGGCAAACGTCGACTACTACGACCAGCTCATCGAGGATGCCCTCGCCTACTACCGCGAGGTGTACCTGCCCACGCGCACGGTCGAGGAGCCCGGCCACGAGATGGACGAGGCGCTCGCCGCCCTCGCCGCGGCGCTCACCGCCCTGAAGGCATCGGGGGCTCCGGCAACGGCGGACGCGCTGCAGACTGCCGTGTTCCAGGTCGTGAAGGAGCGCGAGATCAAGACGAAGGATTGGTTCCGCACCCTGTACTGCGTGTTCCTGCGGCAGTCGCAGGGACCGCGGATCGGGACGTTCATAGAGCTTTTGGGCATCGACACGGCCGTGGCGCGCATCGAGGCGCACCTCGCAGGGAGGCCATGAGAGAAATGACACGGGAAACGATCGTTACGCTGAGGCCTGGGTATTTCGGGGACAAGGAGAGGGTCTTCATCGAGCACGCGGGTCTCTCGGCCAGCCTCCTGCGCTTCGACACGGGCGTCGAGGCGGTCCGCGTGCGCAACGCGCGGGGGGAGATCACGGTGCTGCCCTTCCAGGGCCAGCAGGTCTGGGACGCGCGCTTCGATGAGCGCGTCCTCACGATGAAGTCCATGTTCACGCAGCCCCTGCCCACGCGCGAGTACCTCGCCAACTACGGCGCGTTCCTCATCCACTGCGGGGCCACGGCAATGGGAAACCCGTCGAAGGACGACTCCCACCCCCTGCACGGCGAGCTGCCCAACGCCCCCTACCGCAGCGCCTTCCTGGCCGCGGGAACCGACGAGCGGGGCCCGTACATCGCCGTGGGAGGCGAGTACCGGCACACCATCGCCTTCAGCCTCAACTACGCGGCGCGTCCCCGGGTGCTCCTGCGCGACGGTGAGACCATGATGGCGGCCTCCATGGAGATCGAGAACCTCAAGAAGACTCCCATGGATCTCATGTACATGGCCCATGTGAACTTCAGGCCGCTCGACAACGGCCGCCTGGTCTACAGCGCTCCCTGCTCGCGCGAGACGGTGCGGGTCCGCACCGTCATCCCCGCACACGTCGTGCCGACCGAGAAGTACCTCGCCTTCCTGGAAGAGCTCTCCGAGAATCCGGGAAAGCACAACGTCCTCGCACCCGGGCTCGCATTCGATCCCGAGGTCGTGTTCTTCCTCTCGTACAAGGCCGACAGGGACGGCTGGGCGCGCAGCATGATGGTTCACCCCGACGGGTACGCGAGCACGATCCGCCATCGCCCCGACCAGCTCAACCACGGCGTGCGCTGGATCAGCCGCACGCCCGACCAGGACTGCTTCGGCCTGTGCCTCCCCTCGACGGCGGAACCCGACGGCTACCGCGCGGAGAAGGCGAAGGGGAACCTCCGCAGCCTCGCCGGCGGGCAGTCGGCCCGGTTCGACTGCGAGGCGGGCCTCCTGACCCCCGCGGAGGCGCGGGAAGAAGAAGCCGCGATCGCGCGGATTCTCGCGGGGTGACCGGGCGCCGCGGGCGGCCGCCCGCGCGGGGCTATCGCCTGGTGTTCCCCGTCTCCGGGTCGACGTATTCGGGGTAGAGCTTCTTTATGCAGTCGGGGCAGAGGCTGTGGCTGAACTGGGCTTCGGAGTGCGCAGTGACGTACTGTTCGAGGTTCTGCCAGTAGCCCCCGTCGTCGCGGATCTTCTTGCAGGAGGCGCAGATCGGCAGGAGGCCGCGCAGCGTCCTGATGTCGGCGATCGCCTCCTGCAGCTCGCCGATCAGCTTCTCCTTCTCCAGCTCGATCTTCCTGCGCTCGGTCACGTCCCGGATCAGGAGCAGACGTCCCGCGGGATTCCCCCGCCTGTCGACGAGGGGTGACACGCGCAGGTCGCAGTGCCGCGGGCTCGCTCCCGGCAGCTCCAGCTCGACGTGAGCGCCGGGGCTTGTGCCGACCTCCGCCAGTTTTCCCCCCAGCGCCCCGAGGGCCTGCGCAGCCGGCATGCCGACCACGGACGACTCGATGCCCAGCATGGCGCAGGCCGAAGGGTTGACGTCGAGGACCCTGTCCGCCGCGTCCAGGACCACGAGGCCGTCCGTCATCTTCTCGACCAGCACGTCGCGCGCTACCGGCACGAGATCGAACAGGCGGTAGCGCGTCATGCCGATCAGCAGGAGCACGCCGGTGAAGGCGAAGCCGATGGAGACGAGATCGAGGCCGGGAAACGGATTGACGGGCAGGAGGTAGATCAGCGCGCCGACCCAGGGCGCGAGCAGGCCGGCGAGCAGGACCACGGTCTGGAACACGAACAACGCGGCGGATCGAAGGACTGCCCGTCCGAGCATGAAAGCCGCGAGGGACGTGAGCACGAGATAGTACGCGAGGGCGACCCAGTACCACACCCCGTGGCTGTAGATCGCGACATTCGCCCCCGCCCTCGGGTCCAGGACAATGCGCGGCCAGACCAGGCCGTGCAGCGGGTTGGTGAAGGCGAGCGCCAGCGTCGCCATCGGCAGCGCAAACAGCAGGGCAGAGAGTGAGGCGCGCAGGCGAAGCTCGCGGTTCCTGTAGCGCAGGACGAAGAGGAAGAACAGGGGCGCCGTCGTTGTCGTGCCGATGTAGCCCAGCTGGGAGAAGAGGAGCTTCTTCGCGAGGCCGACAGAGCCGGACTCCAGCGCCGCCATGAGGGTCCAGATCACGACGGAGCACATCATCAGCGTGAACAGACCCCCTCCCGGAATGGACCGCCGGCGCCAGGCCAGTCCTGCGACTATCCCCGAGAGCAGGGCAGCGGCAAAGAGAGCGATGGCGTAGGGGGTGAGAATGAAGCTCACGGCCTCAACCCATCGCCGCCCTCAGCATGGGCAGCTCGTGCTCGAACATCGGCGTGAGCGCGCCCGTGCCGAGCATCCCCTCGACCTCGCGCAGATCGAAGAACCTGCCCTCCTCGATCTCCTCTGGGTCGGGGCGGATCGCGCCCCGCCCCTCCAGGGCGTACACGTGCGCGAGCTCGGTCTCGAAGGAGCCGCCGTACAGGTAGCTGAAGAGAAACCGGGCGCCCTCCGCCTCGATGCCCAGCTCCTCCTTTGCTTCCCGAAGGAGGGCGTCGGCGACGCTCTCGCCGACCACCACGTGGCCGCCCACGCTCGTGTCCCAGCAGCCCGGGTGAATGTCCTTCGACCGCGCGCGCTTCTGCATGTACAGGCGCCCCTCGGCGTCGAACACGTGCAGATGCACGACGAGGTGAACGAGCCGGGGATCGCCGTGGCAGGACGCGCGCTCCGCGCTGCCCGCGGGATTCCCCTCCCTGTCGACGAGCTGGAACATCTCCATGCAAGGGATAGTGTACGGGAGGCGGGCGCAAGGATCAAGGCGCCTTTTCTTGACAGGCGCGCGGCCGGCCGGCAGTATCCTTTCCATGGGCCAGCACACGCCTTCCGTTGTCATCGTCGGGGCCGGAGCATCCGGCCGGGGTCACGTCGGCCAGCTCGCGAGCGAATCGGGCTGCCGCCTGGTGTTCCTCGACAAGGACGCGAGCCTCTGCGCCGCTCTGCGCGTGGCCGGCGCGTATGCGGTCCGGCTGGTGAGCGCACACACCCGGACCGTGACTGTCGACGGCTTCACGATCCTTCACACCTCCGAGAGGGAGGCGTTCTATCCGCTCTTCCGGGACGCCGGCATGCTCTTCACCGCCGTCTGCCCCGGCAACCTCCGCGACGTGGCCGAATACCTGCACGGCCCGTTTGTCCGTTGGCTGGAGGAATGTCCACCGGACGACTTCAAGAACGTGCTGTGCTGCGAGAACATGAACCGCAGCTCCACGACATTCCGTGAGCTGCTCCTGGACGGCTTCCCTTCGACGCTCAGGGAAAAGCTGGACAGGCAGGTCGGGTTCGCCGACACGATGATCGCCCGGGTGGTCGCCCGGCCGTCCGACCCCCTGAAGCTCCTGGGCGAGGAGTACAGCGAGTGGACCGCCGACAGGAAGGCGATGCGGGGACCGGACCTTCCTTCGATCAGGACCCTCGATCTGGTCGAGGACCAGACCCGCTACCTCCAGCGCAAGCTGTACATCCACAACGCGGGCCATGCCACGTTCGGCTACCTCGGCTTCCTGAAGGGCTACACCTACATCCACGAGGCGGCGGGGGACTCCGAGATCATGGCGGTCTGCGAGAAGGCGATCGAGGAGTCGGGCTGGGCCATCGAGAAGGAGTTCGGCTTTCCCGCCGAGGTGATCCGCGCGTACCGCTCCGCCCTGACGGACAAGTGCGTGAGCCCCGAGCTTCCCGACGAGATCTCCCGGGTCGTGCGTGAGCCGATCCGCAAGCTGGGGAAGGACGAGCGGTTCTTCGGCCCGATCGAACTCATGCTCCGCCACGGCAGGCAGCCCGAGTGGCTCCTGTACGGGGTCTGCGCAGCGCTTCTCTCCCGCATCCCCGGGGACGAGCAGTCGCAGAGGATCGCCGCTCTTCTACAGAAGAAGGGCGCCTCCTGTCTGGAACAGCTCGTGGGCGCGCCGATCCCCTCCCCCGTCCTGGCCCGGATCGAGGCCCTGCTCCCCGTGGTGCGGGAGCGATTCGCGAAACGGCCATGAGGATCCCCGCGTTCAAGACGGAACCCTCGTTCCACTCGCGCCCCTGGGGCGGACGGGCGATGGCCCGACAGGCTGCACAAGAACATTCCGGATGGACCCGTAGGGGAGTCGTGGGAGGTCTCCGCCCACCCCAACGGCCTCTCGCGCGTGGCGGGCGGCCCCTTCGCGGGGTTGAGCCTGGCGGAGCTCGCGAAGCGGGCCCGCAGGCTCGAGGGGTCGCCCCGGAGGACTGCCTGCTCGTGCCGCCGATGCGGGTAGAGGTGACCGAGCACCGAGCGGGCGTTGCAGTTCCGACCGCGGCTGCGAGCGAACGCGATCTCCCTCAAGGACTACGCGCTGCTGCCCTTCCACAGGAGCGCGCAGCTGGTGGAGCACCTGATCGGGGTACACCTGAGCCCCGGGACGCTGGCACGTATGGAGCAGGAGTGCGCTCGGCGGCTGCAGCCGACCGGCGAGCAGCTGCGCCAGGCGGTACGGGCGGCCGAGGTGCATTTTAACGAGACCGGATTGAGCATCAACGGGAAGCTGTCGTAGCTGCACACTGCCTCACGACAGGAGGAGCGACAGGTCCTCCCGCGTCAGGTTCCTGATGAGGCTGTTGTCCGCGGAGATGATGGCGGAGACAAGGTCGCGTTTCGTCTTCTGGAGCTCCAGTATCCTCTCTTCCACCGTCCCGCGCGCGATGAGACGGTAGGCGAAGACATTCCTTGTCTGACCGATTCTGTGGGCGCGGTCGATGGCCTGGGATTCGACGGCGGGATTCCACCAGGGGTCCAGGAGGAACACGTAGTCGGCGGCCGTCAGGTTGAGTCCCAGCCCGCCGGCCTTGAGGCTCACGAGGAACAGGGGAAGGTCGGGGTCGGACTGGAAGGCATCGACCCGCGCCTGCCTGTCTCTCGTCCTGCCGTCCAGGTATTCGTAGCGGACGCCCATGCGGTCGAGTCGTTCCCGCACGATGGCCAGGAAACGCGTGAATTGCGAGAAGACGAGGGCCTTGTGGCCCTCTTCGATCACCTCCGCGATGCTCGGCAGGAACGCGTCAAGTTTTGCGGATGGCTCCCCCCGGCGTTTCTCATCGATGAGCCCCGGATGCAGCGCCGCCTGTCGCAGCCTCAGGAGGGCCTCGAGGATGATAATTTTCATCCTCCCAAGTCCGACGTCGACCGCCTTGCCGAGGAGCTCGGTGCGGTAGTGGTCCCGCAGCTCGTCGTAGAGAGCCCGCTGCGCGTCATCCAGCTCGCAGTACATGATCTGTTCGGTTTTCCGCGGAAGGTCGGTGGCCACCTGATCCTTGGTCCGCCGGAGGATGAACGGACGAAGGGCGCGCGCCAACAACCGGCGCGTGGGCTCGTCGGGATCGCGTGCCGCGGGACCTCGCATTCCCGCCAGCGGGGACGATCCCAGCATTCCGGGATTGAGGAACTCGATGAGGCTCCCGAGCTCCCCAAGGTGGTTCTCCATCGGGGTCCCGCTGAGCGCCAGGCGGTGCCGCGCCGTGAGCAGGCGCGCCGCCTTGGCCGTGTCGCTGTCGGCGTTTTTAATCGCCTGCGACTCGTCGAGTACCGCGTAATCGAAAGAGACGTCCTTGAGCAGCCCCACGTCACGACGAAGCGTGCCGTAGGTGGTGATCACGATGTCGTAGCCGTCGAAACCACGCGCGTCCGTGGTTCTTCCGGGTCCCCAGTGCTCGATGAGGCGGAGGTCCGGCGCGAACCGCGCGGCCTCCAGACGCCAATTGAAGATGAGGGAACGAGGGACGATGACCAGGGACGGCAGACGCGGGATCTCCCCCCCGCGTTCGGGGTCGACGCGCCGGAACTCCAGGAGCGCCAGCACCTGCACGGTCTTGCCGAGCCCCATATCGTCCGCAAGACATCCGCCGAAGGCGAACCGGCGCAGGAAGTGCAGCCACCCCAGGCCGTCTTTCTGGTACGGCCGGAGCTCGCCGGCAAATCCCGGCGTCGGATCGGCGGGGAGAACGGCGGTGAACCGCCTGAGCTCATCCCGCGCCCGTGCGGCCGTCTCGTCCCACTTCACCTCGGGCGCGGAGGCCAGGAGGACGTCCAGGAAACCCGACTGCGCGCGCGTGAACCGCAGGGTCTCTCCCTGGACGTCGCCCAGCTGCCCCAGGAGCGCGTAGCGTTCCAGCCATTCCTCGGGAACGATCCCCAGCGTGCCGTCATCCAGCAGGACGGTCGACTCACCGCGGCGGAGACTTCTGAGCAGACGGGGGAGCGGGACGAAAACGTCGTCGAAGTGGACTTCCCCCTTGAGGTCAAACCAGTCTATGCCGGAGGAGACAGACACGGAAAACCCGCTTGCGGACCGGTACAGCTTCCCTTCCGCCTCCACGATCCAGCCGGCGGCGGTCAGGTCGCGCACCGTGCGGGGCAGGTCGCGCGGAGACAGGGAAAAATGGGGGGGATCATCGTCATGGGGAAGTGCTTTCAGGGCTCTCATTCCGCCCAGCGCGCGTTCGGCCTCCTCCTCCGCGACTTCGTTCCGCCTGATCAGACGGCGCGCGTCGGGGAGATAGACTCCGGGCCTCCGGCTGGCCTTTTCGATGACGGTTCCCTCGTAGTCGAAGGAGAGGGCCGCACGCAGGGAGCGGGAGGTCCCGTACCCGCCATCCGGCCGGCTGATCATGAGGCGACGCCGTGGGGTTCCGACAGTCTCCTCGAAGCGCAGATCTTCCGGCAGGTCGAGCGGCGGCACGCCGGGAAGGCGCAGGAGCTCTTCGACGATCCTGCCGCGATCCCGCGGGCGAACGCGGATCGGACCCCCTTCGCGGAGCGTCGGGATCCAGATCCATGCGCCGCTATCGTCAAGCTGCGCAACGTTGTCGTGAAAGAAGACCAGTCCGCCCTTGACCGCGAAGACCGGTTCGCGGATGTCGATGATCTGGCCGTCCCGGCACAGCGATCCTCCTATGCGACAGCCGCCGTCCTTCTCGTCGCGGACCGTCAAGTGAAAGACGTAGGGGGCGCCCCCGTCCCAGCGGAGGATCTCCGGGTCCGCCTCGACCCCCGTGGCCCTGAGGAGGCAGCGCCCTGTCGCGCACATCATCGGGAGAAGCGCTTCCAGCAGGTCCCACGTGAAACGGAAAGCGCTGCCGGCCCGGTCGTATTCGAAGTAATCATGCTCCTTCGACGCGCCGAGCATCATGGCGACGATACGCCGATCGTCGCGGTCCGCGAGCCTGGACGCGCGCTCCCTTGTCGGGGAATAGTTCAGCAGCGCGCCCCAGGCGCCGTCTTTTCTCCGCGTGCGGGTCGCCAGGCGAACGGAGAAAAGGCCCGTCGACGGGGTATCGGAAAAATCGACGATGTAGAAGAGAGCCTTGACCGGTTTCCCCACGCTCTGAGCCCGGCGGAAAGCGATTTCCGTCATCGCGTGCTCGATGTCGGAAAACAGCGGGCGGGGAAGGGATGGATCGGGACGCCGGCTGGAGCTCGTGGGTTTGGTCGCACCGCCCAGTGAGAAGAAAACTGGTGTTCCCGTCTGAGGAAAAAGCCACCCCTCGCTGGGACCGGTCGTCCCTTGCCCGTCACCGTTCCCGACTGTCCCCTTCGATCCCGTCCAGTTCTCGAGGTGCCCGGCATTCTCCGCCGCCAGCACGACGGCCCAGACGTGTCTGCACCCCCGCTTTGAATCGGCCATGGCAGGACACGTGCAGGAAGCCCCGATGCCGTCCCTGGTGCGCGCGAGGGTCACGCGGTACGGCAGGCTGCCCGCTATCGTCGCCTCAATGCGGTTGGGGAACGTCGCATCTATGCGCAAACGCCCCCTCAGGAACAGCATCTCGCCGAGCGTCCGGGCATTGGGTCCGAACCAGGGCTGCAATTCTTCCGACAGAGACATCGTTACGTCCTTCCGTATTGGGGAAATATACATCGTGTGAGTCGAAAAAAGAAGGAGAAAGCGACGGGCAACCGACCTTGACCGCCGAGGGGCCGCGCGTGGGAGGAGGCCAGGCGGCCCCCGCACTTCCCAAGGCGACGGAAGGAACGAACGGACCGCCGGTGGATCGCGACCGTCCGCTGGTGTACCTTGCGGTCACGGATCCCGTCCCTCTTCCGAAACGATTCGGCCCATTCAGCAACGACCCCTCCGGTATGCAGGCAAACCGGATCGTCGATCTGTGGGAGCCTTGGCGCGAAGGCCAACATCATGAAGTCTTCGGTACCGCATTTCGACACCGCAGCAAGACAGGCGATGGGAAGAGCGCGTTGACAAGTTCGGTCTAATTATGTAGCCTTAATGTAGCCGAATCGAGGTACGGAAAGGACTCATCATGCGTTTCACGAGCGTGAGGGATCTCAGGAACCGACCGGGCAGCGTATTGCGGGATTCCGTCAAGGCGGAGGAAATCGTCCTGACCTCTAATGGAAAACCGGTTGCCCTGGTGGTGCCGGTCGATGGCGATACTCTGGAAGAGGAGCTTCGCGTCTACCGGCAGGTCCGTGCACAGGTTGCCATCGAACGGATGCAAAAAGCGTCGA
>Ga0315274_10005313_pt1 | contig 18834 bp, 12 predicted proteins | sample YL17G02_20_MG_FD_203700 | JGI IMG/M metagenome (GOLD analysis project Ga0315274, IMG submission 203700) | Sediment microbial communities from Yellowstone Lake, YNP, Wyoming, USA - YL17G02_20 | ecosystem: Environmental > Aquatic > Freshwater > Lake > Sediment | place: USA: Wyoming | collected... | reverse complement strand
GCGATAGATGCTGCCGTCCTGAATGATCGTCCGATGAGGCAGTTCCAGGGGACCGATGACCTGAGGCTTTCGCGCCCGAATGCGGATGCCGCGCGGAGGCTCCTTGCCGACGAAGATCGCATCATTTGGGCCTTCATTGCCTTTGACGTAGACACTCTCGCCAGCTTTGTTCACCCAATCCAAGTCGCCGGGTTGGATGTAGTACCAATTGGTGAAAACGACCCGTTTCCCGAGGAGGTCGTATGGTTCGCCGGGAATGAGCCGATTTGTCTTGACGCCGTCGACGACCTCCCGCCCGCGGTGCTGCCCCCATGCAGGCTGCGTGACCCACGACGCCGCGACCACCGAAACAATTGCGGCCAACCTCACGCTTGAACCTAGTCGGATCCCACACTTCGTTCCGTTCATATGTTCCTCTCCCCATTTTCCGGCTGTTCAGTCCGAGTGAGACAATTCAAGGCCTCACTCTATCATGTTGCGCCAGGGGTCGGCACGTCTGCTGCTAAGCAATTGAACATGCCCACGAGTGGCGCCTGAGGGCAGCGCACAACGCGCCACAGGCTGCACGGCAAACCGGGTAGGGGGAACACCCTTCGGCCCAACGGAAAAATTGGGACGCTTCCCTATTTCCGGCGGTTCTATTGACGCCACCGTGGAGGCCGGAAATAGGGAAGCGTTCCATTTTTCCGGCCGTGAATGGCCTCACGAAGAGACGATAACAGCAAGACTGGTGTTGACGAGATCGGGAAAGGCAACTAGAATATCCAGAAACCAGCTTGCTGAGATCGCAGGCAGATCCGTGGGGGAAATCCCGGTGCATTTCTGGGACGGAGGCTGGGCGCGAGATCGAGGAGGTGTTCCATGTTGATGGGTTGTGTTGTGCTGGGGTGGCTGCTGTGCAAAGCGCAGCTTCCGATGGTGTTCCTTGGGCCGGAGGACATCGAAGACGCGCGGAACGTGCGGGTCGAGGCGCAACTCCCCGAGACCGTTGTCACGCTCTTGCCAAAGAATGCCGAGCACCCGTCGCTCTGGTATTACCCCGCCGCGGCCCACGAGCGCGACGGCGAGGTACGCGTATGGTATCAGCGGGTGGACAAGTCAGTAGCCGAGTACTCTGACCAGCGTGCTCTCTGTCTGGGTTTTATCAGGAATGGGCAATGGCATTTCCCGGAGCTAAGCCCGCAGTCTCCGGCATGGGGCGGCCCGAACAACGTCGTGATGAGGCGATCTCCATACAAACCCCATTGGGGCGGATTCAACGTGTTCCAAATTGCGCGCGTAGGCCGCGGATACCGGGTGATCTACTGGGATCAGCCAAACGAAACGGGCGACGCAGGCGCGATGCTCGCCCGCTCGAAAGACGGGGTGAAATGGGTGAAGGACTCCGGAACGGTGTTCACGGAGCACAACGATGCATTCTCGTTGCTGCCCGCGGGCAAGGAGTTCCTCCTGTTTCAGACGGCGCTCGAGGACTGGCCGGACAAACCGTATCCGGACAACCTCGACAAGAAACGCCGCGTGATTTCGTTGAGGATCTCAAAGGACTTGGTTCACTGGTCACCGCAGAACGTTCTCTTGCGGCCGGACGCGGAAGACAAACCCGAGACGGAGTTCTATCTGATGAAGGCGTTCTCGTACGCGGGCCGGTATGCGGGACTCCTTTTCAAGTATTACGCCGACCCCGCCTCGCTTAAGAAGCACAGCGCGATCTATGTGAATGAGTTGATAGTGAGTGACGACGCGCGCAATTGGCGCAGGCCATTCAGAGACGTCGCGCTGCCCTTCTGGACCTACGCGGAACCGTTCACGGACTCGGGCCGGTTCTGTTTCGTTACGGGTTTCCAGCAAGGAGCTATCGCCATGGCAGCGTACCGGCTTCTTGGCTTGACCGCAGTAGTCGCAAACGGCGAGGGACAGTTAACGACCCGCGCGGTCGATATGCCTCGCCGCGGGCTGCTTCTGCACGTAGACGTTCGCAACGGATCGATCGACGCGCGAGCGGTCCGCGCAGGCACAACATCCGAGCAAGAGATCGCCGCTGTTCGCGCCGAGCGCTCAGACACGAACACGATTGCCCTCGTTCCTACGCACAACGCGAGGAAAGACGGCGACAGGATCGTTCGCGTCCTTGTACGCATGAAGAACGCCAAGCTGTTTGCCATTACTGCGGCAGGAAAGGCACAAGCGGACGCCGATTAGATCCGGCCAGCGCGGCCCCGGTCCCTTCGGTTCGACGGAGATTATGTTGCGGTAGAAGCTGGCCGTCGGTTCGCGCTCCAGGGCGCTATTCCTTGTCAGGTGCAGTATCTTTCTCTGCATTCCCCTGCAAGTAGGCCTGCCTGACAAGTTTCACGTTTTCCTCGACCAGAACGTCGTCTATGTTCTCCGCAAGGATGTACGCCCCAAGCGCCTTGGCAATCCAGACTTCGTACCCGCCGCGGTGCAGAGATTCGCGAGTGGCGAAATAGCCGTTACTTCCACAGGAGGTACTGGCGCACAAGGTATACTGCGCAGGACTGTACTGGCGAAGCCGCAGAACGGTTTCCGCGAAAGGCTCCCCGGGAATCGGGACGATGGCTGCCGGACCAAGAGCAGTGATGACCTGACGGTACCGCTTTCCAGGGAGAGGAGAGTCCGCATGGGCTTGGATTACGGCTTGCCAGTGTTTGTACTCGCACATGCCCTTTCCGTATTCGTCCTTGTGTCCTTCTGCGGCCGTGAGATGACGGCGCGCCTCCTCCAGCGTCGGCAGAGGCCGATAGGGCAGCAGGTACTCGCCAGTAACCACTCTGAGGTCCCGAAGGGCGAAGTCCTTGACTGAACGATACGCCCGCAAGGCATCCATTGCCGCTCGATACCCCACTTCCATGAGAGCAGGCTCACCGTCGCCGACCGCGCGGAGAGTATTGGATCGTGGGGCTACGTCGCCAACCGCGCCGTTTATGAACATGGCTGGGGCGCCGGTCAGCGCTTCGACGCGGTCGGTCATTACACCCGGCCAGTCCCGCGACACCACCCGGCTTGTCTTATCGAAAACGGTCGGATGTGCGCCGTAGTGAATGATCGTGGCCAGCGGCTCACGTTCACCTTGCAGCCGAAGCACCGTCATCTCGGGGTCGTAGATACCCCACGGGTTAGCGCCAAGGACGACGGTATGGTCCTCCGTGATGCTTCTGCGGTTTATCCCCACGTCGCTGTGCGTTGTCCCTATGCCCAAGCGGATTGGCCGAAGGGTATCATTTGCCTTTGTGGCAGCTTCGACGGCTCGTTCGACCATGAATTCGGTGTATGAGGAGTCTTTCTCACACCATCCCCACACCTCCTGGGTCCTTGGCGCGCTGTGTGTCTGGATCGCGCAAACGGTTACGTGCTCAGCCGGAATCCCAGTGCGTGCTTCCACCCCGTGCCGGATGGATTCGACCTCCGGATCGTCGATGATGCTGACGGTCAGACTGAGGATAACTGCGGCAGTGTCTTTCTGCTTGAGAACAAGGGCATTTGCGTGAAGCGGGTCTCGGATCGCCTCCGCTTTGCGATCCGGAACAGGGTAACCCATGAGCAGAGTCCCGACCTCGGGTGTGATGTCCGTCCTACCGAAACCGCCAACGAGATCTTCTCTCATCCTTCTATCTCCCTCCGAGTGTCGAACACCAAAGTTCAGCGGCGCGTTCGTAGCGAAAAGACTCAGTGGCCTTGACCTGGATTACGGCCCAGGCCTTAGCCCCTTGGAGTGTGACCGGCGGACGCGGGCTTGCACGGGAATCTATCAACTCGATCAGTGTGCGTCAAGTTCGGCGAAGAGAGGGCGCGGATGGGCATGTCCCCTCGCAGCACCGCGGCTTGCCTGTATTGCGGCGCAAGCCCCCTCTCGCTCCCTCTCATTCCTACGATGGATCGCTCGTTCTGGATCTCCGCGGCAGCGGTGTTTGTGCTCGCCGCGGCGGTGGCGTATGGCCAATCAGCGCGTCAGGCGACGCCACGCATCAGCCAGGCTCCTTGAGAAAGGGCACGGACGCCGAGATGCGCATTACGACGTCGCCTGTGGCATTGGCGCGGACGCTCCTCGTAGCGGCGATGAAGTGCCACTGGCCGTCACCGTAGCAGTCCTGGGCGCTGCTTATATCGTGCATGCCCTGAACGAAATCCATGATCTGCACGCCCGCTGTGTCCTTGATCTTCGATTGGATCCAAACACCCAACGTGACGGTCTTGCCGGCGAATCGTTCGGCAGGGAACCGTTTGTCGATGATCACGTGGCCTTGGAAGCGCTCCGTGGCCAGCGCGGCCGCATATTTGCCGGACTTAACGTGAGTTTCCTCCTTCGTTATGATCGGGCCTTCACCGTGAACGTCCCAATCCTTTGGAAGGCTGCCGGGCTCGGGTGTCCACTCCTCAAACCCCGCGTTGTCCAAAAGATTGGGTTCGTTGCCGGTAATGCAGGCGCCCTCGACAAGAACGGCATCATCGAAATAGAACACCCGGTTGTGCGCTACTCTTGGCGCCCAGTCCAGGTCGTGGGGCTTGCGGCATTCGGCCAGCGCCCGAACGTACTCGTCTGGCACTTTGTCGTGTGGGCAAAGGACGCACTGGCTCTGCAGCCGTCTTGGTGGAGCAACCGGCGTGAACCACAGATCCGGATGCCAGGTGAACAGCCAGACATACTTGTCCGTCTCGGTCAGAGCGCCATAAAGTGTGTTTTCGAATTCCGAGGGGCTGCGGTAGTTCTTGTCGAAATCGGCTGGGCTTGTGTGCCAGCCACAGTGAGTGTCAGGCGTCGGATCGACCCAGACGCCGAAGGCGTACTGCATTGGCTTGAACAATTCGTCCTGAGAATGAGAATCCTGCGCCCGATTGCGGAGCAGTGCAAACTCCCTGCGAGCCACTAAGCTGTATCCTTCCTCGCCGCCATCAACCAAGGTCGCTTGGCCTCGCGTCTCAAGCATTCCTTTGACGAAAGGCTCTACGAGGTCCGATTTTCCCCACCCCGTGTTCTGAATGATCACAATCGTTATGTGTGGATAGGCGTTGCCAACGGCCTCCATGAATTGCCGGCCTCGGCGTTGTATTTGGTTCCTGACTTCCGTCAGCGAGTGTTTGTCCTTGCTCGGGTATGCCTCGTAGTCGAAGATGTGCCGTCCGCCCCACGGGCCGAGGCCGCCTCCGTAATTCTCGACGTCTAGGTATAGCCCCTTAAGTCCGGCGTCCTTCGCCAGCGACGCGACTACCGCGCCGTTTTCGGCAATCACGTGCCACTTCGGGTCAAACCAATCCAAGTTTCCATCCTCGACCTTGCCGGTCACGGCAGATCCCCTGGCCTGTGCCTCGACCTGGATGAAATTGTCCGTGAATCGGGTGAACCGCGTGGCTTTGAGGTCCGCTAGCGCCTTGGAGAAATCGTCCACTTTGAAGGCGTGGCCGCCGAAGAACATGCCTTCTTGCCCCGTTCTGGCCGGACCCCAATCATCAGGATAGACTGCGATCACCAAGCCATCCAACGGCAGCCGCTCGACATCAGCAACATGCTCTCTCAGGTATGCGGGTTCTACGATGTTGACCGCGAAACCGATCAGCTTCTTGCCGTCGGGAACCGGATTGCCGAGATCGGCGGATGCAGAGGGTGCTGTGGCAAGCCAAAGGGCCAAACAGAATGCAGCGATCAGTGCTCGATCAAGTGCTCTCGATGTCATACGATGCTCTCCAATAATCCTATCTCCATTTCCATTTTGGGCGGCCCAAAAGGGCCCGTGGGCCCAAGCGACAAGGAATTTCGCCCATAAATTCGTATGTCAATGCTTTATACCACGGAATGCGCTTCACTTGGAACTGGCGGCCAAGGCAAGTGCCTCGGTTGGATTTTCCACTCCTGCATGAGTCATGATTCACGCTCAAAGTGTGTGACGACGGCGGGGTGGGCCATGCAGAATCCAGCATACCAATGGGTGGACATCGGGATCATCGTGGCCTACATGGCTTCCATGATGGGTATCGGCGCGTATTTCACGCGCAGGCAGAAATCGGCCTCAGAGTACCTGCTGGCAAGCCGCCAGATCGGCTGGTTCGCGATCGGCCTCTCGCTTCTGGCCACTCTAAACAGCGCCGTGGACTACGTGATAGGTCCGGCTCAGATCCTTGAGTTCGGGTTCATGAATATCGTGATGATCCTGCCGGCCCTCATCGCGTTCCCGTTCATCTTCAAATGGTTTCTCCCGTTCTACCAGCGTTTGCGCCTCTACAACTGCTACGAATACCTGGAACATCGATTCGACGCACGTGTCCGCATAACGGTTACGCTGGTGTTCATCCTCTGGCGCATCGAGTGGTTGGGGACAACAATCTACCTTCCCGCCTACGTGCTCAACGTCACCATGGGTTGGAACCTGTACCTGACGATAATGGCTCTAGGGCTGATAACGACACTCTACACCACACTCGGAGGAGTGCGAGGGGCGATCTGGACTGACGTGGCTCAGGCGTTCGTCATGTTCGCAGGTCTCATTCTGGCAACCGGCATACTCCTTTGGTACGTTCCCGGCGGGATGGGCCAGACGTGGGCTTTGGCCCGGGACGCCGGATTCATGCGCTTTACCGCCAAGATCCCTGAGATGGCCGGCACGCCCGGAATCTTGGCGAAACTGAACCTTTACCTCCACACCAATCTCACGTTCTGGGCCATCATCATCGGGGGCACTCTGTCGAAACTGACCTCCTACGGCGCGGACCAGGTCATGGTCCAACGCTACCTTACCGCCAAGAGCATTAGGGACAGCAAGAACGGCTTCATCCTAAACACGATCGCGTACGTCGTCTATTCGCTGCTTTTCATTTTGTTAGGCATGTGTCTGCTGGCCTACTTCAAGCTGAACCCGCTTCCGGCGGGAACGAAATTCGAGTACTTGTTCCCCTACTTCATTCAACACCACATGCCCGTCGTTGTGAAGGGTCTGGTCCTCGCCGCCATATACGCGGCGGCCCAATCAAGCGTCAGTTCGGGAATCACGGCCACGGCCGCCGCCATCTTCTCAGACCTGTATCTGCGGCTCTTCAAAGGCAAGGTCACCGTCGAGGAGGGCGTCTCGGAGTCTGAGCAGCACCAGCAGGTTCGGTTCAACCGCATATGCATGCTTTGTCTCGGCGTGTGCGTAACGCTCTTCGCATGTTTGGTGGGGACGATGCACGCCCAGCAGGGGCTGTTTGCGCTCTTCAGCAAGATCGTGGGGGTATTTGGCGGACTAATCATTCCGATCTTCCTGCTCGGGATGTTCTCGCGGCTTGTGGGCAGCCTCGCGGTCTGCGTCGGGGCCGTGTGCGGCCTCGTCGTGACCTACTATTGGGCCTTTGCGACGGACTTGGGGTTTGGATGGACGACGACCGTGGCGTTCGTTGTCGTCATCGCGGTTTCCTACGCCGTAAGCTTGGCCCAGCTTGCAGCTTCCTGCGTCGTGGCCTCGATCCCACCCTCACCGCCGCCTGAAAAACTCAACTGGCTGTGGAGCAGTATCATGGCGAGACCAAACAAAGACGCCGGGTGACCGGGGCCTCGCCATCCTGGTAGAGGAGAGGAGCATGATGGTGTATTGGCACGATTGTATGAGTGTATCGGCGAAGGGCCGGTTTGCGGCCGTGTTCCTGTTTCTCGCAATGCTGTGTGCGCCTGCAGGGGCCCAGGTGGACCGGTTCTATGGCGAGCCCGTTGAGCTTAAAAGCAACTTTGTCTACTTCACGAGCTGGAAATACGTCAGACAGGGTAACTTCAGTTGGCAGATCCAGCAAGCGGCGGACGCGACCGATGCTGAGAAGAACGTGGGAGCGTGGCTGGAGGGCGACGGGACGCGCCCGGCATTGTTCACCCTCAGTGACATGCCCCGCGGTATTCGTCTCGTTGCCCAGAAGGCCGAAAAGAGGCCGTTTCAGTCCGGACAAATGGGCGCCCAGATCTTTGACGAGGGCAAGTACAAGACCTGGTACACGATGGGGCCTTGCGCCGAGCCGGAGCCCTTCAGCACGAAAGACCGCATTCTCCCGGGGTACAACTCCGCCATTGCCTATGCGGAATCGGCGGACGGTATGAAATGGGACATTCCACACCTCGGCCTCTTCGACTATGCCGGTAGCAAGGACAACAACGTTGTCTTTCGAGGGGACCTGAACGGCTCTGTCCGCGGATTTCACGGAGGCAGCGTGTTCGTCGATCCGTCGTCGACAGAAGAGCGCTACAAGATGTTCTATCTCGGCATCATCACTGATGAGGAGTGGAACGCCTTCGCCGCGAAATACCCCGAAGAGGTCGACACGATGGCGCGCCGGCCGGACGTGGGCGGTTTCCGGTGCGTCGTGGCCGCATTTGGCGCCGTGTCACCCGACGGGATTCACTGGACCTCCCTGCCCGAGCCCCTCATGGTTCAGCACGCGGATACGCTCAATACCTGCTACTACGACGTGGATCGGAAGGAGTATATCGCTTATGTGCGTGCGTGGCAGGTGAACCCCAGGGTGCGCGGCGCGGAAGCCGGCAATTCCGACGTTTGGATTGCAGTGGGCCGCCGATCCATCGCGCGCTCCGTAAGCAAGGATTTCAGGCACTTCAGCAAGCCAGAGATCGTCGTATCGACCGGGGCCGACATGGCCCCCAGCCATCTCTACTACACAAACTGCAAGACAACCTTGCCCGGCATACCTGACAATCACCTCATGTTCCCGTGGGTATGGGAACTGGAGAGCGATGGGGGAACTTCGTGGCTTCTGTCAAGCGCCGACGGCGTCGTCTGGTCGCGAGTGCCCGGCGGGCCGGTGGCAGACATGGGTCTCCCAGGCGCGCCCACGGGCGGATACATCGCGTGCAGCGGGAACCTGCTCGAATACCCCAACGACATTTGGGCCATCACCTACGGCGGGAATCCGATCCCCCATAAGTATCCCGGCCGCAATTTTGAAAAACGCAAAGGGCTCTTTCCTGGCGTGCCCAGTGAGAGCGGCATTGCGGTCTGGCCCAGAGGCCGGCTCGTAGCCCTGCAGTGCGACGAGGAAGGTGAGTTCGCCACTGTGGCGGTCATGCCGCGAGGCGATCGCATTCGCCTGAACGCCTCCGTCAAACCAACCGGATACATCGAGACCGCCGTGCGACGGTTCGGGGAAGGCGAGGATGTCACCGGGAGGTCCTTTGAGGATGCCGACCGAATCATAGGAGACGGACTCGCAATGCCCGTTACGTGGCAAGGAGATGGGGCACTCAACCACGTGGGAAAGGCGGTCATTCTCCGGTTCCACCTGCGCCAAGCAAGACTCTTCGGGATTGAATTCTATTCCTGAGTAGGGATTGCTCGGGCTCTTCACAGGACGGACACATGATATCGAGGTGAAACCTCCCTTACGCTCCCACATGGATCGTTGTCCTTCCCGAAAACTCGTAGTCTTTGGCCACAACGACTTATGAAGAGTGGTGCTGTTCGAGGAATTCGCCGGGAGCAGCGGCAAAGATGCCGCGCCTTTACTGCATAACCCACCTTCGGTAGGTTTCCGGCTGAACCACGTGCATAACCTCGCTCACGTTATGACCGAGCAACGCGCCAAGATGGAGCAGTCCGGATTTCTCCTTCGGAGTTGGCACACTACGGCTAACGTCGATGCACGAACACGGAATCGGAATCTGCACTTCCAAGAGTTGAAGCTGCGCGCTATACCGAGGCCGAAAGTGCGCTTGTAAGCACCAATCAGTAATGCGGGGAATCCGCTATCCGCGGTAGGGCGCGGATATGCCCAACCCGGCATGCGACAGGACCGAAGCAACCTGTCGTGTGAAGCCCGGGCGGAATGGTAGCCCTGAGTCGAAGCACACAAGACAAGACGGGGAGCCTGGCATAAGGAAGGAACGGATGACGAACGGGAATCGGTCAGTGCCCCATCCAGCGTTAATGTGTGCGGGGACTCACGTGTGCTCACGAGTCCTGCATGGTGGAAGGCCCTTGGTTTCGGTGGGGCCTTCCGGTATTGGTTGCGCCTCCATACTGGCAACCCGTATGGTCAAAAAACTCGTCCGTGGTCCAAGGAGATGCGAGTCAAGGAATTAACTGCGGGAATCTTGCTAAATTCGGATCGCGTCATGAAGATTTGGGCAATGTCGTGGGGTCCTGTTGTGGAGAAAGGGCATTCTAGACGCATCCCTCCCGTGTGTTCTCAGGCATGTCGAACTCGATGAATCAGGCTGCTTGGCGGTAGTAATATCGGAGCATGCCGCCGAGCCGATCCTTACGAGCTACTCTTCCCCAAGCTCGCCCGACCTCATCACCCGGCTCGATAAGACGATTGTCGAGCCCCTGATGATTGCGCTCGCCATGATAGTGCGCCACAAACTCGGCCAGAGCCCGGTGCAGTGAACGTTCTCCGAAGAACACCATCCGGTCGAGGCATTCGGATTTCATGCTGCGCACATACCGCTCAATCTGGGCATTCAAATTTGGACTCTTCGGTGGCAGCAAAACAGCCTTCGTCCCTGTACCATCGAGCACGCCACGAAGCGGGAGGAACTTGTTGTCTCTGTCGACCAGCAGATACTTCGCATCGCGCAGGAATCCGTCGTAACAGTCGGTCAGGTTTCTCGCCACTTGCTGAACCCACGCACTGTCCGGGTGTGGCGTGATGCCTGCAATCTCAATGCGACGCGTGGAGAGTCGCATCACGACCAGAATGTAGAAGGTCACCAAGCCGCCGCGTGTCCATACCTCGATCGTCGTGAAGTCTACGGCGGCGAGTACTTCCCAGTGAGCCCTGAGGAATGTCTTCCACGTCGTCGTCCGCTGTCGGTCTGGAGCTGGCTCGATGCCGTACTCTTTCAGAATGCTCCCAACGGTGGTGTCGGTAATGCGTAAGCCAAGGTTCTTCAGCGCGCCCTGAATGCGGTCATAACCCCACGTTGGATTCTCCTTGGCCATTTGCACCACGAGCCTGACGATCTCTTCTCGCGTACGGGGCCGACCAATCCGTTTCTGCAGATGGCTGAAGTCCCACTTCTGGGCCACCAACTCCCGATGCCAACGAAGAATCGTATCAGGCGTGACAATGGTCGCTAATTCTTGAAGCGCCCTGCGACCAAGAGCTTTGCCTTTCACCGCCAGCCGACGACGCTGGTCGTCATTCAACAGGATGCGGCCCTTGCCAAGCTTTTCGCGTAGCACTTGATTCTCCACGTGCAGATAATCGATCACCCGCTGTTGCTCGCAATTGAGCTGTGAAGCCAAGAACAAGACAATCAGGTGCCAGGGCCTGAGAATGAACTCCAACATGAGAACGGGCAGTCCTTTCCCAATGAAAAAGGGTATGATGCCCGCACATCCATGCCGAGTCAATCGGCTCGGGCCGGAAATAGAAGCCCGCGTAACGCATGTCATTAGAACCAGTTACACGTCGGCTGAATACTTTGACCATGCGCGGGTGGATTTTCAGTTAGGACAGTTGGGAAGGACGAATCACTTCCGCCGCCATAGAAACTGCTGGGGAATGGACTGCCGGTTCATGCCGGGACCTGATATTAGTAAGTCGGGCTTCTCGCCTTGCCACACCGCGTCGTACGCCTGGTTGGGGAAGTACATGTCTTCCTTTCCGGCACGGAAGTCGGCGTATGCTACTTCGATGGGATGCAGGCCCTTCTTGAGTGCGATAGACCATGTGTCGAAGGCGTGTTGTCTTGTGGTTGGGTACCATTCTACCGAGTCGACCGCGATGCGCAGGTCGTAACCTGCTTCGCGATGCGGCTGGTCTCCGCTGTACATTGGGTCGGGGGCGTGGAAGGTATAGACACCGTCTTCGGGGGCTTCAAACCATCCATTGTACCGGAATGCGAAGTAGCGGTTGGGTTCGCGTGCGGTGACATCGAGCAGGCTCGGCACGTTTCCGTGCTTGGTCGGCGTTAGGTCTTTGAGGCGGAGCATTAGGTCTTGCCACGGGCCTTCGTAGTAGTCGAAGTCGATGCCTTGGGCGAGGTGTTCCGACTGTTTACTCGCCTTGTGCGGTTGCTGTTTTGTGAAGATCGCACGAGCGACGACCGTACAATAGGTACCGCTGAGGGTCGGGGGGACTTCGCTGACGCCTTTGCGGAACGCACGCGCTTTCACTGTAGTGGATTGGGTGATCACGATGGGGCTCGCGTACAGTGGCGACTGAGGTGTGGGGTCCGTCCCGTCAAGCGTATATGTGGATCGTCGTTTGGGGCGTAGCCGTGGACATCGTGACTTCTGTCCGGTCCATGAACACGTTTACATCGGGCAGGATCCGGACGGGATCGATGGGCGTGTAGATCGATGTGGTTGATAATTCCCCATTGCCGACCTCGGCGAACTCGGCGTCGCCCGTAGTTAGGTCCGCGGCTTTACCGCCCAAGGAGAGGCTCTGGCAGCCGAGGACGATTCCGCGTTCCGGCCCGTTCGCGGTCCGGACAAGGAGTGCGGTCTCCCCGTTTGCCTTCAGGTCGTTCAGATCTAGGGCGGCGTTGCGGTCGGGCGCTACGCGGTAGGTCACTCGGCTGCCGTCGCGGAGTGCGAGATCGAAGCCCAGCACCTTCTTGCTGCCTTCGATACGTCGAAAGGAGGTATCTCCCTCTTCCTGGGTCTTGCGCGGGATTACGACGGAGACAAGGACCTGGCTTCCCCGGCCGCGCCACATTGTCATTATCCGTGAGACCGTAAAGGCGAAGAGGTAGTTCTCCTTTTCAATGTAACGGCTGTCTCGTCCTTCGGTGGTCCAGCCCTTTATACCTTGCGGGTTCGGCGGCGCGAGAACCGTATCGAGTCGGAGCGGGGCCGACCCGATCTGGTAGAGCGACACGTTGGGACCTTCAGGGCTGGTCGTCCGCACGGAACCTTCCTGTTGATTGACGCGGATCTGGTCGGGCGTGAAACCGTGGATCTTCCCGTAGTCGCTCGGTTCTGGAACGTGGAGCAGCCACAACTGACTGTAATCGTGTTCCTCCTGACTGTCCAACCGGTCCGTGATGATCCAAATGCCCAAAGCCTTGACAAACAGGATCTGGCGGCGGTGGGTAACGTCGGAAATCAGGGGGGCAATTCGATTTCCCAGCAAGCGCGCGCGCACATCCTCGCCTGGGTTCCCGTAGGGTCCGCTGTATATGCCTTCCGCCACATCGAACTCGGGCGAACTGTGCCACCGGGCTGACATGGGTTTCGGATGAGGGGGCTTGGCGAGCATGGCTCCGATATGGCCCGCATAGGGAAGTCCGAACCGAACGTCCTGCTGTTTGCCATCGACGGTCACGGGGGTCACGTGGTGGTCAAAGAGCAGTTCTTCCCCAAAGGCATATAACGAGACGGCGTTGTTGTTCTGCCACAGTCCGAAGGGACCGCCGTGGCCGATCACGTGGCCAGACGACGCCATGAAGGCAAATGCGTCATTCACGTCCCATCCAGCGCGCAAGAAATAGAAACCGCCATAGGGAAACCATTCCGAGGTATACGAAGGCGGCTCCGTGCTTCCGTCGCCGAACTTGACATGCTTGTCTTCGAACGCCCGGTTCACCCTGCGCGCATTATCCGGCACGTCATAGAACCCGGGGACGGCCTCTCTAAAAGCCGGGATGTCATACTCGCCCAGTTGGCCTCTCAGGTCTTGCGGTCCGATGATCGGCCACTGCCCGGACGGCATGAGTTGTCCGATGGTTGCTCGGGCGGGTAGCCACGTCTGTTCCTGCAACTCGGCGATCCACGCCTCATCCATTTCCCTGCACGCACCGGATCTTTTGAGTTGGTAGAAGGGCCAAACACCGTCGGTTTGGTAGGCGCTCCAATAGTTTGGGGTGAGTTCGTAGTCGGTGCCGTCGGGGAGTTTGCAGAGGACGTTGGAGATTTCCATTCCGCGGCGGCCTTCTTCCCGCATGAGGCCGCTCAGACGGAATTCCCCGAAGAGCAGCCCCGTCGTGATTAGGCGCCGGGAGATAAAGTAGCGCCAGTTGCCCTCGAAGAACCGGAGGTGCCTTATCGACGCAACAGCCATTTCCGGGAGGCGTCTCAGCAGGAACCGCGCGAGAGTGGTTGGGGAGAGGTCTTCGCCGAACGAGGGTTGCGCGTTCGCAACGTAGGCAAGATTCCCCATGAGGCAATCGAACCGTTCGACCTCTTGCGGCAAATAAAGAAGGATGGCGTACGGTGATTGCTCCGCATCGGTCTTCTGGTTCATACACCAATCGTCGATGTAGTCGGCCCATTTTTGGAGTCGTGATTTGTCGCCGGTTGCGGCGTAGTCCGCCAAGAGGCCGTTGAAGCAACACGGCTGGCGGAAGTGGCGCGCGTAATCCGGAGGCCCTTTTCGCCACGCTTCGCTTTGTGGGAGCATGACCACATCGCCCGTATGGTCGTCGGGCCCTTCAAGAACGCCCGGCCGAAGCGGCTTGCCTTCCCAGCCGGGCGGAATGAAGATCCAGTTGATGGCTCCGGGCGGCCCCACGTCGAGTTTCAGGTTCCTGACGGTGACGATGTTTCGCATGAGCTCGTCCCCCAGGGACTGCTGCAAATTCTTGTCGAGACGGGCCTTGTCCGGATCCGGTGGCGCCGGCGACACAGACATCACAGGAATACCGTACTTCTCCGGGTTTCGAAGCTTGTCCACAACATAGCCCCGGTAGGCGCTCAGGGCCTCGCTGTATCGCTTTTCCTGGTAGAGACGGGCAAAGCCTTCGCGAACGTCGGGGTGCTGCAGGTCGATGGCTTTCGCCAGTTCATCAGCCAGTCGGCGGATTCCCTCGGGATCGTTGCGCACATCGAACCGCGCCAAGCGTTCCTCCCGATTCGGCGGCGGCGAAGCGTTCACTGTTTCCGATTCGGCCGTACAAACCGCGCAGACGACGAAGACGGCCAAGGTCAGCGTGATCTGCCGCGAGTATCCAATCCATCTCATTGAGCAGGCCCTTTTCAGTTTGGCGTTGCGTGGCGGGTACGGAAATGTAAGCTACGACACCCGAGCATAATAACCAGCGCGATTAGACCAGAATCTGTTGTAGAGCTTCAACCGGGCGGTGCGGCTGTAACCCATAGCCAAAACGTGTAGTACTACACGAAATGGGAGGTCGCACCGATGAAAACACCGAAACTCAGACTCCACAAAGCCACGGGGCAAGCCTAGGTCGAACTCAATGGGCGACGGCTGTACCTGGGCAAGCACGGCAACCCCGAAACCACACGCCGCTATCACGGGGATCATGCACCGGGCGGACGTTCAAACCACGACGAGCGCAGGCGCGGCCGACTGGGACTCGATCCTTCCAAGAAATGTATGTTGGTGACTTCACCCAAGTGATTATCGCTCTGAGACAAGGCGTGCAAGTCGAGATCACGAACACCGGGGCGACGCCTTCGCGAAGCATCAAGTCATGATCAAGGCCCATTGGCGTGGCGACTTTGCAGCATTGCAGGGCAAGCATTTCGTCCACGTTTCAGGTGTCAGCTAATCTTTGCTCCTGTGCGCCTGTGACGCGCACGGTTAGACCACGTTAGTCGTAGGCGGCTTTCGGAACTCCTTCTGGGAGCCGCCTTCGGCTTTGTTCCCACATGTACAGTGATTCCCTCAGCCTCCGTCCGTTTCCCCAAGCCCGGGAGTATCCCCCGCAGCCGGGCCCCGCCCACTTCCCACACATTTGAAATGCCGAATCGAACGGGCGTAGTGTCAGCATGCTGGTTGCTATCGAACGGAGGGGATAGTCATGCAGACAGCAAACTGCACAATCGGGAACAGGATGGTTGCGTGCTGCGATATCCTTGGTTTCAAGAAGCTGGTCAAGAGCAAACCACTTGATGAGTTGCTCAAGGGCGAGCTTGCTCGCTTCTATGAACTGCTGATATTCTCTCTAACGCAAAAGTGGAAGGATCTCAAAGATCTGGCTCAATTCCCGGAATTCCGGGGGGAACAGAAGAGAGTTAGGATCGCTTGGTTCTCGGACACCTACCTCATATGTGGCATTAACGACGATGAAGACTCCCACTATAACGTCATCGAAACGGTTGCGTGGCTTGTGTCTGTCACAATGGATACCCAAACGCCAGTAAGGGCTGGAGTGGCGTATGGGGAGTTCTTCGCCGAGCCTAAGAATGAGTTGTACCTTGGAAAGGCCTTGGTTGAAGCCTACGAACTGGAGCGGGTTCAGGAGTGGGTGGGTGGTGCGCTTTCATTGAAAGCAGTTAAGAAGGCACCTCAAGACGCGCGGGTACACCTAAAGGAATACCGAGTGCCACTAAAGATCGACGCTTTCGCGACCTGCAAGACCCTTCCATTCGACTGGACACGGGTTGATCATAAGGCCGGAATATGTGATGAACGAATACAGCGTGCCAAGTCGTGCGCGAGAGAGGGGGCACAGTCAATCGTCAGGAAGTGGGAGAACACAAGTCGCTTCCATGTCGAAACCTGCGTTAGCTGTTTCCCGAAGAACAGCGAGAGAAAGCGCCCTCCTACTTGTTGATCGCGTTGCTCTTGGCACGTCCCATAGCCCGTGATCATACTACCGTGTAGTCTACACGAAATCGGGCGAAAAGCGGCGCAATCCGGGGCAAGACGCGAAAGAGTTGCAATGGCGGAGTGTTCGGCGTATTATCAAGTCCGTTAACGGGTTATGGCCGCGACGGAGGCCGCACTACACTCCTAGCGGAGCGACTTCGGAGCCAGGTGTCGCGCGTTGAAATCGCGCCGAGCGCGCCATTTTTCTGCTATTGGCCAAGTCATAGGGATCTGCCGCGTTAAGCGCCATTCCTAGTTTCTTCGGGTAAAGTCCAGGTCCGCAGCACGGGAATGGAACCATTTCCATACGTTCTGGATTAACACGGAAAGGGAAAAACGTGAAAGGTCACAAAAACGTTTGAACCTGGCAGAAGCATTTGGTATGCTGATCGTATTAGTGTTTCAACCAAATCAACGGGTTACCCATAGAGTGTGGAGGAGAAAATGAGCAAGAACGCGCGAGTGAGAATGCTGGTGTTGGTGCTTTGTCTCACCGTGATCCTGGTGGTCACGGGCGGGTGCAAGACGAAGAAGCATGCGGTCATCACCCCTACACCGGAAGGGCCAACGACAACGACTCCGGAGCCGACCGGCGGTACGGGATTGCCGACGGTGGATCAGGAATCGCTGTTGTGGTCGCCGGCGACGGGCCTGCAGAAAATCTACTTCGACTATAACAAGTTTGCACTGCGGCCTGATGCGATAACGACGCTCACGGAGAATGCAGACAAGATCAAGAAGGTCCCGGACGTGCTGATCCAGATCGAGGGCCATTGCGACGAGCGGGGCACGCAGGAGTACAATCTTACGCTAGGCGAGAAGCGCGCCCTTGCCGTGCGCGATTACCTGATCAAGGTGGGCATTTCGGGCGACCGTCTGCTGACGATTAGTTATGGCAAGGAGCGCCCCGTGGCCGTGGGTCACGACGAAAGTGCGTGGAAACAAAACCGCCGGTGTGAGTTCAACAAAGCAACCAGGTAAAGGTGGCGAATATGAGCGCAAGACATGTGCTCTTTGAGCAGCCCTGCGTCCGGCTCGGTATTGTGCCGTTGCTGCTGGCAGGCGTGGCGTTGGCCGGGTGCGGCACGATGGGAGGCGGCAGACAGGTCCAGAACACGATCTACGACACGCACCGCCGGGTCGCGAATCTGGACAAGAACCTCGAACCTTCCGTCAGCAAACTGAATGAGAACGTGGCGGGGCTGCTCGCGCGCGTGGATGAGAGCGATCAGCAGGTGAAGGCGCTCCAGAGCAGCGTTGAGGAAAACACGGTGAAGCTCAACGGGCTCGATAAGAAGCTCGACGCTTTGACCAATACCTTGTACCGCTACTTCAAGCTGTCACAGTCACCTTTAGTGCCCGGAACGGGGGCCGCTCCCGGCGCGCCAGGTATGCAGGAGGAGGTGCGAGTGCTGCCGCCGCCGGGGAGTGCGCCGCAACCTTCCGTTGCCCCGACTGCTCCCGGCAGTGAACTGCCTAGTCCCGGCGCGCCCGTGGCGCCGCCGCCCAGTCCAGCGCCCGTAGCGCCGCCGCCCCCGGCGGGGCCCGGCCAGGAGGATGCGGACTATCAGCAGGCGTTACGAAGCTTTCAGAGTGAGAACTACGCAGGCGCACTGGAGCAGTTCAGCGCCTTTATCCAGCGATACCTCAACTCGCAGTCCTGTCCCAATGCGCAGTTCTGGAGGGCCAGGTCTCTTGAGAAACTGGAGCGGTATGAGGAGGCGATTGCCGATTTCAGCAAGCTTCGGACCGCGTATCCGACCAGCGTCCGCGTTCCCTATGCGATGTTGTATGAAGGCCTCTGCCACAAGAAGCTTGGGCAGACGGATCGCGCCTCGGAGCTGCTGAAAGAGGTGTTGAGGAACTATCCAACGACGCCCGCGGCAGACCAGGCCAAGATGGAACTGCAAAAAGTAAAGGGCAACTAGGCCCGGTTCTTGGTGCGTAATACGGGCACGCGCGGGATCCATATCCCGCGCGTGCCCGTATTAGGGCATCGATTTATTCCACGGTGGTGTTTTGAGGAGCGGGCTTCGGACTTATGCGATACTACCTTGGCGTTGATGCGGGGGGCACGAAGACTTTCTGTTTGATAGGGGATGAGGAGGGGCGGATTCGAGGCTTTGGCCGCGCCGGTTCGGGGAATTACGAGACGGATGGGGTCGGGCCGGCCGCTATCGAGAACCGCAGGGCCGTTGCGGAGGCGCTGAAGGATGCGGGGCTCACCTTGGGGGACATCTCGGGGATTGGCATGGGCATCGCCGGGGCCGACCTGCCTGAAGACTACGACATGCTCGAGCGGGAGATCTACACGCCCTTGTTCGGCACGACTCGCCGCGTCTTCAG
>Ga0315274_10005312_pt1 | contig 18834 bp, 16 predicted proteins | sample YL17G02_20_MG_FD_203700 | JGI IMG/M metagenome (GOLD analysis project Ga0315274, IMG submission 203700) | Sediment microbial communities from Yellowstone Lake, YNP, Wyoming, USA - YL17G02_20 | ecosystem: Environmental > Aquatic > Freshwater > Lake > Sediment | place: USA: Wyoming | collected... | reverse complement strand
CTCCGCCCGCCCGCCACAGGCGGGCGGGCGGAGGGAGGAGGGGTCGGCGCCGCGCGGGTAGTGGCCAATCATCGCTCCACCGACGCAAGGTCGGTGGGGGCGGAACTTCAGACTGCTGAAGTGTTACACCCCGCCTTGATCCCGAAGGCGCATGCGCTATGATGGGGCGGGAGGAGTACGGGCTGAGGCCCGCAAGACGAACAACGACCGCCTGAAGGCGGAACTACCAACGGCCGCCGGAAGGCGAGGCTACAAGCGGGTGCAGCGTGGCGCTGTGCAAGGCCGAGGCGATCACGATTCGCATTCAGGATTTCAGCGAGACGAGCCAGATCGCGTGGTTCTATACGCGCGAGTTCGGGCGGCTCTCGGCGCTCGCCAAGGGCTCGAAGCGGCGGACGAATAACTTCGAGGGCCGGCTGGACCTGCTGTGCCACAATGAGATCGTGTTCGCGCGGAAGTCGCGGACGACGCTGCACGTGCTGACGGAGTGCAAGCTGCTGGATCGGTTCATGGGGTTGAGGGCTGGAGTTGATCGGCTCTACGCGGCGCTGTATGCTGCGGACCTGGTGCGGGAGATGACGCCGGCAGAGGAGAGCCAGCCGGCGGTATTCGAGCTGCTGCTCGGGACAGTGCGGTCGCTGAGCCACGGGGAGGAGACGGACCTGGCGCTGCTGGCGTTCGAGGTGCGGCTGCTGGGGCTGACGGGCTATGGGCCGATGCTGGGGGCGTGTGTGGCGTGTGGGAGCGAGAAGCTGCCGAAGGGGACGGTGGCATATAGCTCGGCGCGGGGCGGGGTGGTGTGTCCGGCGTGTCGGAGCCGGGACGCGAAGTGCGTTGGGGTGCCGCGGGGCGCGCTGGCGGTGCTGGAGCGCCTTGCGGACGGGACGGTGACTCGGACGGCGACGCTTCGGCTGCCGCACGGGATGATCGTGGTGCTGCGGAAGCTGATGAAGGCGACCTTCAGCCACCACTTGGGCCATGAGCCAAAGTTGATGCGCTATGTGTGAAACACCACCTGTCCTCGGCCGGAGGCCCTCACCCCCACCCTCTCCCGGAGGGAGAGGGAGGAAGGTGTTGATGCGTCATGCGTGATAGCCAGCGCTTCGCTCCTGAGCAGAGGCCCTCACCCCCGCCCTCTCCCGGAGGGAGAGGGAGAATGGGCTCGGGCTGTGCTGGGGGCAACCAGGCTCTCTCCCTCTCCCTCCGGGCCTGGCCCGAGCGGAGCCGAGGGCAGAGGGCGGGGGTGAGGGGCCTGTGGACGGGATGGAGCCTCGTGCGCGGGGTCCCGTGCCTTTTGGCCCTCATGCTCATCACCGCCTGCGAGAGGGAGGAGGAGGGGGGGCCGGTGAGGATCACGTATTGGGAGAAGTGGACGAAGTTCGAGGGCGAGGCGTGCGCGAAGATGGTCGAGGCGTTCAACAAGAAGTACGAGGGGAAGATCCAGGTCGAGCTCCTGACGGTGAGCCAGATCGAGCGGAAGCTGCTCGTGGCGATCGCGGGGGGGAATCCGCCCGACGTGGCGGGGTCGTATGCCTTCTGCGTGTGCCCGTATGCGGACCGCAACGCGCTGACGCCGCTGGACGATCTGCTGCTCGAGGCGAAGATCACCCGCAAGGGCTATATTCCCGTCTTCTGGGACATGTGCGAGCATCGGGGGAAGATGTGGGCGCTGCCGACGACGCCCGCCACCGTGGCGCTGCACTGGAACAAGCGGCTGTTCCGCGAGGCGGGCATGGACCCCGAGCGGGCGCCGAGGACGCTCCAGGAGCTCGACGAGTTCGCCGAGAAGCTGACGAGGCGGGACAAGGACGGGAATCTCGCCCAGGTGGGCTTCCTGCCGCAGGAGCCGGGGTGGTGGAACTGGGCCTGGGGCTCCTGGTTCGGCGGGAGGCTGTGGGACGGGAAGTCGAGGATCACCGCCTACGTCCCGCCGGAGAAGCGCGACGAGGGGATGAGAGAGCTCGGGCGCCATATGGACGCGAACGCCAGGGCCTTCGAGTGGATCGAGAGCTACTCGAGGAAGTACGGGGTGGACGGCATCCGGCGGTTCGCCAGCGGCTTCGGCAACTTTTCGTCGCCGCAGAATGCGTTCCTTTCGGGCAAGGTGGCGATGGAGCTCCAGGGGGTGTGGATGCACAATTTCATCGAGCAGTATGCGCCGGGGATGGAGTGGGGAGCGGCGCCGTTTCCCAGCGCGGTGGCGGGGCTGGAGAACGTGACGGTCGCCGATGCGGACGTGATCGTGATCCCTCGCGGCTCGCGCCATCCGAAGGAGGCCTGGGAGTTCATCCAGTTCGTGAACTCGCAGGAGGGGATGGAGATCCTGTGCATGGGCCAGCGGAAGTTCTCGCCGCTGCGCGCGGTGACGAAGGAGTTCTGGGAGAAGCACCCGCATCCCTACATCAAGCTCTTCCGCGACCTGGCGGAGAGTCCGAACGTGGTGGCGCTCCCGAAGATGGGGGTGTGGCGGGAGTACCAGCGGGAGCTGACCAACGCGTTCGACCAAGTGCGCCTGATGAGCGCGACACCGCAAGAGGCCCTCGCGGACGTCCAGGACCGCATCCAAGGGAGCCTCGACCGCGAGCTGGCCCGCCTGCGCCGCCGCGGCGTGATCGAGGATTGACGGCTACGGCGGGCAAGCCCGACGGCCGGTATGCCCACTCCCTGTCGCTATGGGGTCGCTATGAACCAGACTCGGTTTCCTCCCCCCGTTCCTGCCTTGGCGCTCTTGGCGTCGCTCGTTGCCGCTCCGGCCATCGGGGAAGCGCTCGCCAGCGCGGCGGGCGACTGGCCGCAGTTCCGAGGCCCCAACCGGGACGGCAAGTCAGCGGAGAAGGGCCTGCTCGCCCAATGGCCCGAGGGCGGCCCCAAGCTCCTCTGGAGCGTGCAAGGCGTCGGCAAGGGCTTCACCCACGTCTCCGTGGCGGGCGGGCTGGTCTACGTGACAGGGTTGGTGGGCGAAGAGGGTTTCCTCCGCGCCTACGCGCTCGACGGGAAGCTCAAGTGGAAGGCCAGCTACGGCCAGGAGTGGTTCACGAGCCACCCTGGAGCGCGAAGCATTCCCACGGTTCACGATGGCCTTGTCTATGTCGCCAGCGGGGTCGGGAACGTCGCGTGCTTCGATGCCGCCAGCGGAAAGCCGGTCTGGTTCGTCAAGCTCTTCGAGCGGTACGAGGCCCCACAGGTCAAATGGGGCTACGCCGAGAGCCTCCTGATCGATGGGGAGAACGTCATTGCCACGCCCTGCGGCAATAAGGCCACGATGGTGGCTCTGAACCGCAAGACGGGCCAGCCCGTCTGGGCGAGCCCGGCGCTGGGACACAAGTCGAGCTTCTGCTCGCCGCTGCTGGTCCAGCACCGCGGGAAGCGCATGATCGTGACGATGACGGACAGTGCGGTGGTCGCTTTCTCGCCCGAGCACGGCGAGGTGCTCTGGCAGCATCCGTACCAGAACTTCCGGCAGAACCACTGCGTCACGCCGATCTGCCACGAGGGCCTGCTCTACGTTACCAGCGGCTACGGCAAGGGAGCCGTCGGCCTGGCGATCGCCGACGACGGCACCCGCGTCACGCAGCTCTGGGAGCAGCCCCGGCAGGACCCCGTCCACGGGCACGCGGTGCTGGTGGATGGCTACGTCTACGCCGCCAGCCACCAGAAGGCCAACGGCAGGTGGTCCTGCGTCGAGCTGAAGACGGGCCGGCTGGCCTGGGAGGACCCGTGCGTCGGCAGGAGCGGCTCGGTCATCTTCGCCGACGGAATGCTCTACTGCTACTCCGAGGACGGCATCGTGGGCCTTGTCCGCCCCTCGCCCGAGAAATGCCAGGTCGTGAGCACGTTCAACGTGCCCGAAGGCAACGGTCCGCACTGGGCGCATCCGGTCGTGGCCGATGGCAGGCTCTACATCCGGCACGGCGATGCGCTCATGTGCTACGACGTGAGGGCCAGGTGACCTCCGCTGGCTCGTGGCTGCAAGGGTGAGCCTGGGTAACATCGCGCTCCCGGCCATCACCCCCAGCCGCCGGCCGAGCCGCACCGCAGCGCGGATTCCCCCTGGCTGCTCGGGCGAACGAGGGATCACTTCTTCTCTGCCTCGGGGGGCAGGACTTTCAGCTTGATGTCCTTGAACTCGACGACCATGGGCCCGCCGGCGTGGATCTGGAGGGCGAAGATGCCGCTGAGGGCACCCTTCTTCTCGTCCCGGCCCTTCACCACGTCTATCGGGTTCAACTGGTTGTCCACCAGGTCGATCGTCTGGATGCCGTTGAGGAACTGGACGATGTGGTTGCCGCGGCAGATGATGCGGTAGTGGTTCCAGTCCTTGCTCTTGTAGTCCTTCGTGAGTTCCATCCTCTCGCCCAGGGCGCCGATCCGCTTCTTCTTGCCGTTCTCCTCGATGTCCTTGCCGTCGAGCTTCTCCCGCTTGCCGTCCTCGCTGATGACCATCTTCTCGCCGACATCCACGAGCCAGCCGCGCCCGCCCTCGTGGTAGAGGAAGCCGACCTTGCCCTTCGTGTTCTCGACCTCCGCCTGGTAGCCGCGGACGCTCCAGTTCCCGCAGTCCTGGCTGCGGTACTGGATGCCCGAGTTGCCGTTCTGGAGGCGGAACGAGATCCTCATCTCGAAGTCTTTCAGGATGCCGTCCTTCACGGCGTCGTTGCCGCGCCAGATGCAGAAGGTGTTCCGCTTGCAGGGTTTCTCCGCCGTGGACTCGCCGCGAATGGCGCCGTCCTTGGCCGACCAGAAGGTCGGGTCGCCGTCCCAGCCCGTGAGGTCATTGCCGTTGAAGATGGGCACGAAGCCCTCGTCGTCGCCCTCGCCGGCCCCGGCCGCCAGGCCGAAGCAAGTGATCAGACCCAGCACCAGCAATCCAATAGTCCCTCGACGCATCCTGGTTCTCCTACTGATAGAGGGATTTCCACGCGGCCAAGATGGTAGCAACTCCGCCCAGTTTTTTCAACAAACGGCCAGGAATCTCACTAGGCACACCTTGACACGAGGCGACGCGCATGGTATCAGTTGCGGTTGTGGCGCGAGTGGCAAGCCATCCCCGAGCCCGCGGCCGAAGGCGCACTCCCCGGAGGAGCCCGCTGCGCTGCCGACTGTAGCCCAAACCACCAGCCTCAGCTTGATCGAGCACGGTCTTGACAAGATCGGGTACGCGGCGGCTGCGCGCCAACGCCAGTATCGCTTCGCCGACTACCTGAGCGGCGGCTTGAGTACCCGAACAGTGGACCTGGCCGCTTTTGCTCGCGAACCTTTCTCCTATGATACGGCGTGTATCGCAGCGGCTTGCGCTCATGCGCAACGCGGGCCCGAACTCGTCGCCTCGCTGCGCGCCCTGGGCGCTCCCATGCTCTTCGAGTTGACCGAGGCGGGCGATCTCATCCGCTGGCGGGTAACTGCCGCGGGTGAGCCGGCCCGCCTCGAAGACATCCCCCAGAGGAGCATCCGGCAGGCGTTTTGGCAGCAGCGCGCCAAATGGGGGCCAGAGACGATTCTGCGGGCGAAGAGCATCCCGACGGAAGCCGTGGCCCGACAGCTCGACTTCTTCGACGCCGGGCTGATGCCGGCGATTGGCGAGGCCGTGAGCCACAAACTCGGTGAACTGCTCGATGATGCTCTCTCTGATGCCCGGCAGTGCCACGACCGGAAACGCAAGGGCGGCCCCCTGGATTACGATGGCCTCTTCAGGCTGGTCTTCAGGCTCCTGGCGGCGAAGGTCTTAGGAGACAGGAGCTATCCGGGGAACTGGCTCGTTGATGATCCCATGGCCGCCATCGGGAATGTCGAGGCGTTCTACTTCCAGTCGCGACCCGCTCCGCCCGCATTGGATGACCGCGACATCCAGGATGTGGTTTGGGATCGCATCCGCAATGCGTTCCACTTCCAGAACCTCTCGGTAGATGCCCTGGCCTATGTCTACGAGAATACGTTGGTCAGCCCTGAAACACGAGATGCATACGGCACTCACAGCACTCCGCCCCAGATCGCGGAGTTCCTCGTGCGCCATCTCCCATTCGAGGAAGTCCCCCTGGATGACCTTCGCGTCCTCGAACCCTGCGCAGGCCACGGAGTCTTCCTGGTTGCTGCCATGCGGAGGATGCGCGATCTGCTGCCGCTAAACATGACTGCCCCAAAGAGGCACGAGTACTTCGTTGAGCGGCTTACGGGCATCGAAATCGACCCGTTCGCATGCGAGGTGGCCCGCCTGTCCCTGATGCTCGCCGATTACCCCAATCCCGATGGCTGGCGGATCATCCAGGGGGACGCCTTCGCGGGCGACGCCTTGTCGCAGGAGTTGAGGCGCGCGGCAGTCATTCTCTGCAATCCGCCCTTCGAGGACTTCAGCGCCAGCCAACAGCGACGCTACGGCAGTGCCGTGCGCCACATCCAGAAGCCCGTCGAGATTCTCCGGCGAATCTTGTATGGATGCCCGCCAGCGATGTTCGGCCTGGTACTGCCGCGTTCGTTCGTCTCCGGCCGCAGCTACAAGGAATTCAACACCCGGCTGGGGGATTCTTACGCCAATGCCGAACTAGTGACGCTCCCGGACCGCGTGTTCACGCACTCCGACGCGGAGGCTGTCCTCGTCGTCGCCCATGGCAGGAAGCGCCAGGAGGCGTCACCCTGCGTGGTGCGTTCTTCAGTCGTTCTTGAGGCCGATCGGGGCCGATTCCTTGCGTGCTCGGTGCCGAGCATGAGCCGCGAGGATCTTTGGCGCGGCACCAAACCCTTCCTCTGGACCTCCCCGCTACAGGATGTTTGGGATCGGCTCAGCAATCTCGACACCCTGGGGGATGTGGCGGACGTGCACCGTGGTATCGAGTTCTCAATCCCCCTGAACGACGAAACGCGCCCACAACTGATCTCCGAAAGAAAGAGGCCGGGGTTCGTGCCGGGACTCGAGCAAGTCCCGGGACGACTGGAGGAAGCGTTCATCCACCAGGGCCACGCATGGCTGAATGTCTCGCCAGACGTGATGAGGGGGAATGCGTACAAGCTGCCATGGGCCAAACCGAAAGTGATCGTGAACGCCGTAACCGTCAGCCGGGGCCCCTGGCGCTCGATAGCGGTAAGCGACGCGTCCGGGCTTGTGTGTTACCAGAATTTCCACGGTGTCTGGCCGAGCACTGTGTGGACCACCGACGCGATAGCCGCTGTGCTGAACGGCCCCCTGGCGAATGCATACGTGCGCGACCACGAAGGCAAGCGGCACAATAGGATTATCACCCTCGAGAGAATTCCCATGCCTGCGCTGCTGGACGCGGACATGGAGCGTCTTTCCATCATGGTGTCGCAGTACATCGCGTTCCGGGCCCGTGTGGACGAGCCGCTTGCTGATTCCTCAATCCCCGAGGCTTTGCGGAAGACCATGCAGGAGATTGACGCCCTGGTGCTGAAGGGTTACGATCTCGCGCCGCGGCTGGAGCGCAGGGTTCTCGATTGCTTCTCCGGCCATGAGCGCCCGGTCCCCTTCCCATTCCGTGAGTTCTTCCCCCGAGCTTTCCGCCCTCTGGTTCCTTATCATGAGTACGTCTCGCCTGATTGGGAGCGCGCGCGTGCAGACGAAACGTTGGGGCGCCTAAAGACGATACGCGACCAGGCGATCCACGAGGCACTGGAGCACCTTGAGAAGCTGGACGCAGATGAGCCATAGCCATGCCTGAGGACGCCTACCTCCTCGACACGAGCATCGCGAGCGCGCTCTGGGATGAACTCCATGTGAAGCACGGCCTGTTCCGACGCAGATGGGAGAGACTCCCGCCGGACCGCGTGTTTGTATCTGTCGTCAGCCTTGCGGAAGTGGACTACGGCCTACGGGTTGCGCCCAAGATTGACCACGAACGGCAACGCCACGTGAGAGAGGCCATGTCCTCATTTGTCGTCTTGCCTCTGGATCGCCATGTCGCCGAAAGCTATGCGGAGCTGAGGGCGCGCCTGTTTACGGAGTACTCCCCAAGGGGCGCGCGGGGCCGTCTGTCAGCCAAGGTAGTGCCAGACCTGTGGGAGCGCACCCCGGACAAGCTTCTGGGCGTCCAGGAGAACGATCTCTGGATCGCCAGCCAGGCGATGGAGCGAAACTACATCCTCGCCACGACCGACCGAATGGTCCATATCGTGGAAGTTGCGGGATCGGGCATGCGCTTTGATTATTGGCAGTAGTCGGCCCGACTACTTGGCCTCTTCCTTCTTGAGCACCTTGAGCTTGATGTCCTTGAATTCGACCCACATGGGCGGGCCGGCGTGGATCTGGAGGGCGAGGATGCCCTTGAGGCGGCCCTTCTTGAGGTCGGGCTTCTCGGCCTTCGGGTTGTCGAGCTGGTTGTCCACCAAGTCAATGGTTTGCACGCCGTTGAGGAACTGCTGGATGTGGTTGCCCTGGGCGACGATGCGATAGTGATTCCAGTCCTGCGGCTTGTAGGTCTTGTAGATCTCGTTGGAATCGCCGAGCTTGCCGACCTGTTCCTTCTTGCCGTCCTCGGCGATGACGAGCTTCTGGCCGACGTTGACGAGGGAGCCGCGGCCGCGCTCGTCGTAGAGGAAGCCGACGGCGGGGCTGTTGCAGACCTCGGCCTGGTAGCCGCCGACGACCCAGTTCCCGCAGTCCACGCTGCGGTGCTGGATGCCCGAGTTGCCGCCGTTGATGCGGAAGCTGATCTTCAGCTCGTAGTCTTCGAGGACGCCGGCCTTCCAGATGCAGAAGGTGTTGCCCTTGGCCGGCTTCGCCAGCGTCGTCTCGCCGTGGATGGCGCCCTCCTTCACCGACCAGAGGTCGGGATTGCCATCCCAGCCCGTGAGGTCCTTGCCGTTGAAGATGGGGACGAAGCCCTCGTCGTCCGCCTCGGCGGCCACCGCATTGGCTGCCAGGCCGAGGCCAAGGACGAGGCCCAACACGACCAGCCAACCGACGCACGAACGCATGGCACACCTCCAATCCACCGGCCCCGCGCTGGCCGTCCACACGGCTCCGCATCACGCGATGGGTACGACGGCGCGCGAGAACGGGCCGACCGCCACCGGTGCCGGAGCATGATAAGCCATTGCCTCGCGGCATTCAAGTCCCGCAAAGGCTCTTGTAGATCTCCAGCGTTTCGCGTGCCGTCCGCATCCAGGAGAACTGCTTGGCCCGCTCGATGCCGCGCGCCGCCAGGTCCTGGCGAAGCGGCTCGTCGTCGAGGAGGCGCAGGGCGGCCTCGGCGATGGCATGGATGTCGGAGGGGTCAACGAGCAGGGCTGCGCCGCCGGCGACCTCGGGGAGGCTGGAGCAATCCGACGTCACGACGGGCGTCCCGCAGGCCATGGCCTCGAGGACGGGAATCCCGAACCCTTCGTAGAGCGAAGGGAAGAGGAAGAGCTTCGCGCTCGAGTAGAGGGCGGGGAGGTCCGCCTCTGCCACATAGCCCAGGAGCCGCACTCTATCCTTCAAGCCCAGCTCGCCGATGGGGGCGAGCTCCTCGGCGGCTCCATAGCCCGGGCGGCCGGCCAGGATGAGGACGACGTCCCTCGCCTTCGAGACCTCACGGAACGCGGCGAGCAGCCGGCGGATGTTCTTCCTCCTCGTGATGGCCCCCACAAAGAGCAGGAAGTCCTTATCCAGCCCGTACCGGCTTCGGACCGCCGCCTGCTCCTGGGGGCCACAGGGACGGAACTCCTCAGGAACCCCCATCGGCACAGTCCTGACCTTCTCGGGCGGGGCATCGAGGAGCCGGACCATGTCCCGTCGGGTGCTCTCGGAGTTGGTGATGATGCAGGAGGCCCGGTCCAAGAGGTCCCTATAGCGGTCGATCTTCATGCGGCGGAACTTCGCGTCGGCGTACTCGTCGCTGACGAGGGAGGCCACGTCGTGGATAGTCACGACGGTCTTCGCCGTGGTGAAGCGGGGCAGCCGGGCATCGGGGCCGTGGAAGACGTCGAGCCGGCGCAGGAAGAAGGGGTGAAACGGCTCCTGGAGGAGCTTGCCCCTGAAGTTCGGCTTGGGGGTTCTGAGGAAGTGCTTCCATCGCCTGAGCCGCGAGAGGCGGTGGCAGAGGAAGTAGGTGTTCTCGCCGTCGATGGCTGCGAGGCATTCCACCAGGGATCTCACGTACTTGCCGATCCCTGTCCGTTCCGCCTTGTCGGCGGCGGAGACGTCGATGGCGATCCTCATCGCGCGTGCCTTCCTGAGGCGGCCGGGAGCGGCGACGAAAGGGGCAGGATTCAGGTTGGGCATACTATGAGCGCAACGCCATCTGCTCGAAGCGGTCCAGGAAGCCCTCGAGGGTGAAGCGCTCGCGCACCCAGCGTGCGCCGCTCGCCCCCATCGCGCGGAGGCGGGCCTCGTCGCAGAAGAGGGCCTGGATAGCGTCGGCGATCGCCTCGGGGTCGAAGGGGTTCACGTGGAGGCCCGTCTCATTCGCCACGACGCTGTCGAGGGGGCCGCCGTGGTCGGAGGCGACCACCGGCGTTCCGCAGGCCATGGACTCCAGGGGCACAAGCCCGAAGGGCTCATCGATCGGGACGTATACGGTGAGCCTCGCAGCCTGGTAGGTGCGGACGACCTGGGCATCCGAGACGAAGCCGAGGAACGCCACGCGGTCGCCCAGCCCGTACTGGGCCGCCAGGCCCTCGATGGCGGCTCGCTCGGGGCCGTCGCCGACGATCTTCAGGCGCACCCCATCGAGCTTCCGTTGGTTGACCAGGATGTTCATCGCCTCGATCACGTTGTGGACGTTCTTCTTCCGAGTGAGCGGGGACACGACGCAGAAGTAGTCCCCCTTGGCGGCGACAGGCTCCTTGCCGGCCAGGGGGATGCCCAGGTAGCAGACCGAGGGCGTGATGCCGTAGACCTTCTCGACGCTCTCCTGCGAGAATCGGCTGTTGACCAGCACCTTGTCCATCATTGCGGCGGAGGCCACGTCCCATCGGATGTCTCGCGCCCGCTTTCGCCGCCTGCTCCTGCTCCTCGACGCGGTCCTCCTCTCGCGCTCGACATCGTGGCGGAGATGGGCGTTGTAGCGGGCATCGTTCGCGTGAGCCACGTAGTGGGCGAGGTGGCGGTTGGTCCGCTCCCAGTGAATCTTGCGGTTGGGCTCCTCGCAGTACCAGACGACCCTGGGGAACGCGCGGCTCCACCGTCGGGCGCGGGCGACCCAGAGGTTCGAGGGCCAGTTGTGGCAGTTCACGACGTCGAAGCCGGCCAACGCCTTTCGCAGCATGCGGCCGAGGCGCACGAACGTGAGCAGGGTGGAGTTCATGAAGCGGGTCTTCGTCTTCAGCACGGCGATGTCGAGTCCCCGCAGGTGCTCGGCCGGCCACAGCCGCCCGTCGAACTCCGCCGTGAAGAGCGTGACCGCGTGGCCCCTGCTCCTGAGGCCCGTGGCAAGCCAGACAACGACATTCTCCGCGCCGCCCTTGAGTGCCAGGCTTGGGTGGACGATGGCAACCTTCATGGGATCCCGTCGGGTGTCACGTTCGCGGATGCCTCAACCGCGCGGCGGGAACACAGTCTACCGGATGGGGGGCGATTGTCAAGCAGCCCGCAATGCACGCCGGCCTCCCTCAGCCCCTCCTTCTGGGGGACGCCTGCTGAGTCTCTGTTGCGGAAAGCCCAAATCGTAGCGACAAGCGGCTCGCTTGTCTACGAGTGCCCACAAGCGAGCCGCTTGTGGCTACGCAAGCGTCGCTCGCAGAGCTTTCCGCAACTGAGACTACTTGTACCCAAAGACCACCGCCCTGCCGACGTCGGCCTTGGGCTTCGGGCGCCACGGGAGACGGAGCCGCTTGCGGAAGCTGCGCCGCTTCGGCTTCTCGGGGGGATAGACATCCATGACCCTGACCTCTCTGAACCCCGCGCTCCTCACCATCTGCTCGAGACACAGCAGGTTCGGCCCCCACCAATTCGTCGGGTCGCCGTTCAGCTCTGCGCCTTCGTAGAATCTCATGAGGGGGAGATGGTCCTCGTTCGTTCGCACCACGTGGGTCTCCACGATGATCAGCTCCCTGGTCACCGCGGCCATCCTGTCGAGCGCCAGCAGCGGGTTCCTCAGATGATACAGGACTCCGAGGAAGAGCGTGATGTCGAACACGCCGACGGTCTCGGGGGAGATGTCGAAGACATCAATGTCCTTGTGCTGCACCTTCGAGCCCAGGAGCTCCCGCGCGGTCAGGAACCCGTCCATCCCGAACCGCTCATCGTGCCACACGTAATGGTCGGTGGCCAGGACTCTGTTTGCGCCGCGCTTCTCGGCCGCGAAACTGAATGCGCCATCCCACGCCCCAACGTCGAGAACGGTCTTTCCCGTCAGGTCGTCCGGCAGGTGCAGCCTCTCCAGCGTCTCGGCGGTTCCGTCCATGGTCGTCGTGCCCTGGTGGCCCGGTGTTATGATGCCCTGCCCGAGATCAAGGTGGTGCCACCAGAACTTCACGGCGTTCACCCTCTTGAGGATTTCTTCCCGTTCCATCTGAACGGACTCCTTTGAAATGCCTTCATGACGCGGCGGGACTGCCTCCGGAAGAAGCGGAACACCCTGTTCCTCTTCTTCTTTCCCCGACCGTGAAAGAGCTCGTTGACCCTCTGATGGCAGGCGATGATCTCTTCCCGGCTGAGGGCGTCTGTCCTTATGACGCAACAACTGGGCTCGTAGGCATCGTAGTTGGGCTCGAGCAGGTGGCCCTTCTCCAGGACTTCCTCCCGGAACTCGGTCCCTGGGAAAGGAATCGCAACTGCCGCCCCGCCATAGGACGGGTTTATCCGCCGGATCAACTCGATGCTATCGGCCACCGTTTGACTTGTTTCACCAGGATTGCCGACCATGATGGAGGCGTAGGTCTTGATGCCAGCCTGGTGGGTCAGGCGGAAGGCGCGTTCGATCTCCGCCACGGTGAGGCCCTTTCTCATGCGATCGAGCATCCCCTGATTGCCGTTCTCCACCCCGTAGAAGATCAGCCAGAAGTTGGCCCTTCTGGCCAGGTCCAACAAGCCTTCGTCCAGCAGGGCCTCATTGGCTCGGAATGGCGTCCTGTAGAGGATGGACCGGTTCATGCCCTTCTCTACGATCAGGCCCAGGACTTTCTCCGCCCACGCCCTGTTCAGGTTGAAGGTGTCGTCCTGGAAGAAAATCTCCCTGACGCCGTACTTCTCATGGAGCCACTGGACCTCCCGTATCACGAGCTCGGGGTCTCTGAACCGAACTCTATTCCCCCAGACAGACTTGTTGCAGAACGTGCACTGGTAGGGGCAGCCGCGTGACGCCATGATGTACATGCTCGGCTTCACCCTCACCGGGTCGGGTGCGCTGAAGCGCTCCAGCCCGCCGATCAGATCGAGGTCCGGCAAGGGGATATGATCGAGGTTCTCGGCATAGGGTCGCGGCGGGTTCATCCTCCCGTTGTAACAGATGCCCTTGATCTCGCTCAGATCGCCGCCCTGCACGATGTCGAGGAACGTGAGCTCCCCTTCGCCATAGACCACAACGTCCAGCTCGGGGAAGTCCTTGAAGAGGTCGAGCCCCAACGCGGATGGATGGGGGCCGCCCGTCACAAGGAGACAGTGCCTGTCGACACCTCGAATCGCACGACAGACGTCTCTGGCGGACCGGGTCTGGAACGTGTTCATGGTGATCCCGACAATGTCGGGCTCGAAGCGACGGGTCTTCTCCGCAATCCCCGCGGCATCCACCCCATCGGCAGTCATATGCACGATCGAGACCTCATGGCCTCTCTGGTGCAGCATGGAGCCAATCAGGACCAAGGCTCCGGAAGGGTACATCTCCGTCTCGCGGCAGGAGTTCTCCCTGGGAGCGATGAGCAGGACCCGTCTGCGCATTCCGGCGATCCCGCAAAGAAGCCATCCCCGAGTCCTTGTGCCCCTGGCACGCAACCCGGGAGATCAGGGAACCACCTTCTTGAGCACACCGTGGACATTCCCGTAATCGAGCCGGACCTCTCTGCCGAACAGGAACTTGGAAAGCCTCATGGAGCCCAGGAAGGTCAGGGCAGAGTACTCCGTGCGAAGGTCCAGGATCTCGAAACGCGCCGCGGAATAGTAGGCATACTTGCTGAGTGTGCGAGAGGGATCCGGCGGCGTGAAATAGTGGAACGTCTCCTCGGTGAATGCCGACACGTGCGTCGGGTCGTGCAGGAAGTTCATGGAGCGGGCATGAGGGACCCGGACCCTCAGGATTCCGCCCGGCTTCAGTATGCGCCATAGCTCCTCCATAACTCTCACCGTATCACCCAGGTGTTCCAGGATGTCTCGTGCGGCAATCTCGTCGAAGCAGTTCTCCGCGAAGGGGTATGGGAACTGGCCGAGATCGTGCACGAGATCGACCCCCGGAAGCTTCAGCCTATCCAGGTTGACGTACCCCTCGCGAATGTCCCGTCCGCAGCCCAGATTGAGACGCCGCAGCTCATTCTGAGGCCCCTGGCCCTTCCCTCTCGCCTGAAGCTCGCGTGGGATGCCAAGAGCCATCGTCTCAAAGCGGTCAACGAAGCTCTCCAGGGTGAAATTCTCCCTCACGCGCCTTGCTCCAGCCGAACCCATCTCCCGGATCCTGGCCTCATCATAATAGAGCGACTTCACGGCGGCGGCGATCGCCCGCGGGTCGGAACAGTCCACGTGGAGGCCCGTCTCCTTGTGGACGACCGTATCCACAGGGCCCCCGTGATCGGATGAGATGACGGGCGTCCCAAGCGCCATGGACTCCAGCGGCACGAGGCCAAACGGCTCGTCAATCGGGACATACACGGTGAGCCGGGCGCGCTCATACAGGGAGCGGAGCTCGCCATCCGAACAGCTCCCAAGGACCTCGATTCTGCGCCGCAACCCGTGCTTCGCCACCAGATCCTCTATCACGCCTCTCTCAGGGCCGTCACCCACGATCCTCAGATTCAGACCTTCGAGCTTCCACTCGTTGACCAGGATATGCATCGCTTCGACCACATTATGGACATTCTTCTTCCGAGTGAGCGCAGAGACGACACAGAAGTAACCCCCCTTGGTGGGCTGGGCCTCCTTGTCGGCCAGTGGGATGCCCAGGTAGCAGACCGAGGGACTCACCCCATAGACTCCCTCGAAGTTCTCCCTCGAGAAGCGGCTGTTGACCAGGACGGTGTCCATCTTCCGCACAGAAGCCCTATCCCATCGCACCGCCCTGGCGTTTCTTCTCCTCCTCCTTTCGCTCCCGATTGCGCTCATTCTCTCGCGCGCGACATCCTCCACCAGGTGCGCATTGTAAGGCGAGTCCTGGGCCCGGTTGGCGTATTCGAGGAGGTGCCTGTTTGTCCTCTCCCAGTGGATCTGCCGATTCGGCTCGTGGCAGCACCAGACCGTCCTGGGGAAACCCCTCCACGTCCTCCTTGCGGAGGCGACCCAGAGGTTCGAAGGCCAGTTGTGGCAGTTCACGACGTCGAAGCCTGCCAGCTTCTTCCTCAGAACGCGCCCCACACGCCGGAGACCGAGCCACGCAGAGTTCATGACACGCCGCGGGGCATCGAAGAGGACCACCTCCAGGTCTTCCGTGTACTCCCCCGACCACAGCGCCCCATTGTACTCGGTGGTGAAGACCGTGACGCTGTGGCCCCTCTTCCGCAACCCCCGCGCCAGCCAGATGACGATGTTCTCCGCCCCACCCTTGATGGCCAGAGACGGATGCACAATCGCGACCTTCATGGGGACGCACTCGCCGACAGGCTCATTAGGACACCTCCGCGCAGCCGCCGTGGCGTAGAGTCTAATGCGCGAGGCAGGATACGTCAAGCGGGAAGGGGCTGCGGAGGCAGGCAGGCCGCTCCCTGGCAGGGCAGAACTCGGCGCCGCAGCGCTTGCGCCAGCAAGGAACGCGCAGCTCAGGCGGCACCGCGTCGCCGGCGAGCCAGGAGCCCGAGGCCGCCGAGGCCCAGCAGCGTCAGTGTCCCAGGCTCAGGCAGGTTGTACTGGAAGGTCCCCGCGGCGTAGCGGTTCGCCGGCCCGCCGTCGGGGTTGGTCGGATATCCGGCCCATCCTTTGCCGGAGGCGGGTTGGCGCCGACCGGATTCCGCCGCTTGCGCCTCCCCCTGTGGAGGATGTATAATCCCCAACGGGGAACTGCCACTGTTGCTGGGGACTGTCACTTGGCCGTCGGGTCAACGCTCCTGGATCAGGTGGTGGAGCAGATCGTCGCGCTTGCGCACCCGCTGCGCATCCTCCTGTTTGGCTCAGCGGCGCGCCACGAGGCCGCAGCCGACAGTGACCTCGACCTCCTGGTGGTCGTGCCGGACGGGCAGCACTGCCGCCGCGTGGCTCAGCGCATTCACCAGCACCTGCGCGGCCTGGGCCGGCAGGTGGACATCGTTGTCGCCACACCATCAATCCTTGAGCGCCACAAGGACAACATCGGCCTCATCTACAAGACGATCCTCGAGGAGGGGAGAGAGATCTATGCCGCGTAGGCGCCTGGAGCCGGGCACTCCCGCGGACTGGCTGGCCCGTGCCAGGGGCAACCTGCTGCTGGCCCGCCAGCCGAAGCCCGAGGGCGCCTTCTGGGAGGATCTGTGCTTCCAGGCCCAGCAGGCTGCCGAGAAAGCCCTCAAAGCCGTCCTGATACACCGCGGCATTGCCTTCCACAAGATCCACAGCATCGAAGTGCTGCTGGACATCATGCCGTCCGATCTCACGGTCAACGAGAAGCTGCGGGCCGCGGCCATGCTGACCGACTACGCCGTCGCCTGCCGATACCCGGGGGAATACCCTCCCGTCACGGAGCAAGAGTACAAGCACTCATTGAGGCTTGCCGAGCGTGTCGTTGACTGGGCGGAGAAAACACTCACCGCGGGGTAGCGCAAAGCCCGATGCAGTGCACGTCGTCACTCTCCATCGCGGAGGGATCCATGAAGGCTCGTGAGATCCGTCTGAGTTGCGACGCCGAGCGTATGCCTTTCGTAGCGCTCCTGGAAACGGTGTTCGAGCTCCATAAAGACCCCAATGTCAAGCTGTGGTTCCGCGGCAGTCGAGAGCCGACCCGTGGTGGGCGCTTCGTCCGGAGGTACACCGGCAGTTTGTGCGCGATGGCGCGGTCCACCAGCGCTCTCGGCGAGAGGACGAGTCCGAGATGGTGGTCGAGTTCTACAGGAGAGCCCAGACTCGCCATAAGCGATGTCCGCGGCGCGTTAATGCGGCTAGACGTGCAGGCGTCGACCCTGTTTCCCGACCTCGACCACCTCGCTTCAGAGTCGCGTGACGCTCAGTCTGGGATGACCCTCAAGCGCATGGAACACCAATAGGAGCCGGCCTGGACGTCACTGGGGGCCCGCCGCGAGGCGCTCGGAGAGCTTGCGCCAGGCGGCCATCGAGCGGGCGAGGTGGTCGCGGGCGTCGCCGCCGAGGCCGTAGCACATGAGGCCGATGGGGCCCTTGTAGCCGAGGTCCTTGAGCCGCTTCAGGAAGCCGGCGATGTCGAACGCCCCGCTGTCGAGGGGCTGAATCAGCTTGTCCCAGCCGGCCTTGCGGTCCGCGTGGTCGGCACCGTTGATGGTCACCACAAAGAGGTGCGGCAGCGCGTCCTTCAGCAGCGCGTCGAGGCCCGCCTCGTCGCCCGTCTTGAGCCAGTGGCAGAGGTTGAACTGGACGCCGACGTTCTTGCGGTCCACCTTCTTGACGACGCGAATGGCGTCCTCGACCCGCTCGACCCAGTCGCCGACGTGGGGGTAGAGGGTAACGCGGAGGCCGGCCTCGGCGGCCAGGCCGGCGATCTCGCGGACGACCTCGACGGCCGGCGGGTCGTTGTCCGGAGTGGATGCCGGCTTGCCGCACAGCGTTAGGGCCAGGCTCACCTCGCGGCCCTTGAGCTGCTTGATGGCTTCCTTGAGCCCCGGCTCGTAGGCGGCCTTCGTCGGGTCAACGTTCACGCGGACGTAGATCTGGAAGAGCTTCAGGCCCGCGTCGTCGAGGGTCTTGAGGCGTTGGTCGAGGCCCCCGATACCCAGGTGGCCGACGCCCGCGAAGCCGAGCTCCTTGAGCAGGTCGGCCTGGTCCTTCAGCGAGCGCTTCTTCGCGTCGTGCGTGTCGTGGCAATAGGCGAAGAAGGGGTTGGGGAGGCCCTTCGGCTTCTCTGCCGGGGCTTCGGCGGCTACGGTGGCCGCCCCGAAGATGGCAACGCTCATCAGCACGCTGGCCGCGCTCATCTCACTCTCCTTTACCCGCTCGTTCCCTCTCCCTCTGTGTCCCCTCTCCCGCTGGCTTCCCTCTGCCTCTTGGTTCCCTCTCCCTCTGGGAGAGGGATAGGGTGAGGGACCTCGCTGCTAACACGCGCCCCTGGATGAGTATGGCCCCCAGCTATGGTAGCCTGCATTGTTCGCTTATCGTCCTCGTCCCTCGTCCTCGTCCCTCGTCCTCGACTCCTTCTCCTCTCAGCCCGGAGAGGATCGATTACGAGGACGAGGACGATTGAAGAGAGGAGACAGAGTCACCATAACTGCGGGCCATACCCCCCACTTGATCCGCCGCGCTCCTGGTCCCGAGGGCCCTCACCCCGGCCCTCTCCCGGAGGGCTCACCTCTGCCCACATCCTGAGGGGGCGCCATGTTGAACGGGGCGTTTGGCCTGTCTCCCCGCTCCGCGGGGAAGCCAAAGCGGAGCGGGAACACAGGGGAAGGCCCCCATTCTCAAAGGCAAGCCCGCAAGATGTGGGGGCGCCGTGTTGAACGGGGCGTTTGGCCTGTCTCCCCGCTCCGCGGGGAAGCCAAAGCGGCGACGCCTCGCCGCACTCCACAATCCTCCCTGTTCCCAGGCTGGCGCGCGGTGAAAAGCGGCCCGCTCCAGAACGGGGAGCATTGTGGAGTGCGGTGAGATGTCACCGCTTTCAATGCCAGCGGAGCGGG
>Ga0315274_10005311_pt1 | contig 18835 bp, 18 predicted proteins | sample YL17G02_20_MG_FD_203700 | JGI IMG/M metagenome (GOLD analysis project Ga0315274, IMG submission 203700) | Sediment microbial communities from Yellowstone Lake, YNP, Wyoming, USA - YL17G02_20 | ecosystem: Environmental > Aquatic > Freshwater > Lake > Sediment | place: USA: Wyoming | collected... | reverse complement strand
GATGCCAGGTGACGTAGAGCGTCATGTCCAGACGTCGTCTCATCAGCCGGCGGACCGTCTCCAGCCAACCTGGCACCGTCAGAAACACCTCCATCCGCCGCACGCCCACTCGCGCTAGGGCTTCGGCAATGCGGACCTTGTCCTCGACGCTGAAGGCGAGATCGGCGGACTCCTCGCCATCCCGGACGGTGATGTCATGCAGCACGACCGGATGGGTTGGCGCGGCGATCGTCGGGTCGAAGTTGTGCTGGCTCGCGGCCCAGCGGTCAGTCAGCCAGGGCATCCGAGACACCGGTTTCATGAGGCACCCCTTCGTCGTTAAAGGGTTAAAGGTTGTTAAAGGTCGTAGGTCATCAGAATCCGTTTTTCGGCCAGGTGGGTTCAGCGTTTCGGGCGGCCGAGGTGGGTCCGGGGACCCCCGAGAACAAAGGAACCATGCCGCAGTAAAGGGTGCAGTGTCAAGCCAAAACTGGCGCGGAGTTTGTGCGGAGCGAGATGCCGGAAGCCTGGGATCGAGCTGGGGGGCTGAAGCTCAAGAGATAGAGGTACGCACGAAGAGCGTCATCGTGTCTCGGATTCATTGGCTCGTGAGGCGGGCCCAAGGTTGGCGGTGTGCCGGGGGCAGGTGGCAGCCGCCCTCACTGTTCCGGGTGGGTCCCGGCCAGCGCTTGCCAGATCCCGCTCACGGTATAGGCGATCATCACAAGACCGGCGACTGGCATGGACGCATAGGAGATGCTCTTTGGGAATCGAAGGAACGGGGTCGTCTCGGCGGAAAGGATCGCCACCCGCCAGCCTTCGACGGTGAGCACGACGGCGAAGAGCAGCATGACAAGACGGACGAAGAGGGCGACGACCCAGGCGGGCCGTGGCGGCAGCCGGTCGGCAAGCACGTCCACCCGGTAAAGGGAGCCCTCGCCCCAGAGCACCGCGGCGCCCAAGAACGTCATCCAGGCGACCAGGAGCTCGACGACTTCGTCGTAACCGGCTACGGAGAAGACGGGAAAAACCCGGATAAAGACGCCAAAGGTCAAGAGCGCCATGATGACGAGTAGCGCAGCCGTCGCAGCGATGCGACCGGCCTTTTGCACCCAAAGATGAAGGACAGTGGCGGCGCGTCGCATGGTCAGGCCCCCGCGAAGCCGAACATCCGGGGCAGCAACATGACGACGTCCGGGACGTAGGTGACGACACCCAGAACCACGATCAGGCCCAGGATGTAGGGCCACATCTCGAGGAACATCTCGCCCATCGAGACCCGGCTGATAGCAGAGACAGCGTACAGACACATCCCCACGGGCGGGGTGACTAAACCGATCATCAGGTTCAGCACCACGATGACGCCGAAGTGCGTAGGGTCGATGTGGATATGCTGGATCAGCGGCATGAAGATCGGGAACGTGATGATCATGATAGCGATTCCCTCGATGAACATGCCGAGGACGAGGAGGATCAGGTTGACCATGAGCAGGACCACCCACGGTGTGGACGAGACGCCGAGGATCGCGTTGATGACGGCGTTCGGGATCTGCTGCTGAATGAGGACCCAGCCGAACGGGGCAGCGGCGGCGATGATAAACATGACCTGCACCGTCTGCTTGACGCTCTCCCACAGGACTCCGGGGAGATCGGCGAGGCGAAGTTCCCGGTAGAACACCAGTCCGAGGAATATGGCGTATATGGAAGCGACCACGGCCGCCTCGGTCGGGGTGAACCAGCCGGTGAGAATCCCGCCCACGATGAAGACGGGCATGAGCAGCGCCGGCAGGGCACCAGCCAACACCCGGAGGGCTTCTCGACCCGACGGGCGCTCCGTCATGCGCGGTAGGTTCTTCCGCCGGGCGACGAGCGCGATCACCGCCATCAGCGCGAACCCCATGAGCAGGCCGGGAATGATCCCACCCAGGAAGAGGGCCCCGACCGAGACGTTGGTCAGGCTTCCGTAGATGACGAACGGGATGCTGGGCGGAATGATCGGGCCGATGGTGGAAGACACCGCCGTGATCGCCGCCGAAAAGCGGAGGTTATACCCGGCCTTCGTCATGGCCGCGATCTCCACCACGCCGAGCCCGGCGGCGTCGGCGACCGCCGAGCCCGACATGCCGGCGAAGATCATGCTGGCGATGACATTGACGTGGCCCAGCCCGCCGTGGATGCGGCCGACGCAAAGCTGGGCCACGCTGAAGATCCGCTGGGTGATCCCGCCGCTGTTCATGAGGTTCCCGGCGAGGATGAAGAAGGGGACCGCCAGCAGAGGGAAAGAGGTGGTGCCGAAGTACGCACGCTGGCCGAACATGATGAGGAGGTCCGCCCCCCCCATCCAGTACATGGTCCCGATGGCGGTCAACCCCAGGCTGAGGGCGATGGGGACTCCCAACAGCATGAGGAGGATCAGGCCGCCGAAAACCGTGACGATGAGCATGGGCCTACTGCCTGGCAGCGTCCACAAGCTTCGACCAGGTGTTCCAGACCTCCTCGCCCAGCACCTTCTTGAGCTGGGCGTAGGCGGGCCCCATCAACGCCCGGAACCGGGCGACATCGGGCTGCGTCACCTTGAGCCCGGCTTTCTCCATGTCGGCGAGATACGCGCGCTCCTGATCCTGGACCTCTTTACGAGCCTCGTTACCGGCGCGCCGGCCTTCCTCGGTCACGATCGCCCGCTGCTCGGGTGTGAGCCGGTCCCACGCCTTGGGGCTGGCGGCGAAGCAGATCGTCGCGTAGATGTGCTTGGTCAGCGCCACGTACTTCTGCACCTGGTAGAATTTTGCCGCCCAGACGGTCCCGATGGGGTTGTCCTGCCCGTCCACCGTCCGGGTGGCGAGGGCCATGTAGACCTCGGGGTACGCGATGGTCGCGGTCACCGCGCCGAGGCTCTCGAACGCCGCCTTGATGGCCAGTTCGGGCGGCACCCGAATCCTCAGCCCTTTGACGTCCTCGGGGCCGTTCACGGGCCGGACGCTGTTGGTGAGGGCCCGGAACCCCCACTCGTAATACCCGATCAGCTCGTAGCCGGCCTTCCGGAACTCCGCCTGGAGCCACTCGGCGGCCGTGCTGTCGAGCGTGCGGTGGGCATGGGCGTAGCTGTCGAACTGGTAGGGGATGTTGATGACCCCGAGCGTCGGGGCCACACTCTCGATGTTGGCCGGGTTAAGCAGCATCATGTCGATGACGCCCAGGCGGACCTGCTGCGCCGCCTCGGGCGGAGCCCCGAGGGCATTGTTGGGGAAGATTGCGATCTTGACCTCGCCCTTGGTCCGCTCCTCGATGCGCTTGACCATTCGTACTGCGGCGAGGTGGACGGGATGGCTGAGGTCGGCCGGATGGGTGAGGCGAAACTCGACCGCACCTCGCGCCTCGGGGGCAAAGGCAATGCCGACCATGGCTACCGTGGCGAGTAGCAGGCATCCGGCCCGGAGGGCCCACCCGGCCTTCGACCACCAACCGACATCGGCCCGACGACGTGCACGTGGTGTCATGAGGCTCTTCATCGTGCCTTCCTCCTGGCGTGCCCTCATGGTGTAGGGGGCATCTGCCTGAGCGCCGCGAATGACCGCGACTGGTTGCTGATGAGAAAGGTGCCGACTTCGCCGATCGACTCCGCCGATAGGGAATGGGAAAATACACAACCCGGGTCCCGAGCTGGGCCACCGATGTCCCCGAGAGCGGGATTCCACGAAATGCCGCTGCGGCCGGAGCATGTCACAAGCTTCGCTGTCGTCCCGACAGGATGGCACCCTCGATCGGTGCCACGTCAAGGAACTCACCATCAGTTCGCGGCCTTCGGTGTCAGTTCCAGGCCAAGACTACGTCGGCCATTCGCCGTCCCCCTTCCTCCGGGAAGAGAGGTCCGGGTAACGCAGCAGAGGCTAGCGCTAAAGGGACCGTGAAGTCAAGGAAGAGCATTGAAGAATTGCAGGCCAAGAGAAGAAATCCTTCCATCGTCAGTCGAAATAGTGAGGCGATCTCGTTCGAGTGGGGGTGTGGCGCAGGCCGACAATCCCACGCAGAAGGGAGCCGCCTCTTGAAGAGCGTAGTCCGAATCACCGAGCAGGGCAGGGTGAAAGACATGGGCCTGCAGGCGCTCGCTGAGCAGCCGGATCCGCACGACATGGACGCCAGGGTGGCCGTGATCCAAGTGTTGATCTCTCTGAGGCTCAAGGCCGTCGCCGAGGAACTCCAGGCCGGGCCCACTCGCCTGGCCGGTCCCAAGTAGCGCGGCACGGGTGGCCTCCTCGGCAATGTTTACTGGTGCCGGCAGGGGCACGGTCTACCTCGCGGACCAGAGGGTTCCTGCCACGAGGCGTATGCAGAAATTCCCCCTGGGAACACCACCCAGCAATGGACACTGTCCGGCGCCCCCTGGCGGAACAGTTCGCACTCTCACTTCAGAGTGTAAGGCGTTGCCAATTACGTCAAGTTCTCTAAGATCCGGCGCCATTGGGCATGGGCCCACCGTCCGCGCTGGGCGGCCACGCAGAAGGCCTCGGGCGAGACACCTTATATGGCGGTGAGCTATCGGCCGTTCTGCCCCGCGACCACATTCCAGAGATAGCTCATCCCTGCGCGGGCCTGGGACACCGCAGACAGTGCAGGCACCGGCCCGTATCAAGCCAAAACCCGCTGTGGGCCGGACCCGCCAGATAGCGCCGACTTCTCGTTCGAGCGGCAGTTCCGGAACTGCCGAACGGCCGAACGGGTGAACCGCCGAACGCTCTTGGCCGAGACCATGCGGTCCCCTGCAGGCAGCCCGACTATCCCTTGAGGCCGGTCAGGGCGATTCCCTGGACGAAGTAGCGCTGCAAGAGGATGAAGATGAGGAGCGCCGGCAACGTGGCCAGGACCGCGCCGGCCATGCTCATGCCGTAGTAGGCAATCCCCTGTCCGCCCACGGTGCCCCCCAGGGAGGCCGCCAGCCCCACCGGGAGGGTCCGTGTGGCGTCGGTGTTGGTGACGATCAGCGGCCACATGAAGTCATTCCAGGAGAGGATGAAGAGGAAGATCGCCACCGCGGTGAGGGCGGGGCGCGACAGGGGGAGGACCACCCTGAGGAGGATGCCCAGGCGACTGGCCCCGTCAATGATGGCGGCTTCCTCCAGCTCTTGCGGGATGTTCTGGAAGAACTGACGCAGCAGGAAGACGCCGAAGCCGTTGGCCACCGTGGGCATGATCAGGCTGAGGTAGGTGTCGGTGAGTTTGAGCTTCGCCAAGCCAATGAAGAGCGGCACGATGGTGATGTGCACGGGCACCAGGATCGTGGACAGGATGAGGAGGAATAGCCACTGCTGGCCGCGGAACCGCATCCGGGCGAAGGCATAGGCGGCCGGCACGCTGAGGACAAGGCCGAGGATCGTCGCCCCGGCGGCCACGACGAGGCTGTTCACGCCCCAGCGGACCAACTGGTACTTCTCCAGCACGTCTCGATAGTTCTCCAGGGTGAAGGTCTGAGGGATCCAGCGGGGGACGAGGCTCAGGATCTGGCCTTCGGGCTTGAGGGAGGTGGAAAGGAGCCAGAGGAGCGGTCCCACCCAGGCGACCAGGACCAGCGCCATGAGGGCATACAGGCCGAGGCGGACCAAGAGCTGCGCCTGGATGAGGCCGGCCGCTCCCCCCGCCTCGCGGGAGACGAGGCGGAACTGGATCACGGTCACGACGAACAGGAGGGCGAAGAGGGCGTAGGCGATGGCCGCCGCGTAGCCCATCTCGAACCAGGTGAAGCCCACCACGTAGAGGTAGTTCACGATGGTGAGCGTGCTGTTGCTGGGGCCCCCCTGGGTCATGACGTACACCTGGCCGAAGACCTGGAAGGACTTGGCCACGGACATCACAACCACGAAGAAGGTCACCGGCTTGAGCATGGGCAGGGTGAGGTGCCGGAACTCCTGCCAGGCCGAGGCCCCGTCAATCCGGACGGCCTCCCGGAGGCTCTCGGGAATATCCTGAAGGCCGGCCAGGTACATCACCATGTTGTAGCCGGCCGTCCACCACATGGTGGCAATGATGATGGAAAGCATCGCCGTCTCGGGCGCGGCCAGCCAGGGCAAGGGCGCCACGCCCAGCTTCCCCAGGTAGTAGTTCACGATCCCCGCGCCGGTCGGCTCCAGGACCCAACGCCAGATGATCCCGACCACGGAGACCATCACCACGTATGAGGCGAAGACCGCGGTGCGGGTCACCACGCGCCCCCGCAAGGGCTGGTTGAGCAAGATCGCCAGCGCAAGGCCCACCAAGGCCATCAACGGCACGATGATGGCGGTGTAGACCACGGTATTCTTGAGCGCCGTGTAGAACAGTGGGTCGCTAAACAGGCGGGCGTAGTTCCGGAGCCCTACGAATCGCGGCACCCCGACGATCTTCCAGTCGGTGAGGCTGACTACCGCGCTCCACAGCGCGGGCAGGAGGAAAAACGCCAAAAAGATGAAGAAGTACGGCGCGAGAAAGAGCCAGGGGGCGAGTCCGCCAAAGGCGGACCGCCCCCTTCCCACGACTGCGGCAACCTTCGGATTTCCGTCCATTGTCACTCGTCCATCGTCAATGGCCGATCAGCGATCGTCCATGGTCCATTGCCCATCATCGATGGACGATAGTCCATCGTCACACCTACTGCCCCGCCAGGATCGCGTTCACCCCCGCCTCGGCGTCCGCCAGGGCCTGGTCCACCGTCTTCTTCTGCTGGACGATCGACTCCCAGGCCGCCACCATCGGGCTGGCCGGATCGTGGGTGAAGATCTTCGTCTGCTGGAGGATCGGCGGGTTCAGCACCCACCCCGACTCCGGCTGGATCCCCGGCGTAAAGGCGTTCCACAGCGGCATGGCCTTGAATTCGGCCGAGTTCAGGACGGAGCGGCGCGCCGGGGCCTGCCCGCCCTTCACCCAGGTCATGCTGTTCTCGCTCATGTAGCGGATGAACTTCATGGCGGCAAGCTGCTTGGCCCGGTCAGGCTGCTTGCCCAGGACGAGCTGGTGACTCATCCCCCACGTGGCGAACTGCCCGAAGATCTTCGGCATTGGGGCCGTCTTGAACTTCAGTCCCTCCTGCCGCAGGCCGCTGTTGATCAGCCACGGCCCGATCAGGATCATGGCCGCCTGCTTGGTCAGGAAGGCCTTGTTGATGTCGGTCATCACCGGCGGCGCGACCTTGTGGACGTGGATCAGGTCGGACATGAACTGGAAGGCGGCCTTGCCCTTGGCGTCATTGAAAGCGACCTTCTTCATGTCGTCGGTGAACATCTTGCCGCCCTGCTGCGCCAGGAATCCCATCCAGTAGCGCACGGGCCACGCTGTCGAGGTGTGGATGGCCACGCCCCACTGGTTCGGCCCCGTGGTCAGCTTCTTGGCGGCCGCCACGAACTCGTTCCTGTTGTTCACGGGCGGCTTGTTGGCATCCAGCCCCGCCTTCTCGAACAGCTCCGTGTTGTAGTAGAGGCCCAGGATGTGGGTATCCATGGGGACCCCGTACCGCTTCCCGCCGATCACACCCAGGTTCCAGGCCCGGGGCACGAAGTCCTCGGCCTTCACCCCGGCCTCGCCGAGCAGATCATCCATGGGCTGGAGCGCTCCCATGCTTACCATCTCGGGCATCGTCGTCACCCACATCAGGAGCATCTCCGGGGCTCCGCCCGTCTGGACCGAGGCCACGAGCTTGCTGTGCATCAGGTCCCACTGGTAGAAGGACGGAACGACCTCGACCTCGCTCTGGGAGGCGTTGAAGGCTTTGATCATCTCCTCGAAGCGGCCTTTGTCGTCGCCGCTCAAGCCGGTCCAGGCGTTGATCTTGACCGCCGCGCCGGCCCCGGTCGTCAGGGCCAAGCTGAGGATCACCGCCGCCACCACTGCCCACTGGGTTCGCATCGCGTTCTCCTTTCCTTACGTCTGTCCGGCTGTTGCAGTTGTCCGCGCGGCGAGCGCCACCCGGCCTCCCGAGCGCGCGGCAGTATTCAGGTCCTGCCCGACTCACTGCAGGCGCAGATATGACTCCAGGTCGCGCAGGCCGGGCAGGGGGCCCCGAGGGCGCCAGCCGGGTTCGCCCGGGGGTCGCCTGCCCTGATTGGCTTTACGGGCCGCCACAGAATCGGGAAAACGTCATACCTCCTTCGGGGACCCGTGGCAATCACGAGTGCTCTCCGCGCCCCCCGCCCTCCATTGCGAATGTGGTCACGGGTTCCGCTGCCACGCTTGCGTTCCTTGCTTCCGGTCCTCCGCGGTCTTCGCGGAACTCACGTGGATCGCGAACATCACCAGGGGCTCGTTGCCCGTGTTCCTCCCGGAGTGGGGCGTTTCGGCCGGGATGATGATCACCGACCCCTTCTGGACCGGGTAGTCCGTCCCGTCGATGGTGAACACCCCGGTGCCTGACATGACCAGGTTCACATGCCACCGGCCCTTATGATTGCCTTCCTCTTGCCACGACCCCACCGGGAGGTTCATCTCGACGACGTCCACCGGCAACCGATCCATGGGCAGATCGGCCAGACCGGCCTTCCGCACCAGATCCCGCACCGTCCAGCCCCCGTGATGGTGGGGGAGATCGGGCAACTTCTCCCACTCCGCCTCGTCCATCCGCAACACGTATTTCCTCTTCGCCATTCGTTCCCTCCATTTCTCAGCAAATACCCCAGGGGCCGCTCATCCTCCGATGCATCGAGTACCGGACCCTTTGTTCGAGATCGGCATGGTCTGTCCCTATCTGGCTACCGCCTCTCCTCCTCCCAGCGCCTCAGCCGAACCCAAGATAGGAGAGCGCCGTACAAGATTCCCACACGATCAACCCCGGCCTGAGGAAGACGCGTTGCGGGCGCTGCCCATCCACCCGGCTCATTGCTGGAACCCGACCAGTCGGGGGAGGAACAGGACAAACCCCGGCACGTACGTGATCAGGAACAAGACCGCGATCAAGACCCAGAGGAACGGCACGATCTCGCGGATTATCGGCCCCAAGGGCGTCTTGGTCAGGCCGCTCACGGCGAAGAGCAGCATCCCGTACGGGGGGGTGCACAGGCCGATCATCATGTTCAGGATGACCACCACGCCGAAGTGGACCAGGTCAATCCCCAGGGCTTTGACTGCCGGCAGAATCATGGGGATGACCACCAGCAGCATGACCATGGTATCCAGAAAGCACCCCAGGATGAGAAACAGGATGTTCAGCAGCAGCAGGAGGACATAGGGATTCTTCGTCATCGAGACGATGAGTGCGGCGATCTTGTCCGACAGGCCCTCCACGGTCACCACGTAGCTGAAGGCGAAGGCCCCGGCGATGATGAAGCTGAGGAAGCCGACGTTCTCGACCGTGGCCACCATTTCCCGGTAGAGACCCTGGAGCCCCATCTCCCGATACACCAGGGCGGCCAGGATCATCGCGTAGAGTGCCGCGGCGGCACCGGCCTCGGTCGGCGTGAACACCCCGGAATAGATCCCCCCCAGCAAGATGACGGGGGTCATGAGGGACAGGAACGCCTGAGCGAATGCCCCAGCCAGACGCCGGACGCCCTGCCAGACTCCCACCGGGTAGTTCCGCCGCCTCGCCACGACGGCGATGTACAGCATCATGGCCCCGCCCATGACGAGGCCTGGGATGACGCCGCCCAGAAAAAGGTTCCCCAGGGAGGCGCCCGAGAGCATCGCGTAGATCACCATGGGAATGGACGGGGGAATGATGGGCCCGATGGTCGCCGTGGCCGCCGTGACGGCGCAGGAGAACGGCCGATCGTACTTGGCGTCGTCCATGGCCTTGATCTCCATGAGCCCCAGGCCGGCGGCCTCCGCCAAGGCCGAACCCGTCATGCCGGCGAAGATCATGCTGGCGATGACGCAGACGTGCGCGAGCCCGCCGCGCAGGAATCCCACCGAGCTATTGGCGAATTTGAAGATGCGGGTGGTGACGCCCCCGATGTTCATCACCCGGGCCGAGATAACGAACAGGGGGACCGCCAGCAAGACGAACTGGTTGTCGAAGCCGATCACCATGGTCTCCACGACCTCCTCAAGCGTGATGCCTTTCAGGAGGCAATAGACCGTGGTGGAGGCTACCATGCCCAGGGCGATGGATCCCCGGAAGAGGAAAAACAGGACGAAGATGAGCGCCCACACGGTGACGGCCATGTCACTCCTCGCCGGACTGGCCGCCGCGCCAGTCCTGGATGGCCCCGGCAACCAGGTGGCCCGCCATCAAGATCATCCCGATGAGATAGAAGAGCACCAAGGCGCTCCAGGGAATCTGGAGCGATGCCGAGCGGATGTTGTAGCTCTGGATCGAGAATCGGACGGCGGGCACGACCAGGGTGGCCACCACGGCGGCACCGAAGAGGCGCAGAGTCATGGAAATGACCCGGCGCACGCGCTGCGGCAGGAGGTTGAACAGGAGGTCGAAGGCCACGTGCGCGTCGTGGCGCGCCGCCAGGGCGGTCCCCAGATAGATGAGGCAGATGTACATGAAGATGGACAGCTCGAACGGCCAGATCAACGGCGTGAAGAGATACCGAAAGATGACCTGGACGACAATGGCGAGAAACATCACCAACAGGGCCAGGACCCCGCAGATTTCCTCAAAAAAGCGGATCAGCCGGTCAACGAACGTGCACACGCGGAATCCTCCAGACAGGAACCGGGGGGTGAGGCTTCACCCCCCGGTTCTGCATGTCCACTGCTCTTATGGCATCGCCTGGATCTTCTCGTAGATCCCGGCGCCCCACTTGGATTCGAACTCCTTGTAGGCCGGCCGGGCATTCTTTCGCCAAGGCTCCAGATCGGGATAGCTGAACTTGATCCCGTACTGCTTCTCGAACTTCTCCACCAGGCTCGCCTCACCCTCGAGGACCAGGTAGTTCATGTAGTAGCGCCCCACCGCCAGGGACATCCTGATCCACTGCCTGTACTCGGCCGGCATCCCCTGCCAGAGCGGCTCGTTGATGATCGGCCAGAGCTGACCGATGATGTGGTTCGTCATGACGATCTGCTTCGTCACCTCGTAGAACTTGGCAGCCTCGTTGCTGGGCAGGGGATTGTCCTGCGCGTCCACGGTCCCGGTCTTGAGCGCCAGATACAGCTCACCGAAGCCGAGCGGGGTCGGGTTCCCCCCCAATGCCTTGCCCATGGCGATCCAGATCGGGGCATTCGGAACCCGGAGCTTGACGTCCTTCATGTCATCCGGCTTGCTGACCGGCTTGGTCGTCGACAGGCTGAGCTGCCGGGTCCCCAGATACCAGACATCCAGCGGGCGGATGCCCGTCTTCTTGGTCGCCATCTCGAAATACTCCTGTCCCATGGGACCCAGCATCACACGGTACAGGTGGTCCAGATCTCGGAAAACATAGGCGGCCCCGAACACGCCCATCTCGGGGACGTGGTCCGAGAACCAGGAGGGATCGGCGTAGGACATCTCCAACGTCCCCCGCTGCACCCTGGTCAACTGGGTTTTCTGGTCTCCCAGTTGCCCCGAGTGGAAGGTGCGGACCTTGATCTTGCCGCCGCTCAGCCCCTCCAGGGTTTTTCCGAAGACCTCCATCCCTTTGTACTCCGGCTACGCCGGGACCGCCACGGTGCTCCACTTGATCTCGTAGGTGGGCTCCCCCGCCGACGCCGGCGCCGCGATCCACACCCCGACCACCAGCCCCATCACGCCTAGCCAACAACAGATGCGTCTCATGCTTCTCCTCCTTTCATTCGGCCGGGGCCGCGGATCACCCTGGCCCTGGCCAGCCATGTGGCACCATCCCCGGCGGTCACGACACATCCGGGCGACCGCCCCGCATCCACGGTCAGCCGAAGATCACCCTTGGCAGGAGCAGCACCAGCTCCGGAAACACCGTGATCAGGATCAGCACAACGATCAAAGGAACCAGGAACGGCGCCGTGGCCCGGGTCACCACCTCGAACGGGAGCTTGGCCACGCGCGCCACCACGAACAAGACGATCCCGACGGGCGGGGTGAGGGTCCCGATCATCAGGTTGAGGACGATGACCAACCCGAAATGCACCGGGTCGATGCCGACGGCCTTGATCACCGGCATGAACACCGGGGTCAGGACGATCAGGGCCGCCAGCGTCTCCATGAAGCAGCCGACGATGAGCAGGAAAACATTGATCATCAGGAGGATCAGGAGGGGATTTCGCGTGGTCTCGAGGATCCACGCCCCGAGCATCTGGGGAACCTGGGCCCGGGCCAGGACCCACCCGAGAAGCGACGCGGTCATGACCAGCACCAGGACCACGCCGTTGGTCTCGACCGTGTCCAGGAAGAGCTTGGGCAGCTCCCGCCACGAGATCTCCCGATACACGAAGAGGCCCAGGATCAGCGCGTACGCCGCTGCCGCAAAGGCGGCCTCGGTCGGGGTAAAGACCCCGATCATCATGCCCCCGAAGAGGATCACCGGCGTCATGAGCGAGAGGAACGCCTTGCGAGTCGTGGTGACGAACTTGCGGAATGTGGGGGCGGGATGGGCCGCAAATCCGCGCCGCTTGGCCATGAAGTGAATCATGACCATCAGGGCGGCCGCCATCAGCAGGCCCGGGATGAACCCGCCGGCGAAGAGGCGTCCTATGGACACGTCCGCGATTACCCCGTAGATCAGGAGCGGAACGCTGGGCGGGATGATGGGGCCGATCGTGGCCGAGGCCGCCGTGACGGCCGCCGAAAACGGCACGGGATACCCCTCGTCCGTCATGGCCTTGATCTCGATGGTGCCCAGGCCCGCGGCGTCCGCCACGGCCGATCCCGACATCCCGGCGAAGATCACGCTTCCGATGACGTTCACGTGGGCCAGTCCGCCCCGGAACCGCCCCACCAGGGTCTCGGCAAAGTCGTAGATCCGCGTCGTGATGCCGGCCGTGTTCATGGCCATTCCGGTGAGCATGAAAAAGGGGGCGGCAAGCAGGGGGAAGGAGTTGGCCGCGGCCGTCAGGCGCTGGGGGATGGAGAGGAGGATCTCCCCGTTCGCCCAGAGGTAGATCAGGCAGGAGATTCCCATGCTGATAAACAGGGGCATGCCAATGACCATCAGCCCCAGCCAGATCCAGATCAGTGGTCCGACGGTCATGCCTGCACCTCCTGCCCGGCCCCCTGGAGCGTCTTCCAGCCGGTCTCAATGGTTTGCAGAACCATCACGCCCGCGGACAGGGGCGCCGCCAGGTAGATCACCGACCACGGGATGGGGAGCGTGATGGCCTCGATCGTGTGGGAGCGACTGGCCAAGATGGCGCCCAGGATCGCCAGCAGGAGGAAGAAGGCCAGGGAAATGACTTGGATCCCCAGCGTGAGCACGCGGCTCAGAGCTCTCGGCAGCCGCTCCAGGACAAACACGATGGTGACGTGGTTCCCGCGCCGCAGCGCCACGGGCGCCCCCAGGTAGCAGGCCCAGACGTAGAGGATCCGGGCCAGCTCCTCGGTCCAGGTGAGCGGTGAGTTGAGGACATACCGGAACGCGACCTGGAGGACCATGACCACCAGGATGGCGACGAAGAGCGCGATGCACACGACACAGGTGCACCGATCGAGGGCGGCGGTCAATCGCGCCAACGGCGCGACTGCCGCCCCCCGGTTTCCCTCTAGAATCGGACCCGAAGTCATCGGGTCTCCACGATCCGCTCGAAGAGGCCCTTGCCCCACTTCGCCTCGAACATCTTGGGCAGGGTGTCGAGCACCGGCTTGCGGAACGATTCGTAGTCCGGCTGGATCACCTCCATGCCCGCCTTCTTGAACTTTTCCACCAGCACTCGCTCGGCCGCCTCGGTTTCCTGATTGTTCCAGGCGATCCCCTCGGCCACGGCGTCGCTGATGATCTGGCGATCGGCGGCGGGAAGCCCCTGCCAGAACTTCTCGTTCATCGCGACAATTCGCGGGGTCAGAATGTGGGCGGTGAGCACCAAGTACTTCTGCACCTCGAAGAACTTCCCCGAGTCAATGGTCGGCAGCGGGTTCTCCTGGCCGTCCACCACGCTCTGCCGCAGGGCCAGGTACAGCTCGCCGAAGGTCATGGGAGTGGGCTTGGCCCCCCAAGCCCTGGCCATGGCCAGGAAGATCTCGTTTTCGGGCACGCGCAGCTTGAACTCCTTCATGTCCGCCACCGTCCGCACGGCCTTGTTGGTCGTGGTGAGCTGCCGGACCCCGTAGTAGGTCGTGCCGAGGATGCGGATCCCGCGCTTCTCGATGAGCTGCTTGTTCAGATCCTCACCAATGGGGCCGGCCATGACCTTCGCCAGGTGCGCGGCGTCGCGCCAGACATAGGGCGCTTCGGTGACCCCGATGCTCGGCACCCACTGGCCAAAGTTCGCCGTCCCGTCCGTGACCATCTGCTGGGTGCCCAGGACGATGGCCTCGATCATCTCCTTGGAACTCCCAAGCTGGCTCGACGGATAACCCTGGATTTGGATGCGTCCCTGCGTGGCATCGCTCACCTTCTTGGCGACCCGCTCGATCATCTTCAGGGCGATGTGATCCGGCGCCTGCGTCTCGCCCCAGCGGATGATGGTTCCTGCCTCGACCGCCGTCGCCAGCACACACAACAGCCCAACACTCGACAGCACTCCCAGCCACTTTTTCATGACGACACCCTCCTTCTGTTGATCACCGCTCATGGCTCATGGCTGATAGCTTGTAGCACTCGGTCCGCGACTCTTGGCTCGTGGCTCCTCGCTCGTTACAGCAGCTTCACCTCCTTCAGGCTCTTTCGAATCACCTCGCGATCGGTCGGGCCCGGATCCAAGAGCGGGGCACGAACGCCACCGATCGGGACGCCCCGCTCCGCCAGGACGTACTTGTACCAGCCCAGGCGAGCACCGTTCCCGAGAGCCTCCTGCATGGCGACGATCCGCTCCTGCGCCGCCTGCGCCTCCGCCAGCCGACCGGCTTTCCAGGCGGCATGAAGCTCCAGGTACAGCTCAGGAAAGATCCCCGCGCCCGACGAGACGACGCCCGCGGCGCCTTCCTGGAAGGCGCCGAGCTCCTTCTCGTCGTTCCCACACACCACGGCGAATTCGGGACCCATCGTCCGGACCAGGTCGGCGATGCGCCCCGCGAAGCCGCTGCTGTCCTTGATCCCCGCCACGTTCGGGACGGCCTTGCGGATCTCCTTGACCAAGGCGGGGGGTAAATCGTTCCGGGCATGGCTGGGGATGTTGTAGAGATAGAGCGGCAGCGGCTCTGCTGCCTTGCCGATCGCCGCGAAGTAGCCGAGGATTTCCTCCCGTGTCATGCTGTAGTAGCTGGGCGGGATGGCCGCCACCGCCGTGACCTCGGCCTGGACGGCCTGACGGGCCAGTGCCACGGCCTGGGCCGTCGTGAGTGCCCCGACATGCCCCACAACCGGGATGCCGCCTGCGGCCTTCACGACCGCCCGGGTCAGGGCCCGATGCTCTTCGGGGCTGAGGTACAGCCCCTCGCCCGTGGTCCCCGCGATGAACAGGCCGTGGATCCCTCGTTCCACGAGCCAGCCCACTAGACGGCCGGTGGCCGGGAGATCCAGGCGCGTTCCCCCATCTTTCATCGGGGTGAGCAGGGCTGCGATGACCCCGGTAAGGCGTGGCCTCCGTTCTGAACCGGGACTAGACATAGATCTCGGCCTCCATCCCCAGAATCTTGCAGACCCATTTCAACTCTTCGACGTAATCGCCGTAGACGCCATGGATGTGGTTGGAGCTGTAGGTGGCGATGAACCGCTCGGGCGGCACCCGAAGCTTCGTGAAGGCGTGCGGCCATTCCCCCGTCGTGGCCTGCGCCTTGGCGATGGCCTTCTTTTCCGGGAAGGCCAAGAACTCCGCCGGCGCGATGGCCATCCAGTACTTGCCATTCTTCCGGGTGAGCCGGGCCAGCGTCACCTCGCCGGGGGCCGCGATGTGGTGGACGGCGGCGCCGCCCGCCGGGAAGTAGAAGATCTCGGGGAGCAGCTTCACCTTGGGGAGGTTCACCTTGGGATCGAACGATCGCCCGGCGAAGTAGGTCGCGTGCTGGCCCGAGTTCACCATGTCCCAGAAGCCCCCCTCGGCGTCGTAGTGGCGGACGTCGGCGAAGAGGACGGGCGTCCCCGCCAGCTCCTTGAAGATCTGCATGGTGAGCGCGCCGTCCGAGTCGGCCTCGGTGGCGCACACGACGGGCTCGTGCGGCCCTTCCCAGTCGTAGGGGTCGTTGAGGAAGGCCTCGGTGAGATCCATGGTGCAGAAGGAGTTGGTGAGTTCGGGCTGCCCCTTGATCCCCACGAAGTCCAGGTCCCACTCCGTAATCAGCTCGCGGACCGCGTGGTAGCTCCGGATCTGCCGCTCCAGCGTCTCGGGCGTGAGGGCCTTGCCGTCGTAGGCCACCTGGCCGCAGTGCTTCTCCAGCCACTTCCGCGCCCGCGTCACCCGCTCTTTGTCGATCGTCTCGGAGCGCCGGACGATCTCCCACTGGTCGATGTGCTCGATGTCCACCCCGAATTCCCGCCGCCACTGGTCCAGGGCGGGCACGGCGGTATACATCCCCATGGAGCGCCCGCCGAAGAGCCCGTAGGTCATGCCGCGCAGCCGGTTCACGGCCGAGGCCGCCCGCAGGAAGGCCATGACTTGCTTGAGGACCTTGGGGTCTTCCACGTCGCCCGACACCCGCCCGTGCAGCACGCCGATCTGGTTCAGGCTGCCGGCCGCCGCCAGCATGGCCACGAGGCCCGGCGCCTGCGGGTTGACGTTAGAGAGGCAGAGGAAGGGGCCCGGCGCGAACTCGGTGGCGATGGCCGGGAAATGCGGGAAGGCCCAGATGGCGAAGTTGAGGATGGTGGCCTCGACCCCGGCCGCCGCCAGCTTCTTCGCCTCGGAGCGCGCCAGCTCCGGCGTCCAGATCAGCTCGCCGGCCACGCACTCCACCTCGTCCGTGGCCTTCAGCGTCTTCACCAGCTTGTCCTGGAAGCCCTTGTTCATCTTGTACTGCAGGTCGTGGGCGAACTTCCGCCCGTCGGAGAACGTCAGGATTCCGATCTTGCGTTTGCGCATCGCAGCCTCCCTGCCCCAGTCGATCCGACGCCAGCCTGTCTCGTATGCTGCATTTGAAGCGCCGAGGATCTTCTGCCCCTCAGCTCCCCCGCGTCGCCAACTTATGCATCGTGCCTCGCACGGCCGGATAGAGATCCACATACTGCCGATACAGCGTGTCGTACACCTCTCGCCGCCCCGGCGCGGGTGTCACCGCCCGCTCGATGTGAACCATGCGCCCGATCGCGTCCTCGTAGCTCCGGAACACCCCGGCCCCGATCCCGGCCCAGATGGCGGCACCCAGGGCCATCGTTTCCTTGTCCCGGGGAAGGTGAATCGGGCGCCCCAGGATGTCCGCCTGGATCTGCGTCCAGAGCCGGCTCTTGGCTCCGCCGCCCCCGGCGTAGATTCGCTCCAGCGTGAACCCGTGGGCCGCCATATCCTCGAGAATTTGCCGCGTCCCAAAGCAGATCCCTTCGACCACCGCACGGTAGAGGTGCGGCAGACCGTGCTTCAGGGTGAGGCCGATCACCGTCCCGCGGGCCAGGGGGTCCTTGTACGGCGTGCGGTTCCCCTGGAAGTAGTCCAAGACCAGCAGGCCTTCGCTTCCCGGCGGGACCGTCTCGGCGAGACCGTCCAGGTAGGCGTACACGTCCTGACCCCGGCTCTTGGCCTGACTCGCCGCCTCGGCCCCGAAATGCTCGACCAGCCACTGGATGATGCTCCCCGTCGCCGTCTGGCCGCCCTCCAGCGTGTACATCCCTTCCACCAGGGCGTCGGGATAGGGCCCCCAGATGTTGGCGAAGACCGGGATCGGCGACTGGGCCATGTGGCAGGTGGAACTGCCCATGATGAGCGCCAGGTCCCCCGCACCGACCGCGCCCAGGGCGATCTCGCCGGCGTGGGCGTCAATCCCCCCTTGCGCTACCACGGTCGCCGGGGAGAGGCCGACCTCCCGCGCCACCGTTTCTTTGATGCGGCCCAAGGATCGGCCTACCGGGAGCACGTCAGCCGGCCACTTCTCTGCCAGCCGCTCCGCCTTCGCCGCCCGCAGGAAGTCGGCGGGCCAGCCCCCCAGGGGGCGGGCGTAGTTCCACTTGGCCGTGGCGTTGTCCAGGCTGGCCGTCATCCGGCCGGTGAGGCGGAACGTGAAGAAGTCGGCCTCGTCCACGATCCACCGAGCCCGGCGGAACACGTCGGCCTCGTGCCGCTCCAGCCAGCGGCCCTTGGCCAGCATCCACTGCGGCGAGACCTTGCCGCCGCAGTAGCGGAGGATCTCGTGGCCCGTGGCGGAGACCTCTTCGGCTTCCTGAAAGGCCCGCTCGTCCATCCAGAGGAGCGCCGGGCGGAGCGGTCTGCCGTCCTCAGTCAGGGCCACCACCGTGCAGGCGGTGCAGTCGTAGGACAGGGCGGCGATCTCCGTCGGATTCACGCGCGAGACCTGCAGGACCTCCCGCACGGTCTCCACCGCGCCGCGCCACCACTCCTCCGGGTCCTGCTCGGCCCAGGTGGGCCGGGGAAACGTCGTCGTGAGGGGCCGGCTGGCCGAGGCCACCACCACGCCCGTGAGATCGAAGAGGCAACTCCGGACGCTCTGCGTCCCCACGTCAATGCCGATCAAGTAGGTCATTGGCGTCCCTCCGCCGGGCGAACCCCGCGGGCCCGCCGACACGCTGCGGTGGAGCGGGCTTTCCGGGGAGGCGGCCCGCAGGACTCCCGGAGGATCAGCTCCGGCCTCAGCACCACCCGCTGCGGGCGACGTCGGCCCTTTGCCCCGATCTGCTCAAGCAAGAGGCGCATGGCTTCGCGCCCCAGATCGTAGACCGGCTGCCCCACCGTGGTCAGCGGGGGATGGGTCAGCGTCCACCACTCCATGTCATCGTAGCCGACAAGCGAGAGGTCGGAC
>Ga0315274_10005309_pt1 | contig 18837 bp, 13 predicted proteins | sample YL17G02_20_MG_FD_203700 | JGI IMG/M metagenome (GOLD analysis project Ga0315274, IMG submission 203700) | Sediment microbial communities from Yellowstone Lake, YNP, Wyoming, USA - YL17G02_20 | ecosystem: Environmental > Aquatic > Freshwater > Lake > Sediment | place: USA: Wyoming | collected... | reverse complement strand
TATTCACTGGACACCGGCGCCCCGGCCGGTGCGGCCATCGACGCCAAGTCGGGCCTCTTCACCTGGACGCCCACCGAGGCCCAAGGCCCCAGCACCAACGCGATCACCATCCAGGTCACTGACAACGGAGCGCCCGCCCTGGCCGACGTGAAGACTTTCACAGTCGTGGTGACAACGCGTGCTGAACTGAAACTTACGAGCATCGTTCTGACGCCCGAAGGAGTGGCTACGATTACGTGGACGGCGCAAAAGGGCTCCACGTACCAGGTTGAATGCGCGACCGATCTCAGCGCCACGGAATGGAACAGCCTGGAGCAAGTCACAGCGACGGAGGCTACGGCTGCCTTCAGCTACTCGCACGGGGAAACCGCTCAACGGTTTTATCGGGTCCGTTGGGTGGAATAGAGCCACTCCTGGGGTCGGACGGTTTTTGACCGACCCCTTCTGCTAAGTTCAAGCCATGAAAGAGCTCCAGCATGGTGGCCAGAGCCAGCCCGAAAGTGATCCGCAGGAGAATCCCGTCGTTCGCGAATTGGATGGCTATTTGCAGTTGGGCATGAAGCGCGAGGCGCTTCGCCTCGCCAGACAATGCCTGAAGCTGCGGCCTGTTTCAGGAGCAGTCTTCGACGCCAGCCTGGGCGCCATCCTCGGCCTGATGGAACTCCACACCGCACGCGCTCTGCTGGCAGTGCGCTCAGGCTTGGAAGCCCTTGAAGTGCTGAAGGCAGATTTCGACCCCGAACTGGAACTCAAGCTCCCCGGCAACAACCGACAGCGCTGGGAAAAAGCGCAGAGGACGTTGAGGCAGTTGGAGAAGAAGCCGGGGGAAATCCTGCCACCAAACCACTGGGACGACTTCGGGGCTGCAAAACCAAGCGCTGAGGCGTAGCGTGAAAGCAGGATGAGAGACGACGATCCACGCGCAAAGAACCTGTTCGTGGGCCTTTTCTCCTAGGGGCCAGTGTGTTGAACTGTTAAGCCATACAGGAGGCGCTTGAGGCGGGTGACCTCGATCCAGGACGGTGGAAAACTCGGCCCGCGGCCCTCTTGGCACACCGACTTCCTGGTCCGAGGTTCGCCTTTCGATGAGGCCAGCTTCGTCAGAGTTAACATTTTAACACACTGACCCTTGAACCGGCAGATCGGGTGGCTCGGCTTCGTCGCCTTTCTCCTCGCTGATGACGGGGGCGATGGCTTGGAGTTTATCGCCTCCGGTGAGGTCGATGAGCTTGACGCCTTGCGTGTTTCGGCCGGCTTCGCGGATGTCATTCACGCCGATGCGCACCATCTGGCCGCCTACAGTGATGAGCATCACCTCGTCATTATCGCGCACGGTGAGGGCGCCGACGACGTTGCCGGTTTTCTCGGTGGTTTTCATGGTGATGATGCCTTTGCCACCCCGCGACTGGAGCCGGTACTCGCCGAAATCCGTGCGTTTGCCGATGCCGTTCTCGCCGGCCACCAGCAACGTGGCATCCGGCACGACCACGGCCAGCGCGACCACGGCGTCGCTCTGTGCCAGGCTGATCCCGCGCACCCCGGTGGCCGGACGGCCCATGGACCGGACATCCTCTTCGGAGAAGCGGATGCTTTGTCCTTCCCGCGTGATGAGGACCACTTCATTATGGCCATTGGTCAGCTTCACATCAATGAGGGTGTTGCCGGGTTCGATGCCGATGGCGATGATGCCGCCTTTGCGGATATTGGCGAACTCGGCGAGGGCGGTCTTCTTGACGGTGCCTTGGTGCGTGGCGAAGAAGATGAAGTCCGGCTGTTCCCAAGTCTGGTCTTCGTTGTTCGGGCCGGTCTTGGCGACGACGCGGATCAGCGCCGCGATGCGTTCGCCGGCCTTGAGTTCCAGGAGATTGGCGATGCTGCGGCCCTTGGCGGCCCGGCCCATATCGGGTATCTCATGCACGCGCTCCACATAGACACGGCCGGTGTTGGTGAAGAACATCAGGTAGTCGTGCGTGCTCGCGGTAAACAGATGCTCGATGAAGTCCGCCTGCTCGCCTTCCACCGGCGAAGTCTCGCGGGTGGTCATGCCGATGACACCCTTGCCCCCGCGCCGTTGGGCGCGGTAGGAGCTGATATTCGTGCGCTTGATCAGGCTGTTGTGCGTCAGGGTGATGATTACGCCTTCATTGGCGATGAGATCCTCGATGGCGATCTCGCCTTCGTCGGGCACCAGGTCCGTCAAACGCGGGTTGGCGTACTTGTCTTTGATGGCCAGCAGTTCGGTCTTGATGATGGCCAGGACGCGGGCTTCCTTGGCCAGGATGTCCAGCAGGTCCTCGATGCGTTTGAGGAGTGCTTTGTACTCCGCGTCCACCTTGTCGATTTCCAGACCGGTTAACTGGTAGAGGCGCAGTTCCAGGATGGCATTGACCTGGGCCTCGTTCAGCGAGTAACGGCCGCTGGTCAAGCAGGCTTCGTTGCGGATGATCAGACCGAAGCCTTCGACCTGGGCGCGGGTGAAATCGAAGCCGAGGAGTTTGATCTTTGCCTCCTCACGAGTCTGTGAACTCCGGATGACGTGGATGAACTCGTCGAGGTTGGCGATGGCGACCAAGTAGCCTTCGAGGGTTTCCGCCCGTTCTTCGGCCTTCTGCAACTCGAAGCGCGTGCGGCGGACCACGACCTCGCGGCGATGCTCAATGTAGCAGTTGATAAGCTCTTTGAGGTTCAGCGTCTTGGGACGGCCGCGGTCGATCGCCAGCATATTCACCGCAAACGAGGTCTCCAGTTGCGTGAATTTGTAGAGGTTGTTGATGACGACCTTGGCAATGGCGTCGCGCTTGATCTCAACGACGACCCGCGTGTTTTCGTCGGATTCGTCCCGGACTGCCGTGATGTCGGTGAAACTCGGCATTTTCTCGTTCACCAAGTCGGCGATGCGTTCGACCAGGAGCGCCCGGTTCACCCCGTAGGGGATCTGCGTTACCACGATCTGTTCGCGTCCGCCCTTAAGCTGCTCCACGCCGGCCTTGCCGCGGATCTTCAAGCTGCCGCGGCCCGTGTTGAAATACTCCTTAATCCCTTCCAGGCCGCAGAGCATGCAGCCGGTCGGAAAGTCCGGTCCCTTGATATGCTTCATCAATTGGGCCGTCGTAAGTCCGGGGTTGTCGATCTGGGCGCAGATGCCGTCAATGATCTCGCCGAGGTTGTGGGGCGGGATATTGGTGGCCATACCGACGGCGATGCCGGTGCCGCCGTTGACCAGCAGGTTCGGAAACGCCGCGGGGAAAACGGTGGGTTCGGTGCGGGTCTCGTCGTAGTTCGGGACGAAATCCACCGTGTTCTTGTCCATGTCCTCCATCAGCACGGCCCCGAGCGGCGCCAGCCGTGCCTCGGTGTACCGCATGGAGGCCGGGGGATCGCCTTCGACCGATCCGAAGTTGCCTTGTCCGTCCACCAGTCTTTCACGCATGGACCACGATTGCGCCATGTGCACCAGCGTTGGATAAATTGCCTGGTCGCCATGCGGATGATAGTTGCCCATCGTCTCGCCCACGATCTTGGCGCATTTCAGGTGTCTGCGGTTCGGCATCACCCCCAGGTCATGCATCGCATAGAGGATGCGGCGCTGCGAGGGCTTCAAACCATCCCGCACATCCGGCAGCGCGCGGGAAATGATCACGGACATGGAGTAGTCCAGGAACGAGTTCTTGATCTCCTCGGCCAAGTTGACCTTGATCACCTTCTCGTTGGCTGCAAAAAGGGGCGCGTTGCCGGCCGGCACCTCGTTTGGATCTTGTGATTCGGGCATAGCAATGCGGGCTATGGACGAGAGCCCCTCGACCACCGACAGCAAAGCCTCGCTGGCCATGACGACCTGGCACGGGCACGAAAGCCCGCGGAGAACCAGTTGCGATCGGCGAGATTCAAATGTCGAGGTTCCTTACGTTCAAGGCGTTGTCTTCGATGAACTGGCGGCGCGGCTCAACCTCTTCGCCCATCAGCTTGGTGAACATCTCCTCGGCCTCCACGGCGTCAGTGAGATCTATGCGCAATAGCTTGCGCTTCTCCGGGTTCATCGTGGTCTCGAAGAGTTCACCAGGATTCATCTCGCCCAAGCCCTTGAAACGCTTGATCTGGAGACCTCGTTTGCCGACCTCTTTGACCGCGCTCAGGATTTCCGGTATGGAAAACAGCGGTTTGGCCATCGCCTTGTCCCCTTCGCCTTCGATCAACTCGAACAGCGGTTGGTCCTGGGCCGCGTAATGTGCGACGCTCAGCCCCTTTTTCGCCAGCTTGTTGAGCAACTCGGCGATCGCCTTGCTTTCGTGGAGTTCGACGTGGCGGGCGCGGCGGCTGTGGCCGTTTTTGCCTTCGCTTTTGCCTTTCTCGGTGACGGCTTCGGCTTCCTCTTCGCCGAAGAGACCCAGGTCCGGATTCACACTGCCAAACTCAGCGAGCTCTTCTTCGGAGTGGAAGTAGTGCACCGCTTCGTCGTTGCCCTCGCGCACCTTCACGAGGTGGCGCGGTAATTCGTGGGTCTGGTGGTCACGGTGCTCCACGTAATCGGCAAAGTCGCCGCCGTGGCGCCGCAGGGCCTGGGCGTATTTGTCCAGCGACTCCAGCAATTCCAGGATCTCCTCGAGCTGCTTCTGGGAAAACACCCTGTCGTCGGCCAGATTCCGAAGACGCACATCTTCCGTGCCGAGTTGAATCAGAATCCTGTTCATCTGGCCGTCGTCATCGACGTATTCGACCCGCTTCTTGCGGGCGATCTGGTAGAGGGGCGGCTGGGCGATGTACACGAAGCCGCGTTTGACCAGTTCGGGCATCTGACGATAGAAGAAGGTCAGCAACAGCGTGCGGATATGGGAGCCGTCCACATCGGCATCGGTCATGATGATGATCTTGTGGTAGCGGAGTTTTTCCAGGTTGAAGGCGCCCTCCCCTTCGCCGTCGCCGATGCCGGTGCCCACGGCGGTGATCATGGTCCGGATTTCATTGTTCTGTAAGACCTTGTCGAGGCGGGCCTTTTCGACGTTGATGAGTTTGCCACGGATCGGAAGGATCGCCTGGAACTTGCGATCGCGTCCTTGCTTGGCCGAGCCGCCGGCGGAGTCACCCTCGACGATGTACAGCTCCGTATTGGCCGGGTCGCGATCCGAGCAGTCGGCGAGTTTGCCGGGAAGTCCGCCGCCGGTGAGGGCGCTTTTCCGGACGGTCTCGCGGGCTTTGCGGGCCGCTTCGCGCGCCCGCGCGGCCATAAGTGACTTGTCAATGATGCGTTTGGCTACGGAGGGGTTGGCGTCGAAATAATTCATCAGCCCTTCGTAAACGATCGAGGACACGAGGCCGTCGATCTCCGTATTGACCAGCTTGACCTTGGTTTGGGACTCGAAGCGCGGGTTGGGCAATTTCACGCTGAGCACACAAACCAACCCCTCTCGCACGTCGTCCCCGGAGATCGCCGGATCTTTCTCCTTCAGCAGATTGTTGCTCCTGGCGTATTGGTTGATGGCACGGGTCAAGGCCGAGCGGAATCCGGTCAAGTGCGTGCCGCCGTCAGTATTTGGGATGGAGTTGGCGAAGCACAGGATCTGGTCGGTATAGCTGTCGTTGTATTGGAGCACGCAGTCCACCAAGACCTCTTCCTTTTGGCTGGTCAGGGCGATCGGCTTGGGGTGCAAGACCTGTTTGCCTTTGCCCAATTGCCTCACGAATTCCTCGATGCCCTCTTTATAGAAGAACCGTTCCCGCTTGTTCTCAATCCGCTCGTCGCTGAGTGTGATCTCGACCCCCGGATTGAGGAAGGCCAGTTCGCGCAGGCGATTGGCAAGAATCTCGAAATTGAACTCGGTGGTGATTGTGAAAATGGTGGCGTCCGGCTTGAAGGTGATCAGTGTGCCAGTGTGCTTGGACTTGCCGACGACCGTGAGCTTCCGGGTCGTGACGCCGCGGGCGAATTCCATACAATAGACTTTGCCGTCGCGAGATACTTCAACCTTGAACCACTCGGAAAGCGCATTAACACACTTGGCGCCCACACCATGCAACCCGCCGGAATACTTGTAAGCGCCTTGGCCGAACTTGCCTCCGGCGTGAAGATTGGTGAGCACAAGCTCCACCGCAGGCATTTTCCACTTGGGATGAATATCCACCGGGATGCCACGCCCGTCATCCCGGACCGAGCATGAACCATCCACGTGGATCGCCACATCCATGTGGCGGCAATACCCGGCCAAATGCTCGTCGATAGAGTTGTCGAGCACCTCGAAAACGCAATGGTGCAAGCCGCGTTCATCGGGATCCCCGATGTACATACCCGGCCGCTTACGCACGGCTTCCAAGCCTTCGAGCTTGTCGATCTTTGAAGCGTCGTACTTCTCGTCAAGCATCGCTTCTGTCGGAGGCGCTCCCGTCTCCGATACACTGGTTTCTTCGGACATAACCAAGCCTGAATCGTGAGTTTGACTCATACCAATTCAACCTCCCAAACCATAAAAGAACCGGGCGACGAAGACAACCCAAATCTCTTCGCCATCCGGGCCTTCACCACTACGGATTGTGGCTCCAGCCCGGAGGGGCCTTACTAATTGCGTGTCCAGCGATGTGGGCGCTTTCTGTGCTGGTTTCCGGTGGCGCTGACTCCTTCTTGGCCCCGAAATACTGGGAATCGAAGGTCGCCCACTCGGCGCGGTTATTGCTGGCAGCCTCTTCCCCCAGCGGTGTCCTCTTGTCACTGACCGTCTTGCCCCTGGCGAATTCGCCGGAGGCGAATCCGGACGACGCTAAAGTCGCATGGGGGCCAACGGCAAGCGGGAGTGGCCGTGTCTGTCGCCACCCATGAACGACGCCGTTGAATTCCGGGCCTTGGGGTTCAGGGTTTGGCCAAGGAAAACACGACAAACCAAGCGTCGTCGTATTTCTCCTTGTCGTCACCGCCCAGTACCAGGAATTCACCTCGCAGCAGCAGTTTGATGGGTTGGCGGATCGTTTTGACCAGTTTGCCCTCCCCGTAGAGTTTCACTTCCACGGTGCTATCATCGATCTTCTTGAGCTCAGTTTCGCACTTCGGACTCAGCCTATGCTTCTGCGAGTTGCTCGTGACCGGTCCGGTTTCTCTGCAACTGACTTCCCAATAGTTCTTCCATTTGTAGAAGCGTCGCAGCTTGTTCGTGAGCTCGGCATCCACCTCTTTGAGTTGCTTATCCTTCGGCTTGTCATCGTCGGTCGCCCAGATGAGCTGCGCTTTGAGCCTCAGTTCGCCTGTCTGCGCCCCGGCTGACTCGAGGACCATCTCCAACCAGCACAGACAGATGAGAATCGGAACAGCAATACGGTAGTTCATCTGCTTCTTCCTCCGGGAATCAACATGGATATTCGATCGTGGCCGGCTCTCAATACCAGTCTCAGTAGCTGCTGATCCACACCACCGTCATGCCTTCGGTGGCGGAATGGAACGACATGACGCTGGTATCGTCCAGCGGACTGTCGATCTCAGGAGCCTCCGCAGATGTGCCTGCCCGCGGGTGAGGTCCAGATCCGAACTGCCCGCCAACGGAGAGCATCAGGACGACCAAACCCGCCGCGCTGACCGGCACCAACCAACCCAGCCAGGAAATGGGGTCGCGACGACGTTCGTGCGGGGCGGGCGCCATTTCGTGTGCGATCGCGCGGGCGATTTTTGACCAATAGAACTCCCGCGATTCCGGCACGCGCAGCGCTGGCTCGTTGCCGGACAACAGCACACTGGTCGCTTTCAACTCCTGCAGCAGCAGATGCGCCTGCGAGTCCTTGGCCAGCAACTCGGCCATTTCCTTCGCCTGCGCCGGATCCAGTTCGCCGTCCAGATAGGACTGCAACCGCAACTGTGTATCGAAGTCGATAATTTTCATTCCTCGCGCTTTTGGCCCGTCATGAGCGCAGCCATTCGGCGACGGGCATAGAACAAGCGGGACATCACCGTCCCGATAGAACACCCCATCACTTTGGCAATCTGTTTATATTCCAATTCTTCAAACTCGTGCAGGATTAACGCCGTGCGATGGGCTGCCGAAAGCTGGCCCAGCGCCCAGTCGATCTTCTGTCGCACTTCCGCTCGTTCCAGATTCTCCGTCGGGTTGACGACGACGACGGGCATCTGCCGTTCCACGCCCCCGACCTCTTCCTCCATTTGCTCAATGGACTCCAACCGGTGACGCTTCTGCTTGCGCAACTCATCCAGACAGAGATTGATGACGATGCGCGTCATCCACGTGACGAAGCTCGAATCGCCCTGGAATTGACTGAGGCGTTGCCAACCCTTCACCCAGGCTTCCTGAGAAAGATCCAGCGCATCGTCTTCGTTGCGCATCAGGCTGAAGGCCCGGGCATAGATCTTGTCGCGATGCCGCGCCACCAACTCCTCAAATGCCTCCAGGTCGCCCTTTTGGGAATCGGCCACCAGCGTTTCATCGTTGGCGGTGCTCTTGTCCGGAACCTTCGACATTATTTGGACGGGAGGGGGCCTGGTCCTATTCAGTGAGCTTACAGTCTGCCTTTGGTGCTGGGCAGCGCGCGGCCGAGCCGCGGATCGCGCTGACAGGCAGTGTCCACCGCCCTGGCGAATGCCTTGAACAACGCTTCCACCACATGATGCGGTTCCTGTCCGTACAGAAGCTCCAAATGCAACGCGCAGCGCGCCTCGTTGACGAAGCCCTGGAAGAACTCGCGCGCCAAACCGAAACGAAACGCCGAGGCCGCATCCTGAGTCCGTTCCGCCAGGCTGACTTTCCTGAAGGCAAGCTGGTTCAGGCCGCGCCAGACCAGATACGGCCGCCCGCTGAAGTCGATGACACACCGCGCCAGACACTCATCCATGGGCACGTAGGCCTCGCCGGTCCATGGGTTGCGCGGATCGAAACCGACGCCGTATCGCCGGATGCCGCGCTTGTCGCCCAGGGCCTTCAGGAACGCTTGGCCCAGGGCAATCCCGCAGTCCTCCACGGTGTGGTGGGCATCCACCTCCAGGTCGCCCCGGCATTGCAGCTTAAGATCCACCATGGCGTGCCGGCCGAACAAGCTCAGCATGTGGTCGAGAAACGGGATGCCGGTTCGCACGAGGGATTGGCCACGCCCATCGAGCGCCAGACTGACAGTAATGGCCGTCTCGTTTGTCACCCGCCTGATCTGAGCGCGTCGCGTGTTCATGGAGCCGCTTAACTGCGCGTAAGCTGCAGGCCCGTGTCAGACAGGCCAAAGCTCACAAAGCGCGCGCGTTCGTTGGGCGGGTTGTCAGTCAAGGTCTGTCGGATGCTCCGAGCAGCCTGCTCGTCTTTGGCCAGCATCAACAAGTAGCCCCCACCGCCGGCGCCCAGCAGCTTGGTCGCCGCCACGTAGTCCTGAACCCTGTCGAGGATCTGCTGGACTTCAGGCGGGTTGGTGCCTGAGTCCAGGTGTTGGTTCAGCACCCAACTGCGCTGCACCGCATCGATCAGCGCCTGGTAGTCGCACTTCTGGATAGCATTGAAAGCCCGTTCGGCATTGACACCAATCTCGCCAATGGTTTCCAGGTGTTCGGGCGAGTTAAGGAAAATGCCCCGGACGATCTCATACAAGATGCTTTTGGCCAGCCGTGTAAGGCCGGTATAGTACAGGAGGATTACTTTGTCCGCATACTCGTGGTTGAACAGGTGATCGGGCAGCCAGCGCAGCGTCGGCTTTTGGGTCAGGCCCGGTTCGGTTTCGATGAGTTTAATGCCGCGGAAAATCGCTCCCGCCTGGTCCTGCCAGCCCCCGCCGGTGGTGAGCATCTGCTCCAGAGCCAGGGCGCGAGCGAAAAGAATGTTGCGATCCCAGCTCAAGCCGCACAGATCGCCCAAGGTGGCCAGCAGGGTTGCCGCCAGGATGCTGCTCGTGCCCAAGCCGGATCCCTTCGGCACGGCCGAGAGCATCGATAGCTCGATGCCGCCGCCGAAGTCCCGCAACTGCTCCTCCAGCGAACGGTACCCGCCCGGCGGCTGGAAGCGCGGCAGGAAACCGGCTAGCGCGAACGCGGCCTTGGCCAGCGCGAATTCGCTGCCGGGTTGCGCGAAAGTATCCAGTGCTTCGTACGTGCGCACCCGTTGTTCGACGCCGAGATCGATCGAGCGCATGACCAGCTCCGGCCGTTCTCCGAGCTTGGCAAACACCTGGATCGGCGGCTGCCCATTCATATCCACCGCCAGGTTGACGACCCGTCCGCCGTGTTCCAGGCAGTATGGCGGCGTGTCGGTCCACCCGCCGGCCAGGTCCAAGCGCACCGGGCTGCGGCCCCAGACAATCTGATCTTCCTGCACGTTGCGCCGCGGGGTAGCCGCTGCCAGTTGCGCATCGCGCACGATCATCTCTCGCAGGCGGCCGAAGGCCCGATCCTCATACTCCTGCCAGCCTGGCTGAGCCCGATGCCGCAGCACCGCCCCACGGAACATCTGCTCATGGACTTCCTGAATCGCGTCCAATCCCTCGCCGGCCTCAACAGTCAAGGCGGGGAGGGCGTGAGCACTTTGGGCATACATCCGCGCGGTCGATTCCAGGTCCAGCTTGAGGAACACGCTCCACCGGTAATTGCGGCGCATCGGTTCCAGGCACAGGGTGCGCAGATGTGCCCGCTGTTCGTACAGCCGCGCGAGGTTCACCTCGGCGGCGAGCTGTTGGGCCGAGAGCCGTCTCGTCTCGCTCCAGAGCTTGGCGTAAGCCGCGTTCGGCGGTGGCTGGACAGCATAAAGCCATTCCAGAAAGCGCGCCTCAATCCGCGCCAGCGACAATACCGGGAAGAGTGGCGCGCATTGGATGTCGCAGTGGAGTTCAATGCCCGCCGCCTGCCGGTTGAGCGAACGCCCGAAAAACCAGTTCGGCGCCGGTCGATGCAACCATTTGGTGGTTACCTCCCCAATCGGGCCACGGAACGGGTCGTCCATGCCGTAAAAACGCACACAGAATTCGCGCTCTCCCACCGGGACGAAGTCCAGACACACACCTCGTTCCAGGCGCAGATCCCATTGGTTCTCCGGCACGCCCGTGAGCACGTGCTCACTCTCGAGCTTCCACGAAGCCGGCACGCTGCTGTTCTCGACCCACAACGTGTGGTTCTCCTCCAAACGCAGCGGGTATCTGAAGTCGGCGTTCTGGAGGTACTGGTTCGGATGCCGTTTCGCCCCCATCATGCCCAGCTTCGTCTCGTCCAATTCCAGGTTCTGCAACCGCGTGATCGATTCGATCATCTGCCGACTCGTGCCAAAGTGGTGGAACTCCGCCTGCGGCAAAGGAACCACAGCGCAAGTCAGCCGACTAACCTCGGCGTCCCTTTCCGCCGGGGCGCTTCCCAGCGCTAAGCCAAACTGGGCGTACAACTCATAGCCATCGGGATGGTCGCGACCGAAACCCTGTTTTGACTCATCCCAGCCGCAGCGTCGCATCAGCACTCTGACGGCCCCTTCGCTCAACAACCACATCCCCGTGTCCACCAGGTACAGGTGTTCCAGGGCCAGTTCGCGGATTCGCGCCGGCGAAGGTTTCTGGAGAAAAAACGCCAGTTCATTCGGACGCCGTCGCGGACTGAAGAAGACGCCAAAGTGGCAAGCCACATCCGGCGTGACCCACATGCCCAAACCCACTACGTCCGCCTCCGGTAACACCGGCAATTCCCCGGGAAACCGCAGCAGCACATCGCCGCTGGTCACCATGGCCGCGGTCTGCGCCGATGCCTGAGCCAGCACGCGCCGGTAGCCCGCTAACTGCAGCTCCAGCAGGCTCTGGTCCAGACGCTGCCCCCGCGCCCAGCGGAACACCGGAATCGGCATGAGCGCTTTGCCGACCGGAGCATAGGCCGGCAGCCGCCGGCTCTGACCGCCGCCATGGATCAACAGCTTGCGGCTGGACTTCAACCATCTGTCGAACGGCTCCCCGGCACCCGTCGCCCGCCAGGCTTCAACCAGAAGATGCGCCGTGCCCCCGCCAGAGCCCAGCTTGGTGTTCGGCGGATCACACGTGGCAAACCATCCCGGCGGGCTGCGGTGTTCCAGGGTCGCGAAATCGCGCGCCATGCGCGGTGGCAGTGACAACAGGTGCTGAATGAGGTTGGCGTCGGTTCGCATTGCTCGCGGCAAATGGTGGATATGAAACCCCGGTTCTGTCGAGAGGATTACTCAGGCCAGGCCAGGCCCCCCGGCTCACGACCGGCCGGCGCCCCGGACCGCGACCTGGACTGCGGCGTTTGAGCTCCGCGCTGCGAAACAAGATCCATTCTCCGAATGCCCGGCCACCAGGCCACCGCGGCCCCAACGCGTCGGCCCACCCTTGCCCTCTCCGCGGCCACGATGCCTGGCGTCATCGCCCGCTAACCGCCCAGGTCCGCCAGGTAACGCTCCGCGTCGATGGCGGCCGCGCACCCCATGCCGGCGGCAGTCACGGCCTGTCGGTAGATGTGATCAGCGCAGTCCCCGGCGACGAACACGCCTGCCACACTGGTCGCGGCGCCGCGGGCGGGGATCACATAGCCGTTATCATCCAGCGCGATTTGTCCCTCGAACAGCGCCGTGTTGGGCGTGTGACCAATGGCCACAAAAACCCCGGCGCACGGCAATTCGCTCGTCGCCTGGGTCTTGACGTGCTTAAGGCGCACCCCGGTCACTTTGTCCTGCCGGGCGTCCAGGATCTCGACCACGACCGAGTCCCAGACGGGTTTGATCTTGGGATGCGCTATGACCCGCCCAGCCATGATCTTCGAGGCCCGAAGCGCGTCGCGTCGATGCACCAGGTACACCACGGACGCAAAGCGCGTGAGGTAAAGTGCCTCTTCGCAGGCCGAATCGCCGCCCCCCGCCACGACCAGCGGATGATTGCGAAAGACGGGCAGCGCGCCGTCGCAGGTCGCACAATACGTCACGCCTTTTCGTTCCAGTTTGGCCTCGCTTTCCAGGCCCAGGTGACGATGCGCGGTGCCGCTGGCGATGATGACCGCCCGGGTCTCGACCCAACTGCCCTCGACGCTCAGCCGGAGCGGACGTTGCCTGAAGTCCACCGCTTCCACCGACGCGAACTGGATGCGGGCGCCGAAGCGCTCGGCTTGCTTCTGCATGCGCTGCATCAGCTCAAAACCGTCGATCCCTTCAGGAAAGCCCGGGTAGTTCTCGACAAGGCTGGTGGTGGTCAGCAGACCGCCGGGCATCATGCCTGCCAGGGCCAGGGGACTCAAATTCGCACGCGCCGTGTAAAGTGCGGCCGTGAGCCCCGCACAGCCGGTACCGATGATTACCACGTTCTCCATATTATGGCCGCAGGCTAACAACCCCTGTTGCGCTTGACAAGCTTGAGTCCGATGAAAAGGGAGGCGTTTGCGTGCGGACCTTGAACCACCACCAAAGCCAACGCCATCCGTCCGGCAGCGGCCGGATTTTGCTGCGCGAGCCCTGGTAGATCACCTGGATGGGCACGAATTGCACTTGAGCTCCCGCCGCCGAGAAATGGATCAACGTCTCCGATTCAACTTCGAAGTGGGTAGTTCGAAGCTGGGCGTTGGCCAGCAGGCGCATGTCCAGCAGTCGGAAGCCGCACTGGCTATCCGGCAGGTCCCGACCGACCAGATGCGACAACCGCCGGCTCATCCACTGGTTGATCCGCCGCCGCAGCCACGGCATTGCCTCAGGATGAACCATACGGTTGCCCACGACCAGGGCCGCACCGGTTCGCTCAGCGCACTCGAAGAACCGTGGGATGTCTTCGGGTGCATGCTGGCCATCGCCGTCCAGGGTGAGGACCCAGGTCAAACCCTGGTCGCGGGCCATCCGCCAGCCTGTCTGCAGCGCCACTCCCTTGCCGCGCCGCGCTTCATGGCGCAAAACCTGGGCTCCGGCCAGCGCCGCGACACGTGCCGTCGAGTCGCTCGAGCCATCGTCCACCACGATGACCGTCGGCAAGTGACGTTGCGCGCCGGCGATCAATGACCCGATGGTGGTCGCCTCGTTGAAGCAGGGAATCACCACGGCGCATTGCCTGGGCCAGTTCACCCAGCCAAATTAAGCCCTCACGCCCCTGCGCCAAGCGAAATTCGCGGGCACAGAACATCTCCCCGGTAAAAGGGACGGTAGCATTACTAGGAACTGACCCCTACGCTGACCGACAGCAGACCGTCGAGGTGATCGACCCTGAGCGTCCCCAGCAGCGTTACTGTTTATGCCGCAATCCGGAGACCGCCGCTTGCGAGACCACCACGCGCCAGCGGTTGCTGGACCTGACCCAAGGGGGTTTGGCCAAGATTGCCGCACGCAAGAAGAAGGGGGCGGCCGATCGGCTCGGGGCGCAGGTGGGCAAATTGCTGGCCCCCGTTATGCAGCAGCGCCTACAACCGCTCTTTGAGCAGGACGGGCAAGATAAGCACCGGCAGTGGACGATGGAAAATGTGATCGAGCGGCTCAAAGGGATCCGCCGCCAGCGGGTCAGAGCCAATGGCGTGGAGTTCGATCAAGTGAGCCAACCCGATGAAGAGCAACAGAAAATCCTGGATTTGCTGAAGATCAGGCTGTAGCCACACATTTGAAATCACTAAAAGTGAATCAAGCCCCTGAAAACACAGAGAATCCTTCACTTCGAGTGAGGGTAAAGTGCGTCTTGTCGATCCTTCATCCCGTGGAGTATCAATGACAAAAGGTCCAACTACGTGGCGTTGAGACGACCGATGAGGAGCGCGCAGCCCTGCAAGCGATCGACCCCGACTCCCAACCCTAAAGGCAGCCTGTTTTCCCGGGAACAACATGAAAACGTATTCCTCACCAACCATTCAGCAAGCGCCGCGTGTTTCCATTCGAGCAACCTCCTTTCTCTGCGCCATCGGCGTCGGTCTGGTCGGGCGGGTTGTCTTTCTGAGCATTTGCTCGTGGTTCCTGTGGCCGCATGGTATGCAAGCACAGGATCTCAACCGTGACGGCAGTATCGATGTGCTCTGGCATCATAAATCATCCGGGTCCAATGCGGTCTGGTACATGAACGGCACCAACTTCAACGGCTCGGCATTGCTGACTACTGCCGGCGACCCGGGTTGGAGAATGGCGGGCTTCGGGCGTTTCCATCGTGACGCCAGCACGAACATTTACACCGATATCCTGTGGCGGCATACACCCACCGGGCTTAACGCCGTATGGTTCCTTGAGGGGCCAAATGGCACCAACCTCGTGGGCACAGCCCAGATCACTCCGGCCTACGATCTCAACTGGCAGATCGTCGGGACAGGAGACTTCAACCGCGACGGCCAGACGGATATCCTCTGGTACCACCCGACGCAAGGAACTGCCGTGTGGCTGATGTCCGGGACTACGCTCACGTCATCGGCCATGGTTAACCCCACGCATCCAGCCCCATGGTTGCCATGCGCCGTGGGCGATATGGATAATGACGGATACCCGGATGTCATCTGCCGCAACCAGAACACCGGCCAGATTGGAATCTGGTTCATGTTCTGGAACACCAACTACATTCCGCCCATTGTCGGCAGAAAGGAGGAGGCAATTCTGGCTTGGTATCATCAGGATATAGACTGGAAGATCGTCGCGGCAGCCGATTTTAACCACGATACCTACGCCGATCTGCTTTGGCGGCACGCCACACTCGGACTAAACTATTTCCTGTTCATGCAAGTCAAGGCCGTGCTCGGAGCAGATTTCCTGTTGCCCCCGCAATACGATACCGACTGGCGGATGGCGAACCAGGAGACCATCGACAGTACCTGGCGTTTGGGGCCCGAACTGCCGCGCCTCACGGCCACGCCGAGCGAATCGCCGCGCCAAATCAGTCTGAAGTTCCGACTGCCCCTGTGGAATGGCCAACCCCTCACCGCGACGATCGAGCGGCGCCAGGTGCCAAACGAGACGAACTGGACGAGCATTGTGTCCGGATTTGCACACCCGGCGAACACGGATACGATTTACACCGACAACCTGAATTTGGAATCAGGTGCGCGCTATGAGTACCGGCTATACCGAACTACCTGGGGCGGCGTCTGGTATTTGATGTCGGGCATCAATGCCACGCCAAACGACAACCGCGGCCGGATGATCCTGCTGGCTGACAGATCCACAACGAACGCACTGGCCCAGCCGCTGCAGCTCCTGATCCAGGATCTTGTCGGAGACGGCTGGACAGTTCTCCGCCACGACGTCGAACGACACAACGACACGAGTTGGGCTGCCAACACCAACAATATCGCGACAATCAAGGGCTTGGTGCGATCCGACTATCAGGCTGACCCTACGAACACCAAGGCGGTGCTCATCGTCGGGCATGTGGCCATCCCCTACTCCGGCAGCCGGAGCTGGGACGGCCACACTTCGAGCATCAAACCGCCCGATCATAGCGGCGCTTGGCCGTGTGATGCGTATTACGGCGATGTCCATGAGACCAACTGGACTGACAACTCCGTCAACTACACCAATATCGACTATCCCCAGTGCGTCAATGTCCCGGGCGACGGCAAATTCGATAATAACTACGTTCAGACCGCGTACTTCCAACCCACACTTGATCTCGCAGTCGGCCGGATCGACTTTGCCAACCTGCCCGCCTTGGGAGCGGATGAGGCCACTCTACTTGCTCGGTACCTCAACAAAGACCACCGCTATCGGCACAAACTGCTGGATTGGCAGGTGCCGCTTACGAATACACCGAACCGGTGTGCGTACTATGAGCATTTCACGTCCGGGTATGGCACCAATTTCTTCCTTGCCGCGAACGCGACCGGGAACTCGAGCGCGCTGATCGGAGACTCCACCGAGAAACTGGTTGTAGGCGACTTTCTTCTCCAAAACCAGAGAGTGTATCTGCTCGGGTACTTGTCTGGCGCGGGGTCCATCGACGGGATGAACCAGGGCAGTAGCTGGCAGATCACCCACACGACCGCGCAATTCCTCACCAACAATCCGACGACGGTGTTCTGCGTGCTGCATTCGTCGTATAACGCGGACTGGAATCTGAGCTCAAACAACTTCCTGCGGGCGCAGATCAGCCCAACGAACTACGGTTTGGCGGCGTTAAATCGATACGGCGGGATGTGGTCCCTGCACCACCTGGCGATGGGGGAGCATCTAGGCGCCAGCATGCTCAGCACAATGAACGATACCGACCTCTACGATCCTCAGGGCTGCCGGGCAATTTACGGGGCCATCATGGGTGATCTCACTCTCCGCGTTGATACACTGAGTCCTCCGGCCGGTTTCTCGGCCTATGCGCAAGGTAACAATATGGTGCTGATCTGGACCAACGCTCCAGGAGTGAAGTACTTGGCTTACCGCCGCACTCCCAACGGATGGGTGTACCCCGCGAATCCATTCAGCCGGATTACTCAGAATCCCGTGGACGGGCCTTCCTTCACTGACACGAGCGGAACCACCAATCACCAATACATGCTCCGCGCCTTGAAGTTGACCTCGACGGGAAGTGGTACTTACACGAACATCAGCCAAGGGGTTTATTGGCCTTAAGAAGGAAGGAACGTGAGAACTCTGCTTGTCCTACTTGCCGGTATCACAGCTCTTCAAACGGCACGTTCTGGAGATTTTCGCAACCTGGGCTTTGACGAGGCGAACACGAATCATCTCAGTTACGGACCTGTTGACTTTTTCGCCTACGGTGCCACCAGCGACCTTCTTCCGGGCTGGCAGCTATACCAAGGGAGCACACAGCTCTTTCAAATGCCTTTGATGCTCCGCGAGCCGCTCGGTACTACGGTGCTCGCGCTATCTGGACGAACCTTGGACGGCCTTCCCAGCCCGCTCCCACCGGATTGGCCATACCTGCTCTTTTTCGAGAGCTGTGATCCAGCAAGCGGGCTGTTTCGGATTGAGCAGATGGGTCAGATTCCGGCAGCAGCCAGGGAGCTAACGCTGAGGGAAAGTATCTCCAGCTTCAGGTTTAGTCCGAGCATCGATGACAACGAGTTGGTGTGGCTTTCGAGCATCGCCCTTGCCGATGGCAGGTTCCTGACAACCTATGACGTGTCGGCCTATGCCGGGCAAACGGTGAAGCTGACCTTGACCACACCGGGAAATCCTATGGGCTTAGCTTGCACCCAGGCCTACGTTGACAGCCTCGCCTTCGTGGTCCCGGAGCCATCCGCCATGGCGCTGCTGCTTCTTGGCGGCGGACTGCTGCTCTCCTGTACCGCGTGGGGCGCGCAAGCTGAGAGTCGAGCATCCGGGCGCGTTTTACGACGTCATGAGTCGCGGCGGTCACTGCGAACCCATCGCTCACGATAACCCTGATCGTGAGCACTTGCTGGCCACGCTGTGGGAGGTCTGCCAGAAGGCGGCCTGGGAGGATCACGCCTTTTGCCTGATGCCGTCCGGCGAAAACGGCTGGGATTGCACGTCCCTTGGTTCAGGGCGTCGGCATGATGGGATCGTCGCTGCCTTCTTCCTTGTCGTCGTCCGGTTTCTCGTCGGTTTTTTCGTCGGGCTGGGTCTCGGTCTGATCGCCCGGTTTCGACGCCGCTTTGGTGTCCGTCTTCTTCTCGGCGTAGAAGTCTTTCCGTTCCTTGAGCAAGCTGTCGATCGTCCACTTGTCCACCAGGTAGGTCCATTTGCCGTAGCCCTGTTCCTTGGCCAGCTTCTCCTTGAGCTTGTCGGTCTTCTCCTTGAACTCCTTGTCGAGCTTCTCTTTGTCTTCGGGTTTCTCGTCCTTGCCGGCTACGCGTTCGGCGGGGATCTCGGCCGCGACGGCGGCGGCGATCGGATACTTGTCGTCGCTGGTCTTGTTCCCGATCTTGACGATGTAGGTGAAGTTGTCGAACGTGGTCAGGGTCGCGACGGTGGGCTTGTCCAGGCCGAGCGCCTCCGGCTTGGCTTCGGGCGAGGCCACATCCGTGAAGCTCGGGGA